>ENA-OQKD01000335-OQKD01000335.1-human-gut-metagenome-genome-assembly--contig:-NODE-335-length-12800-cov-2.956916_pt1 | contig 12800 bp, 12 predicted proteins | sample MGYA00242775_ERZ504792 | MGnify/ENA primary metagenome ERZ504792 (study PRJEB26092, sample SAMD00036401) | human gut metagenome | host: Homo sapiens | study: EMG produced TPA metagenomics assembly of...
ACTTATAGGAATATGTATCCATATACTTTCGCATTTACCTGGAATGAGAGATGTAAAAATATGCATGATAACAGATGATAAGGGTGCGGCAGCTAAAACAGACAGTTTAATGAAGAAGACAAATCTACAATATCAGGGTGCCAAAATTATAATATTTAGTACTCCTAAAATGGTGCAATATATGTATGAGGAACAGATGGGATTGAATATAACGGATCTTGTTGAGATGCTTTCGCAGGGAGTTAACGGTAATGTTGTTGTGAAGGGAACAACGGCTTATGATTTGGAGATAAATGATGAAATTGCTATGACATGTGAAGAACTGGCATATAAAATTGCAGAGCCTAATGGAATTAATATTATATTTTAACGAATGATAAATTGTTGAAAGGATGAAATATGGATAAGATTAAGATACGCGTTTTTTTAGATATAGATGGAACTTTAATCGATATGGAGCGAAAAGAAATTTCCGAGAGATGCTGGAAACATTAAAGATTTACAGAAGAATGGCATTAAATCTGCATTGCCACAGGCCGTGCACCAATGGCGATACCGAAGTTTGAGGGTGTTGAATTTGATGCATTTCTCGCATACAATGGTTCCTATTGTTATGACAAAAACGGCATGATCCTGGATCATTGCATACCAGTAGAAGATGTACAGCGTCTGATCCAAAATGCTACAAAAATGCACAGACCACTTGCACTTTCTACGAAAGATAAAATCGAGGCGAATGGAAGAGATAAAGACCTGGTAGATTATTTTGCAATCGGAAAGCAGATAGTAGTGGTTTCTGATGATTTTGAAACATTTTCCAGAGAAAAAGTATACCAGATTATGATGGGATGTTATAAAGAGCAGTATGCGCAGGCACTGGATGGTGTAAAAGGTGCAGAAATCACAGCATGGTGGGATCGTGCTGTTGATATCATTCCGGCAGGCGGTAGCAAGGGAGTTGCTGTAGAGAAAGTGCTGGAGCATTATCACATTGACCGCTCAGAAGCCGTAGCATTTGGAGACGGAAATAATGATCTGGAAATGCTGAAAGCAGTCGGTCACGGCATTGCAATGGGAAATGCTTCCGATGAACTGAAAGAAATCGCAGAGGAAGTCTGCGGACATGTGGCAGATGATGGCATTTATTATTACTGCAAAGAACATGGACTGATATAGGAGATAAAGAGGGTGTAAAAATTCTTGTGTCTATGGAAAGTAAATCTTTCTGATAAGAAATAGATATGTAAGATTTTGCTGTCGAATTAATGATTATGTGGCTGTCGAATATATCTTTCTACTTACAGTATTGCCATGCGGGAAAATTTTATACATCATTTTAAAATTTTTTTGCATGACAAATAAGGCATCATGATCATTGCCTTTTTGTGGGCTCTGCCCACACCCGACCTCCGGAATAGAATAGGAAATTTCTGGCAATAATACAAATGCCGAAGGAATAGACAGAGAGCGGAATGGGTTAGCTTACAAGAGCTTCTCCATTCCTGCTTTTCTTTTTTACTTACAGATAATCAGTAAGCCGTTCTCCATAAACGGACAATCAGCTGATTTAATACCTGATCCCAGTTCCGGTACCTCTGTGTCCACTTTTTAACTACATTTTCATTTTAACATTATCCGCTGATATTACATCCATCATAAAATGTAAAGTAAGTGAATGGATTGCATCTCAAGCCGCATTTATTCAGGCTTTATTTAGAGATATCAGCTGGGAAAGTTGAGTTATATAAAGTAGTTGTTGGTGCTTTTTTCATCTGTCTTAAAATAAAATTATATCTGCAAGGGCGTATGTTATAGATAAATGAAGTGATTCATGGTAAGATAAACACAAGAAATAAACGGAGGTGCGAATGAATGGGAAGCTATTTAAATCCAGGCAGCGATCTTTTTGAGATGGCGTTGAGATCACAGATATTTGTTGATAAGAGCGGATTGATAGAAAAGACAAATCATTGTGTGCGGACACTTCAAAGATATATGTGTGTAAGCAGACCAAGAAGATTCGGCAAATCGATGGGTGTTGATATGCTGGCCGCCTATTATGACAGAAGTGTTGACACCAAGAAGCTGTTTGAAAGCTTAAAAATCAAAAGTACCGAAGATTATGAAAAACATTTGAACCAGTATGATGTTTTAAAAATCAATATGCAGGAATTTCTCAGTGCAACAAATAATATTGAGCAGATGCTGAGAATGTTGAATGACTACATGATTTTTGATTTAAAAGAACAATATACACAGGTTCGATTTCGTGATGAAAAAAATCTGATTCAGGTCATGAAAGATGTTTATAATTACACAAAACATCCATTTGTAATTTTAATCGACGAATGGGACTGCCTGTTTCGCGAATACCAGCGAGATCAGGAAGCACAGAAAAAATATCTGGATTTTCTGAGATTCTGGTTAAAAGATAAAGAGTATGTTGCTCTGGCATATATGACAGGGATTCTTCCAATTAAGAAGTATGGTTCCCATTCTGCACTCAATATGTTTACAGAGTATTCAATGACAGATTCCGGAAATCTTGCAGAGTATTTCGGATTTACGGAAACTGAAGTACGGGAATTATGTGAAAGATATGGTATGAGTTTTGAAGAGGCAAGAGCCTGGTACAACGGATATCATTTAACTGCACATGAAAGTGGAAGTAAAAAAATTTATTCCATGTATAGTCCAAAATCTGTAGTAGAGGCAATGCAGAAGAGAAAATTTGGAACCTACTGGAATCAGACAGAGACTTATGAGGCATTGAAAATCTATATTCAGATGAACATGGATGGGTTAAAAGATGCGGTTGTTCAGATGCTCGCGGGAGGCAGTATAAGGATTAATACAGGAACATTCAGCAATGACATGACAACCTTTGCAACGAAAGATGATGTGCTGACTTTGCTGGTTCATCTGGGTTATCTGACTTATGACAATGAGAAAGAAACTGTAGAAATTCCCAACAGAGAAGTATCACAGGAATATATAAATGCAATCAGTACCATGGACTGGACGGAAGTAATTCATTCGGTACAGGCATCCAGAGAATTACTGGAAGCATTATGGCAAATGGATGCTGAAAAAGTGGCAAAAGGAATTGAACAGGCACATAAAGAGATTTCAATATTAACGTATAACGACGAAAATTCATTAAGCTGCACAGTTAATCTGGCATTCTATTTTGCAAGAGAATATTATACGATAATCAGAGAATTACCGAGCGGTAAGGGATTCGCTGATATTTGCTTCATACCAAGAAAAATCCATATGGATAAACCTGCTGTCGTGATTGAACTGAAATGGGATAAAAGTGCAGAGGGAGCAATTGGGCAGATTAAAGATAAACAGTATATTGATGCACTGAAAGACTATCATGGCAATCTGCTTCTGACAGGAATTGATTATGATAAGAAGACAAAGCAACATAGCTGTATTATTGAGAAATGGGATATGTGATATTAAAGGGAGTGTTGTACCATGTGACTTGTGTACAGCTCTCCTTTGTAATTAAAAAATGGGTTCCAAGTGGGATTGATTAAATTAAAAATTTTGAGATAATAAAAGGAAAACAAAAAGAACCATCCGAAAAGCTAATTGCGGAAAAGGGCTTTTTCAGATGCAAGAGGGACATTTTATGGACTTAAAACAATTGCAGTATTTCGTGGCATGTGCGCAGACTGGTTCGTTTAGTGATGCGGCGAAAATTCTGTATTCTACGCAGCCAAGTGTGAGCAAAGTGATAAAATCTCTGGAGGATACTCTGGGAATGCAGCTTTTTGAGAGGCTTCCGAGAGGAATCCGCCTGACTGTTCAGGGACAGAAAGTTTATCATTATGCATGCAGGATCACAAATGAAATAGATGTACTTGAAAATATGGCTTCACGAGGGATGACGAAGTGGATCAGGATTTCCATGAATCCAAGTTCCTGGTTTGCAAATCAGTTTGTGGATTTCTACAATGAGACATTCGAGAAGAATTATCATTTTCAACTGACAACAGCAGGTGTCAGAAGTGTAATGGAGAGAGTGCGGGATTACATGGACGACATAGGATTTGTATATATTCTGAGTCATCAGCAGGAGAATTTTCTGCATGAACTGGCGAAGAATAAGATGGAATTTGTACCGATGTATGAGACAGATGTAATCTTTTATCCGGGACGGCAGACGGAATTTTATGATTCAGGAAAAGAGAAAGTTCGTCTGGAAGAACTGGAGGGAAGCAGATTTATCCAGAACTATCAGGATGAATTTTTTGACATTGGCTCCGTGCAGGAGAATTCTTTTCAGTGGAGAGATTTAGATATTTCTGTACTGACCAACAGTGATTATATTATGGAAAAAATGCTGAAAAACAGCAAAGTTTCCAATGTAAGTGGAAGCTATCTTTCAGAAAACAAAACAGGAACTACGCCGGGAATCCCGCTGGAACTGGGGGATAATAAAGTTATTTTCGGTTATATTTTCCACAAGGGCGAAAAAATGGACGACAGTGTGGAAGAATTTCTGACGTTTTTAAAAGGCAGACTTCCGAAAAGTTAAATAAGACTTATTCCAAAACATCCGAAATATATTCAAATTAAGAATGGCACATAACCCTCCCGTGGGGTTGTGTGCTTTTTTGTCTTTTGTTAGACTTATTTGTGGATTTATAGAGATTTTGTAACTATTCAGCAGTTCATTTTTCCAGTGAAAGTACTGAACAGTTACGGAATTCAGCAAAATCCGCAGAATGTGACATTGTAGACGGAATATACAGTGCCACATGGAAAAAGGAGAACTTATGATAAAATATATTGCAAAAAGACTTCTTCTGCTGATTCCGGTTCTGATCGGAATCACTTTTTTGTCATTTGCCATGATGCGTCTGGCAGGAGGAGATGCAGTCACTTATATGTATGAAAATGCAGGTTCAGCAGTTTCGCAGGAAGTGATTGATGAAACAAGGAAAGAATATGGCCTGGATCAGCCGTTTCTTGTCCAGTATGCGAAATGGTTTACAGGAATGGCAACCGGAGATATGGGAATCAGTTATGTATCAAAAAGAGATGTTTATGATACTTTCGTAGAAAAACTTCCTGCTACGATTCTCCTGACGATTTCATCTGTATTACTGACAATGCTTATTTCTATTCCACTGGGCATTCTTTCGGCAGTAAAACATAACCGTTGGATTGATTATCTGATACGATTCTTCAGCTTTATCGGAAACTCGATGCCGAATTTTTTTGCGGCGCTGGTGCTGATGTATTTTCTGTCAATACGGCTTGGGTGGTTTCCGGTTATAACTACAGATAATATGGTGTTGAGTCTTGTGCTTCCAACTTTAACACTGGCAATCTCAATGGCTTCCAAATACACCAGACAGGTGCGTGCTACGATACTTGAGGAGTTAAATAAGGATTATGTAAAAGGTGCCAGAGCAAGAGGGGTGAGGGGAAGTGTGATCATATGGAAGAATGTTATGAAATCTTCTATGCTTACGATCATTACACTTCTTGCACTTTCTATAGGAAGCCTTTTGGGTGGAACTACGATCGTAGAGACTATTTTTATGTGGGATGGCGTAGGAAAGATGGCAGTAGATGCCATTACCATGAGAGATTACCCGATCATTCAGGCATATGTTGCATGGATGGCGATTATTTACGTTGTTGTGAATCTTATTACGGATATCATTTATCATTATCTGGATCCCCGCGTCAGATTAGGGGGTGATCAGGCATGAGCGGAAAAAAAGTTACTGTCCGGAAACAGAAAATAAGAAAAATCATATCAGGGAAAAATTGATTTTCTTTACAGTGCTGACGTTGATCTTACTTATTATTGCTGCCATTGCCCGAAAACTCTGTCCATATGATCCTTACGCGCAGGATTTGCTGTTAGCGCAGAAACCGCCGAGTGCAGAACATATTCTGGGAACAGACCGTTACGGAAGAGATATGTTTTCGAGAGTTCTGGTGGGAAGTACAACAAGTATTTATGCGACGCTTCTGCTTGTTTCAATTGTTACGGTTACAGGAACAGTGATCGGACTGGTCTGCGGATGGTGTGGAGGAATTGCAGATACAGTGCTGATGCGTATTTCAGATTTATTCCTTGCATTTCCAAGTCTTGTTTTCGCACTGGCAGTTGCAGGAGTTCTTGGTGGGGGAATACAGAATGCGATCATTGCGCTGGCGGTGATCGGGTGGCCGAAGTTTGCAAGACTTGCAAGAGGACTGACATTGGCGCAGAAAGATTCGCCGTATCTGATGGCAGTAAAAATGTCAGGCAGCAGTGTGCCGAAAATCCTTTTTAAACATATTCTGCCCAATATTGCAGGACAGATTCTGGTAACTGCGGTTTTAGATATAGGAACTATGATGATGGAGCTTGCCGGGCTTTCTTTCCTGGGACTTGGTGTGCAGCCTCCGGCAGCAGAATGGGGAAGTATGATCAACGATGGACGAAGCATGCTTCAGATTTCACCGTGGATGGTACTGGCTCCCGGTGTGGCAATTTTTATAACAGTTATGATATTTAATCTTCTTGGTGATACACTGAGAGACTATATAGATCCAAAACAAAGAGCAAAGAATAAGAGAGAGGAAAAGAAAAAATGAAAAGAAAAATTTTTGCAGCCTTACTGACAGGAACTATGTTGATTGCAGGTTTATCAACTACAGTGTTTGCGGATGGAGAGAAAACATTTGTATACGGGACAACCGGGTACAGTGAAGAAATGGGAGATGCAGGACTGAATCCTCATGATAACTATTCCGGATGGAGCGCACTTCGCTATGGTGTGGGAGAAACTCTTTTCAAATATAACGATAATATGGAAGTGGAGCCATGGCTTGCAACAGATTATGAGTTTGTGGATGATACTACGGTAAAAATAACACTTCGTGATGGAGTGAAATTTTCCAGCGGACGTACGATGGATGCAGAAGCTGTAAAGGAATGCCTGGAAGATCTGATTGCAGTTCATGACCGCGCACCATATGATCTGAAAATTGATCATATAGAAGCTGATGATCTTACACTTACTATTTATACTACAGAACCATGCCCGGCAATCATTAATTATCTGGGAGATCCGTATGGTGCAATCATAGATATGGATTATGGTATTCAGGGAGAGGGCGGCTCTGCCAATGTAGCAGGAACCGGTCCTTATATTGCAGAGAAAGTTACACCAACTCAGATTGACCTTGTAAAAAATGAGGATTACTGGGGCGGTGAAGTGAACGTGGACAAAGTTACAGTCAAATCTTTTGCAGATGGAAGTGCATTGACCGCTGCCTTACAGACTGGAGATATTCAGGGAACTTATGGACTTCAGTACGATAATTATTCCCTGTTTGACGGAAACCCGGATTATACTATTAATTCCTGCGCTACAAGCCGTTGTTTCTTCGGTCAGTTTAACATGGATTCTGAAATTGTTCAGGATCAGAACGTGCGTAAGGCAATCGAAATGGGAATCGATAAAGAGGGATTTTGTTCAGTGATCATGGAAGGACGCGGAATTCCGGCAAAAGGAGCGTTTCCAAGCAGTTTTACCTATGGAAATGATGCAGTGGAGACAGTATCCTATGATCCGGAAGAAGCAAAGAAATTGCTGGAAGAGTCCGGATGGACAGATACAGACGGTGATGGATATGTTGACAAAGACGGACAGAAACTGACCATTAACTGGCTGACTTATCCGACACGTCTGGAGCAGCCAAAGCTTGCGGAATATGCACAGGCTACTTTAAAAGATATCGGGATTGATGTATCTGTCAATAATACTTCTGATCACAGAACTTATGCAGAAAACGGAGAGTTTGATGTTTATGTAAGCTCTTTAACAACAGCGCCAACCGGTGATCCGGAATATTTCTTCAGCAGTACAGTAACTGGTTCTAAAAATTATGGAAATTATCAGAATGATGAAGTAACCAGGCTGACAGATCAGCTTCATCAGACTTTTGATACAGAGGAGAGAGGAAAACTGGCAGTAGAACTTCAGCAGAAAATTTTAGATGATGATGCGTATTTTTTTGTTTCACATTTGAACATGGGAATTGTAACAAAAGCGAATGTGACAGGAATGGCGGCGCATCCTTGTGATTATTATGAAATTACTGCGGATCTGGATGTACAGTAAGAATTGCATAAGATAAAAAAATGTAACTGCGAAAACATTGAGCAGTTACACAAACACTGAACAGTTACACAAACACTCTTTTACTTATTGGAGAGTGTCAGTAAAAACCGGGAGAACACGATGAATTCTTTAAAAGAGAAGAATATGCCAGATCCTTTGCTGAAAGTAGATCATGTCACGATCAGCTATAATGGAGAAGCGACAGTCCAGGATGTCAGCTTTGAACTGAAGCAGGGAGAAATCCTTGGGATCGTAGGAGAATCCGGAAGCGGAAAAAGTACGATCATTAAAGCTGTCATGGGACTTCTGGGAGAGGAAGGTCTGGTAACAAAAGGAGATATCTGGTATAAAGGTGAAAATCTTACCGACATGAGCGAAAAGAAACTCCGCAGATATCTGGGAACAGAAATTGGAATGGTATTTCAGGACTGCAAGGCGGCACTTTGCCCGGTACGAAAAATAGGGGTTCAGATACATGAAGCGGTGTCCGAACATGAGAGAATAACGAAAAAAGAAACTCGAAGACGTGCAGGGGAGATTATGAAGAAAATCGGTATGGATGATTATGAACGTGTTCTGGACAGTTATCCTTTTGAACTTTCCGGGGGTATGAATCAGCGTGTGGGTATCTGTACTGCAATGATCATGCACCCGAATCTTCTTCTTGCAGATGAACCTACCAGTGCATTGGATGTGACGGTGCAGAAACAGGTAGTAGAGGAACTTCTGATGATGCGAAAGGAATATCAGACAGCGATGATTCTGGTGACGCATAATATCGGTGTGGTAAGGGCGATGGCCGACCGGATACTGGTACTTCAGAATGGAATTGTCAGGGATTATGGAGAAACGGAGAATGTTCTGGATCATTCATCTGATCTTTATACACAGAAACTGATGGACTCAGTACTTCATCTGAAACGAAATCAGGAGGAGTAGACAAGTGGCGGATATAATTTTAAAAGCGGAACATCTCATAAAGACATTTATGTCTGGAAAAAAGACATTAACAGCAGTAGATGATGTCAGTTTTGAATTAAAACAGGGAGAGTGCCTGGGAATTGTAGGTGAGTCCGGTTCCGGTAAAAGCACGATCGCAAAGATGATCACGCATCTGGAAAGTATCACAGAGGGTAAAGTGACTCTGAAAGGGAAAGATATTACGCATGTAAAGGGAAAAGAACTTCGGGAAATTTACCGGGATATGCAGATGGTATTTCAGATGCCGATGGAATCCTTTGATCCGCGTTGTACGCTTGGTGACGGGATAGGAGAGAGTCTGCAGAATATGGGGATAAGCCGTGCAGAAACCCGTAGAAAAGTAGAGGAACTTCTGGAAAGATGTGGATTGGAAAAAGAATATGCAGACCGCTATCCGCATCAGGTAAGCGGCGGCCAGTGCCAGAGAGCTGCAATCGCCAGGGCACTGGCAGTAAATCCATCCATTCTGATCTGTGATGAAGCAACCAGTGCATTGGATGTGACGGTGCAGAAACAGATTCTGGAGTTACTGATTGAATTAAAACAGAAAGAAAACCTTTCCTTTATTCTCATTTGCCATGATCTGGCACTGGTTCAGGCATTCTGCGACAGAGTTATTGTCCTTTATCGTGGAAAGACTGTGGAGAGCGGAACGCCGGATGAGATAATTGAGCATCCAAAGATGGATTACACAAGAAAGCTGATTGATTCTGTATTATAAGCAATTGCATATTTCAGTAGTCTGTAGATATGAAGGTATTGAATAGTTATATTGATCAATAAAAAAAGTACTTCCTGCGGATAGAAGTACTTTTTTTATTGCGACGCATCAGGAGGGAGCTGTCAGTAACAGATCCGGCAGGTAGGGAATTTGATGCGTATTGCGCGGAGGTCTGTGCACTTTATTTGTTGTTTGACAAAATCTTTGTGCTGATACATCGATAATCAGGTATCTGTCTGCTACGTTACTGAGTTATCTCTGTACTGATTATATTTTATCAAAATAGTCTGCCAGAACAAGCCTCCCAGGGGGATTTTAAGATATGAAAAATGTGCGTGGAACCATGCCGAATAAGAATGGGTATATAACCCCCAGGGTAGGTTGTTGATACTTTAACATGGTGATACAATGCAGTTAATTACGAGGTGCGCGCCAAATAAAATAACATTTTCATTGGAAAGGAAGTATATTTATGCATATACCTGAGAATTATTTGAGTCCGTCAACATGTGCGGTAATGACAGCTGCCATGCTTCCGGTGTGGGGATTTTCCATTAATAAAATAAAAACGGAGATACCAAAATCAAAGATGCCGCTTCTTGGCATAGGAGCTGCTTTTTCGTTTTTGGGAATGATGTTTAACGTTCCGCTTCCGGGAGGCACAACGGGACATGCAGTAGGAGGAACTCTTATTGCTATTTTGACTGGCAGTCCTGCGGCCGGGTGTATATCGGTTTCCATTGCACTGTTGATACAGGCACTCCTTTTTGGAGATGGTGGAATTCTTGCATTTGGAGCAAACTGTTTTAATATGGCGTTTGTATTGCCATATCTTGGATTCTTTTTATATAAACTGTTAATGAAGAAGACAGGTATGCGTAAACTCAGCGCAGCAATCGGTGCATACATAGGAATTAATGCGGCAGCCTTTTGCGCAGCTGTTGAATTTGGCATTCAGCCATTACTGTTTAAAAATGCAGAAGGCCAAGCTCTATACTGCCCATATCCGTTAAGTGTATCCATACCGGCAATGATGATTGGACATATTACGTTATTTGGGCTGGCAGAGATTATTTTAACGGTAGTGGTACTGACTTTTGTTGAGAAGGTTACACCGAAGGCTCTGGACGCGGTTCCGGATAAAACGGCATTTAAACCACTGTATATGCTTATGACTGTTCTCATTGTGCTGACTCCGCTAGGACTTCTGGCAACTGGTACTGCCTGGGGCGAATGGGGGGCTGATGAGATAGCGAGTCTGATCAGCGGTGGAAGCCCATTGGGATATACTCCGGCAGGAATGGTAAATGGATTTGAATTGTCGGCACTGTTTCCTGATTATTCAATGTCTGGATTACCTGAATGGACCGGATATATTCTTTCAGCTGTTGTTGGTGTGGCACTTTTGGTGATTATTTTTAAAATTATTTCTTCTATGATGAAAGAAAAAGTTGATTTTAAGAAGAAAGCAGCATAACGAATGAAAGATTATAAAAACGAAGAAGCAATGCTTCCAGACTGGATGTGCTCTCAGGAAAAATATGTTCCGTCTGAAGATAAAGAAGCGTTTTTAACAAAAAGCACTAAATCAATTTTATCTGTGCTTGCAAAAATGCAGTTTCATGAAGGGAAGGATGGCAGATTTTCTGCTACTCCTTCTCTGAAATTATTTTATACACTTATTTATATTATTCTTACGGCCTGTTCCGGGAATTATTTGTTTACGCTGATTATGTGCGTAGCTGTGACAGTCAGGCTTGCTTTTTTTTCGGCGAAATCTATTCGTCAGATTCTGAGAGGAACGGCAGGTGCAGTTCTGGTTTCAGCATTAATTCTTCTGCCGTCTGTATTCATGGGAACTCCCCAGACTTTAATGAATGTTACATCCAGAGTGTATGTGTCTGTAACTTTGATCGGTATTTTGTCAGCAGGAACATCATGGAATAAACTGACAGGAAGTATGAGAACTTTTCGACTGCCATCAATATTTGTTTTTACACTGGATATTACCTTAAAGTATATTTCTGTTCTGGGAGAGATGTGTGCGGATATTCTGACATCTGTTCGCTTGAGATCTGTAGGAAAAAATCCTCAGAAAGCAAAAGCTTTGTCAGGAGTATTAGGAATATCGTTTTTGAAGTCAGGTGAGATGGCAGAGGAAATGCATGCAGCAATGTGTTGCCGTGGATTTACCGGAGAGTATAAGAAAAATCGGAGATATAAATTGTGTGCAGCGGATATTTTCTGCACAGTTATAATGTCAGGATGTATGGCGTTGTTCTGGTATCTGAACAGGTAGCTATAAACTGATATGAAAAAGGAATGACGAAAATTATGATCAGACTTGAGAATGTATGTTTCGCATACGAAAAAGAAATTGCACTGAGATATGTGAATCTTCATATTAAAAAAGGAGATTCTGTGGTTATCCAGGGACCAAACGGTTGTGGAAAATCAACGCTTATTAAATTATTGAATGGGATTATTTTTCCGGCGGAAGGAAAATATTTATATCAGGGATATGAAATTAATGAAAAGACATTAAAAGACAGCAGGTTTGCAAAATGGTTTCATCAGCAGATGGGATATGTGTTTCAGAATGCGGATACCCAGTTGTTTTGCGGAAGTGTAGAAGAGGAAATTGCGTTTGGACCGATTCAAATGGGATTGCCGGAAACAGAGATAAGGAAAAGAACAGAAGACTGTCTGCATTTGTTTGGAATAGAAAAACTTAGAGAAAGACCACCTTATCATTTAAAGCGGTGGAGAGTAAAAGAAAGGTTTCGCTTGCATGTATTCTTTCACTGAATCCGGAGGTTTTGATTCTTGATGAACCACTTGCCGGGCTTGATGAAAAAACACAGGATATGCTGATAAATTTTTTGCAGAATTTTCATAATGCAGGAAAAACCCTGATTACGATTACACATAACAGACAGCTGGCAGACACC
>ENA-OQKD01000337-OQKD01000337.1-human-gut-metagenome-genome-assembly--contig:-NODE-337-length-12782-cov-3.092375_pt1 | contig 12782 bp, 11 predicted proteins | sample MGYA00242775_ERZ504792 | MGnify/ENA primary metagenome ERZ504792 (study PRJEB26092, sample SAMD00036401) | human gut metagenome | host: Homo sapiens | study: EMG produced TPA metagenomics assembly of...
AATGCAGCTATGAAAGCAGCAGCTAACGAATCTTACGGATACAACGAAGATGAAATCGTTTCAAGCGATATCGTTGGTATGAGATATGGTTCTTTATTCGATGCTACACAGACAATGGCTCTTCCATTAGACAATGGAACAACAGAAGTACAGGTTGTTTCTTGGTATGACAACGAAAACTCTTACACAAGCCAGATGGTAAGAACAATCAAATACTTCTCTGAATTAGCATAATCTTATTCTATTCAGAATTATTTAAGATCCAAAAAAGGGGTCCGGTCTTATTGGGGACCGGGCTCTTTTTTTAGAAATAATGGTACATATATGTATAGTTATTTCAATGATAAAATCATATTTTTAAGGAGGCAATACTATGCTTAACAAAAAATCAGTAGATGATATCAATGTAAAAGGGAAAAGAGTTCTTGTAAGATGTGACTTTAATGTGCCATTGATTGATGGAAAAATCACAGATGAGAACCGTCTTAGTAGCTGCTCTTACCTACAATTAAAAAACTTAATTGCAGACGGTAGGAAAGGTTATTCTTTGTTCACATCTTGGAAAACCAAAGGGAGAGCCAAAACCAGAATTATCATTGGCGCCAGTTGCAGTGAGATTATCTGAGTTATTGGGACAAGAAGTAAAATTTGCAGCAGATGCAACTGTTGTTGGTGAGAATGCGAAAGCCGCAGTTGCAGCAATGAATGATGGAGATGTTATCCTTCTTGAAAATACTCGTTACAGAGCAGAAGAAACAAAAAATGGAGAAGAATTCAGCAAAGAGTTAGCTTCTTTATGTGATGTATTTGTAAATGATGCATTTGGTACAGCTCACAGAGCACACTGCTCAAATGTAGGTGTTACAAAATATGTAGATACAGCAGTTGTTGGTTACCTGATGCAAAAAGAAATTGATTTCTTAGGAAATGCAGTAAATAATCCGGAAAGACCATTCGTTGCAATCTTAGGTGGAGCGAAAGTATCAAGCAAGATTTCTGTAATCGAAAACTTACTTGACAAAGTAGACACATTGATCATCGGCGGTGGAATGTCTTATACATTCAGCAAAGCTATGGGAGGAAAAGTAGGTATCTCTTTGTTAGAAGAAGATTACTGCGATTTTGCTTTAAACATGTTGAAAAAAGCAGAAGAAAAAGGCGTAAAATTATTACTTCCAGTAGACCATGTTGTTGCGGATGATTTCTCTAACGATGCAAATATTCAGGTTGTGAGCAGAGGAGAAATCCCGGATGGATGGGAAGGTCTTGATATCGGGCCAGAGACAGCAAAATTGTATGCTGAAGCTGTAAAGACAGCAAAAACAGTTGTATGGAATGGACCAATGGGATGCTTCGAGATGCCAAACTTTGCAAAAGGTACAGAAGCAGTAGCAAAAGCATTGGCTGAGACAGATGCAGTGACAATCATCGGTGGTGGAGATTCAGCGGCAGCAGTTAACCAATTAGGATACGGTGATAAGATGACACACATCTCTACTGGTGGTGGAGCCTCTCTTGAATTCTTAGAAGGTAAGGAGTTACCTGGGGTAGCAGCTGCTAACGATAAGTAATAGCATGCATATATGACAAAATGACTGCGTTAGATGCGGCTTGACGTACTTTTTGTACGACGGCGCCGCATTGAACAGTTACAAATAATAAATGAAATAGTAATTGGGAGACGATAAAAATGGCAAGAAGAAAAATTATTGCAGGAAACTGGAAAATGAACAAAACTCCAAGTGAAGCAGTTGCATTGATCAACGAATTAAAACCTTTAGTAGCTACAGAAGATGCTGACGTAGTATTTTGTGTACCTGCAATCAGCATTATTCCAGCAATCGAAGCGGCAAAAGGAAGCAATATCGAAATCGGTGCTGAAAATATGTACTTCGAAGAAAGTGGAGCATATACAGGAGAAATCGCGCCAAATATGCTTACAGATGCTGGGGTGAAATATGTTATCATCGGACATTCTGAGAGACGTGAATACTTTGCAGAGACAGATGAAACTGTAAATAAAAAAGTAAAAAAAGCTTTCGAACATGGCATTACACCAATCGTTTGCTGTGGAGAGACATTAACACAGAGAGAACAGGGTGTTACAATTGATTTCATTCGTCAGCAGATTAAAATTGCTTTCTTGGATGTGACAGCAGATCAGGCTAAGACAGCGGTAATCGCTTACGAACCAATTTGGGCTATTGGAACAGGAAAAGTAGCTACAACAGAGCAGGCACAGGAAGTTTGTGCAGCAATCCGTAAATGCATCGGAGAAATCTATGATGAAGCTACAGCAGAAGCTATCCGCATTCAGTACGGTGGTTCTGTTTCAGCTGCAAGCGCTCCAGAGTTATTTGCTCAGGCAGATATTGACGGTGGACTTGTTGGTGGAGCATCGTTAAAACCAGATTTTGGAAAAATCGTAAATTACAAATAGTATTTGAAATTTAGTAACTAACAGGGAGTCATTGGCTGGAATGGTCGGTGACTCTTTGTTGTTTCCTGAAACAGAGTGGTACAAATTTTTAGAGGAGAGTGTGTTTAGCATGCGAAGAGTAGAAAGTATTAAGCAGACAACACAAAACAAGTTTTTGAACATGTACGAGCTGGATATGAAAAGTGATACAGGGAAGCACAGTACCTATTTTGTGGCATCAAGAGCAAAGACAACAGAAGAGTTGAAGATTAAGACAAGAGAAAACAAGGCAGATGGAGTGATTATATATAGTGTCTATCGAGATGAAAAAGAGAAAAAAGAAAAACTGGTCTTAATTCGTCAGTATAGATGTCCTTTGGATGATTATATCTATGAGTTCCCGGCGGGACTTGTGGATGAAGGGGAAGACTTTAAGATGGCTGGCATGCGGGAGCTAAAAGAGGAGACCGGACTTGATTTCCAACCGATTGATGCGGCGGATATGTATACAAAGCCGTATTTTACGACGATCGGCATGACAGATGAATCTTGTGGGACTGTGTATGGATATGCGAGCGGAGTTCCTTCCAAAGAAGGACAGGAGGAGAATGAGGAGATTGAGATCGTGCTTGCAGATAAAGCGGAGGTGCGAAGAATCTTAAAGGAAGAGAATGTGGCAATTATGTGTGCATATATGCTGATGCATTTTTTAAATACACCAGAAGGACATGTATTTGATTTTTTACAGGAACGCATCTGAGCTGAGAAATTCATCGGTAAAAACTTGCAACGACAAGGAAAATCATGTAAAATAATTCAGGTAGGATAAAAGATAAAAGTTTAACATAAAGGAGAATGAAAAGATGAGTAAGAAACCAACAGTTTTAATGATTCTTGACGGATATGGTCTGAATGATAAGCATGAGGCAAATGCGGTATTTGAAGGTAAGACCCCTGTAATGGACAAATTGATGGCAGAGTATCCGTTTGTAAAAGGAAATGCAAGCGGAATGGCAGTCGGACTTCCGGAAGGTCAGATGGGAAACTCAGAAGTTGGTCATTTGAATATGGGAGCAGGTCGCATCGTATATCAGGATCTGACAAAAATTACAAAGGCAATTCAGGATGGCGATTTCTTTGAGAATGAAGCATTATTAGCGGCATGTAAAAATGCAAAAGAACATGATTCAGCGCTTCATATGTTCGGACTGGTTTCAGACGGTGGAGTACACAGCCACAACTCTCACATCTATGGATTGTTAGAACTTGCAAAAAAACAAGGGCTTTCAAAAGTTTATGTACACTGTTTCCTGGATGGACGTGATACACCGCCGGCATCTGGAAAAGACTATGTACAGGAATTAGCGGATAAGATGAAAGAAATCGGAGTAGGTGAGATTGCATCTGTAATGGGGCGTTACTATGCGATGGACAGAGATAACAGATGGGACCGTGTAGAATTGGCATACAATGCAATGGTAAAAGGTGAAGGTGAGACTGCAGAGTGTGGACCATGCGCAGTCCAGGCGTCTTATGATGCAGAAAAACAGATGAATTTGTGTTACCGACAGTGATTGTAAAAGATGGAGCGCCTGTTGCGACAATTAAAGATAACGATTCTATCATCTTCTTCAACTTCAGACCGGACAGAGCAAGAGAAATCACAAGAACATTCTGTGATGATAACTTTGAAGGATTTGACAGAGGAGAAAGAGTTAAGACAACATTTATATGCTTTACAGAGTACGATGTGACAATTGAAAATAAATTAGTTGCTTTCCATAAGACAGAGATTACAAATACATTTGGTGAGTTCCTTGCAGCAAACAATATGACACAGGCAAGAATCGCTGAGACAGAAAAATATGCGCATGTTACATTCTTCTTCAACGGCGGTGTCGAGGAGCCAAATAAGGGAGAAGACCGTATTTTGGTGAAATCTCCAAAGGTTGCTACATATGACTTACAGCCTGAGATGAGCGCATTTGAAGTGTGCGACAAGTTAGTAGATGCAATCAAATCTGAGAAGTATGATGTGATCATTATCAACTTTGCAAATCCGGATATGGTAGGACACACTGGTGTAGAAAATGCAGCAATTAAGGCAATTGAAGCAGTGGACTCATGTGTGGGAAGAGCTGTTGAAGCAATCAAAGAAGTAGACGGACAGATGTTTATTTGTGCAGACCACGGAAATGCAGAGCAATTGGTGGACTATGAGACAGGAGAGCCATTTACAGCTCATACAACAAATCCGGTTCCGTTTATCTTAGTAAATGCAGATCCTGCATACAAATTAAGAGAAGGCGGATGTCTGGCAGATATTGCTCCGACATTGATTGAATTAATGGGAATGGAACAACCAAAAGAAATGACAGGAACATCACTTCTTGTGAAATAATTATAGAGAACATAAAAGACCTTGCATGGAGCGTGAAGCTTTGGCAAGGTCTTTTTTGAATTAGAGGAAATTCCTTTGGAATCCTATTAGTTGTTTTTGCTTAAGTTTTTATTTGCAGTTGACAGCATCAATTTGATACGATTCAACTGGTTTACTTCGCTTGCGCCAGGATCGTAGTCGATGGCAACGACGTTTGCGAGCGGATAACGCCGTCTCAGTTCTTTAATCACGCCTTTTCCGACAACATGGTTTGGAAGGCAGGCAAATGGCTGGGTGCAGACAATGTTTGTCGTGCCGTTATGAATGAGTTCCAACATCTCTCCGGTTAAGAACCAGCCTTCTCCGGTCTGATTTCCGAGAGAAACAATATCTTTTGCCATATCTGCAAGGTCTGTAATCTTCGCCGGCGGATCAAAGTGCTTACTTTGCGCAAATGCTTTTGCGGCAGGGGCGCGGAACCATTCCAGTGCTTTGATTCCCAAGTTTGCCTTGTAGGCAGTTGCTTTTTTCATGCCCAGTTTTTCTGCTTTGAAGTTACTATTGTAGAAACAGTATAAGAAGAAATCCAGCAGATCAGGAACGACTGCTTCGGCACCTTCTTGTTCCAACAGCTCTACAAGATAGTTGTTTGCTGCAGGAAGGAATTTTACAAGAATCTCACCAACGATTCCAACACGCGGCTTTTGGATATCTAACATCGGAAGATTGTCAAAGCCCTCAATGATCTCCTTGCACATTTTGTTGAATTCACGTCTGCCAGGATGCTTTTTCTGTACGAATGCAATACATTTTTTCTTCCATTTTTCATGGAGAGCATTTGCAGAGCCAGGAACCGCCTCGTATGGGCGGACACGATAGAGCGCTCTCATGAAAATATCTCCAAATACAACCGCATACATCCCTTTTAAAACGAGTGGAAGCGTAATCTTAAAGCCGGGGTTTTCTTCCAGTCCGCTTAAATTGATGGAGATAACCGGAATATGTGCATAACCAGCCTTTTCCAATGCACGTCGTATAAATCCGATGTAGTTGGAAGCACGACATCCTCCGCCTGTCTGGGAAATGATCACGGCAATCTTATCTGTGTCATATTTTCCGGAAAGAATGGCCTCCATAATCTGACCGACTACCATCAAGGAAGGGTAGCAGGCATCGTTGTTTACATATTTTAATCCCACATTTACCGCGGATTTATTATCATTTGCAAGCACTTCAATATTGTAGCCGCAAGAGCGGAATGCGGGTTCTACAAGCTCGAAGTGAATCGGAGACATCTGCGGGCAAAGTATTGTGTAGTTTTTTCGCATCTCTTTCGTAAATGGAACCTTCACAATAGAGGATGGCTTAACCTCGCGTGAAGTATGTTTTTCTTCTCTGACACGGATGGCAGAAAGAAGAGAACGGATACGGATTCTGGCAGCACCTAAGTTATTCACCTCGTCGATTTTCAGTGAAGTGTAGATTTTGCCGGATTTTGTCAAAATATCTGCTACTGCGTCGGTTGTTACTGCATCCAAACCACAACCAAAAGAATTTAATTGAATCAGATCTAAATTATCTTTTGTCTTTACATAGTTAGCGGCTGCGTACAATCGTGAGTGGTACATCCATTGATCCATTACGATAAGCGGACGTTCTACTTTATGTAAGTGAGAGACAGAGTCTTCTGTCAGTACAGCGATTCCATAAGAATTGATCAGTTCCGGAATTCCATGGTGTACTTCCGGATCGATGTGGTATGGGCGCCCTGCCAGGACGATACCACGTTGACCGGTCTTATCCAAATATGCAATGGTTTCTTCTCCTTTTTTGCGAATGTCTTCGCGGCATTTGGCGAGCTCTGTCCAAGCGAGGTGAACTGCCTGTCGGATCTCATCAGCCGGAATTGAAAATTCTCCAGAAAGCTCTTCAATCAGGCGGGTTGATAAGGTGTCTTCGCTTTTAAACGACATAAATGGATTCTTGAAATTAACCTTTCCGTTTGTGATCTCATCCATGTTGTTTTTATGTTTTCGGCATAAGAAGTAACAATCGGACAGTTATAATGGTTGTTGGCATCTTCAAATTCCTGTCGTTCATAAGGAATACAAGGATAGAAGATAAAAGGAATCCCCTGCTGAATGAGCCATTCTACATGTCCGTGAGCAAGTTTTGCCGGATAACATTCGGATTCACTTGGGATTGATTCAATGCCAAGTTCGTAAATTTTTCGATTGGAAGCCGGAGAAAGTACTACGCGGAATTTCAAAGTGTTGAAAAATGTAAACCAGAACGGATAGTTCTCATACATATTCAGCACACGTGGAATGCCAACAGTTCCCCGGACTGCCTCGGATTCCTCAAGCGGCTGATAATTGAAATAACGTTGCATTTTATATGCAAACAAGTTCGGCATACCGTTGTCAGATTTTTACTTTTCCGAGACCGCGTTACACAGCGGTTACCGGTAATGAATTTGCGTCCGCCGCTGAATTTATTGATCGTCAGACGACAGTTATTCGTACAGCCTTTACATTTTGCCATGCTGGTACTGTACTCTAGATGCTCAATCTCTTCAATGGAAAGCATCGTAGTTCCTTTGCATTCGCTGAAACGTTCGCGCGCAATGAGAGCTGCGCCAAATGCCCCCATGATTCCGGCAATATCCGGTCGCACCGCCTGGCAGTCGGCGATTGTCTCGAAACTTCGAAGAACAGCATCATTATAGAATGTACCACCCTGCACGACGATCCGCTTCCCAAGTTCAGAAGCATCGGATACTTTGATAACTTTAAACAGTGCGTTTTTGATAACAGAGTAGGCAAGTCCGGCAGAAATATCAGCGACGGAAGCCCCTTCTTTTTGCGCCTGTTTTACTTTTGAGTTCATAAATACGGTACAGCGTGTGCCAAGGTCGATTGGATGGTTGGCGAACAATGCTTCATGAGCGAAGTCTTCCACGCTGTAATTCAATGATTTTGCAAATGTCTCAATGAAAGAACCGCAGCCGGAAGAGCAGGCTTCGTTTAGTTGAACGCTGTCGACGGTCTGATTCTTAATTTTGATGCATTTCATATCCTGACCGCCAATGTCGAGGATACAGTCTACATCCGGCTCAAAGAAAGAGGCGGCATAATAATGAGATACCGTTTCCACTTCGCCTTCATCAAGAAGCAAAGCGGACTTGATCAGTGCTTCGCCATATCCGGTAGAGCAGGAGTGCGCAATCGTGACTCCTTTTGGAAGCTGACGGTAAATATCTTTGATTGCTGTGATTGTCGTACCAAGAGGATCTCCATCATTGCTGTGATAGAAGGAGTAGAGTAAAGTTCCGTCTTCTCCGACTAAAGCAGCCTTGGTAGTAGTGGAACCGGCATCAATTCCAAGGAATGCTTTTCCTTTATAAGAGGAGAGATCAGCAACAGGTACTTGATGTTTTGCGTGTCTGCTTTGAAACTCATCATAGTCTGCTCTGCTCGAAAATAGTGGGGTGAGTCGTTCAACCTCAAAGTCCATGTGGATATGTCCGGCAAGGCGCTCCTGCAACTCCTGAAGAGAAACACTCAGATCTCGCTTGGAGTTCAGTGCAGAACCAATTGCAGCAAACAGATGAGAATGTGTCGGAGCAATAATATGCTCATCATCTAATTTCAATGTTCGGATAAACGCCTCCCGCAATTCAGAAAGGAAGTGAAGAGGTCCCCCTAAAAAAGCGACATGCCCGCGGATTGGCTTCCCGCAGGCGAGTCCACTGATCGTCTGATTCACAACAGCCTGAAAAATAGAGGCGGACAAATCTTCTTTGGTAGCCCCTTCGTTGATCAATGGCTGAATATCAGATTTGGCAAATACACCACAACGTGCAGCAATAGAGTAGAGAGCTTTGTAGTTCTTTGCATATTCATTCAGACCGGTTGCGTCTGTCTGTAACAGAGAAGCCATCTGGTCAATGAAAGAACCGGTACCTCCGGCACAAATCCCGTTCATGCGCTGCTCTACATTACCGCCTTCGAAATAGATGATTTTTGCATCTTCTCCACCAAGTTCGATTGCGACGTCTGTCTGTGGAGCATAGTCTTGAAGTGCAGTAGATACTGCAATGACTTCCTGAACAAATGGTGTCTCTAAGTGTTTTGCAAGTGTCAGTCCGCCGGAACCGGTAATGACCGGCGATACGTGGATGGCTCCCAGTTTGTAAATTGCACGTCCGAGCAAATCGGAAAGAGTCTCTTGAATATTTGCAAAATGACGCTCATAGTCAGAGAAGAGCACCTCGTTTTGCTCGTTCAAAATCGCAATTTTTACAGTAGTGGAACCGATATCAATTCCTAAAGTATATAAATTATTGTTACTCATATCTATCTCCTTTTTATGGATAAGAAACAGATAGTTTCTTATTAAAATGGATTTCGTTTTTTTGACAACCTACATTATACGATAAGATGTCGAAAAACACAATTTGAAAATATGTGGAATATTTTAAGCTTTTAGGGTTGAGAAATTGTTAAAATTATGTAAATATAAATAGCCCGATTGACAAACCGAATTAGTGAGGATACAATTACTACTAGTTGTTGAGAAGGTAAAAAAATAATAAAGGAGCTATATTTTTATGAATTGGATTAGCAAGTTAGAACGGAAGTTTGGACGATATGCAATTCAGAATCTGATGTTTTATGTGATTGCGTTGTATACCGTTGGCTTTGCACTGAGTTTGGTTGCTCCGGAATTCTATTATCAGTATTTGTCACTGAACATAGAAGCGGTGTTTCACGGGCAGATCTGGAGGTTAGTTACATTTTTGATGCAGCCGCCAAATTCGAGTGCGTTGTTTATGGTGTTTGCATTGTATTTATATTATATGATCGGACGTCAGCTTGAATACGCATGGGGAGCTTTTCGATTTAATCTGTATTTCTTTACGGGAGCACTGTTCCACATATTGGCAGCGATTCTCGTGTATGTGATAGCGGGAGTATCCTTCCCACTTGGGACGTTTTACTTGAATTTGTCACTGTTTTTTGCGTTTGCTGCGCTGTATCCGAACGAACAGTTCCTGTTGTTTATGGTGATTCCGATTAAGGTGAAATATCTGGCGTGGCTGGATGCGGCTTATTTTGGATATGCGATTCTGCAGGCATTTTTGCCGGCATATGGAGGAAGCGTATTTGGAATTGTCTATAAGGCAAATGCATTGGCTGCAGTGGTATCCATTTTGAATTTCCTGATTTTCTATGTTTCGACAAGAAATATGAAACGGTATTCGCCGAAGGAAGTTCGTAGGAAAAAGGCTTATAAAAAAGCAGTATATGAGGCAAAAAGAGAGCAGCACTATGAAGGTGGTGCAAAACATAAATGTGCAGTCTGCGGACGCACGGAACTTGATGATGAAAATTTGGAATTTCGTTATTGTTCAAAATGCAATGGGAACTACGAATATTGTCAGGACCATTTGTTTACGCATGAACATGTGAAATAGAAATAAAAAGGCAGGAGAGAACGAGATGAAGAAGACAAAAATTATTTGTACCATGGGACCAAACACAAACGACAGAGAGTTAATGAAAAAATTAGTCGAAAATGGAATGGACATTGCCCGTTTCAATTTCTCACATGGAGATCATGAAGAACAGAAAAGCAGAATGGATATGCTCAAAGCAATTCGTGAAGAAGCTGGAAAACCAATTGCGATTCTTTTGGATACAAAAGGACCGGAGATTCGTACAGGTGTGATAAAAGATGATAAAAAAGTGACACTTGTAGAGGGACAAAAATTCACATTAACTACAAAAGACGTGGAAGGCGATGCAAATCGAGTTTCCATCACATATGAAGGTCTTGTAGAAGATGTTGAAATCGGAAAGAAAATTTTGATTGATGACGGCTTGATTGAGCTGGAAGTAAAGAATATTACGGATACGGATATTATTTGCCGTGTAATTAACGGTGGTGAACTGGGACAGAAAAAAGGTGTGAATGTGCCGAATGTACCGGTGAGACTTCCTGCACTGACAGAAAAAGACCGTCAGGATATTATTTTTGGTGTGGAACAAGGGGTTGACTTTATTGCGGCGTCGTTTGTGCGTTCGGCAGAAGGCGTTCTTGAGATCAAAGCATTGTTAAAAGAGTGTGGAGCACCACATCTTCCGGTTATTGCCAAGATTGAGAATGCAGAAGGAATTAAAAATATTGATGAGATTATCCGCTGTGCAGACGGAATCATGGTTGCACGTGGAGACCTGGGAGTGGAGATTCCGGCGGAAGAAGTTCCATATCTTCAGAAGATGCTGATCCAAAAATGTAACAGTAACTATAAACCGGTTATTACAGCGACACAGATGTTGGATTCTATGATGAGAAATCCAAGACCGACAAGAGCTGAGGTGACAGATGTTGCCAATGCGGTATATGATGGAACAGATGCGGTGATGCTCTCAGGTGAAACTGCACAGGGAAAATATCCTTTAGAAGCACTTCAGATGATGGTTCACATTATCGAGAATACAGAAGAGCATTTGGATTATGAGACACTTCTTGGAAAAGCACAGGCACATCGCAAAAAGGAATTTCCAGTGCGATCGGCTACTCATCTGTTGCAACAGCAGCAAACCTGAATGCAAAATGTATCGTCACACCGACGGTATCCGGTGCAACAGCCAGAGTGGTATCAAAATTCAGACCGAAAGCACCTATTATCGGAGTGAGCCCAAGTGCGCTGACGCTTCGCAAAATGCAGCTTTACAGAGGCGTATATCCAATCAAATCAATTCAGTTGGAGACGACAGAAGATATTTGTGAAGAGGCTATTAATCTTGTAAGTGCAAAACAAATTGTGGAACCGGGAGACATCGTTGTATTGACAGCAGGAATTCCGGCAAGAAGCGAAGGAATGGCAAAAGAGGGAATAAGCAATATGATGCGTATTGCCGTTGTAGAGTAGAATAAGTGATCGTATTACAGGGACAGGAGTTTTTTAGAACACCTGTCCCTGATTGACATTTGCCCTGTCTATATGATACAATATTACAGATTACGGACAGGGTAGATTAGCCGAGACCACTGAAAAGGATATTTATCAAAACTAAAAAAGTATATTTTTCAGTAGTTTCGGAAAAACCCGTTCAATGTGTAAAGAAAAAGGAGAAGAGTATGTTTAAAAAATTTGAGATGGAATTAGCTGGCAGAACACTTCGTGTAGATGTGGGAAGAGTTGCTGCTCAGGCAAATGGTGCAGCACTGATGCACTATGGGGAGACGGTTGTATTATCAACAGCGACAGCTTCAGAAAAACCGAGAGAAGGAATTGACTTCTTCCCACTCAGTGTTGAATATGAGGAAAAATTATATGCGGTAGGAAAGATTCCGGGAGGATTCAACAAAAGAGAAGGAAAAGCCTCTGAGAATGCAATCCTTACTTCGCGTGTCATCGACAGGCCGATGAGACCGTTGTTCCCGAAAGATTACAGAAATGATGTGACGTTGAACAACCTGGTATTATCTGTTGATCCAGATTGCAGTCCGGAACTGACGGCGATGTTAGGATCTGCAATCGCAACAGCAATTTCGGATATTCCGTTTGACGGACCGACTTCCACTACACAGGTTGGTATGATTGACGGAGAGTTTGTATTTAATCCGAATGCCGCTCAGAGAGCAGTATCAGATATGCAGCTTACAGTTGCTTCCACAAGAGACAAAGTAATCATGATTGAGGCAGGAGCAAATGAGGTTCCGGAAGCGAAGATGATCGAAGCTATTTTTGCAGCTCATGAAGTGAATCAGGAAGTGATTAAATTCATCGATACGATCGTTGCGGAATGTGGGAAAGAAAAACATGCTTATACAAGCTGTGCAGTACCGGAAGAGCTGTTTGCGGCTATGAAAGAGATTGTAACTCCAGAAGAGATGGAAGTTGCAGTGTTTACTGATGAAAAACAAGTAAGAGAAGAGAATCTTCGTGTAATTAGAGAAAATTAGAAGAAG
>ENA-OQKD01000338-OQKD01000338.1-human-gut-metagenome-genome-assembly--contig:-NODE-338-length-12752-cov-3.417663_pt1 | contig 12752 bp, 11 predicted proteins | sample MGYA00242775_ERZ504792 | MGnify/ENA primary metagenome ERZ504792 (study PRJEB26092, sample SAMD00036401) | human gut metagenome | host: Homo sapiens | study: EMG produced TPA metagenomics assembly of...
CCATTGCGGCGAAAGCCATGGAGAAAAAGACAGGAGCAAGAGCTCTGAGAGCAATTCTGGAAGAATACATGCTTGATATCATGTATGAAATTCCTAAGGATGACAATATAGGACAGGTTGTGATCACCAGAGAATATATTGAAGGAAACGGCGGACCGAAGATCCTTCTGAGAGGGCAGGAAATTCCGCTTCTGGAAACAGCTCAGTAAATGGTGACCGGAAAGGAGAAACGGTTATGGCAAAGGATTTTTTTGAAGAACTTGGAGAAGCAATCACAAAAACAGCAAGAGAAATCGGCGGACGCGCAGAGGTTCTGTACGGAACTCAGAAGCTGAAAAATAAAATATCTGGCGAGGAAAGACAGATTCAGAAGATTATGGAAGAACTGGGAAAAGTTCTTTACAGAAGATACCGGGAAGGCGTGCCGCTGGATGATCTGCAGAGGTGTCTCTGCGAGCAGATTGACCAGAGGATGACAAGGATCGAGCAGTATAAAGAAGAGATGGCAGGAGTCAGATCAAAGAAGGTGTGTCCGTCCTGCGGAACAGTCGTAGATCAGGACGCAGCATTCTGCCATCACTGCGGAGCAGCCTGTACAACAAAGGAAAAGGAAGAGGCGGCAGGCAGCGTCATTGACGGAACAATGGATGAAACTGTAAAATCAGAAGAAGCTCCGGCGTGGAAGGTTACTGCAGATACATCAGAACCGGAAAAAGAGAATACAGCGGAAGAACCGCAGAAAGATCCGGTTTCAGAAGAAGCTGCGGAACAGTCAGAGTCAGAGATGTCCACAGAAACTGAAGAAGCAGATCAGAAAATCTTGACGCAGGAAACAGCAGAAAAACAGCCGGAAGCTGAAATATCAGCCGAACAGCCGGAAACCACAGAAGAACGGATCTGGGAAGATCTGAAACAACAGTCAGAATCCGGAAAAACAGAGGAAACCGTGGAAGAAAAAGCGAAAACAGAGAAAATGGCTGAAATTCCGGGAGAACAGTCAGAGCAGTAAGCTTTAACCGGAAACAGAAAATTCCGGTAATACAGCGAATGTGTAAGATCAGACATTTTGAGGGGAAAATTAATGAAAACCAGATTTACTGGCAGCAATAGACAGAAAACGAAAAAGCCCGTGGTTTGCCCTGGGGGGTAAACCTTATGGCAATGCTGGCGATAACGCTTATTATGCGCCCGTCTTTTGAGACAAATGATGATATGTTTTTGCCGAGTTTGGAAGTGGACTGCGGGGAGTGAAAACTCCCCGTCTTGTATTTCAGAATTACATTCTCGGACTTGTATACCGTATTCTTTATCAGATTACAGGCAGACTGCCCTGGTATACGATTGTGCAGTATGCTGTGCTTGTGGCAGCCTTCAGCGCAGTGACCTATGTGTTTATGAACCGCCTGAAAGGCTACTGGGGCTTATATTTATCGTTTATTCTTTTGTGGGTATTCGGATACGAATGCTATATTCATATCCAGTTTACCAAAACAGCAGGAATAGCGGCGGCATCGGCTGTACTGCTTCTTTTTCATGTGGTGACTTCCGAAAAAATATGTGTCTGGGAAGCAGCGGCAGGTATTCTTCTGGGACTGACCGGCTTTATGTACAGAGAGGATCAGTTTTTTGCCAGCAGTGCGCTGATGGCAGGCATCGGCATTTACTTTGTGCTTACACTTAAAAAGCGCTTTCCGAAAAAAGAATGGAAGCGGTTTGGTCTGTGTGCCGGAATCTTTGGGCTGCTGCTTCTGTCTGTGTTTGCGGCGGACGGTACAGACAGCCTGATGTATCGGGATCCTCAGTGGCAGGAGTATCAGAAGTTTAATAATCTGAGATCGGAGCTTCTGGATTATGGATTTCCGGATTATGAGTCCAATAAAGCTTTATACCAGGACCTGGGAATTTCCAGAGAAGCATATGAGCTTTACAGAACCTGGAATTTTAATGATCCGGACAAATTTACCACAGAGGTCATGGAAAAGCTTGCAGAGCAGAAGCCGGAAAAAAGACTCTCCGGAAAGGTGCTCCATTCTTTTGTAAAGCGTTTTCCGGGCGATATGCTCCAACAGAAAGCCTTCTGGATTGTTTTACTGTTGTTTGTGCTGTGGCTGATTTTTGGAAAAAAGGGATATGCTGCGTGGATTGGTATTGCCGGAGAGCTCCTTATGTTGGGAGGACTTAATTTTTATCTTTATTTTCAGGGAAGATATCTGGTAAACAGAGTAGATGTTGGCCTTTGGTTCAGCGTGTGCCTGACAATGGCGTGGATACTGGGAGATACTGTAAAAGAGTGTGAGAAATAAAAGAACTTTCAAATGGGAAAGAAGCTGCTTTATCTGTTCTTGTTATTTCGCCGGAGAAGTTTTCCGGAAGGTGGGGGCTTGTCTTATGTATGACAGCTCTTCTGATCAGCCAGAGCTTCTGGTATGATGACTGGAGAATTACCACCAGAGAGATTCCAAAAGCGCGGGTAAGTCAGCGGGCAGTGCTGGAAACGATTGGAACGGACAAAGAGCATGTATATCTTGCAAAAAGCGGTACCGTATCAGAGATCGTATGTTACGGACCTTTTGATCCCATGCCGGAAAATCTTCTGGATAATCTGTATTGGTTCAGCGGATGGGAATGCAGAACTCCGGGGATTGTAAAGGAAATGCAGGAACACGGGATCACAAATCCATATAAAGATATGATTGGAAATAAAAAGGTTTATCTGATTGACGATAATATTCAGCTGACTCTGGATTATATCCGGCAGAACTATGACCAAAATGCGGAAGCGGTATTTGTGAAAACCCTGGGAAATGTGGATTTATATCAGATCCAGGGCAGCATCCGGGAATAAAATCCCTGTAAAACAGGCAGAAAAACAGGCTTTTACAGGGATTTGAAAAAAATTCGCGAATTTTTAAAAAAATTGAAAAAACCTATTGACTTTTACTGGGACATGAGGTATTATAATCAAGTAGTCGCGAGAGAGCGGCTGATAAATAAGAAATGCAGGAGTGGCGGAATTGGCAGACGCGCAGGCTTCAGGTGCCTGTGGTCGCAAGATCGTGTGGGTTCAAGTCCCATCTCCTGCATTATTTTTTTATATCGGGAAGCCCTGATTCAGCTGGGTTTCCCGATTTTTTCTTGTTGTGAAAGAAATAATTTTCTGATCACGAATGGTCACGTTTGTTTCGGATGTGCGAATTATATCAGTGAATCGGCTCTGCATGGCTGTTATTATTTTGGTTCTGCTTTTCCAGGAAGTTTTTCAATTATAGAAATCTGTTTGAATCAGAATTATTTTGAGTAAAATACAATTTTTTTTAGTGGCGCTTTATGTTGAAAAAGGAGGACTCCTGTGATATAATCTTGAAGATTTAGGATAAAACAAGAGAAAGGGAGATTGTATGAAAGCATTTCTGATATTAGAAGACGGCCATGTGTTTACAGGAACCAGTATTGGCGCAGCCAGAGAAGTAATCAGTGAGATCGTTTTTAACACATCTATGACCGGATATCTGGAAGTGATGACTGATCCGTCTTATGCTGGACAGGCTGTTTGTATGACCTATCCGCTGATTGGTAATTATGGAATTTGTTATGAGGATCAGGAGTCCAGGAAACCGTGGATAGATGCATTTATTGTTCGTGAATTATCCCGTATCCCCAGCAACTTCAGAAGCGTTGATACCATTCAGCATTTTCTGGAAAAACATGACATTCCGGGAATTGCGGGCATTGACACAAGAGCCCTGACAAAAATTCTTCGTGAAAAGGGTACCATGAATGGTATGATCACAGTTGATGAAAACTATGATTTAGATGCAATTATTCCCCGTTTAAAAGCATATACAACTGGAAAAGTAGTGGAAAAGGTTACCTGTCATGAGAAAGAGGTCCTGGAAGGCAAAGGACCGAAGGTTGCTCTGATGGATTTTGGCGCAAAGCGCAACATCGCCCGTTCTCTCAATGAGAGGGGCTGTCAGGTGACTGTTTATCCGGCTCTGACACCGGCAGAGGAGATCTTAAAAGATAATCCGGATGGAATCATGCTCAGCAACGGTCCTGGGGATCCGAAGGAATGTACTTCTATTATAGAAGAAATCCGCAAATTATATGAATCCGATGTTCCGATCTTTGCAATCTGTCTGGGTCATCAGCTTATGGCTCTTGCTACAGGCGGAGATACTCATAAGATGAAATACGGACACAGAGGCGGAAATCATCCGGTTAAGGATCTTGCAACAGGAAGAGTTTATATTTCTTCCCAGAATCACGGATATGTGGTGGATGCAGAGCAGCTTGAGGCAAAAAATATTGCAAAGCCAGCATTTGTAAATGTAAATGACGGTACCAATGAAGGTATGGCCTATGTGGGCAAAAATATCTTTACCGTGCAGTTCCATCCGGAAGCATGCCCGGGACCGCAGGATTCCAGCTACCTGTTTGACCGATTTATGGAAATGATGGGAGGAAACAGATAATGCCGAGAAATAAAGATATTCATAAAGTTCTTGTGATTGGTTCCGGTCCGATTATCATCGGCCAGGCAGCAGAGTTTGATTATGCAGGTACTCAGGCCTGCCGTTCTCTGAAGGAAGAGGGCATGGAGGTTGTACTTCTTAACTCAAACCCGGCAACCATCATGACAGATAAAGATATTGCTGACCGCGTGTACATTGAGCCTCTGACTGTAGAGGTGGTAGAGCAGCTGATCCTGAAAGAAAAACCGGACAGCGTGCTTCCTACACTGGGAGGTCAGGCTGGTCTGAACCTTGCAATGGAGCTGGAAGAAAAAGGCTTTTTCAAGGAACACAATGTGCGCCTGATCGGTACTACTGCAGAAACGATCAAAAAGGCAGAGGACCGTCAGGAATTTAAGGATACCATGGAAAAAATCGGCGAGCCGGTTGCAGCTTCCAAGGTGGTTACAACAGTTGAGGATGGCATTGCTTTTACAAAGACCATCGGATACCCGGTTGTTCTCCGTCCTGCTTATACTCTTGGCGGAAGCGGCGGCGGTATAGCCAACAATGAATATGAGCTGAGAGAGATCCTTGAAAACGGTCTTCGTCTTTCCCGAGTAGGCGAGGTTCTTGTAGAGCGCTGCATTGCAGGCTGGAAAGAGATCGAGTATGAAGTAATGCGCGACAGCGCAGGAAACTGCATCACAGTCTGCAACATGGAGAACATTGACCCGGTAGGCGTTCATACAGGTGACTCTATTGTAGTTGCTCCTTCTCAGACTCTTGGAGACAAAGAATATCAGATGCTTCGTACTTCTGCTCTGAATATTATCACAGAGCTGGGAATCACAGGCGGATGTAACGTTCAGTACGCTCTTCATCCGGAGAGCTTTGAATACTGTGTTATCGAGGTAAATCCCCGTGTAAGCCGTTCTTCTGCTCTTGCAAGTAAGGCTACCGGTTATCCGATCGCCAAGGTTGCTGCAAAGATCGCTCTTGGCTATACACTGGACGAGATTCCAAACGCCATTACAGGAAAAACCTACGCAAGCTTTGAGCCGATGCTGGACTACTGTGTTGTAAAGATCCCGCGTCTGCCATTTGATAAATTTATTACTGCAAAGAGAACTCTGACAACTCAGATGAAAGCAACCGGAGAGGTTATGAGTATCTGCCATAACTTTGAGGGAGCTCTGATGAAAGCTATCCGTTCTCTGGAGCAGCATGTGGACAGTCTGATGTCCTACGACTTTACCGGACTTACTGAGGATCAGCTGATCGAGGAACTGGCAGTTGTAGATGACCGCCGTATCTGGAAAATTGCGGAAGCTATCAGAAGAGATATTTCCAAAGAATATATCCACCGCATCACAAAGATCGACCGCTGGTTCATTGACAAGATCGCAATCCTTGTTGAGATGGAGCAGGCGCTGAAGACCCAGCCACTGACAGGAGAGCTTCTTCTGGAAGCAAAACGCATGGAGTTCCCGGATTATGTGATCGGAAATCTCTGTGGCAGAACAGAGGCTGAGATCAAGGCTCTCCGTGAGGGCTACAACATCCGCGCTGCCTATAAAATGGTAGATACCTGCGCGGCAGAGTTTGCGGCAGCAACACCATACTATTATTCTGTTTACGGCGGACCGGATACAGAAAATGAAGCAGTTTCCACACCGGATAAGAAAAAAGTTCTTGTTCTCGGTTCAGGTCCGATCCGTATCGGCCAGGGTATTGAGTTTGACTTCTGCTCTGTACACTGTACCTGGGCTTTTGAAAAAGAAGGCTACGAGACAATTATTATCAACAACAATCCTGAGACTGTCAGCACAGACTTTGACATTGCAGACAAGCTGTATTTCGAGCCTCTGACACCTGAGGATGTAGAAAATATCGTAAAAATCGAAAAACCGGACGGAGCGGTCGTTCAGTTCGGCGGACAGACTGCCATCAAGCTGACAGAAGCGCTGATGAAAATGGGCGTGAAGATTCTCGGAACATCTGCAGAAGACGTAGATGCAGCAGAGGACCGTGAGCTCTTTGACGGCATCCTGGAGCAGTGCCAGATTCCGAGACCGAAGGGAGATACTGTATTTACAGCAGAGGAAGCAAAAGAAGTTGCTAACAGACTGGGATATCCGGTTCTAGTACGTCCTTCCTATGTTCTTGGCGGACAGGGAATGCGTATTGCAGTCAGCGATGAGGATGTAGAAGAATACATTGGAATCATTAACCAGATCGCGCAGGATCATCCGATCCTGGTAGATAAATACCTGATGGGCAAAGAGATTGAGGTAGACGCTGTATGTGACGGCGAGGACATTCTGATTCCTGGTATCATGGAGCATATTGAGCGTGCGGGAATCCACTCTGGTGACAGTATTTCCGTATATCCGGCACAGACTATCAGTGAAACTGCAAAGGAAACCATTGCAGAGTACACACGTCGTCTTGCAAAAGCGCTTCACGTTGTAGGTATGATCAATATCCAGTTTATTGTATGCGGCGAAGAAGTGTATGTAATCGAGGTAAATCCACGTTCCAGCCGTACTGTTCCGTATATCAGCAAGGTAACAGGAATTCCGATCGTGCCGTTGGCAACAAAAGTAATCCTGGGCTATAAGCTGAAGGATCTGGGCTATGAGCCGGGACTTCAGCCTGAGGCAAAACACTTTGCCATTAAGATGCCGGTATTCTCCTTTGAAAAGATCCGCGGCGCAGATATCAGCCTTGGACCTGAGATGAAATCCACCGGAGAGTGCCTTGGTATTGCAGAGACTTTTAACGAGGCTCTTTATAAAGCGTTTATCGGAGCAGGAATCAAGCTTCCGAAGCACCGCAACATGATCATCACTGTAAAAGAGGAAGATCATGAGGAAGTTGTTCCGATCGCAAAACGTTTTGAAGCTCTTGGCTACCGTATTTATGCTACAAGAGGAACTGCAAAGGTTCTGAAAGAAAACGGCATCAAGGCAATCCGTACCAACAAGCTGGAGCAGCCTGCACCGAACCTTATGGACCTGATTCTGGGACACAAGATCGACGTTGTAATTGATACTCCGCCTCAGGGTGTAGAGCATCAGAAAGACGGATTTGTGATCCGCAGAAATGCCATTGAGACAGGCGTGAATGTACTGACCAGTCTTGATACTGCAGAGGCTCTTGTAACCAGCCTTGAAAATACAGACCTTAATAATCTGACTCTGATCGATATTGCAACGATCGCAGACAGATAAAAACAAATATGAACCGGGGAGGCACAGACTTCTCCGGTTTTTATTTACCAGGAATTCAGGGAGTTTGAAACGGATATGTCCGTTTGGTTTTGGGAAAGGAAAGTTTCGTCCGGGATTATCTGCGACTGTTACATTGCAGACTATTTCCAGCAGAATATTACTTGTGAACAGTGTTGCTTTATTCTTTAATGAGAGTAAAAATTGTGTTATACTTACAGTGTCCGGGGTGGATAAAATCTTTGTAAAAGAAGAAAAATGCCCGGCATAAAATAAAAATGAAAGGGAGAAAGAATGGATATTATTGAATTTTTAAAAGCCGTGTTTCTGGGTATTGTGGAAGGTATTACGGAATGGCTTCCTATCAGCAGTACCGGACATATGATTCTGGTGGATGAATTTATCAAACTTAATGTGACGCCGGAGTTTAAAGAATTCTTTCTGGTAGTGATCCAGCTTGGTGCGATCCTGGCAGTGGTGGTATTATACTGGGGAAAGCTGTGGCCTTTTTATATCAGAGAGCTTCCAAAGAAACAAAGAGCAATCATAGCAAAACAGCCTGTTTTTGCAAGAGGGATCATGACTTTTGTGGAACGGTTCTGCGATAAGGAAAAATGGGTGCTGTGGTTTAAGATCCTTGTGGCATGTATTCCTACCATTGTGATTGCATTGCCGTTTAATGACTTCATTGAGGAAAAATTTAACAATTACGTGGTTGTTTCCATTGCTCTGATCGTTTACGGTGTGATTTTTATTTTTATTGAAAACTATAATAAAAGACGGAAAGCAACCTGCAGATCTCTGGAATCCATGAGCTTTAAAACTGCTTTTCTGATCGGTCTGTTTCAGGTTCTGTCTGTAATTCCCGGAACTTCACGCTCCGGTTCTACGATCATCGGAGGTATTCTGGTAGGAACTTCAAGAACAGTAGCGGCTGAATTTACCTTTTTCCTGGCAATTCCTGTTATGTTTGGCGCCAGCCTTCTCAAGCTGATAAAATTCGGATTTGCCTTTACTGCCGGAGAGGTTCTGATTCTTATTACAGGCGTGGTGGTTGCATTTGTTGTATCCATACTGGCGATCAAGTTCCTGGTAGGATATATTAAAAAACATGACTTTAAAGTGTTTGGATGGTACAGGATCGTACTGGGTGTCCTTGTACTTGGATATTTTATCGGAAAGAATGTAATTGGATAAAAAATAAGGGATATACAGGGCAGAATCCTGTTACACAGGGGAAGGAGCAGGATTTTTGACCGGCAGCTGCAGCAGGCTGCAGAAACGGAGGTACATAATTATGGGAAAATATATTATGGCAATGGATCAGGGAACCACAAGCTCCCGCTGTATCCTTTTTGATAAGGCGGGAAATATCTGCAGTTCAGCGCAGAAAGAATTTGCCCAGTATTATCCAAAGCCGGGCTGGGTAGAGCATGATCCTCATGAGATCTGGTCCTCTCAGATGGCTGTGGCAATTGAGGCCATGGGAAAGATCGGGGCTGATGCGGGGGATATTGCAGCCATTGGAATTACAAATCAGCGTGAGACAACAATTGTCTGGGACAAAAAAACAGGAAATCCTGTTTATCCGGCTATTGTATGGCAGTGCCGCCGTACGTCAGACATGATCGAGGAACTGAAACAGGATGGTTTTGCTGATAAGATCAGAGAAAAAACAGGACTGATTCCAGACGCTTATTTTTCCGCCACAAAAATTAAATGGATCCTGGATTATGTGGACGGAGCCAGAGAGGCAGCAGAGAGAGGAGAGCTTCTTTTTGGCACGGTAGACACCTGGCTGATCTGGAAGCTTACCAAAGGTCAGGTACATGTTACAGATTACACCAATGCTTCCCGTACAATGTTATTTGATATTTACAAAAACAATGGGATAAAGAGATTCTGGAATATTTTAATATTCCAAAATCCATGCTTCCGGAGGTTAAATCAAGCAGCTGCATTTATGGCTATACAAATGAAAATCTGATCGGCGGTTCGATTCCCATTTCAGGTGCGGCGGGCGATCAGCAGTCAGCGCTTTTCGGACAGTGCTGCTTCCGTGCAGGAGATGTGAAAAACACATATGGAACAGGCTGCTTTCTTCTGATGCATACAGGAAAGCAGGCAGTTCGTTCCGAGCACGGACTTCTTACAACGATTGCAGTGAATCCGGACGGAACACCGGGATATGCTCTGGAAGGAAGTGTGTTTGTAGCCGGAGCTGCGATCCAGTGGCTGAGAGACGAAATGCAGATTTTGAACAGCGCCCCGGAATCAGAATTATATTGTCTTTCTGTACCTGATACCAATGGGGTTTATGTGGTTCCTGCTTTTACAGGACTGGGAGCGCCTTACTGGGATCAATATGCCCGGGGGGCGGTTCTGGGACTTACCCGGGGAGCGGGAAAAGCTCATCTGATCAGAGCAACTGTGGAGTCTCTGGCTTATCAGGTGACAGATGTGATTCATGCAATGGAAAAGGACTCCGGAATGAAGCTGAGCTCTCTGCGTGTAGACGGAGGTGCAAGCGCAAATAATTTTCTGATGCAGTTTCAGTCAGATCTTCTGGATGTGCAGGTAGTGCGTCCAAGCTGCATTGAGACAACAGCGCTTGGAGCAGCTTATCTGGCAGGTCTTGCAGCAGGATTCTGGAAGGATGCAGAGGAAATCCGCCAGAACTGGAAGCAGGAAAGAGAATTTTCTCCTTCGGTTGAACCGAAGAAGAGGGAAGACCTTCTGAAAGGATGGCAGAAAGCAGTACGCTGCACCTTCCAGTGGGCAAAGGACGAATAGATATATTTGTTTGGATTCAGATTTATGAATCCGGAAAGGATGGTAGATTCAAGTGAGAAAATCCAGAAAAATAGTATTTGCAGTCGGTACGGCAATGGCGTTGACGCTTGCAGGATGCGGATCAGATAAAAAAGCAGAGGAGGTTGTGCCTACTGTGGCTCCTACAGCTACTCCTACCATACCTCCGGTGACGGCAACTCCGGCGCCTACATCCACACCGGCACCGAGAAAAATCGGTGAAAAAACCTCCCAGTCAAAGTTTGTTTATCTTACAAACAATCTGAAAACAGATGTAAGAGAACTGTATCTCATGGTTTCCGGAAGCGAAGACTGGGGCGACAATCTGATTCCAAGAGAATTTTCGGTAAAGGCATCCGATCAGGTTCAGATGTTTTATACACCGGAATCTGTACAGGTTTCCGCAGAAGAGGAGGATTCCGAAGAGACCGGCGCTCCTTCCGGTGCGTTGTATGACATGAAACTTGTAACTGCAGATGGAAATACCTATGAAATCTACAGTATTGAGCTCAGCGATATGGAAAAAGCATCACTGACACTGGATGAGGAGACATCAACCGCATATCTCCGCTATATGAGTCTTTCAGAGAAAAAGAAAAGATACAAAGGAAAATTCACAGCAGACCGGTTACGGAGATGACTATGACAGTGACGATGAAAGTTATGATGACAGCTATTCCGATGATGGAAATTATGATGATGGAAGTTCCGACGACGGAAATTCTGATGATGGATATTATGATGACGGAAGCTCCGATGACGGGAACTATGATGATGGAAGCTCCGACGATGGAAACTCTGACGATGGAAGCTCCGATGATGGTAACTATGATGACGGAGGCTCTGACGATGGAAGTTCTGACGATGGAGGCTCTGATGACGGAAATTATGATGACGGAAGTTCCGACAGCGGAAGCGGCGATGACTATGTAGATGCCGGAGATGGCGATGACGACGGCTACTATGATACAGAAGAATAATATAAGTGTAGTAAAACGAAACGCTCACCGAAAGGTGAGCGTTTTTCGCTTTACAGATATAATATTTCTCCGGTTCGGGAGGTGTTGCAGCCGTTTTGCAGCCGGAGGGCAGTGCGGAATTCCGAAGAACGGATGATTTCTGCAAGAGCAGAAAAACCGGGCCGGTTCAGGGATTCCGTTTCCATTACAAGAAACATAGGAAGCTGCTGAAGAGGAATAAAATCCAGGTCTTTTGACTTGAATATGACGGATTCTGCTCCCAATGCAGCATCGGCCTGGCTGGTCAGAACTGCGTTTGCAGTAGAAAAATCAGAAACCAGTTCTTTCTGGTAGCCATTGATCTGATCTGGCAATATTTTGGCATCTTTCAGTAAAATATCCAGATACATTCGTCCGGTACTTCCCTTTTCTCTGTTTGCGAGAGCAACATCGGGACGTTTTAGATCACTGACGGACAATATATTTTTCGGATTTCCTTTTTGGACATAAAATCCAAGAGAATATTCATAAAGAACAAAAGCTGCAACGGACATACCGGGAAGCAGGGCAGGAATATGCTCAGGAAGAATACCGGCAGTGGTGGCATGAACTTTTTAAAATAAAGAGAATACAGTCCGTTATAAGTATTTAGGTGTGAATGAAGCACTGGAAGTCCATGGGGATGAATAGCCATCTGGTTGATCAGATATTCCAGAGCTGGAGATTCCTGTCCGCTGATAATAAGACCGTTGGAATACAGAAGATAGTCTCTTTTCAGAAGAGAGCTTTCCGGCTGAAAACCGGGAAAAGGCAAAGGCGCTTCAGAGACAGATGCATCGCCTCCCTGAAGATACCGATTCAGCTGTTCCTCACTGATTCGAAGCTGTTTGCCTATTTTTGAAGATTCCAGTTCTCCGCGTTTGATGAGTTCGTAGACTGTAGGTTTTTTTTATTTTCAGCTTGTCTGCAATTTCCTGGGCAGTGTAAAGCTTATTCATCAATTCCTACCATAACATTTGTGGCTTTGATAACAGCGTAGGCATCAGATCCAACTTCCAGACCAAGTTCTTCCACAGCCGCACAGGAAATGGTGGCAACAATAATATTTCCCCCTCCGATATCAATAGATACAATAGAATTTACAGCTACCTTTGTTAATGCTGACAACTTTTCCTTTTAACTGATTTCTTGCACTTAATTTACATGATGATTTCTCCTTTATATATTATTGTAAAAATTATTGGTATCTGTTATTTCTGTTACCGCGTACAGTATTTTCCATGACATCAAAAATT
>ENA-OQKD01000339-OQKD01000339.1-human-gut-metagenome-genome-assembly--contig:-NODE-339-length-12739-cov-2.817793_pt1 | contig 12739 bp, 16 predicted proteins | sample MGYA00242775_ERZ504792 | MGnify/ENA primary metagenome ERZ504792 (study PRJEB26092, sample SAMD00036401) | human gut metagenome | host: Homo sapiens | study: EMG produced TPA metagenomics assembly of...
GTCAGGGCACCTACCCTGAATCATAAAGTCACGGATGACACGGTGAAAAATAGTACCGTTGTAAAATCCGTCTTGCACTAATGTGATAAAGTTGTTTACTGTGTTTGGAGCAATTTCAGGATATAATTCAGCTTTGATTACATCACCGTTCTCCATTTCAAATGTTACGATTGGATTTGCCATAATCGATACTTCCCTTCTAAAATATAGTTATTTTGTAAACAACATTTTATAAGTCACGAATAGGTTTGTCAACCTGAGATGGAAAAACAATGTATTATAGACGTATTACCTGTGTCGCGATTGCTTCCCGGAATGCGTTGTCGTGTTCCACTAAAAGCATAGTTGGTGAAAATGTTTCTATGAGCTGTTCAATCTGCATGCGGGAATACACATCAATAAAATTCAATGGTTCGTCCCATACATATAAATGAGCCTGCTCACAGAGACTTTTTGCGATGAGCACTTTTTTCTTCTGTCCTCCGGAAAAATCAGAGATATCTTTTTCGAACTGCACGCGTTCGAAATCCATTTTCCGCAAAATTGCTTTGAATAAACTTTCGTCCAAATGATGTTTTTCGGCAAATTGAGACAGTGTTCCTCCCAAATGTGAGGTGTCTTGCGGTACGTAGGAAATGACAAGGCCGGAGCCGATTGTCACAGTACCTGTATGTTCCGGGGCGTATTCTGACAGCAGTTTTAATAAACTGCTCTTCCCACAGCCGTTTTTTCCATCCAAAAAGATGCGTTCTCTGCGCCGGATTTCGAATGACATCGGTTGAAAGACCGGGCGATCGTCGTAGATTACGGATACATCAGAAAATGAGGCGAGTACGTCTGTGCGGTATGTAAGTGGCTGAATCTTCAAGAAGTCTGCAGTTTCCACATTTTTCAGTAATGCGGATTTTTGTTCGATTGCCTGTTGCTGCCTCGCTTCAGTCGATTTAGAGCGTTTCATCATTTTAGCTGCTTTGTGACCGACAAAGCCTTTGTCTGCGCACCGATTTTTGATGCTTCCACCCGGTCGGACCAGACAGCAGTGCGTTGCGCAGATTGCTGTAAGCGATGGATATCTTTTTTGAGCCGTTCGTTTTGGGATAACTCAAATTGCTGCTGCTGTTCAAAATTTCTCATAAAAGACGAAAAATTTCCGCTTTGTACTTCGATGTTGTTCCGGTTGAGTGATAAAATGTGATCGACACATCCGTCTAAGAAACATCGGTCATGCGACACCAAAATAAATCCTTTTTTCTTTTGTAAATAGGCAGATACCTTTTCACGGGCAGCGGTATCCAAATGATTTGTCGGCTCGTCAATCAGCAGAAAATGTCCTTCATTTAGAAAGAGAGCTGCGAGCAGTACCTTCGTCTATTCTCCGTTGGAAAGTGTTTCAAAAGGACGCCATAGTACATCTGCATCCACATCTAGATAGGACAGTTCACGCATCAATTCCCAGCTTTCGGCATTCGGGCAGACTTCCTGTAAAATATTTTCCGTCAATTGCTTTTTGTCAGAAACCTAGTTTCCAGTCTGTATCAATTTGGAAACTGGTATGATCAAAAATGGCATCATAGCTTGACGGGTATGAAAAAGTAAGATTTTCAATTCGTATCATGGACATTGTAAAATACCCCTGCTTAAAATTTTAGAAAATAAAAGAGCTGCAAGAAAGCGACGCTTAGCAACTCAAAAATATACCACTTCATATTGTGGTAATAGAATGATATAATGAGTGAATAGATGGCTGACTTTCCATCTCTTTCGTTTTTAATCAGAACTGTTTAAAACATATCACAAGTCAAAAAGGAAAGTCAAGTGTAAATGGAAAAGGAGAAACAAAATGGAGAAATTATTCAAAAAAACCGATTGTAATATGTGTGATGGCGCTGATCTGCTGTGCCCTTTGGGGAAGCGCGTTCCCATGTGTGAAGATCGGGTATGAGCTGTTACAAATAAAAACGACAGGAAGCCAGATTTTGTTTGCAGGATACCGATTTTTCGGAGCAGGAATACTTACGTTTTTGATGGGATGTATTATTGAAAAAAGGGTTTTGACCTTAAAAAAATCAGCAATACCATATGTGGCGGGAATCGGAATTTTTCAGACGACTCTGCAGTATATCTTTTTTTATATCGGAATGGCTAATACAACCGGAGTGAAAGGCTCTGTCATCAATGCGTCGAATGCGTTTGTGTCCATTATCGTGGCGCATTTCCTTGTGAAAGGAGAACGGATGACGTGGAAGAAAGGCGTCGGATGTATTCTCGGATTTGCGGGAGTTGTCATCATCAACCTGTCACCGGGAGCGTGGGGAAGTGGATTTTCACTGAAAGGGGAAGGGATGGTTGCAATCTGCACAATCATCTATGGAACCAGTTCGGTGTTGATGAAATTTGTATCAAAAAAGGGGAGTGCAATGGCAATCACAGCGTACCAGTTGATGGTGGGAGGCGCTGCTCTGATTGGCTTTGGATTTTTACTTGATGGAAATATTAGTGGATTTACCGTGAAGTCAACTTTGCTTCTATTTTATATGGCGATGCTGTCGGCGGTTGCGTTCAGTCTGTGGACGACATTATTAAAGTATAATCCGGTCGGAAAGGTTACGATTTATGGATTTTCCATTCCGATTTTTGGAGCGGGATTGTCGGCGGTATTTTTGGGAGAGGATATTTTTTCGCTGAAGAATTTGGTGGCTTTACTCTGTGTAAGCGCCGGAATCATTCTTGTAAATAAAATGTCGGCAGGGGAAAGAATTGTTGCAAATGAGAAAGAGATGAAGTAAAATAAAACCCAGTGAATAACATGGAAAGAGGAAAGTCTATGAGCATGATCAAAACAGACAATTTAATATTTGAATATGAGAAACGTGACGAAGAGGGCAATGTAATCGGAACACATTGTGCCATTGACGAAGTGAATCTTGACATAGAGCCTGGGCAGTTTATTGCGATTTTAGGACATAATGGATCAGGAAAATCCACACTTGCAAAGCACATGAATGCAATTTTAGTGCCAAGCGGAGGCACAATGTGGGTGGATGGAAAGGACACGAAGGAAGAGGAGAATCTATGGGATGTCAGACAGACAGCCGGAATGGTGTTTCAGAATCCGGACAACCAGATTATCGGAACAGTTGTGGAGGAAGATGTCGGGTTCGGACCGGAGAATCTTGGTGTTCCGACAGAAGAGATCTGGCAGCGGGTCGAGAAGAGCCTGTCTGCGGTCGGAATGATTGAGTACCGTCATCATTCCCCGAATAAATTATCCGGCGGACAGAAACAGCGCGTAGCTATCGCTGGTGTTGTTGCGATGTGTCCGAAATGTATTGTCTTGGATGAACCTACGGCGATGCTTGATCCGAACGGCAGAAAAGAAGTGCTGCGCACAGTGGAGGAACTTAGAAAAAGAGAACATGTGACGGTTATCTTGATCACGCATTATATGGAGGAAGTGATTGGAGCAGACCGAGTCATTGTCATGGATCAGGGACATGTTGTCATGGACGGAACGACGAGAGAGATTTTCAGCCAAGTAGAACTGTTGAAAAAATATAGATTAGATGTACCGCAGGTGACAATGCTGGCACATGGATTAAAACAGAGAGGATTAGATATTAAAGAAGGAATTTTGACGACAAACGAGCTGATTGAGGCATTGGAGAAAGCAGGAGACTGGCGGCAGAATCAAAAGAAGACATATGTTGGTCATGCAGAAACGGTTGTCAAAAAAGAGAAAAAAGAGAATCCAATATTAAAACTTGAGCATATCGAGTATGTATACAGTTCTGGGACTGCATATGAAAAGCGAGCGCTGAAGGATATCAATCTTGACATTTATGAGGGTGAATTTGTCGGGGTAATCGGGCATACCGGCTCTGGAAAATCGACGATGATCCAGCATTTGAATGGACTGATGAAAGCGACAAGCGGAGCGCTTTACTATAATGGCGAGAACATTTATGATGAGAAGTATAATCTGCGGCAACTTCGGAATAATGTAGGACTTGTGTTCCAGTATCCGGAACATCAGTTATTTGAGATCGATGTCCTGACAGATGTTTGTTTTGGACCGAAGAATCAGGGGCTTACGGAGGAAGAATGCAAAAAGCGTGCGATTGAGGCACTGGAACTTGTAGGACTTTCTGAAAAATATTATGACACTTCTCCGTTTGATTTATCGGGAGGACAGAAACGCCGTGTGGCTATTGCAGGAGTGCTTGCTATGCGACCAAAGGTGCTTGTCTTAGATGAGCCGACAGCAGGACTTGATCCGAAAGGACGCGATGAGATATTGGATCAGATTGCGTATCTTCAAAAAGACGGAATCTGACAGTTATTCTTGTGTCGCACAGTATGGAGGACATTGCGAAATATGTGGACCGTATTGTCGTGATGAACAAAGGCAGAAAAATGTATGACGGGGAGCCGAAAGAAGTGTTCGCACATTACAAAGAACTGGAAAAAGTAGGGCTTGCAGCACCGCAGGTGACTTATATTATGCACGCGCTTTCTGAGAAAGGAATGCATGTGAACACGGAGGTAACGACGATTGAAGAAGCAGTAGATGAGATTATGAAAGAGATATAAGATTGGAGAAACAATGATTAGAGATATTACAATTGGGCAATATTACCCGGCGAATAGTAAATTGCACCGCTTAGACCCGCGGGTCAAAATAATGTGTACTTTATTCTATTTGATTTCTTTGTTTTTATTTAAAAGTGTTTTGGGGTATGCGATTGCAACCGTGTTTTTGGCAGCAGTTATCCGTATTTCCAAGGTACCGCTGAAATTTATCCTGAAAGGTTTGAAACCGATCATCATGCTTTTGATGATCACGGTTGTGTTCAACCTGTTTTTGACAAAACGGTGGAGATGTTTTGTTTGAAGCCTGGATTTTTCAAGTGACGGAAGAAGGGCTTCGGACGGCTGTTTATATGGCGGTGCGTCTGATTTACCTGATTATTGGTTCGTCGCTTATGACATTTACAACAACACCGAATGCACTGACTGATGGAATTGAAAAACTGCTTTGGCCATTCAATAAAATCAAGATGCCGGTACACGAGATTGCGATGATGATGTCAATTGCGCTTCGTTTCATTCCGATTCTTTTGGAGGAGACGGATAAGATCATGAAAGCGCAGATTGCAAGAGGGGCGGATTTGGAAAGCGGAAATATTATTCAAAAAGCAAAAAGCATGATTCCGATTTTGGTGCCTTTGTTTGTGTCAGCATTTCGACGGGCAAATGATTTGGCGATGGCAATGGAAGCAAGATGTTATCGCGGCGGTGAGGGACGTACAAAGATGAAACCGCTTGTATATCAAAGCAGAGACTATATCGCATATGCCATTACTATTGTGTATATGGTGGCTGTGATCGTAATAGGGAGGTTAGTTCCATTTAAAGTGTGGATATTTTAAAGTATGAAGCGAATAAAGTTGACAATTGCCTATGACGGCACAAATTATTGTGGTTGGCAGGTACAGCCGAACGGAATTACGGTAGAAGAAGTAGTAAACAAGGCATTAAAAAAGTTGACTGGTGAGGATATTCAGGTGATTGGGGCAAGTCGGACTGATTCAGGAGTGCATGCCCTTGGAAATGTTGCAGTGTTTGACACGCATACGACGATTCCGCCGGAGCGGATTTCCTATGCATTGAATCAGAGATTGCCGGAGGATATCGTTATTGTAAAGTCAGAAGAGGTGGCAGAAGATTTTCATCCCAGGTACTGTGACTGCAGTAAGACTTACGAGTACCATATTTTAAATATGAGGATTCCGATTCCGACAAAACGGCTTACAAATTATTTTGTATCCTATGATCTGGATGTTGAAAAGATGCGAAAGGCAGCAGGATATCTGATTGGAGAACATGATTTTGTCAGTTTCTGCAATGTGCGGACAGATGTGGAAGACACGGTGCGGACAGTTACTGAGCTTGAGATTTTGAAAGATGGAGAGGAGATTACGATCCGAATCAGCGGAAATGGTTTTCTCTACAACATGGTTCGCATTATCGTGGGAACACTGATCCGTGTCGGACGTGGATTTTATGAGCCGGAAAAGGTGAAAGAGATTTTAGAGGCGAAAGACCGAAAGGCTGCCGGAGTGACGGCACCTCCACATGGTCTGATACTGGCAGAGATTCGATATGAATAGAAAGTATGCTTGAGGAGGAAAGAGTATGAACTATGTAGGAATCGACATTGGATCTACTGCATCCAAGGTCGTAGTGCGTGGAGACAATGAGATGTATTTTGTACTGCCGACGGGATGGAGCAGTAAGGAGACGACAAACATCATACGAGAACGTCTGAAAAATGCAGGGGTTGATGTGACAGCACAGGAGACTAAAGTGGTAGCAACCGGTTACGGAAGAGTTGCGGTTGATTTTGCAGACAAAGTCATAACAGAAATTACCTGCCATGCAAGAGGCGGCGGGAGCTTGCCAGTGGAGACTGTACGATCATCGATGTGGGGGGACAGGATACAAAAGTTATCCAGGTAAGTAACGGTGTGGTGATGGATTTCCTTATGAATGATAAATGTTCTGCGGGAACTGGAAAATTTTTAGAGATCATGGCAAACAGACTGGGTATTACGCTGGATGAGCTGTTTGACTTGGCAAAACAAGGAAAGAGTATCCCTATTAGTTCTTTGTGCACCGTGTTTGCGGAATCAGAAGTAATCAGTTATATCGGAGAAGGACGGGCAAAAGAGGATATTGCGGCCGGTGTGATTGAATCCGTTGTGGTAAAGGTGGCGCAGCTTGCGCAGAGACAGGCGTTGGCAGATACAATCATATTGACAGGGGGCCTAAGCCACAGCACTTACTTTACGGCACGTTTGTCAGAAAGATTGGGAAAACATGTGATGCCGGAAGAATTTGGAAGATTTGCGGGGGCACTTGGTGCGGCATATCTTGCGGAAGAGAAGAAATAGTATTATAATTGAATAACAGCAGGAACGATAGCATATCCAAGACAGATGTTTTGGCAGGGGAGCGAGTCGCTGCCCGGTACAGGAGATGAAACGATGAAACGATAAGCTGCTTCGAGGTACTTCTGCACACTTCGTGTGCATGGACCTTGCGGTCCGAGTACATCTACGCATCTTACGGAATCACTTTATTGTATTGTTCCTGCTTTTTTTATTTAGAGTAATATGCGGGAGGTATGAATTTGAGATTATATCATGGAAGCAATCAGGGGATAGAGAAACCGAAATTATTTCCTGCTGCAAGGGCGTTAGACTTTGGAAATGGATTTTATCTTACTTCGGATTTTGAACTAAGCAAAAAAACTGGTCAATTTTAACCGTGAAACGAAGAGGAGAGGGAGTCCGATTGTATCAGTGTTAAAGTGGATGAAGAAAAATTAAATCAGTTAAATATATTGAGATTTGATGGTCCGAATGTAGAATGGTTGAGATATGTCAGCTCAAATAGAAAAAGTATAGAAGTTTTAATGATCGTAGAGATATGTTGTAGGACCCGTGGCAAATGATAATACAATTCCTGTGTTAAATCTTTATTTGAAAGGTGCTTATAATGAAGATGAAGCAATTAAAAGGCTGATGCCACAGAAATTGAAAGATCAATATGGTTTTTAAAACAGAAGAAGCTGTGTCTATCTTGAAGTTGATTGAGGTGATAAAAATATGAGAAAAACGTCAGCAGAAATATTAGATTATTATGATGAAGAAGTAGTAAAAATGATTTCTGAAAAATATAATTTAGAACAAATGAAAGCGTTGCGAGAGTATCTACAGTCAGAAACATACTCTATGATGACAGATTCAGAATTGGAGATGTGGGAGTTTGGAGCAAGTGCAATATTTGAAATGTGGGAGAATGAGAAAATTACAGGAAATCCAAGAAATTCTATATATTTAAGGAGAGAATAGAATTGAGCAAAGAGCTAAAATTTTTTATTTATCTGCTTGAACGGTATGCAGAGCAAAAAGGAACAGATGCACAGAAGATAATTGCTGAATGGGATGAATTGGGGGTAACAGATTATATTTATGAAATGTATGAAATTTACCATATCGAACATCTTCAAAATGCTTTTGACGATATTGACAGATTACTTTTAGAGAGAAAAGGATAGATTATGGATAATCAAAGATTATGGCAGCATCGCTCGAAAGAGGAAGACAAAGAGGCAATTCTTTCTTTGAACTTACTGGAAAGGGCAAATGTTCCGAAAGAAAAAACGTTGAAATGTATCTATGCGGTCAGTAATCACATAGAAGAACACTATCGTGAAGTTTTTATTCTGAAAAACAAAGGTGGCAGGCGCAAACTGCTTGTTCCAGATTATCTTTTGCATACGATGCAGAAAAATATTCTGCGAACAATATTAAGTGAAGAGAAAGTTTCAAAGTACGCAAAAGCCTATTGTCCGGGGAGAAGGGTTCGTGACAATGCGTTTGCACATGTCGGTGCAGAAACAATTTTGGAGTTGGATATCAAAGATTTTTTTGAAAATATTACATATATTATGGTCTACCAGTGTGTTTTTTCGGGAGAATACTATCCGCCGGCAGTGCGTACACTGCTGACCCAACTTTGCTGTTACAGGGACTATCTTCCGCAAGGAGCGCCGACATCACCGATGATATCAAATCTGGTGATGTTTTCCTTTGACCAATATATGGGAAAATGGTGTGAAGAGCGGGAAATTTGTTATACAAGATATTGTGATGACATGACGTTTTCCGGGAAATTTGATGTGCGGGAAGTAAAACAAAAAGTAAGAAGTTACCTTCAGGTACTTGGATTTGAATTGAATTTGAAAAAGACGAAAGTGCTGAAACAATATAACAGACAATCTGTGACCGGAATCGTTGTCAATGAAAAAGCGCAGGTGTCTAAAACATATCGGAGAGATGTCAGACAGGCTGTCTATTACTGTGGAAAATATGGAGTACAGGAGCATTTACAGAGAACTGGGGCGCAAATGTGGCTGCAAAAAGGAGAAGAGCGGTACCTTCAGCATCTGATGGGAAAGGTGAATTACATTTTGCAGGTAAATCCGGAGGATAATATGTTTCAGGAAGTTCGGAAGAACTTGTTGAGAATACAAAGGCAGTGCAAAGGAGGAAAACTATGATTACGATTTTTAACAGAAAAGAATTGATTGTCACAGCAAGTAAGATATGAAAGAAAAGATTATGATCATCGAGGATAATAGGACAATCCGAGGAGAACTTTGTGTGTTTTTTGAGAAAAATGAGTTTACGCCAGTGGAGACGGGAGACTTTACAACAGTTGAACAAGTTGTTGCAGCAGTCAGAAAAGTAGAGCCAAAGTTGATTTTGCTTGATATCAATTTGGAAGAGATCAGTGGATTTGATGTGTGTAGGGAAATCCGAAAATGGTCGGGTACGCCGATTTTGTTCGTGACAGCAAGAGAGCGTGATGTGGATGAACTGTGTGCGATGGAATGTGGAGGCGACGATTATATAAGAAAACCGTACAGCCTTGCAATTCTTCTTGCCAAAGTCAAACGTATGTTACAAAGAGCAGACAGTATGGCAGAAGAAATTGTGGTGGGAGAAGTGCATCTGCATATTGTGCAGGCACAGATCTGCTATCGGGAACAGGTGCTGGAATTATCCAAAAATGAGTTGAAAATCTTGTATTTTCTTTTTCGTAGCAGAGGAGAGGCTGTTGCAAAAAGATGCGCTGATTGAATATTTGTGGGAGAATAAATTTTTTGTGGATGAAAATATTTTGAATGTGAATCTGTCAAGACTTAGAAAACGCCTTGGAGATATCGGCTTAAAAACACTGATTCAGACGGTGCCAAAATACGGATACCGAATTGAGACAGAAAGTGAGAGATAGATGAATTTTTGGGAATTTTTGTTTGAAAAACTCAATATGGTTCTAGTAAATCTGTTTGCAGCGACTGCGTTGATTGTATTTCTAAAATTAGTCGGAATACAAGGTGGAGCGCTAGGCCTGATTTTGATTGTTTGGGGCATTATACTGATTGCTGTTGGGGGACGTGAATATTGGAGCCAAAAGAGAAAATATGATGAGATAGAATCACAGCTTGAGGAACTGGACAAAAAATATTTAATCTGTGAGCTACTTGGAAAACCGGAGACGCAGATGGAAAAATTATACACAAATATGCTGCTGGCGGGAAGTAAATCCATGGTTGAGGAAGTGAATGAGAAAAGGAATGCTCTTAGTTCCTACAAAGAATATATCGAAGAATGGATTCACGAGGTGAAGACACCGATTACAGCAATTGATCTCATATGTAAAAATCATCCCACAGAGGAGATTCTGCAAATTCAAAAAGAACTGCAGGAGATTGAGCGCTTCGTCGAACAGGCATTGTATTATGCGCGAAGTGAAGTGGTGGAGAAAGATTATTTTATAAAAGAAATCAGTTTGTCGGAGATTGTGTATCCGGTTATTTTAGAGTACCGGACAATGCTTTTGGAACACCGTGTACAGATTGTAGCAGATGATCTGGAGCTTTGTGTTTACACAGATGAAAAGTGGATACAGTTTATTTTAAAACAGCTTTTGTCAAATGCGGTCAAATACGCCAGAAAAGATAATGCAAAGATTCATATCTATAGCCAGGTAGTGGATGGGAAGAAATATCTGACTGTGGAAGATAATGGTATCGGAATCGCACAAAGTGACATTGGACGTGTGTGTGAAAAAGGATTTACAGGAAGGAACAGGGCAAAGAAAAATCAACTGGAATGGGACTGTATCTGGCAAAAAGACTGTGCGAACGCCTTGGAATCGGACTGTCGGTCACATCAAAGGAAGGTGTCGGCACAAAAGTATCCTTACAGTTTTGTAAGTAAAAAAACTCCTTTTAAAATGGTATAGTGAATTTAGAAAAAGAAAAGGAGTGGTTCTAATGGAAACATTATTAAGGATACAGGATATTGAGAAATATTATGGTTCAAAGTCGTATATTACAAAGGCGGTAAGACCATATTTCGTTTGAGGTGCAAAAAGGGGAATTTCTCGGAATCATGGGAGCATCCGGCAGTGGAAAAGTACGCTGCTGAACTGCATCTCGACGATTGACCGTGTGACAAGCGGACACATTTATCTTGAAGATACGGATATCACAGAATTAAAGGATAAGAAGATGGCTGTGTTTCGTCAGGAAAATTTAGGGTTTGTCTTTCAGGATTTCAATCTTTTAGACACGCTGACGCTGGAAGAGAATATCGCATTAGCGCCGATGATCTCCGGCGTGGATGAAAAAGCGGTAAAACAACAGGTGCGTGGAATTGCTGAGAGACTCGACATTGGAGATGTTTTGAAAAAATTTCCATATCAGGTATCCGGAGGGCAGAAACAAAGATGTGCATGTGCAAGAGCGTTGATAAATAAGCCAAAACTTCTTCTTGCGGATGAGCCGACGGGTGCATTGGATTCCAGATCTGCAAGCATGCTGCTTGAAAGTTTTGCGTTAGTCAATCGTACTATGAAGACGACGATTCTGATGGTGACACATGATATTTTCTCGGCTAGCTACTGTAGCAGAATTCTATTTTTACGCGATGGGAAATTGTTCAATGAGCTGTATAAAGGGGAGCGGACACGAAAAGAATTTTTCCACGAAATCATGGATGTGATGACGTTTTTGGGAGGTGACTTGACTGATGTTAGGTAAACTTGCAATTCGAAATGCGTTCCGTTCCATTCGGGATTATCGTATCTATATCATAACAGTTACAATCGCATTTGCTTTGATGTACGCATTCAATATGATTGTATTTTCCGAAGATATCATGATGCTCAATCGTATGATGCTCACATTTGCATATATGGTTGTATTTATTTCAATTCTTGTTGTGTTCGTAATAGGATGGCTTGTACATTATATGACAAAATTCATGCTGCACAGAAGGAGCAAAGAACTCGGCACATATATGGTGCTCGGAATCAGCAATCGTGCAATTACAAGATTGTTTCTGGCAGAAAATATCATAATAGGTGGAATCTCATTTTTGCTGGGGATGATATTCGGAACATTTTTATATCAGGTGCTCACAATGATCATCATGCATATTTTTGAGGCAGTATATGAAGTGAAACTTGTATTTTCTGTGAAAGCATTTGCGCTGACAATTCTTTATATTATATTGATCTACTGTTTTTCTCTTTTGCGCATGAAACGTAAAATCGGGAAGATGAAAATATATGATTTACTTCACGCAGAAAAGCAGAACGAAATTGTGTTTGTAAAACATCAAAAAGGTGATATAATTTTGATGACAATTGCCTTGCTCACAGGCATCACAGGGGCGATTGTATGTAAATTGACATTTCAAAACGGAGACAATGTGCAGATGGGAGCAATCGGAATCTTTTTCACCTGTTTTATCGTCTGCATCTATTGTTTTTATATCTCTGTTTCTCATATACTGATCCGTTTTTTTGTGAATCGAAAGGCAAAACAGAAGAATGCAGGTACACTTGTGCTCGTCCGAAATCTTTCGTCTAAGATTAATACGATGAGTATGACGCTTGGGACACTTGCGTTATTGCTTACATTGACGCTTTCGTTCTCTCAGATTGCAACACTGTTTAAAAATTTCTTTGATATGCAGGGCAATTCCGTATGTCCATATGAAATTATGATGTGGGATAGAGAAGGGGTATCCGTTCTTTAATAAAGAAAAAGAGTATCTTGATGAAAAACTTGGCGTGTAACTCAGGACATTCGTTATGG
>ENA-OQKD01000341-OQKD01000341.1-human-gut-metagenome-genome-assembly--contig:-NODE-341-length-12688-cov-3.386275_pt1 | contig 12688 bp, 13 predicted proteins | sample MGYA00242775_ERZ504792 | MGnify/ENA primary metagenome ERZ504792 (study PRJEB26092, sample SAMD00036401) | human gut metagenome | host: Homo sapiens | study: EMG produced TPA metagenomics assembly of...
CTTTTTGCTTTTCAGGTATCCGTGTAATGACCGTAACAGGACGCAATGATGATGTTTCCATCCTGCTCCCGGTAGACGATGCGGTGGGTGTCGTCGATACGCCGACTCCACCATCCGCTCAAATCTCCCTTCAAAGGCTCGGGCTTGCCGATGCCCTCATAGGTGTTTCGCTGAATGTCTTTTATGAGAGAGTTGATTCGCTTCAGCAGCTTTTTGTCCCGCGTCTGCCAAAGACAATAATCTTCCCACGCTTCCTCTTCCCACAGCAGCCTCATCAGTCCACCTTGATCAGTTCATGTTCGGTGAGCTTGGCTTTGCCGGTGTCAATATCATGGACGATTTGACGGAGATGGTTGATGTTGCTTTCGGAATAGAAGGGATCGGCGGAGACTTCAAAGGGAATCCGATGCTCGCGCGACACTTTCTTTGCAAAAATCGTGAAGGCTGTCGTCATCGAAAGCCCCATCTCGGCGCAGACCTCCTCCATGCTCCGCTTGAGGTCGGGGTCCATCCGAAAATTCACGTTGACTGCATTTGCCATTCTGATGCGCCTCCTTTGTGATTCTATTATATTCATTTGTAATGACAAATGCAAGAGCTGTCATTGCATATGCTGCGTAATATCGCCGCTTGCACTTCTTAAAACGATGATTTATACTTAAATCACGACACAGAAGGAATGAGGCCGATGAACAGAGAAACGGTGAACATGGTGCGCAGTCCGATTTCTGTGGAGGGGAACATCCGGCTTGTTCCGTATTATCCGGCCTACGATACGGCACTTGCGTGGTATCAGGATGCACAGCTCTGCAAACAGGTAGATAACAGGGACTTCGTTTATGATTTGCCGCTGCTGAAGCGGATGTATCATTATCTGGACACACACGGGGAACTGTTTTATATCGAGTATCGGGGTGTGCTTTGTGGTGACGTCAGCCTGCGGACGACAGGCGAGCTGGCCATCGTCATCTGCAAGGAGTACCAGAATAAACACATCGGGCGGAAGGTCATCGAAAAAATGCTGGAGCTGGCTCGGGAAAGAGGCTTGGCGGAGTGCTTCGCGCACATCTATCCTTCAATACCCAGTCGCAGAAAATGTTTGAATCCATTGGCTTCGTCCCACAGGACGAAGAACGCTATATCTACAAATTGCAAAAAGGAGAACTGACCATGACAAAACTGACTCTGGAGAAAAGCAGGAGCTCATCCGGATGGCCCTTGCGGCCAGGGAGAGGGCTTACGCGCCTTACAGCGACTTTATGGTGGGCGCTGCCCTGCGCGCCGAGGATGGCCGCATCTTCACCGGCTGCAATGTGGAGAATGCCGCCTTTACCCCCACCAGCTGCGCCGAGCGGACGGCCCTGTTCAAGGCTGTGGCCGAGGGCGTGACCAGGTTCACCGACATCGCCGTGGTGGGTGCGCGCCGGGGCGAAGTCAACAAGCAGATCACCTCGCCCTGCGGCGTCTGCCGTCAGGCGCTGTTCGAATTCGGCGGCCCGGAGCTGAATGTCATCATGGCAAAAAGCCCGGACGATTTCATCGAGCGCAGCATGGACGAGCTGCTGCCCTTCGGCTTCGGACCCCTCCAACGTGGCAGGCAACAAGGCTGTGGAAGACTGAACGCAGCTGCGCGAAAAAGGCCGGGCAGAGCGGATCTTCCGGGATAAGTGTGAGTTTTTATACAATTTTGATATTTCAAAATTAAACGGATGTCAGGCTCATACTTCCGTTATGCTGTCCGATGTTGATATCCGCACCTTCAAACGTCTCGGCGTCCAGCTTACATGTGAAGCTGTCTATGAGACCGGATATAATTACCATTAAAAGCGATCCTCTCCTGATGGGAGAGGATTTTTTTAATAAAAGAGGAAATATTTATTGTTCATAAAAAAGTACTTGTATTTTTTTCGCAAAAAGAGAGTATACTCTTTTTTTTAATATTTTTTATTCACATCATATGAGGAGGATCACTATGGCAGTAAAATATGTATTTGTGACCGGTGGAGTTGTTTCAGGACTAGGAAAAGGGATTACAGCCGCATCACTCGGCAGGCTTTTGAAAGCCCGCGGATATACGGTGACTATGCAGAAATTCGACCCTTACATCAATATTGATCCGGGAACCATGAATCCGGTACAGCACGGAGAAGTATTCGTAACCGATGACGGAGCCGAAACGGATCTGGACCTGGGACATTATGAACGTTTTATCGATGAAAATCTGACAAAAAATTCCAATGTCACAACCGGAAAGATTTATTGGTCTGTCTTACAGAAGGAACGAAGAGGTGATTTCGGCGGCGGAACCGTACAGGTTATCCCACACATCACCAATGAGATCAAAAGCAGATTTTACCGCAATCCTTCTGCTGAAAATACCGAAATCGCGATTATTGAAGTGGGCGGAACTGTCGGTGATATCGAAAGCCAGCCTTTCCTGGAATCCATTCGTCAGTTTCAGCATGAAAAAGGACGTGATAACGTCATTTTGATCCATGTAACCTTAATTCCATACCTGAGAGCCTCTCAGGAAATGAAAACAAAACCTACACAGGCCAGTGTCAAAGAACTTCAGGGCATGGGAATCCAGCCGGATATTATCGTATGCCGTTCCGAACATCCGCTGGATAACGGAATCAAAGACAAGATTTCCCTGTTTTGTAACCTTCCGGCAGATCACGTTCTTCAGAATCTGGATGTGGATTATTTATACGAAGCACCTCTGGCAATGGAAAAAGAAAACCTTGCACAGGTTGTATGCGAATGTCTCCATCTGGACTGTCCAAAACCGGATTTAAGTGACTGGGAAACTATGGTAGACAATCTAAGACACCCGGTTTCCAAAGTCCGCATCGCACTGGTCGGAAAATATGTTCAGCTGCACGATGCCTATATCAGCGTGGTAGAAGCTTTAAAACACGGCGGAATCTACAGCCACACGACTGTTGAGATCAAATGGGTGGATGCCGAGACAGTGACTCCTGAAACCGCAGATGAGATTTTTAAGGATGTAACAGGAATCCTGGTTCCCGGCGGATTTGGTCACCGCGGTGTGGAAGGCAAGATCGAAGCCATCCGCTACGCCCGCACACACAAAATTCCGTTCCTCGGTATCTGTCTTGGAATGCAGCTTGCGATCGTAGAATTTGCCCGCAATGTGATCGGTTTCCACGATGCACACAGTCTGGAACTAAATCCATCCACTACACATCCGGTGATCCACATCATGCAGGATCAGATCGGTATCGAAGATATCGGCGGAACACTTCGCCTGGGTGCTTATCCATGTATTCTGGACAAAACTTCCAAAGCATATGAGGTCTACCAGAAAGAAGAAATTCAGGAACGCCACAGACATCGCTATGAAGTCAACAATGATTACCGTGAAGTTCTGACAGAAAACGGCATGAATCTGTGTGGCCTTTCTCCGGACGGCAAGATCGTTGAAATGGCAGAGATCAAAGATCATCCGTGGTTTATCGCAACACAGGCGCATCCGGAATTAAAATCCCGCCCGAACAAACCACATCCACTGTTCAAAGGATTTGTGGAAGCTGCGGCGGCACTTGACAAACACTAATATATACAGACTGATAACCAGCGACTCCTTCACAGAGACCGCTGGTTATCAGTCTTTTTTCTTTAAATCATCCATCTCCAATTATACAGAAAGAACTGACCGACAAGGGACAGAGCCAAATATACTGCCCCCTCTTTCCCGCCAAAACCTTGATTTCTCCGTCCATACTTTAAATGCGTGATACGGGAAAAAACAATCCAGATCAGCCATCCGAGAATTGCACCGAGCGTATTCATGAGCAGATCATCCACATCCGAAACCCGCCTGTTGAAAAGCTGACAAAATTCAATTCCACACGAAAAACAAAAACCGATTATCGCAGTTCTGACCAGACTTTGATATTCTTTCCAAAGCAGGGGCAGCAAAAATCCGAGCGGCATAAACATTACCACATTTAAAATCATACTGAGGCTGATTCCATCACGAAAAGGAATCAGATTGATCTCTTCCTGAAGTTTCATACCAGGATACAACCCGATTTCCCAAATGGTTCCGATTCCTGTTGTTTCCAGAACAAGGTACACATAATACAGAAAAATAAAAACCCAGATCATATGTATAAAATTAGTTCTCCGATGAAATCCTTTCGTTTGAATCAGGACATACAGCATACATGGCAGCAGAATACAAAATAACGGATACAGTACAAAAATCATATTTTGCATAATAGGGCGACTCCTTTCACTATCAATATGTATCCAGATGGGTATACTCATTCAGGCATCCCGTAATACATAACTGCGGTGGGCGGACTTTGTCCGACAATCTATACTGTATCAGATAAGTTTTAAAAATCGAAAAAAAGATTCTTAAGCTTTTCTGAAATGACGCTGATTCTTAAATTTTAATTCTCAAAAATACCACTGGCCAACTGACCAGTGGTTATCAACTCTCTTTATATCTAAAAAATCAAGTATGGAAACTACTCATTTTGTCATACGCAAACTGATAAACAGAAATTACTCTTCCAACACCAATCATGGCAAGAACGGTTCCAAGCCCTACTCCTACCACTGAATGTGCAAAACATAATCCAATGAATATGGTTGTACACAAACTGATAAAATCAACACAGTTTTTTGTAAAACCTATATTTTTTTGATTTCTGCAGCAATTGCCTGTACAATGCCATCTCCCGGATTAGGAATCAAGTTCATGTTCAGCATTGTTGCCGCACCGATTCCTGTTAATACAATCGCTAAAAACAGTACAAATAATCGAAGCAAGAGGCTGTATTCATTAAAATCCGGAATTATATACGTAAACAGATTTAAAAATCTTGTAAAAATCAGGCTGAATGGAAGTTGAAGTAAATCTAATAACCTCAGCCTTTTATCCTTTTTATGTAATATCATCTCGGTAATTATAAAACCCGAATACAACACCAGTGTTCAAAGAAATTCTTCTTTACAAGAATTTTTAACACTTTCTACTAAAACATCTTTTTCACTGCTTTCAACCATTTGATTTGAAACTATTCTTTAGAGCTAATAATTGAACATGTGTTATAAATCTTGAATATCCAAAATCATTCTCGTTATAAACTAAATGAAAATGTAACTTTACAATATGCAGGATATTTTGAGTAATCTTTTCCATTTTCAAACTTAATTCATTAAATGGATGATCCACTTGCCCATTAATAAAATGAAATGCTATATTTCCAATTTCATCTTTGGGAATTTCTACCCCGGTTCTGTCCTGTATTACTTGGATGGCATAGCATCCAACATCAAATTCTTTTGGATTTAACCTTTGCATTTCCCTCACATAATAATTTGAAATCACAACACCATCTAACACTCTTTTTACGCAAAAGGAAATATGATCCGTCAGCGAAAGATATAAATAATCCAATATTTTCATTTCATACTTATCAATCGCATATTGAATAATCTGATTCGCAATTTCAAAATATATACTTTTTGTATCTATTGCCAATCGAATCATATCTCTTTTTAGTTTTTTATCTTTCAGCTCAAATATTTTTTCAATTTGTGAAGATACTATTTTCTCCCCGATACTTTTTTTGTATCCAATTCCCTTCCCCATTAAAATAACTTCTTCACCATTTTCATTTACTGCTAAAACCAATGAATTATTCAACACCTTAACAACTTGCATATTCCCATTCTCTCCATTTACCCTTCCTGTAAAATAACTCAGGCTAAATCTGCTCCATTTGACCGGATCACCTTCTGATACCAATAAAAACTATCCTTTTTAATCCGTTTCAATTCTTTCAAATCATCATCTGTACGGTCTAACATATACCAAGCCATAACGCTTTTTAAACCCTTGATGAGAACTTAGTAAATCCATAAAAGACCACGGGCAATACCCAAATACGTTTACTCCATCTGCTAACGATTCACGAATAGCTCGTATATGATTCCTTAAATAATCAATCCGGTATTCATCATGAACTTTATTGTCAGATGTTAAAATATCCGCGGTACCCAATCCATTTTCTGTAATGATCAATGGTAAATGATATCTGTTCCAATATTCATTTAAAACAATACGTAATCCGACCGGATCAATTTGAGCGCCATATTCACTTGCCTTAAGGTTTTCATTTTTCTCAATTTTCCAGTATCCGTACATATCATAATCAACCTCATTAAAGCCTTCTACACGTTCTCCTTTTTTATGTTCTTGCGTAGCAGATAAGTAACGGGCTGTCAGTGTGCGATAATAGTTTAATGCAATAAAATCCATTTTGGCTGCTTTCATGATTTTGGCATCACACTCTTCCATTTTGGGAACAATATTTTGCTCTTTCAAATATTCCATATAGTATCCCGGATATTCTCCATTAAAATGGAAATCCAGACAGTAGTCCGTCTTGAACTGATTGTTCATACGCGCTGCCCAAACATCTTCCGGTTTATTGGTATAAGGATAAGTAACCGTACTGGAAACAGCTGGTCCGATTTTTCCATTTTCAACAGCCTCATGGCATGCATTCGTTGCCAGGGCATGTGCCAGAAACATATGATAATCCATTTGAGCACGAATTTTTTCGTTTTTTTAATGGATCAGTTTCACAGATATTCATACGTTCATCAACACGCATCATTAAGTTTTGTTCGTTATGAATCACCCAATATTTCACTCTGTCACCAAAGTTCTCAAAACATATTTTAGCATACCGTTCAAAAGCATATGCACAATCTCTCGCTTCCCACCCATTGTATTTTTCTACTAATGCATAAGGCAGATCAAAGTGATACAGCGTAACAAATGGGATGATATCGTATTCTATCAACTTATCAATGACCTTATTGTAGAAATCAATTCCCTTTTGATTCACTTTTCCATCTCCATCCGGAATAATACGAGCCCATGAAATAGAAAAACGATATGTTTTCATGCCGAGTTCTTTCATGAGATCAATATCTTCATTCCAATGATGATAAAAATCACTTGCCACCTTACTGTCTGCCTGAAGATGAGATCTTTTAAAAGAATTGAAATCAGCTACTGTTTTTCCCTTGCCGTCTTCATTCCATCCCCCTTCAATTTGAAATGCAGAGCTGGAAGCTCCCCACCAAAAATCTTTTTGAAATAAATTTATCATCTTAAATTCTCCTCTCGCTTATTTAATTTCTACACAAATCACTTCGATATTTTCATCGACGTGACCATTTGAAATAGTTTCAATACTTTTAAATAAATTGGAGTTTGAAACAACCACAGGAACTGTTACATCATATCCTGCCTTTTCTATTGCTTCTTTATCAAATGAAACTATCTTTGTTCCTTTTGTAACATGCATTCCAGCCTGAACATGCTGCTCAAAAAATTTTCCATTTAAATCAACAGTATTCATCCCAATATGAATCAACAATTCAATCCCACTATCTAAAGTCAGACCAATTGCATGTTTTGTAGGAAATATCACAGAAACAGTACAATCTTCCGGCGCCAGAACTTCACCTGTTGTTGGCATTACGGCAAACCCTTTTCCCATTGCTTCGCTGGAAAAGACTTCATCTTTTACATCCTCCAGCTTTATTGCTTCACCTTCAACCGGAGATGTGATCCGAATACTTCCTTTTTCTATTTTAATACTTTCTTCCGATTCAGCTTTCTTCTCCATATCTTCAAATCCAACAAAATATGTCAGGATTGCTGCTCCCAGAAAAGCTACCAGAATACCGATTAAATAGGCCAGGAACTGATATAAGGCTGTTCCTTCCCCATAATACGTCATAATCGTCAAAATACCATTATTAGCAAATCCTGTATTCACCGCATTTCCAAGCCCCATGATAGCACCACCGATTGCTCCCGCAATAACTGCACAAAACATCGGCTTTTTCAAACGCAGATTACATCCATAAATTGCAGGTTCTGTGATTCCAACTAAAAATGCCGGAATCGTTGCCGCCATAGCAATTTGTTTTAAATCTTTGTCTTTTGTCTTTAACATAACACCTAATGAAGCTCCTGCCTGAGCAAAATTTGCAGAACCGGCAAAACACATCAATGTATTCGTTCCTGTAATTGCCACATCATTTAATCCAATCGGAAGCAGTGCCCGATGCGCTCCAAAGATAACAAAAACGCTCCATAAACCACCGACAATTGTTCCTCCAAGAATTGGGCTGAATGAATATAGTGCCTGATAAAGCCATTGAATCGCATACCCTACATAAATTCCTACCGGGCCAACAACAACCAGCAAAACCGGAAGCATAATAATCAGAGAAAGACCGGGAACCAGAATAATCTCCAACATATCTGGAATCCATTTTTTCAAGAATTTCTCAAGATAGTGCAATACAATAACAGCCAAAATAATCGGAATTACAGATTCTGTATAAGAGAATACTTTTGTTGCCTCACCAATCGTAAATGCTTTTTTTATAACTGGCAATCCAAAAATAGTGTTTACTGTTGAAACATCCTGAATTAATGCATCTATAACCGGATGGCACAAAAATGCTCCCAGCACCATAGCATTTATTTTACTACATTTTAAGGCTTTTGCACTGGTATATGCTAAAAATATCGGCATATAGTAGAAAATAATATTGCTGGCAGTATTTAATAAAATATAAGTACTGTTCGTATCACTGATCCACCCCAAGCGAGTTGCAACAGACAATAGTCCTTTAATCAGACCCGAAGCAGCTATTGCCGGAACTAATGGAGTAAAAATTTTTGAAATCGTCTGCAAAATACGATTTCCTAATGATCCCTTATCCGCTTTGATTTCATTTCCTTTTTCACGATTAACCATAGGTAAAATTGCTTCGTATACTTTATCAACCTTTGTACCGATTACGACTTGGAACTGTCCGTTTGCTTCTACAACTTGTATAACACCTTCTAACTTTTCCACAATTTCTTTGTTCGCCAGCTCCCTGTTCTTTAGTACAAACCTCAATCTTGTGAAGCAATGAGTGACATCTGCAACATTTTGAGCACCACCAACATTCTTCAAAATGTTGCCTGCAATTACATTATAATCCATAATTTTTTCTCCTCTCGCTATCTATTGATTTGAATGATCCGGCCTGATCAGGTTATTTAAAATAATGTATAAAAAAAACGATTGAACACACAAACACAATACTCCCTAGGAATATGATATTTGTCAATTCAATCTTGCCTGCTTTACCAGTAACACGTATCCTTGTACATTATTTACCTTTAACCAAATTTAATATACCACTTTCGAACAATCTTTGCAAGCATTTTCTTCAGCCCTCTCTATTTCCTTTTATTTCCCTTCGCTTCACAATCCTCACTGCTCCCCATGCAGCAAACGCCCCCACAACAGCTCCACCGAGCACATCCGTCGGATAATGCACGCCCACATACAACCTGGAAAGTGAGATCAGCACTGCCAGAATTACAAGCGGAATCCCCCACTTTCTCTCCAAAAACGGATACATCGCCAACGCTGCTCCAATGGAGGCACAGGTATGTCCGGAAGGAAATGAAAAATCTGACTGCGGCTCGATCAAAAGCTTCAGTCCTTCCACCACTTCATACGGGCGGATTCTTGCAATGATGTTTTTGAGTGCCACATTTGTGATCAATGCTCCGATCGCCAGTGCCGCCAAAGCGGCAATTCCTGCTTTTCTTGTCTTTTTCGGAATCAGAAGTACGATTCCCAAGATAATCCAGAACCATCCTGCATCCCCCAGATGTGTGATCGTCTTCCAGAATCCGTCCATCCACACCTGTCTGATATGCTCCTGAATAAACAACAACGCCTGTCCATCCCATTGTAAAATTGCTTCCATTCACCTCTCCTTCTCCTATACCAAATCCTGTTCTTCAAATAACGCATCCACAACTGCTTCATACAGTTTCAACTTTTCTGCTTTTTTAATTTTCTTGGCATACTTCTCATACTGCGTAAACAACGGCGCCATATAAAACCACAGCTCTTTCATCTTGAAGAGTACCGTTTTCTCCCCAAAAAGAACTTCCTGATATTCCCGGTAAAGTTCATCATGAAATGCCCGGATTCTGTCTTTTTCAACCGGTATGCCTTGTCTGATCTTCCGAACCAGCCCCGGATTTTTCAGGATTCCTCTTCCGATCATCACAGATGGTACCTCCTGGAAACGGTTACAGATTATTTCATATTCCTCTTTTGTGCAAATATCCCCATTGTAACAGAGTGGATTTTTACTGTTTTTGACCGCATATTCAAACATTTCCAGATTCGGAGTGTTCTTATAGAAATCTGTCTGGATCCGCGGATGAATGATCAACTCCTCCATTGGATACTGATTGTAAATTTCCAGAAGCCGGATCCATTCTTCCGGGCTCTCCTTGCCAATCCGTGTCTTAACCGAAATACGGATCGGTGTCTTTTCAAAAAGCTCTTCTAAGAATGCATTCAATCTGTCCGGCTCTGCCAGAAATCCAGCCCCTCTTCCTTTGCTCACCACGGTTTTTGACGGACATCCCAGATTCAGATTGACTTCCTCATACCCGTATTCCCCCAGCCTTTCTGCCGTCTTTATAAAATCCTCCGCCGAATTGGTCAAAATCTGCGGAACCGCGCACATTCCCTGATTGTGCATGGGTAAGATATCGTTCTTTTCCCTGGAACTGAGCTTTCCTTTCTGATTCGGTTTAATAAACGGAATAAAATATTTGTCAATTCCTCCAAAATAGTGTTCATAAGCCTTTCTATACACATATCCGCTGATTCCTTCCAGCGGTGCAAAATAAAATTTTTCCACAACATTCTCCTGATTCTTTTTTGTTTCGCTCCATTATAGCATATATTCTTTTATTTGACACCCATCTGTCAAAAAACGGACTCCGAAGAGTCCGCTTCATTTTGACAATATTACATCAATTTTGTATCTTCCAGTTTTTCTATAAACAATTCGTTCAGGCGAATCACCGGTTTTCGAAGCACCAGTCCCAAAAACAGGGATGCCAGAAGGAACAGACACATGATTCCCAATTCTACCCAGTACGTATACTGATAGAATCCGGCAACACATTCCCGCATAGCTGTCATACTGTGCGTAAATGGAAGAAACGGATAAATCTTCTGGAAGATTTCCGGCGCCACTTCGATCGGGAACGTACCGCCTGATCCTGCCACCTGCATGACCAGAAGAACCACACAGATTGCTTTTCCTACATCTCCAAATGATACCGTGAACGTATAAATAATATTCACATATACCACACTGCTTACCCAGCCTGCCAGAAGGAACAAAAACGGATGCTCACACTGGATTCCAAGGAAATACAGATCTCCCAGACAGATCAGGCCGCTCTGGATCAGTCCCAGCACGAGGAACAGCAGGTATCTGCCCAGATAAATCTGATGCGGCTTCAATGGCGCAAGCGCTCTTTTTAAATTTTCCGAAGCTGTCACTTTCATCATTGCTACCAGGATGATCCCGCCTACCCAGATAGAGAGTGTAGAATAGAACGGCGCCATGGCTGATCCATAATTTTCTACCGGATACAAGGCTTTTGTCTGCATTCTTACCGGCGCAGACACAAAGCTGCTGATTACTTCCGGGCTGCTTCCAAGCACATTTTTTAATGTCTCCACATTTCCGTCCTGTGCTGCCGTATCCAGCTTTTCTGCTGCCTGGTTTACCTTTTCTGCCGTCTCTGTCAAAAGGGAAGCAGATGTATCCAGTGTTGTTTTCATCTTCTCCAGACCGGATCCTGCATCCTTCGCCAGTTTTTCCATATCTTCGACTCCATTGTCCATACTGGTGAACAAAGACTGCACTGCACTGCTGGTATCCCCCAGTGTGCCAAACATGGTATTGATCTGTGTTTTTACGTTGTTTTCATAATCCGAACGGATCCCCGAGATCTGCTGAGAACCCTGCTTCACCAGCTGATCCAGCTGTACCTGATAGTTTCCCGCATCACTTGCAGTCTCCGTAATCTTTGCCGCCGCTTCATTCAATTTATCCCTTACCGCTTCCTGGTGGGCAATGGATTCATTCAGGTTTCCGATGATCGGCTGGAGCAGATCCGAAGCAAGCGGAAAGGAATCTGCAAGCTGCTGCACACTGTCTCGAAATCCCGTATAGCGGTCAATCATAACCTGTACTTCGGATGCCACGCTGTTGAGTGCCCCTGCTGTTGCTCCCGCACCCGTGGATATCGAAGAAAATGCATTGTTGATCTGTCCGGATATGGCATCATAGCACTGACTTCCCTGTGCCAGTACCTGATTGACACTCTCTGTTGTTCCCGACACTGCGCTTCTTAATGAGTCAACAGAATTTCCGGTCTCATTCAGAAGTGACAGATTTGTTTCCGTATTCTGCCCCGCTTTATTTAAAATATCTGCAGTGGCATCCAGCATCTGCTGCATGGAAACCGTCAGGTTCGAAAACGCCTTCACCGTACCGGCTGTTGAATCCAGATCCGCTCCGATCTTCCGGATATTTTCTGTCAGATTCTGTGCTGCTGCCTGTGCGCTGTCACTGCTGGTCACTTCTGAGATTGTATCCAGAAGATCCAGTCCCACCTGCGCCGCTGTTTTTACAAAAAAACTCTCATCGATCTGCTGCTGTACGGCACTTGCTCCCTTGTCAGTCACGTTTGAGCAAGTGCTATTTCTTTTCATTGATATAATATATAAAT
>ENA-OQKD01000344-OQKD01000344.1-human-gut-metagenome-genome-assembly--contig:-NODE-344-length-12678-cov-2.570552_pt1 | contig 12678 bp, 15 predicted proteins | sample MGYA00242775_ERZ504792 | MGnify/ENA primary metagenome ERZ504792 (study PRJEB26092, sample SAMD00036401) | human gut metagenome | host: Homo sapiens | study: EMG produced TPA metagenomics assembly of...
AAGCTGCAATGGCGCTGCAGTTTAAAGAGTTTTTTTTTCATACCATGGGAAACACCCTGATCCTCCAGAAACTTCAGGATTTCCGGTGTGCTGTTCGCCCTGTTTCCTTCAATATGGATATTCCAGATACGTCCGGAAAGCATAAGAAGAAGCATTCCGCACAAAAAATTCCCAGAAAAAAGCTTTTCTTTTACGCCTTTTTCCACCCAAAAGGAAGCCCCTGTTTTTCCAGAATATGAATTCTCACCTTTGTTTTCTCCGTATTGGTCCCAGCAGAAAAAAATGGCTGACGGAAAAAATACAGGTAAAGCTCTTATCCTTATTTTGTCTCAGATTCCGGACGACAATTCCTCTTGCCATGCAGAGATTAAAAAAAACGTTCTGTCTGTCCGCCACAGATAAGAACTTCCACATATCCGTTCAGAAAACAAAGGATTTTTTCCATAGCTTCCTCCTACCGTTCCGGGATGATCCGGGAGATTTTTCCTGTAACTGTCATCTCTTCCATGGTATACCAGGGAATTTCCAGATTTTTTCCCATGATTGTCAGTTTTCCCGAAAAAGTGCTTACAATGATTTCCTCCTCTGTCAGCTTCAGAATACTGCGGTAATTTTCAATAACAGCCTGGCTGCATCCTGTCAGTGTAACAACAGTCTCTCTGCAGGCAAGATCTCTGGGAACCTCAAGAGCAGTCAGACAGCCTTCCCTGAGCTGTTTCTTTTTGCTGAAAAACAAAGCATCGACCTCCTCTGATTCCCGCGCACACAAAAACAGTAAAAACCTTCGGCTTTTATCGTAATTTATGCCGAAGGCTTTATCTTTATTCCTGACGGAACAATACCATGGAAAACCATAATATTGTATTGCCGCCCAGATTGTATTCCATTTGCTGTTCTTCTACAATTTCCGCAGCCACTACTCCATGGCTTTCCAGACAGGGGTGCATTTTTTCCGGATGCCTGCAGGGTTTTCCCTGGGGGAATGTACACTCCTGACAGATATCACAGGATTCTGTGGACAGGATAAAAACGGAAAACCCCTGTTCCCGGAGAAATGAGGCGATTTCTTCTGTGATTTTTTCATGCTGGTGTCTGGTGGAAAGCATTTCCTCCATATTCATAAGATCCGACACTTCCGCCACACTGGAAAAAAACACTGCCTGGGGATATCTGCTGATCCTGTCCCGGCACTGCTCCAGTGAACCTACAGCCGGAGGGCAGGCCCAGGTAGTGCCAAAACGTTCACATTCCTGACTGCAGATCGTGCGGACCCTTTCCCTTACCTCAATCCCCTTTGTGTCAAGAATACGGTACTCATACACCGGAAACTGAGAAATATATTCCTCAAATTTTCTCATATCCAACTGTTTTATCATAAGCTTATCCTTCCTTCTGTACTGCCTGTATCATAATCCGCTCAAACAAACCGCCCATTGTCAAAAACCGGTGGAATTTCGGTAACCCTGGTATAGCAGAAAGTTAGTATTCGTTATACTAATTCAAAATGATCAGCGCCATAAATACAAGATTTTCTTCACCGGCATTTGTCAGCGCATGGCCTTTGCCGTCCGGAGTAAAAGTCATGTCTCCGGCTTCTACCATACGAAGTTCTCCGTTATCACTGTAAATTCCTTTTCCGGAAAGAATGTAATAGGTTTCGCTTTCTCCGTGATGTTCATGATATCCCAGGGAACAGCCTGGTTCCAGAGTCACCTCTGCATAAAGACCACATTTTCCATTTAACTGTTTTTCATCAAGAATCGGCTTAAGAAGAACATGACCGGTTCCTCCGCACATGTTTTCAATACGCTGAATTTCCATAAAAGCATCCTCCCTGGCAAAAACTTTTTTATTTATGATAAGGTTCATTGTTCAGAATACGGAATCCTCTGTATATCTGTTCCAGAAGTATCATCTGCATCAGCTGATGAGGAAATGTCATTCTGGAAAAGCTCAGCCGGAAATCTGTTCTTTTTAGTACCTGTTCACTTAGTCCAAGAGAGCCTCCGATCACAAACGCAACTGAGCTTTTTCCTTCAATTCCTAATTGACCGATTTTTTCAGAAAGTTCTACAGAGTCCAGCATTTTTCCGTCAAGGGCAAGAGCGATCACATAATCCTGATCCCGGATATTTTTCATGATGCGCTCGCCTTCTGTTTTTTTGATCTGTTCGTTTAAAGCCTCCGAAGCCTTGTCCGGAGTCTTTTCATCAGCCACCTGACAGAAGGTAAGCTTACAGTATCTGCTCAGACGTTTTGCATATTCCTGTATCCCTGCGGTAAGATATTTTTCTTTGATCTTGCCCACAGATAAAATCCGGATCTCCATTATACTTCATAGTCAAGACAGATACGGTTGCAGGTAACTGTCCTGATAAAAGAAACCATTTTCTGATGTTCCGGGTGAACCTGATAACCGTCAAGAGCCTCCTGGGATTCCAGTTCACAGAAAAGTCCGATTTCATGTGTGCTGGCAGGAAGAGCATCTGTGACTACCTTAACAGATATCAGCCCCGGGACGATTCCCGTCAGACGTTCCAGCCCTTCTTTGATCCGTACTGCCGCTTCTTTTTTCTGTTTGTCATCTAAAGTTTCCTGAAATGACCACATTACAATGTGCTTTACCATGTTTTTCTCCTTTCTTTCCTTTACAGGCTTTCTTCAATAAAATTCTGGAATTCCTCCATGGACATCAGAACCTTCCGGGGCTTTGTGCCTTCCTCCGGTCCTACAACTCCGGCATCACAAAGCTGATCCATGATTCTGGCAGCTCTGTTAAATCCGATTTTAAACATACGCTGAAGCATTCCAATGGAGGCTTTTTCCTTATCAATAATAAACTTGCCGGCTTCCTCAAAATATACATCCCTTTCCTCTGCTCCGGATCCTCCTCCGGACAGACTGGCAGTATTTACCTGCTGTTCAATCTGCGGATTGTACTGCGCCGCGGGATTTTTATCTGCAAGAAAGTCCACGATGCTGCTGACTTCTTCGTCTGAAACAAAAGCGCCCTGCAGTCTGGCAGGCTTCTGATATCCCTGAGGATAAAAAAGCATATCTCCTTTTCCAAGAAGCTTTTCTGCGCCGTTCATATCCAGAATTGTTCTGGAATCCACGCCTGAGGAAACAGAAAAAGCAATTCTGGAGGGCATATTTGCCTTAATAAGACCTGTGATAACATTTACAGACGGCCGCTGTGTGGCTATGATCAGATGGATTCCCGCAGCCCGGGCAAGCTGGGCCAGACGGCAGATCGCATCCTCCACTTCTCCCGGAGCCACCATCATCAGATACCGCAAGCTCATCCACGATAATAATGATCTGAGGCATACGCTCCGCCGGGGTTTCTCCCTCGGGGATCCTCATTCCATCTACGTTTTTATTGTACTCCTGAAGATTTCGCACATTAAATTCCGCAAAAGTGTTGTAGCGGTTCATCATCTCTGTTACTGCCCAGTTCAGTGCGCCTGCCGCCTTTTTGGGATCAGTGACTACCGGGATCAGAAGATGAGGGATTCCGTTGTACACGCTTAACTCAACCACCTTGGGATCGATCATGATCAGCTTGACCTCTTCCGGTTTTGCTTTGTAAAGTATACTCACAATCAGAGTATTGATACATACAGACTTACCGGAGCCTGTCGCTCCTGCGATCAGAAGGTGCGGCATTTTGGCAATATCTGTAACAACAGGCTTTCCGGCAATATCCTTGCCTACGGCAAAGGAAAGTTTTGATTTTGCTCCCTGAAACTCCTGGGACTGCAAAATCTCCCGGAGCATAACTGCCTGATTTTCTTTATTGGGAACCTCGATTCCCACAGCTGCCTTTCCGGGAATCGGTGCCTCAATACGGATATCCGGAGTTGCCAGGTTCAGCTTGATATCATCAGCAAGACCTACGATTCTGCTGACCTTCACTCCCATTTCCGGCTGAAGCTCATATCTGGTTACTGTGGGACCGCAGCTTGCGTTTGTCACAGTAACATTTACACCAAAATTATGCAGAGTATCCTGAAGCTTCTGGGCAGTCTGGCGAAGATGAGCATCGGAATCGCCTTTGCCCTTTCCGTTTCCTCTTTTCAGAAGCTTCAGAGGAGGATAATGATATTCTTTTTTTACTCTGCATCCTTACTGGTAATCTCCTTCTGGATATTTCGGATTCCATTTTCTATTTCTGTTTTGGACGATTTTGGATTCTTATGAGGCTGAGAGACTTCCGATGCTGCGGACTGAACAGATGCTTCTGTATTTTGCTGTTCCTCTTTCCTGAAATTCTCAAAAGAATCTGAAATTTCTTTACTCTCGTCCTCATAAGCCTGGATTTCATCAAAATCCAAAGAATCTGAAGGCGAGTGTTCCATCTCTATATTAATATCAGTGTGGTCATCAGCAGCCTCACTGGAAGAATCTGCCCGATGTATACTGAATTCCAGCTGTCCCTGACCGGCTGCTGAAGTCCGGACTTCAAAATCCTCCTCAGCGGCCTGAGCAGCAGTCTCTGATGTTTCTTTTGTTTTTTCTTTTTTGGAGGAGTCAGTTTTGTTCCTTCCAGAAAGACATGAGAAGAAGCCTCTTTCTGTTCCTGTCTGGCATTAAGGGCCGCAGCCGCCTCACTGTTTTCCTGTTCCAGAGCCTGGGCAGCCTGTTTTTCTGCCTCTAACGTTTCCTCCAGCCTGCGTATTCTTTCTGCCTGACGGTTTTCCCTCTTCTGTCTGCGTTCCTGATCCCGGATCTCTTTTTCAGATCCCGCTCCGTCTGCCCTTCCATATAGCGTTCATGTCCGCCCTTTACAAGGCTTACAATGCTGTCCCAGATTTTAAAAATAAAATCAAAAAAGGATCTCTGAGTAATCAGGATCATTGTAATAAGAAGCACAAGTACAATGATAATATATCCGCCTACAATTCCAAAAGCAGACGTAGAGGACATGCAGATCGCGCCTCCGATCACACCGCCTCCCGTATGAAGCTCTGAACTGCGTTTATAATAATCCATAAATCCCGTACCCGGAAGATATCCCTCTGTTAAAACGCTGTACAAAGCCACACAGAAAAACGAAAAAACACAAGGGCTGCCAGTGTTTTTTTGTACGCGAGAGGATTTTTTCTGTTGGACATCAAAAACGGCAGCACCCACAAAAACGCAGTACGGGAAATACATAAGCCAGAAGTCCCATAATCCCAAAGCAGACCGCGCTGATCTGGTCGCCTACAGCGCCGCCCAGTCCAAAATTACTGATAACCAGGATCATGGAGGCTGCCAGAATGATCAGAAGAATGATCTCCGTCTGGAATCCACTTGTAACATTTTGCTTTTTAGCAGTGGTTTTTCTTCTTGATGCGGTACTCTTTGCTGTTTTTCCTGTGGTTCCTCTTTTGCCTTTCTGGTTCTTTGATGCTGCCATATCCAGGCTTCCCTCCTACTACTTCTATTGCTTTTATTACTACCGGTATCAGAACCCGTTATAAGTTCTGATACCCTTTTGTTTTTTTATAACACATAATTACCGATAAGAGCAGCAAAGCCCACAATAAAACAGTAATATGCAAAATAACGGAATCTGCCCCTGTTCACAAGTCTGAGCAGTACACGGATGGTAAAATACCCCGCAACTGCAGAGATGAGCATTCCCAGTACAAAGGTAAATCCCAGGCCAACGGTCATTGCAGGCGCGCTAAACTGTCCCAGTTCCACAGCCAGGGCTCCGATAATAGCCGGCACTGACAGAATGTAAGAATATTTCACTGCAAAACTCCGTGTAAATCCACTCATCAGACCTGCGCTGATCGTCAGTCCGCTTCTGGAAAGTCCGGGAAATACAGACAGTCCCTGACAAATACCGATCCACATGGCATTTCCGAATCCGGCGTCTCTTGCAGCTTTTTTTCCGCCCATTCTGCCAAGATCCACCACAAGAAGAACGATTCCTGTGATCAGGATTCCCGCTCCCGGCAGCAGCTGTGAAGAAGCCGCAAGCACAACAAGCCTTCTGGCTGTATAACCCAGAAGTGCAGTCGGTATCATAGAAACAAGAAGCAGGAGCGCAAATTTCTTATAAGTACTGCTTACGATTTTTGCATATCGAAGTCTGTCTCCTGTTCTTTTATTATGGATATAAAGAGACAGATTTCCGATTGTATCCATCAGCATGTCCAGAGACTCCAGCAGAAGTCTTGAAATATCCTTCCAGAAAGTAAGTATCACTGCTGCCAGCGTACCAAAATGAAGCATTGCTTCCAGAAGAACACCCGTTTCGTGCTCCATCCCCAGAATGTTCTGAAGAATGCACAGATGTCCAAAACTGCTTACAGGAAGAAACTCCAGTATTCCCTGTACAACTGCAAGCAGGATCACATATAAAACTGTCATATTTTTATCCTTTTCTTTCGTCTGTTTTCTTCAAATGGCATGAAAGCTGCCGTTTTATTCCCTGTAAAAACCAAAAATTCAAAGTGTTTTCCCGGCTTTTGCTGTATCAGTATATCACAGTTCTGAAAAAGTTACAAGATATCCCCGGCAAAAAATCGAACATGTGAGCGAATACGGTTGCTGTTGCTGGACGCATCCCCGCGGAACTTTTTTATTTCCCTGAAAAATCCGTACAGACTGTACTATATTCCCGGTAAACAAAAAAGGAAAACTGCCACAGCATACAGCCGCGACAGTTCCCCGGATCATCTCAGCCTGAATATTGGGTTTCCGCTTTTATACAGGCTATTATTATTTTAAAATCAGTTTGCGTGAGGCAGTCTCTCATCGATCATGTTCATCAGATGATCTGTGGAGCGAAGCGGTGCTACAAATGCAGCATCTTCCACAGCTGCAAGTTTTGCATTTTCACATGCAAGAACTCCGCCATAGATCTCGCCCATTTCTGCATAACGGTAAACCGGAAGCTTATCGTTCATCTCATCAGAAATATCCTCTACATCATCAAACGGCATTTCAACCTCATATACATGAGCCAGCTCTGCAGCAACTTCCCAGTTGGAGAATACCACATCTTCCTCAATGGCCTGTTCAACAACCTGAAGTCTGCGCTCAGTATTGGTGAAAGTACCATAGGTAGACGCAAATCCTGTTCCCGGGATCACACGTCTGCAAGTTTGGCAGCCTCTGTCATGTGAGTATCGCATACCATCAGGAATACAAGCTCTTTCAGAAGCTCCGGAGCCGGATCCTCACCGAATACCAGAAGGGCTTTTACACCTTCCATAGCTTCTGCCCCTGCAGTGATTCCCAGATCAACAAGGCCCTGGCTGTTGTTCTTTGCTTTCAGCATAAGGATACCGTCGCGGGCTTTTCCGATATGGCCGGAAACAACTGCGATGTCACCAAGAAGCGCAGCAGCCTCAGTAGTTACTACGTTCTGCTGGAATACGATCATTGCTTTCTTTGCATTTGCATAAAGCTCAGCGATCTCTTTTACTTCTTCAGATACAGCAGCACCTTCTACAGATGCCTTAAATGCGTCAAAGCCTTCTGCACCTGTGCCCTTGCCCATATCAAGAAGAGCCTTTGCAACACCCTTGAAGAAACCAAGGCTGTTGTCTGTCTCAACAGTTTTGTAAGCAAAGCTCATATGATCCTGTGCATATCCTTCCGGATTTACAAGGATAACCTTTGCTCCGTTCTTTGCTGCCTGTTTCAGTTTCAGACGGATCACCTGATTTTCTTTTGCAATAAAGCCTGCGCACAGGATCACATCTGCAGAAAGAACCTCGTTGATTGTGTTCGGAGAAGCGTTTACGCCCAGAACCTTTTCAAGACCGTTCTCTCTGTTGTTGAAGCAAAGAGTCTTAGCTCCGATAGAATCTGCGAACTTCTTGATCACATATGCTTCTTCGTTTGTATATCTGTCAGAAACTGCTACTGCAACTGCGTTTCTTCCGTATTTTGCGGCAAGAGATTCTGCTTTCTTTGCAGTCAGCATAAATGCCTCATGATAGTCAACCTCTGTAAGCTCTCCGTCCTTTCTTGCCATTGGCTCAAGGAGTTTGCCATCCATAACAGAACAGTCAAAGCCGAACTTTCCTCTTCCGCAGAGAAGTCCTTTATTGACAGCGCCTTCTCTGTCCGGAACAGCTTTTACCAGCATGTCTCCATAGGTTTCAAGATGCATGGAGCAACCTACTGAACAGTAAGCGCAGGTAGTATCGGTAGCCTCAGTGTCAAGCGGAACAGATTTTTCAAGAGTAAGATTTTCCTGAAGAGCGCCTGTAGGGCAGACACTTACACACTGGCCGCAGGAAATACATCCTGTCTCAGAAAGCGGCTGTTCAAGAGCCGGCATAACAACTGTGTCAAATCCACGTTTCACAAGGCCAAGAGCGCCTACTCCCATAACCTCATCGCAGGCACGAACACAGAGTCCGCAGAGGATACATTTATTCGGATCCCTTAAAATGAACGGATGCTCATCGTGGAATTCCACTTCATTGATGTCTCCTGCCAGACGGTCCGGATCCACATCGTACATATTTGCATAGGAGATCAGCTTACACTCAAAGTAATCTTTACATCCGCACTCCAGACAACGATGAGCTTCCTCAACAGCCTGCTCCTCGTCGTATCCGAAGACTACCTCTGTAAAGTTGTCTTTTCTTTCTTCTGCATTCAGCTGCTCCATAGTCGGACGGCACATTCTCTCACGGTCTTCAAAAGTAGCCGGTGTTACGTCCTTTTTGGTTACATAATAGTTTGGCTCGTATTTGATCTCTTCTCCGCGAAGATAAGCATCTACGATCAGATAGCTCTTCTTGGCATCGCCAATGGATTCAACTGCGATGGAAATCTTGTCATTACCGCAGTCACCGCCTGCGAATACGCCCGGAAGTGCCGTCATGTATGTATCTTTATCATAAACAAGGCCGCCCTTTCTGGTAAGCTCAACCCCGTTCATTCCTTCTGCATTTACTCTCTGGCCGATTGCAAGGATTACAGTGTCCACATCAATCGTCTCTGTTTTTCCTTCTACCGGAACCGGAGCGCGACGTCCGGATGCATCCGGCTCACCAAGTTCCATAACCTGAAGAACCATCTGACGGCAGTGTCCGTTTTCATCAGAAATGATCTCAAGAGGATTGGTCAGGTTCAGGAAGATTACTCCCTCTTCCTCTGCTTCCTCGATCTCGATCATATCTGCAGGCATCTCATCTTTTGTTCTTCTGTAAATATTATAAACCTTGTCAGCGCCAAGACGTACTGCTGTACGGCAGGCATCCATAGCGGTATTACCGCCGCCTACAATGGCAACGTTTTTGCCAAGGTCAATATCTTCATTGCGGACAACTTTTCTGAGGAAATCAATACCGCCGATTACACCCTCGGCATCCTCGCCCTTGCAGCGGACACCGGTAGATACCCATGCACCGATACCAACGCATACAGCATCAAAATCTCTGCGGATCGCTTCAAAAGAGATGTCCTCGCCGATCTTTGTATTTGTAACCATGGTTACGCCCATTTTTTCAAGAACAGCGATTTCCTCATCCAGAACTTCTTTCGGAAGACGGTATTCCGGAATACCATAGCGGAGCATACCGCCAAGCTTTGGCATTGCCTCGTAGATCGTCACATCATGACCAAGCTGACGGAGGAAATATGCCATAGAAAGTCCGTAAGGACCGCCGCCGATCACAGCAACGTTCTTTCCTGTGTCCGGCTCGCACTCCGGAACAAACGGATCTTCACCGAACTCGTCAGTATCTGCTGCAAATCTCTTAAGGTTTGCAATAGCGATAGGCTCGTCTACCATACCGCGGCGGCATGCTGTCTCACACGGATGAGGACAGACACGACCGATAGATCCCGGAAGCGGAATGTTTTCTCTGATTAGTTTGATGGCCTCTTCATACTGTCCGTTTGCGATCAGACCTACATAGCCCTGACAGTCTGTACCTGCAGGACATGCAAGCATACATGGCGGACGGCAGTCACCCTTATGGTTGGAAAGAAGAAGCTCCAGGTTTGTTTTCTTGATTCAATAACACGCGGTGTATTGGTATGGATGATCATATCCGGTGCGATCTCGGTTGCACAGGCCTTCCAGAGTTTCGGATTGCCTTCCATCTCTACCATACAAAGTCCGCATGCGCCGTAAATTTCTGTTCTCTCATCATAGCAAAGAGTAGGAATGAAAATATCGTTCTCTTTGCAGACATCGAGAATGGTCTGGCCGGGAAGTCCATAGACTTCTTTTCCGTCGATATTTAATCTGTATTTATTCACAGTCTGCACCTCCTATTAAACTCTCTTTACTGCGCCAAATTTACAGGATTCCTCACACTTGCCGCACTTGATACATACAGCAGGATCAATCTTATGCTGCTGTTTTTTCTCGCCGCTGATGGCGCCAACCGGGCAGTGTCTTGCACAGGCTGTACAGCCCTTGCAGTCCTCTGTAATCTCGTAGTGAATAAGAGCCTTACAGGATTTTGCAGTACATTTATGATTGTAAATATGATCCTCATATTCATTGCGGAAATATTTCAGAGTGGTGAGTACCGGGTTCGGAGCAGTCTGTCCAAGTCCGCACATAGCGCCGTCCTTGATCTTTCCTGCAAGCTCTTCCAGAAGCTCGATATCTCCGTCTTTTCCTTCGCCCTTTGTGATTCTCTCAAGAATCTCAAGCATTCTCTTGGTACCGATACGGCAGTAGTTACATTTACCACAGGATTCTTTCTTGGTAAAGTCAAGGAAGAAACGTGCCATATCTACCATACAGGTATCCTCGTCCATTACGATCATACCGCCGGAACCAACGATAGCGCCTGTCTTATTGATATCTTCATAAGTAACAGGAGTATCAATAAGATCTGCAGGAATACATCCGCCGGAAGGACCGCCCATCTGAACAGCCTTGAATTCTTTGTCGTTTTTGATTCCGCCGCCGATGTTGTAAATAACTTCTTTCAGGGTCATTCCCATAGGAACCTCAACAAGACCGCCCTTCTTGATTTTTCCTGCAAGAGCAAATACCTTGGAGCCCTTGGATTTTTCAGCACCTCTGTCAGCAAAGGCCTGTCCGCCATTGGCAATGATCCATGCAACGTTTGCATAGGTTTCTACGTTATTGATGTTGGTCGGAAGCTTCCAGTATCCCTTTGCAGCCGGGAACGGAGGTTTCAGTCTTGGCATACCTCTCTCACCTTCAAGAGAAGCAATAAGAGCAGTCTCCTCACCGCATACAAATGCGCCTGCGCCTGCTTTGATACGGATATCAAAATCAAAGCCTGTTCCAAACAGATTTTTGCCCAGATAACCCTTTTCTCTTGCCTGTGCCATGGCGATCTCAAGACGTGCGATTGCCAGTGGATACTCAGCACGGCAGTAAATGATACCCTCGGTAGCGCCTGCAGCAAAACCGCCGATGATCATACCTTCCAGCAGGGAGTGAGGATCGCCTTCCAGAACGGAACGGTCCATGAATGCACCCGGGTCACCCTCGTCTGCATTACATACCATATATTTCTGCGCGCCTTTATTGGATTTGATCGCATTCCATTTAAACCATGTAGGGAAACCGGCGCCGCCGCGTCCGCGAAGTCCGGAAACCTTGATTTCCTCAATAACTTCATCCGGAGTCATGGAAGTGATAACTTTGCGTGCAGCTTCATAGCCGCCTACCGCTATGTACTCATCAATTTTTTCCGGATTGATCTGACCGCAGTTGCGGAGAACGATTCTCTGCTGCTGGGAAAGGAACGCCTCATCCTCTGCCGGAATCACGTATTCCTCTACCGGCTTTCCGCCAATCAGATGCTCCTCTACGATTTTTTCTACTTTATCTGTAGTACATTTGACATATCTTGCTTCCAGAGCGCCTTCGTCATTATACACATCAACGATAGGCTCCAGATAGCAGGTACCGATACATCCTGTTTTATCAATAACAACATTTGTAAGATTTTTTTCTGCTACGATACGCTGGAACTCATCAGAGGTCTTCTTAGCTCCGGTAGCAATACCACAGCTGCCTTGTCCTACAACAACTTTCATATTTCTACCTCCTATGCGTTCTTTGCTTTATAATCGTCAAGAATCTTCTTAACAGAAGATTTTGTCAGGTTTCCGAATGTTTCCTCACCGTCTGCTGATTTTACCATCATAACCGGCGCAAGAGAACAGCAGCCAAGACAGGCTACGTTATTTAATGTAAACAGACCATCTTCGGTTGTCTCTCCGTCCTTGATTCCAAGATGTTCACAGACTGCTTCCTCGATCATGTCAGAACCATTTACATGACAGGCTGTACCTTTACAGAGCATGATCAGATACTTTCCGATCGGCTGTAAACGGAACTGTGCATAGAATGTAGCCACACCGTAAATTTTAGCAGGCATGATCCCTGTTCTTTCTGCGATATAATTGATCGCATCCATAGAAAGATACCCGTAGATATCCTGGGTCTGCTGAAGAATGGTGATCAGGCTTCCCGGCACCTTTGCATATTTTTCAAGCACCGGAGCCAACTCAGCGAAATCCGCGTTTCCGCTGTTCTGACATCCACACGTATTGCTCATATGATTTGTCCCTCCTGTAGAAATTATTTTAAACCATCACTACTCATTCTCTAGCATTATATCACAAAAGGAGGGACAGTCAAAGGAAAAAGTGCATGATTTTTCATAAATTGTTAATAATGTGACTAACTTTTTCATGAAATTACATTTTTTT
>ENA-OQKD01000345-OQKD01000345.1-human-gut-metagenome-genome-assembly--contig:-NODE-345-length-12675-cov-2.887472_pt1 | contig 12675 bp, 15 predicted proteins | sample MGYA00242775_ERZ504792 | MGnify/ENA primary metagenome ERZ504792 (study PRJEB26092, sample SAMD00036401) | human gut metagenome | host: Homo sapiens | study: EMG produced TPA metagenomics assembly of...
GTATAGTTCCTCCTATCCCCTGCTATCATGCTGTTTTATCATTTTACGTTTTATTCCGATATTGTACCGGTGTTGTATGATACAGTTTTTTTGAACACTCGATTGAAATGTTCTACATTCTGATACCCGACCATCTCTGCAATGCTTTCTACAGTGGCATTCCCGCTTCTAAGCATTGCACGCGCTTTTTTCATTCGGATCTGTTTGAGAATATCGCCGAATGTCATGCCTGACTTTTCTTTAATATATTTTGACAAATATGGTTTTGACAGAAAGAATTTTTCCGAAAGATCTTCTAATGTCACATTTTTATAATTTGCATAAATATAATTTGTAATCTCCAGCAGTCTTTCATCTTTTCCGCCATCCACAATTTCACTCAATTTATTTACAGCAACTACAAGCGCTTCTATCGACGCTTTTATAATATCCGCATCTATTCCGACTCCCCAGTATTTCTTTTTATTGTATATTATGCCGACATAAGCGACAGCTCTCGAAGAAGAGCCTTTTGTCAAGGAATGCTCTTCATAAAATGCCAACTGATAATCCACATCAAAATAATGTTTTATCGCATTGCTCACCGCATCTAACCGACCGTTTCCTACACCCACAATTCTTCGGTCATTACCGTTATGATGGATCACCGCATCAGCCACCATTCCGTTTTCCTGTTTGAAATGACATTCATCAACTGTAAAAATCGTCTTTGCCGTAATATAGTTATCTTCAAAAATATGATATACCCAGTCCGGCGTAAGTTCTTTATGCGCTTTGTCGGAAACGTCTTTGACAAGATAACCGACTTCTTCTTTCATCTTCTCCGGCAGGCTGATTCCAAAGCTCTGTTTCAAGATATAGTTCACGCCGCCCTTGCCTGACTGACTATTGATTCTTATAACGTCAGAATCATACCGTCTTCCGACATCCTGCGGATCGATCGGTAAATACGGCACGTTCCACTTATCACACTGCCGATCTTCTCTCCATGCCATACCTTTTGCGATCGCGTCTTGATGAGATCCGGAAAAAGCCGTAAATACAAGTTCTCCTGCATAAGGCTGTCTTGGAGAGACATGCATACGCGTCACTCGTTCATACACTTCACATATATCACTCATATTTGAAAAATCTAATTCAGGATCTACACCTTGAGAAAACATATTCATTGCCAATGTAATAATATCAACATTTCCGGTTCTTTCTCCATTGCCGAACAATGTTCCTTCAATCCTATCTGCTCCTGCCAAAATACCGAGCTCCGCATCACTGATACCTGATCCTCTGTCGTTATGAGGATGCAAGGACAGTAATACATTTTCTCTGTGAAGGAGATATTTATTAAAGTACTCTACCTGACTTGCGAAAACATGAGGCATTGCATTTTCTACTGTGGTCGGCAGGTTGATGATTGCCTTATTATCTGAAGTCGGCTCCCATATATCCAAAACAGCATTACACACTTCAAGTGCGTAGTCAACTTCTGTTCCCTGAAAACTTTCCGGACTATATTCAAATGTAAAATTACCGGTCGTCTCTTTTGCCAGTTTTTTCAACAATTTCGCACCATCGACCGCAATTTGCTTAATCTCTTCTTTACTCTTTTTAAATACTTGTTCTCTCTGTGCAACAGAAGTAGAATTGTATACATGTATGATCGCATGAGGCGCGCCCTGCACAGCTTCAAATGTTCTTTTGATAATATGTTCTCTCGCTTGAGTAAGAACCTGGATCGTAACGTCATCCGGAATCATATTTTGCTCGATCAATGCTCTGATAAACTGATATTCTGTCTCAGACGCCGCCGGAAAACCAACTTCGATCACCTTAAAACCAACGTCAACGAGAAGCTGAAAAAACCTCCAATTTCTCATCAAGACTCATCGGTTCGATCAACGCCTGATTTCCGTCTCTAAGATCTACGCTGCACCAGATCGGCGCCTTATCAACACAATCTTTTTTTACCCAGTCGTAACAAGGTGTCGGAGGCATAAAATAAGTTTTTTCATATTTTTTCCAATTTTCTCTCGTTGTCATCATTACAGTTCTCCTTATATTATATCAATGATATTGCTTTTTTTTATCATTCACATACTATCACATTATATTTACTCATTCTAGTGACAAATTTAATCATTTATATTGATTTTTTTTAATGTTTCGTATTTTCATACTTTACAGAAGAAATTTTCTTCGTAGATATTCTGCACATATCCAAAGTGTTCTTTCTTTTACTGTTTTTCCCGCAACAACCTCATATGATATGATCCGCTCTCCATTTACACGATAAACAATCTCTCCTATTACAGTTCCCTTTTTTATCGGAGCACAAATTTCCTTCTTAATTTTTATTTCTATCTCATCTTTATCATCTGCTCCTACTAAAATTTTTTTAGATTCCCCTGAGATCTCTACTTCTAAAAGATTCTTTTCCTTTTTAGGAAACCCTCCTGTATATCCGTTTTTATATAGATTTTTTCTGTTCTGTCTATCTTATCCGGAGAATCTCTTATAACAATAATTTTCCATTCCGTATGTCATTAATTTCTTTGTATCCGACCATTTATACCCTTTATTATTCGGCCATCCACATGCAAGAGCGCACAATCAATGTTTTTCCGTCTTTTCGCAGCGCTCCGACATAACATATCCTGCATCTTGCGTAAACCCTGTTTTTCCGCTGAGAGCTCCATCCATCATTTTTAAAAATGTATTATGATTTACACAGGAATAACTTTTTTCTCCTTTGCAATCGGTAAATGTATACGCATCTGCCCGTGTGATTTCTAAAAATTTTTCCTTTTGCGGAGATTCCATAATGCAATATCTCATTATCCTCGCCAACTCTTCTGCCGTCGTATGATGAATTCCGTTTTCATCCTGTCCGTCAAGCCCGTTCGGAGTAATAAAATATGTAGAATTGCAGCCTAACTGAGAAGCTTTTTTATTCATCATATCCGCAAATTTATCAACATTTCCCGCAATACATTCTGCTATTGCGACGGCTGAATCATTATGCGATTCAAGCATAAGCGAATAGAGAAGATCTTTTAAATAAAAAGTCTGCCCTTGTGTCATTCCAAGCTTTACTTTCGGTTGTGCAGACGCGACGCTGCTAACTTCTGCTTTATCAGATAAATTTCCGTTTTCAAGCGCCAGAATACATGTCATAATTTTCGTCGTACTCGCCATCGGCATCTGTTCGTCTTTATTTTTTCCAAACAAAATACGCCCTGTCTCGGCGTCCATTAAAACGGCCGAACGGGCGTATAGATCAGAAGGCTTGACCTTAATACTCTTGTGACTTTCATCCATAATTTTCTCTTGTGCCCTGCAATCAGCCCATGAAATATTCCAGACTGCCGACAGACATAACGCAAACAACATTATGAATGACAGTATACTTCTTGTATTCATCTTAAATCTCTTTTTAAATTTCTTTCTTTCCATTCCGAAACACCTTCTATGCCGATAGTCTTTCTATCTATATGCCCTCCCATACAAGCTTATTCCTACAAATATTATCATCATCCACAGTACAAAAAACACATTTCGAGATTGTAGACGGTCACTGTTGCAAAAAAAACAGGATGTGCACCGCTTATGCCATCCCTGTTTTTTCAACCTGTTTTTAAATATCTAATTTCAACTGTGCTTCATCTTCGGCTTCTTCTTTAAAATGCTCGATCTGCTCCGGATTCAGCATCGGAAGATCATCTAACGACTGCACGCTGAACCGACGAAGAAACTCTTCTGTTGTTCCAAACAAAAGAGGTCTTCCGGGGGCATCCAATCTTCCCGTCTCTTCAATTAATCCATATTCAACGAGTTTATTTACTGCATGATCCGATTTAACACCTCTGATTTTTTCTATTTCTAATTTTGTTACAGGCTGCTTATAGGCAACGATTGAAAGTGTTTCTAAGAGTACATCCGTAAGAGCATAGCGCTTTGGCTGTTTCGCTACACGAATTAAATATTCGTACATTTCCTTTTTTGTACATAACTGAAAAGAATCTTCCAACTCAATAATACGGATTCCTCTATCCTCTTTTTCATAACGCTCCATCATATTCCGAACAAGTTTTTTGGTCGTTTCTTCATCATGTCCGATTGCAAATGCAAGTTTACTTATTTCAACAGAATCTCCCATCGTAAACAAGATTGCTTCAATCGCACTTTGAAGTTTTTCAATTTCCATACGCCTCTTCCACCCTTTCAATCATGATCTCGCCGCATGTTTCTTCCTGTTCCACACGAATTTCTCCCAGCTTCATCATTTCTAAAACCGCCAGAAATGTCACTACAATATGCATCTTGCTCTTTTGCTTCTCGAGTAGCTGTCGGAAGGAGAACTTATGATGTGTATGCATGTATTCGTGTATATATATAAACTTGTCTGATACGGTGACTTCTTCTTTTTCTATTTTTCCGAACTTGCTCCGAACCGGATCGATCTTATCAACCTGCCTTTTCATCACTTCTTTAAATATCTCATTTAATTTTTTCAATGTAAGATCTCCAAGAAGTTCATCCAGATCAACCGGTTCTGCATATTCTTTCACTTCTTCCGGTATTGTCGGATCTTTATAAAGTATCATGTCTGCATCCGTCTGCCTGTCCTTCAGCTCATACGCCATATACTTATACATTTTATACTGTAAAAGCTGTTCTACAAGCTCACGCCGCGGATCTTCTTCCTCCCCCTCTTCCGTTTCCTCTTTCGGAAGCAGCATTCGACATTTTATATCCAAAAGCGTAGCTGCCATAACAAGGAATTCACTCATAATATTCAGATCTTCTTTTTGCATATTCCTTATATATTCCATATATTGATTCGTAATTTCTACGATTGGAATATCATAAATATCTATTTTATTTTTATCGATCAAATGAAGCAGAAGATCCAACGGACCTTCAAAAACTTCAAGTTTTACCGGAATTCCCATAAATTATCTCCATCATTTAAACAGCTGCTTAACATTTCGCCAGTTCACCATTTCCGCAACAAAAGAAAATCGCAGAAATTTCTAACGCCAACTCTACATTATAAAGGAGCTTTTTACTTTTGACAATGTTTTTCTTTTATCGTCTTTATCGTTTTTCCGCCTCGTTTTCCCGTCATTGTTTTCCCTGCCGGATCATATATTTTTTACTTCGTCAGCTTGCCGCCTTATTACCGGACACAGACCTCGATTGCGATAACCTCCGGCATATTAAACAAACGAATATTGATCGTATGACTTCCCAGTCCTCTACTTACAACTATCGTCTGTTCTCCTTCTCTGCGCATTTCCCCTGAATATTTCGGAAAGAGAAACCCCTGCGGCGTCACAACTGCCCCAATCCCCGGACACCGCACTAATCCTCCATGCAAGTGTCCGGATAGGATCAAATCGGCTCCCCATTTTTTATAAGCATCCATATATGCCGGGTTATGCGCCATCAATATCGAATAATCTTTTCCCTTTTTTCCGATTTTTTCTTCAACCGTTTTCTCCGTAACATCTGCTTTTTTAAATTTTCTATTCACAGACGAATCCAGTTCCAGGCCATAGATACTAAACTTCATACCGTTTTTTTCTATATTTTCGGCTTTATTCTCCAAAAAGCATACTCCACAATTTTCCAGCTTTGCTTTGTATCGTTCGTATGTATCCCCGTATATATCTGTATTTTCTTTCATTCTCTGTTCATGGTTGCCATTTGTGTAATACACCTGACAAATATGCGGTAATTTCTTCACAAACTCAAGAGCTTCCTGTACGGAACTGCCTTCTTTTGCGACCAGCATATCCCCTCCGATTAAAATCATATCCGGCATTTCTGCCTGAATCGCCTTATACAATTTATCGTTTTTATTTCCGTATACACAGTTATGAAGGTCACTTTAAAAAAATCACTTTTACACAGTTTTGAATGCCGATGTTTTTTTCGGTTTTACTTTATATTTTCTCACCCGGAATGTATGAGTTTCCCGATAAATTTCTCCTGCCGCTAAAATGAGCAAAATAAGGATAAAAATAATTATCCACCATGCTGTATTATTCATTTATAAAACTCCTTTAACGATATTCCTATAAAAAACTTTCCTCATTTTCTCTCATTATAAAACAGCGGTATTCTGAAACTCAAGTATTTCTTCACATCAGCACGTAAACAACTTTTTGTGTGAAATTATTCCGCAGATCTAAAGCAGCTTTTATTAATTCTTTTCTCCAATCAAAAATTTTGCCGATACCTTTATTAAATAATCCGAAAATCCTGCTTTTTGTACACCTCTTTTTGCTATGATATCGCTGCGCCCGATTTCATTTCCATCCAGAGTATAAACGATCGAGCCTACAACATCTCCTTTTCGAACCGGCGCTAATATCTTTTTATTTATTTTCTCAATTTTTTTAATTTTCTTCATATCCTTTCCTTTTACATCTAGATAAGTAAACTTTTCTCCGCGCTCTACTTCTATATTTTCTTCGACTCCATTTTTTACAACTGCATATTTTGTTTTCATCGGTTTCTCGTCCGAATACACCTGACATTTTCCAAAACCGTAATTCATCATTTTAACCGCATCCGCAAATCTCTCCTTCGATGTATCGGCAGCCATAACAACCGCGATCAACTCCACATCATCCTTCTTTCCCGTTGCCGAAACGCAAAATTTTGCTTCTCCTGTCGACCCTGTTTTCAAACCGGTAGCATATTCATACTGCCTTACAAGTTTATTTGTATTTGTAAGTCCAAATTCCGAAGTACCTTTCTTCGTTTCATGAGTAATATTTTCCATCCATGTCATCGCATACTCATGAATCTGAGGATATTTCGTAATTAATTCCCGCGACATCAGCGCAATATCTCTTGCAGTCGTCACATGCCCCTGTGCATCTAAACCGTTGCAATTTACAAAATTTGTATTATGCATCCCCAATGCTTTTGCCCGCTTGTTCATTTCTTGTACAAAAGCCTCTTCACTGCCGCTTATATACTCTGCCATTGCCACACAAGCATCGTTTGCACTTGCGATTGAAATGCACTTTAGCATTGTATCGACCGTCTGAGTTTCCCCTGTCTCTAAAAACACCTGAGAGCCGCCCATAGACGCTGCAAATTCCGATACGGGAACTTTATCTTCCAAAGAAATTTTTTTACTTTCAACAGCATCAAAAATAAGAAGCATTGTCATAATTTTCGTAACACTTGCAGGTGGACGTTTCGTATCCGCATCCTGTTCAAACAATACCGTTCCGGTAGATGCTTCCATCAAAAGAGCTGAAGGAGCACCGATTTGCATACTTGTATCCTCCTTTTTTGCGCCTTTATTTAGTTCTTCTTCATTCTCTGTATTGTTATCTTCTATCTTGCTGTTTTCTGTATTTTGATCTTTTGTTTCTTTATTTTCCGGCGCTAATAACATTTCCTTGCCTTTTACCGTATATGCGTTTCCCAACATGCAACAGATCATCAATGCACATAAAACACCTGCGATTACCGTTCTTGCATTTCTCATTTTTGATCCACTCTCCAAAATTTCATCTATTATAAATATAAGCAAATCCTGCAAAAAGTATTACTTAATCTCTCTTTTTCCTCAAGATAGATTTCAGCATATAACTGCGCTGACTAAAAATAACTATCCTATAAAAGCCTCTCAAATCTTGCTCATTTTTACCTGTTTCATTGACTTTTATCAATCCGTAGAGTATATTAAGCAAGGGAGAATCAACGGGAAAATTAATAAGGAGGTCACTAATGAAGTCTCATACTTATTATGATATTTTAGGTGTTTCAAGAGATGCGACTTTAGACGAGATCACAACTGCTAAAAATGCACTGGCGAAAGTATATCATCCAGATGCAAATGCACATAAAAATATTGACACAACCGCTTTTATGCAGGAGATACTTGAGGCATACCGGGTTTTATCGAATCCGGAAAAGCGCCGCAAATATAACCAAGAAACATTCGGCGAAACCGAACGCGTTTTCAAAACATTTACATTAACTCCGGAAAACGAAGAAGAAAATACAGGTTCTTTTGTCACATATTGGAATATGTCTAATCAGCTTAGAACTATACTCAATAAAAGCATTCGGTTGATGAAGCAGGAAACACAAAAGAAAACACTGACCCAACGCGTTTTTCAGAAATGGGGCAAATATCAAAAAGAAGAAACGATCCGCAATCAGCAGATCGCAAAATTATCCACACAGGCCGTCCAATATATTACCGCTCTTAAAATGGCTGGAATTCCGATGGATTACTGGAGTTCCGATGCAATGAATTGGATACTTGTACGTTGGGGGCAAAAACAATCTGTCGATTATCATACTCTCTTTTCACGCTATGATGATTATGTAGAAGAAACATTGTCAAATTCCGAAAAAATTCGATTAAAAAATCAAAACAAACGTTTTCATCACAATTTAAAAAAACTGCTCTCCTACGCTTTAAAAGCGTAAGAGGCAGTCATTCAAAAGAGCCTCGCAACCCTTTTTTACATCTCTGTAAGTCGTATCAAAGTCACCTGTATACCACGGATCTGCAATGTCTTTTCCTTTTTCCTCTGTAAAATCAAGCAGCTTCGATACTTTCCCTTCAGGATCTGAATTACCTATAATTCTGTTTATATTTCTAATATTCCATGAATCCATACCAATAATATAATCATATTCATCATATTCATGTTTCTGCATTTGACGCGCTTTATGATTTCCGCAATAAATTCCGACTTCTTCTAACTTATGACGCGTTCCGTAGTGAACCGGATTACCGATCTCCTCGCGACTTGTAGCCGCAGAGTCAATGAAAAAAGTATCCGATAAACCAGATTTATTAACTAATGCCTTCATTACATATTCTGCCATAGTAGAACGACAGATATTGCCGTGGCAGATAAAAAGCACTTTTATCATTGTTGCATAACCTCGCATTTCTTAGTTTTTACTTGGTATTTCGGGCTTTGTAAGCCTTTGTAATTTTTTGCTTTCTGGCATAATCTGGTTTATTTTCGCATAATATCGTCAGCAAAAGGTGTAAAATAAGGTGTATGTTTTTCTATTTTACACCTTGCTATTTTCAATTAAAAATCGTAATTACACAACCTGAATCCGGGCAACCTCTTCCCTGGCATCCTCAAGATTTACATGCGTATATGTATTCAGCGTTACGCTGATCTCTGAGTGGCCCATCAAATATTGCAATGCTTTTGGATTCATTCCGGATTTTGCCATATTTGAGCAATAGGTATGCCGACATACATGCGGTGTAATGACAGGCATCTGTACTTTATAAGTATTATTATACTTCTGAATGATATGTTGAAAATAATGCTCCCAATGCAGAGAATAACAGATACTCTCATTTTTATCAAAATATAAGAATCCACTTTTTCCATCCACCATAGGTTCTGCTTTGGGCGGGTTCCGTTTTTCTATTATTTTCCGAAAGCATTCCTCTACATCCGCAGTCATAGGTATCTTTCTCGTTCCGCTGGTTGTTTTAGTCTCTTGAATATAATATCCGATTTTTGATTTTTTCTGCAATTGATGATCGATGTTGATTGTATGCTCCTTGAAATCAATATCAGAAATCGTCAAACCACAAAATTCCGAGATACGAAGACCTGTTTTAAACAATATGTAGATTCCCTCATAATACCTGCAAAAATGAGGATCCTCCTTCACAAATCGTAGAAACTTACGTTCCTCTGCTCTGCTGATTGCCTCTCTTGTCACACTGTCATTCACAACCACTTCCATTAGCTGAAACTGAAATGGATTTTTCCTGATCAGGTCATCATCCACCGCCAACTGAAATGCCGGACGAAGAACTCCTCGGATCGAATGTATGGAACTATAGCTTTTCTTTTCTACCTGCTGAAGATGTATCAGCCAACATTTTGCATCTGAAATCCGAACCCTATCAATCCTTCTTTTTCCAAATGGATCTTTCTTCAATAAATTGATAACTGTTCCGTATCCTGCAACTGTAGTAGGTCTGACACCGGTTTTTGTTGATGTATATTTTTCAACCAGCTTCAGTACCGTCATATTTCCGCCATTTGTTGCAATCTGCTCGAAATGGTCCGCCTGGATTTTCTTCTCCATCTCTCGAAGCGACAAAGTACGGCGCTTTCCTTTCGGAGTTGCATCATTATGGTCTAAGCGCCAGCTATATACGCAGCGCTCCTTTCCCATCTCATCGACATACTTAAATCGATATCTGCCATCAGATAACTGTATTTCTCCATTGTGTAATATACGTCCTCTATGATCTCTCCTTTTTTCACTCATAATATTTCGTCTCCTTCATTAAATATTCATTTAACTTGGAAGACCGTCTCGGTTTCTTCATTATACCACAAGACCTTCCCTTCGCTAAGATAAAATGAACATTATTTTCATTACTATTTCTTCTATTCTGTTACTTAAACTGTACTGGCTGTATCCAGATAATCTTCAAATAATTTTCTTTTGAACCGTATATGAGAACCTACTTCCAAAATGAAATCCGCTCCCTCATTTTCACCTGCAATCTGCCTTAATCTCTTTTCTCCAATTCCGTAATATTCTGCTGCTTCGGAAACATTTAAAGAATATTTCTTCCAAACAGGTACTGTTTTTTCTGTATGATTCATTCGCATTCCTCCTCCCCTCGGTTTGTATTCAACAAGGTTTTCGCTTTCTCCATTTTCATACTTGCAATCGCTTCTCGTTTGCTTGTGCCTCCAACATACATGGGTGTACACATTTCCAAAATACGATCATAGATACGTCTTTTATCTAACATGGTCTCGTTTTTTATTTCTTCAGCGGAAGATTGGTCGTGATGATCAATGGTCGTCCTGAACGGATCCTTCGGTCTATGACGCTAAAAATAATTCCTAACGCATATTCTGAATTTCGTTCCACTCCAAGATCATCAATAATCAAAAGCTGGTAAGAAGCCAATGCATTGATATATTCCGTTTTGTCTGCCAGTGGAAATATATCATCGATAATGGTATTGAAATTTGTCATCTTCACCGTTACTTCCTGCTTAAGAAGTTCATTGGCAATGCACCCGGCAATATAACTTTTCCCGGTACCAACCGGTCCCCAAAACAAACAACCAATATGATTTCTTTTCATTTCATCCCAGTTATCAACATAATTTTTTGCCTTATGCATTACCGCATCTGACATATCTGCATTCTCAAATGTCCACTCTTCCATTCTGCTCTCATCAAAACAGATGCTTGTATTTCTGTTGACTAATTCCCGGTGTTCTTTGTCTTTAAAATATTTTTGTTCTTCTTCATATGCTTTTCTGTCACAAGCACATTGCCTGGAATGTTTCTTCATCCCCATAAAACCGCCCTCAGGGAAAAAACGCTTCTTTCGCTTCCCCACAGACTTTACAGTATCGCAAACCATCACTGCCTACACATACAGTATCTTCTTCTCTCATCACAAACTCTCTCCTTCCCCATAGCAATAATTTACTTCATGATATTTATTTCTTTTATTTTTCTCAGTTACTTTACTAGGTGCCACATTTCTGACTCCTGCACAGCCATTTTTACGACCAGATGATGGGTGCTTTTCCGACTCTATTACAGCCATCTTTTCAACCGCCTTATTGTCAACCGTCTGTAAACCGATCTCATCAGATGGAATTTTTACATATAAATGATTGGGTTTTGAAAATCCACCGGATCTGCGAACCAATAGTCCTACATCATCTAATTCCTTCAACGCTGTTTTTACAGAAGATTTGCATTTATCGATTTGAACAGACAATTCTTCTATTGGAAAAATCAGATAAACATTTCCATACTTATCTATCCAGCTATTCTTTCTCGATATCCGTGCCCGGTCATACAAAATCATATAAAGAAATTTCGCAGTTTGGGAAATGCGCAGTTTTAGCAAAAACTTCGGAAACTGGAAGTACTGAAGCATCTGCTCTGACTCTTCATGTATTCATATTTCATTCTTTCTCGCCTCGTTTCTGTTTCTAACTGTTGTAAAAATCATTTTATACCGGCTCAAAAATGTCCTTACACATATTCAAAAGATGAAGGGCATAAATACAGGCTCTTGATGAAAAAGTTTTATTTTTCCTGTCAAAACACCCTTACATAAAACGAAACGCTGAGAGGCACTTTTACAGCCCCCTGATGAAGTTTTTTATTTTTCGATTAATTGAATACTTAAAAGCAAAAAAACACCCACCTATTCCAGGTGAATGCCTTATCAAAATTTCATTATTTTGTTGTCTGTGACGCTTACTCAGAAACGCTTGCGTGTCTGCTAAAATGTAATTGCTTGCAATTATATTTTCACGTGGGTATGGGAACGTAATCCCCATCAAGTCCGCTACTCGTAAGTAATACAAAATTGTCAAAATGACAATACTGTAATACACGGGTGGATCTTGCTCTGGTTGTAACACATGAATTCATACAATAATAGGCCCAAATGGGCACTTTCGCCATTTGAGCCTATATATTGTATGTCTTTCAAATGATAGCTTAAAAAGTAGCTGTCTAGACTATATGTTTGTAAGCGCTTAATTTTTAGGTATGATAGAAAAAATCCCCGACTACTTTTCAGTAGCCGGAGCACCTTGACAGTTCACATATAATTGATTTGATTCGTTTACACGATGTTCGATTTCAGCTTTGACAG
>ENA-OQKD01000346-OQKD01000346.1-human-gut-metagenome-genome-assembly--contig:-NODE-346-length-12609-cov-3.407146_pt1 | contig 12609 bp, 14 predicted proteins | sample MGYA00242775_ERZ504792 | MGnify/ENA primary metagenome ERZ504792 (study PRJEB26092, sample SAMD00036401) | human gut metagenome | host: Homo sapiens | study: EMG produced TPA metagenomics assembly of...
CGGGTCAGACCGCTCTCCTGAAAATCCCGAATGCGGTCAGACCATAACTTGTCTTTGGTGATTGATTCATTTGTATCCATGATATTTTATACCTCCATTATCTGGAGAGTATTGTATCAGAAAAAAATATAAAATTTAAGGTACGGGTTTTTTCCTACTTAACTGTTCAGTATCTTATCAGATTCCTACGACTCTGAATATGATTGCAATTGCCAGATACCCCCACATCACCACATACGCAATATAATCTCTTGACTGATAATGCAGCGGTTTCATCTGCGTTCTGTTATCGCCACCATGATAGCATCTTGCTTCCATTGCCATTGCCAGATCGTTGGCTCTTCGGAACGCTGAGATAAACAGCGGGACCAGAAGCGGGATCATGTTCTTGGCTTTCTGGATCAGGTTTCCGTTTTCGAAGTCCGCACCGCGGGCGATCTGTGCTTTCATGATCTTGTCGGTTTCTTCCAGCAGGATCGGGATGAATCTTAATGCGATGGACATCATCATGGCAATCTCATGGATTGGTACATGAAGCTTATTCAGTGGTCTCAGAAGTCGTTCCAGACCGTCTGTGAGCTGATTTGGTGTTGTTGTCAGTGTCATGATTGAGGAACCGATAACAAGATAAGTCAGGCGGATTGCCATTCTTCCTGCCAGTTTCAGACCTTCTTCTGTTACATGCAGGATTCCCCACTGCCAGAGGACTTTTCCGGGTGTCAAAAGGATGTTGAATACTACTGTGATCATAAGCAACATTACAATTGCTTTCAGTCCCTTGAACATGAATTTCGGCGGGACTTTAGAGATAATGATCATACCTGCCAGAAATAAAGTTGCTACTGCATATCCTGGAAATGTATGGAATACAAATACGGAGATAATAAATACCATTGTACCCACCAGTTTTGCTCTTGGGTCCATTTTGTGGAGAATAGAGTCGGCAGGATAATACTGTCCTAATGTAATGTCTCGGATCATGCTTCCTCTCCTCCCTTATTCTCTTCTGGTGCAGCATACGTTTTATCTGAAGCTTCATTTTCAGCATTTAAAACCTTCATTTTCAGCTTCTGAATGAGCATCTTTCTTCTCATCCTCTGTCAGATCTGTTTCCATCTCACTGATCAAAGTCTCTGTTTCTACAGTTACTGTATCTGATGATTTCTCATTCAAATGCGTCTGTTTCTCACGAATGCTTCAATTTCTCTGGTGCTGGTTTTTCTAAACACTTCCAGATATTCTCTTTCGCTTCCTCCACCGTAGTCGCAGTCACATCCACATCAAGCCCTTTCTTCAATGCATGCATGATATAAGTGATCTGCGGTGCTGCAAGTCCCATGGCTTCCAGCTCTCTATAATGGGCAAATACAGCCTTCGGAGCGTCATCATATGCAATCTCTCCGTCGTTGACTACGATCAGTCTCTCCGCATATTTCGCGATATCTTCCATACTGTGAGATACAAGGATAATGGTAATTCCTCTTACTTTATGAAGCTCTGCGATCTGGTCAAGGATGTCATCGCGTCCTTTCGGATCCAGACCCGCTGTCGGTTCATCAAGGATCAGGATCTTCGGGTTCATCGCCAGAACTCCGGCAATGGCAACTCGTTTCTTCTGTCCGCCGGAAAGCTCAAATGGAGATTTGCTGTAGTTCTCTTCCTTAAACCCTACATGCTCCAGGGCTTTCTTCGCTTCCACTTCTGCCTCTTCTCTGGATAATCCCTGATTCATCGGTCCGAAGCAGACGTCAGAGTGCACGTCATTCTCAAAAAGCTGATGCTCCGGATACTGGAACACCAGGCCTACCTCGCTTCTCAAAGCACGGCGGTCATATTTTTCTCCCCAGATATCCTCTCCGTTATAGGTAATGGTACCGGAAGTCGGTCGAATCAGTGCATTGAAATGCTGGATCAGAGTGGATTTTCCACTTCCTGTATGCCCGATGATTCCGATAAACTGTCCATCCGGAATCGTAAGATTTACGTCTTTCAACGCATGGATCTCATATGCAGTTCCCGGACTGTAGGTATAAGTTACGTTCTTTAATTCTATAGACATAAGGCATTCACCAGCTCCTCTGTAGTCAGTATTCCTTCCGGAATATCCACTCCGGCTTTATGAAGTTCATGTGCCAGAAGTGTTACCTGCGGCACATCCAGTCTGTATTCTTTCAGAGTTTCCACCTGGGAAAATATCTCCCTTGGTGTTCCCTGCATCACCACTTCTCCGCTGTCCATAACATAAACCTTGTCTGCACGGACAACCTCTTCCATATAATGTGTGATCAGAATGACTGTTACTCCCTCCTGTTTGTTAAGGTCACTGACTGCCTCGAGAACTTCCTTTCGTCCATTCGGGTCCAGCATGGCAGTTGGCTCATCCAGGATGATGCACTTCGGGCGCATTGCCATGACACCGGCAATGGCAACCCTCTGCTTCTGTCCGCCGGAAAGTTTATTCGGAGAATGATAACGGTAGGAGGTCATGCCTGTTTTCTTCAGGCTCTCATCTACACGTTCCCAGATTTTCTCTGTAGGTACGCCCATGTTCTCCGGTCCGAAACCTACGTCTTCTTCTACTACAGTTCCTATGATCTGATTGTCAGGATTCTGAAAAACCATGCCCGCTTTCTGGCGGACTTTCCATAGTTCCGGCTCTTTAGACGTGTCAATCCCATCTACCCATAATGTACCTTCTGTCGGAAGCAAAAGTGCATTCAAATGCTTGGCAAGAGTAGATTTTCCGGAACCATTATGTCCCAGAACAGCCACGAATTGTCCGGCTTCAATGTCCAGGTTTACATCATTGACGGCACGCTGCGTATCCTGCACGTTGCCGTCTTCATCATACTTGAGATAGTCAAATCCCAGCTTGAATGCCTTGATAATTCCCATAATATTTTTTGTCCTCGTATATTTTTCTCAGGCTTCTTCGGTAGCTGCCAGTCCGGTCAATTCGTCAATCAGAGCCCAGATTTCATCTCTTCCCTGCTTTGTCTCAGCGGAGAAAGGAATAATAATGCCATCTTTGCTCAGCTTCAGCCCTTCCTTGATTGCTTTGATATTCTTCTGAACCTGGCTTCGTTTGAGCTTGTCAAGCTTGGTCGCTATGATGATTGGCTCATAACCATTGTTCAGGATCCAATCATACATCATCTTATCATTTGCAGATGGATCATGACGGATGTCAATGAGAAGAAAAACTGCCTTAAGATTTTTGGATGTATGAAGATATCTCTCAATCATCTTGCCCCATTTTTCTTTCTCAGACTGTGAAACCTTTGCGAATCCATAGCCCGGAAGGTCTACCAGATACATAGCTTCATTGATATTGTAAAAATTAATGGTCTGTGTTTTTCCCGGCTGTGCACTTGTTCTGGCAAGAGATTTCCGGTTCATCAGCCCGTTGATCAGAGATGATTTTCCTACATTTGATTTTCCTGCAAATGCAACCTCCGGTCTGTTAGTATCCGGGAGTTTGCTGGTGATACCGCATACGATATCTAATGATACATTTTTAATAACCATTGATTTCCTCTCTTTTTCACAACAAAGAGTCAATCCAATCAGACTGACTCTTTATTCTTTTTATACAAGTGCTTTATTCAGTACTTCTTTCATAGAACTTACAAATGTAATCGTAAGTCCGTCCGTGATTTCCTTATCTAATTCCTGAATATCCGGCTTATTCTCGGCCGGTACTAATACTTCTTTAATCTTCGCATATTTTGCTGCAAAAAGTTTCTCTTTTAAGCCACCAATTGGAAGTACTCTTCCTCTCAGTGTGATCTCACCGGTCATTGCAAGATCTGCTCTTACTGGGTTTTTTAATAATTGCGGAAAGAATCGCAGTTGCCATGGTAATACCTGCAGACGGTCCGTCTTTTGGTACTGCCCCTTCCGGAATATGCACGTGAATATCGTTTTCCTGGAAAAATTCCGGTCCGACATTATAGTCAGAAGCAATGGAACGGATGTAAGTAATACCTGCCTGCGCAGACTCTTTCATCACATCTCCAAGCTGTCCGGTAAGTATCAGCTCCCCTTTTCCAGGCATTACATTGACTTCGATCTGCAGAGTATCACCGCCAACCTGTGTCCAGGCAAGACCACGTGAAATACCGATCTCATCTTTCTTATTTGCCATAAGATAGTTGAAATGTTCTTTTCCAAGAAAATCTGACAGATTCTTAGAAGTTACGGTGACTTTCTTCTTATCCTCTTCCATGATCAGACGTGCAGTTTTTCTGCAGATCTGTCCGATGGTTCTCTCCAGATTTCGAACGCCGGCTTCTTTTGTATAATTATTGATGATCTTCTTAAGTGCAGCAGACTGAATGGTCAGTTTGCCTTTCTCAATACCATTCTCTTCCATCTGCTTCGGAATCAGGTGTTCCTTTGCGATGTGCTCTTTCTCATTCTCTGTGTAGCCTGCGATCTCGATCAGTTCCATACGGTCGAGAAGAGGTCTCGGAATGCCCTGCACATCATTTGCAGTTGCAATAAACAGTACTTCGGAAAGATCCTGCGGTACTTCTATATAGTGATCCATAAATTTGCTGTTCTGCTCCGGATCAAGTACCTCCAGAAGTGCGGCGGAAGTATCTCCCTTATAGTCATTGCTGGTCTTATCGATCTCGTCCAGAAGCATCAGCGGATTACTTACACCTGCCTGCTGTAATGCGGCAGTAATTCTGCCAGGCATTGCTCCTACATAAGTCTTTCTGTGGCCTCGGATCTCGGCTTCATCCCTCACACCGCCCAGACAGATACGCACATATTTCTTGTGCATAGCTTCTGCAATAGACTTGGCGATAGATGTTTTACCTGTTCCAGGAGGTCCTACCAGACAAAGGATCGGGCTCTTGCCTTTGTGTGTCAGTTTACGGACAGAAAGGAATTCCATCACGCGCTCTTTCACATCTTTCAGTCCATAATGACCTTCCTGAAGCACTTTCCATGCTTCTTTCAGATCATCGGAGTCTGTGGATTTCTTATCCCACGGAAGTGCCAGCATAGTCTCGATATAACCACGGAGTACCGCATTCTCGGATACATTGCTGTTGGTGTTCTTAAATCTCTCGATTTCTTTGCTGATCTTCTCTTTTACTTCGTCACTGGCCTGAAGCTCCTGAAGCTTCTTCTTGAATTCCTCTGCATCATCCGCAGTGTTGTCCTCTCCCAATTCCTCACGGATCAGTTTCAGCTGCTCTCTGAGAATGTATTCTCTCTGGTTCTTGTCAACTCTGGCTTTCACTTTCTTCTGGAGATCTCTTCCAATCTGCATAATTTCGATCTCATTGCTTAAAATCGCGCCCAGAACTTCATATCGCTCCTCCAGTGTAAGTGCCTCCAGGATCTTCTGTTTATTCTGATAAGACAGAGGAAGATTTACAGCAATCTGCTCAACCAGTTCCTCTATATTCTCTATATTTAAAATCTGTGCTACCAGTTCTTTGCTGACTTTTCCATTCTCCATGCAGTATCTGTGGAACAATTCCTTCAGACTTCTGTACATGGCTTCCATCACTGGCTCCGGCATCTGCATAGTTTCATCATCTACCGGTGTGATCTCACTTCTGATAAATGGAAATTCCTGTTCAAATTTTACAAGTGTGGCACGTCCTGTTCCCTCTACAAGCACTCGCAGGAGGTTCTGCGGAAGTTTCACAACCTGCTTGATATAAACAATGGTTCCCACCTGATAGACGCCTGCCAGATCCGGTGTCTCCACCTCAGGATCAATCTGTGTCACCAGAAAAATCTTCTGGTCATGAAGCATGGCAGCTTCAATGGCTTTAACAGAACGCTCACGGCTTATATCAAAATGAACGATCATCCCCGGGAGAATCGTTGTTCCCCTGAGAGCAATCGACGGCAGCACCATATTCTGATTTGTCATTTATTGTTCAGTCCCTTTCATCAGGCTGTTTCCGGTTTGTCCTTCTTATGTGCCCGGGACGATCTTCTGCTTCCGGCTGTCTTCGCCTGTGCAGGAGCTTCTCCGCGGACGATCTCCGGCTCACCGGTGCCTTCTACTACATCTTTGGTAATTGTGCACTTGCGGATAGTGTCATCTGACGGGATTTTGTACATCAGATCCATCAGAGAACCCTCCATGATCGCACGAAGTCCTCTGGCTCCAGTCTTACGTTCCAGAGATTTCTTAGCAACCAGCTGCAGTGCCTCATCTTCAAAATTAAGTTCAACTCCATCCAGTTCAAACAATTTATGATACTGTTTGGTAAGGGAGTTCTTTGGCTCTTTCAGAATGCTGATCAGTGCATTCTCATCCAGTGCATCCAGAGTTACAACTACCGGCACACGTCCGATAAACTCAGGAATCAGACCGAATTTAATGAAGTCTTCCGGCATTACATCTTTCAGAACTTCACCGACATTTCTCTCTTCCTTAATAGAAACTTCTGCACCGAAGCCAATGGACTTGGTATCCTGTCTGGACTCAATGATCTTCTCGATTCCGTCAAAAGCACCGCCACAGATAAACAGAATGTTTGTTGTATCAATCTGGATAAATTCCTGATGCGGATGCTTACGACCGCCCTGTGGTGGAACGCTTGCCACCGTTCCCTCAAGGATTTTCAGAAGTGCCTGCTGTACGCCCTCTCCTGATACATCACGGGTAATAGATGCATTCTCGGATTTTCTTGTGATCTTATCGATTTCATCAATATAGATAATTCCGTACTGTGCACGTTCAATATCATAATCTGCTGCCTGAATGATCTTGAGCAAAATATTCTCAACATCCTCACCTACATAACCGGCTTCTGTCAGTGTAGTAGCATCTGCGATGGCAAATGGTACATTCAGAAGTCTGGCAAGTGTCTGAGCAAGCAGAGTCTTACCTGAACCAGTCGGTCCAAGCATCAGGATATTACTCTTCTGAAGTTCTACATCAGAATTTCGTGATGCAAGGATTCTCTTATAATGGTTATAAACAGCAACTGAAAGAGCTTTCTTTGCAGCGTCCTGACCGATTACATAATCGTCCAGAACTGCATGGATCTCTTCCGGTTTTAACAGATTAATATCGGAATTGATAACCTCATCATCATAAGGATTTAATTCTTCCTCCATGATCTCTGAGCAGATGCCAATGCACTCATCGCATATAAATACCTTACCGTCAGGACCTGCGATCAGTTTTCTTACCTGATCTTCTGTCTTCTGGCAAAAGGAGCATCTTACTTTTCCTTCTCTCATCTTTTCTGCCATGAATTTGTGTCTATCCTTTCTATACTAAATAATAAAACTCCTGTGATGATTCACAGGAGTCTTATCTTTCGCATTATTTATGCATGACTACACCGTCAATCAGTCCATATGCCTTTGCTTCTTCAGCAGTCATATAGTTGTCCCGGTCTGTATCACGCTCAACAACTTCTATCGGCTGACCGGTATTTGCAGCCAATAATTCATTTAAAGTTCTCTTTGTCTGTGCGATATGATCCGCCACGATCTGAATCTCTGTTGCCTGACCCTGTGCACCACCGGATGGCTGATGGATCATGATAGTGGAATGTGGAAGAGCAAATCTCTTGCCCTTTGCACCGCCTGCCAGAAGAAATGCACCCATGCTGGCAGCCATTCCAAGACAAATGGTAGAAACATCGCATTTAATATACTGCATGGTATCATAAATCGCCATGCCGGCTGTTACGGAACCGCCCGGGCTGTTGATATACAGCTGGATATCTTTACCAGGATCTTCTGCTTCCAGGAAAAGAAGCTGTGATACGATCAGTCCTGCACTCACATCATTTACTTCTTCGCCCAGAAAAATAATTCTGTCTTTCAGAAGCCTTGAATAGATGTCGTAGCTTCTCTCTCCCCTGCTTGTCTGTTCAATGACATAAGGTACTAAACTCATATAAACGCCTCCATTTTACGCGGCTGACTTTTTTCCGGAAAGAGGAAACACCTAAGCCTGCCTCTTTCCCGATATTAAAATTTGATTACTTTAAAATTAAACTTCCTTAGCAGCGTCAGCGATAACAGTAACTGCTTTCTGTACAGCCATGTCTTTCTTCATCTGCTCAAGTTCACGCTCTCCAAGTAATTCTTTTAACTTGTCAGCTTCCATTTTGTATGCTTCAGCCATCTTGGAGATTTCTTCATTTACTTCTTCCTCTGTTGGCTGAATGTTCTCAACTTCTGCTACTTTCTCAAGAACCAGTCTTGTCTGGATTCTCTTTAATGCCTGTGGTTTCATGTCTTCCATCATCTTATCAGCTGTCATGCCTGTGAACTGGAAGTACTGATCCATGGATAATCCCTGAGACTGCATTCTTCTGCTGAAATCGTCAAGCATCTGACGGCACTGTGTCTGAAGCATAGCTTCCGGAATATCCATCTGTGCGTTTTCGATTGCTTTATCTACTGCTGCATCTTCTTTTGCACGTTTTGCTTCGTTTTCTTTTCTCTCTACGAGATTTGTTTTAACATGTTCTTTGTATTCTGCAAGTGTATCAAACTCAGAAACATCTTTTGCAAAATCGTCATCCAGTTCTGGAAGTTCTTTTGCTTCGATCTTCTTAACTGCACATTTGAAGACTGCTTCTTTACCAGCAAGTTCTTTTGCCTGATATTCTTCCGGGAATGTAACTTTTACGTCTACATCATCGCCAACTTTAGCACCAACAAGCTGCTCTTCAAATCCTGGGATGAATGTGTTGGAACCAAGTGTCAGAGGATACTCTGTAGCCTGTCCGCCGTCGAAAGGTACTCCGTCTACAGATCCTTCGAAGTCGATTGTTACAACATCCTGTAACTGAGCTCCGCGGTCTTCTACGTTGATTGTTCTGGAGTTCTTTTCCTGCTCTTTTTTGATCTCAGCGTCTACGTCTTCGTCTGTTACGTTGATCTCAGTCTTCGGTACTTCTACTCCTTTGTAGTCACCTAATGTAACTTCTGGCTTAGTAGCTACTTCAGCTGTGAAGATGAGAGCTTTTCCTGGCTCAGCCTGTGTAATGTCGATTGTTGGCTGGGAAACGATCTCAAGGTCACATTCTGCTAATGCTTTGCTGTAATGTTCCGGGATCAGAGCGTTAACAGCGTCTTCAAGGAATACTCCTTTTCCATACATCTGCTCGATCATTTTTCTTGGAGCTTTTCCTTTACGGAATCCAGGGATGGAGATTCTTCCTTTAGCTTTCTGGTATGCGTTCTGCATAGCTTTCTCTAAATCTTCAGCGACAACTTCGATAGTAAGTTTAGCCATGTTTTTTCCAGTTTTTTCCACCTGTAAACTCATGTTACATGTTCCTCCTTAATTTTCAGGTTATATTTTGCGACTGGTTTTTCAGCTGCGTTATTTCATTCACAGTTTTTACCTATTTCTATATATTCAAGTCTAAGCTCCGCTCCCACTGTTCCTTTTTTAGTAGAAGCGGGAGACCTCTCTATAACTTAATTATATATTTACAGTCATTGTAGCAGTATAGCACAAAAAATATAAAAGTGCTAGTGTTTTTTCGCATAAAAATAAGGGTTTTGGGGTGTTTTTAGCAGGAATACACTACTGATTCTGCGATTTCTTTTGCTTTTTCGTCATTTTCGAGCTGAGCGATCAGGGAAAGTGCGAAGTCTACGGCTGTTCCGAGGCCTCGGCTGGTGGTTATGTTTCCGTCAACCACTACGCTGTCTTCACTGGTCTGAGCACCGTCTTTGGCGATGACTTCCATGAAGGATGGGTAGGATGTGGCTTTTCTGCCTTTGAGGAATCCGAGTCCGGAGAATACGCTTGGTGCTGCGCAGATAGCGGCGATTTTTTTGCCTTTGTTGTTGAAGTCTGTCAGGAGGTCGGTGAGTGGTTTGTAGGCTGCGAGGTATTTGGTTCCTGGCATTCCTCCCGGGAGGACAAGCATGTCGGCATCGGTGAAGTCAGTTTCAGCGAATGTGGTGTCGGTGAGCATGGTGATGCCGTGAGATGTCTGAATCTGGGTGGTTTCTTTGATGGATACGGTTTTGATGTCGATTCCGGCGCGGCGGAGAAGGTCTACTACGGTTAAGCCTTCGATGTCTTCGAAGCCGTCGGCGAGGAAGATGTATACTTTTTTACTCATTTTTAGTGCCTCCTGATTGGTTTATTTTTGTAAGATTTTTATCTTGTTTTTCTGAAATGGATTATAGCATTTTTTCTGGATAGTTACAATGTTTGTTTGAGTTGCGTAGGGACGCGCGAAGCCCTCTGTCTCCTGGGGTTCACACTGGGAACTGGCAAAATGTTACTTTTTACCATATCTCTGGTTTCAAGTCTTTCGGCAATGGATTGGGATATGTTTCTCCGTCTAGTGTTTCTGTCAGTTCTTTTCTGGCTTCATCTGCCAGTTCTGGATTTTGCAGGAAATCCAGAGCGGTGAGGGCCATGATTTTGGCAGCGTAGAGCATTCCTTTATGTGCGATGGAGGATTTGCCCTGGGCTACTGCCTGCCAGGAGTGGAGGGTGGTTCCTGCTGCAAATGTGGGGATGTTGAGGTGGACGGTTGGGACGATCCAGCTTACATCTCCTACATCGGTGGAATATTTGAGGTCGCTGTACAGGTTTTGGTAAGCGATCGGTTCGAAGATTGATTTTTTCATTGCTTCTGTGGCTCTAGATCCAAAGTAGTCTCTGGCGATGGTTGGAAGTTGTTTCTTGTCCTGGTCTGAAAGGGCTTGCTGGAAGTTTTGGGCGTAGGTGTATTCCTGCTCTGTATACGGAATCGGGCCTAGTTTTTCCAGATATGCGTTCATGTGATCTGCGAGGATTTTGCTGGAAATCAGGTTGGAGTAGGCGGCTACCTGGCGGATTTCTACGGTGGTTTCGGTCATTAGGGCGGCGCCTTTGGCGATGTTGCAGACACGGTTGTAGAGTTCTTTCACCTGGGTGATCTTTGGAGCGCGGATGGCGTAGAGAACCTGGGCTCTGGACTGGACTACGTTTGGGGCGTCTCCACCTGTGTCGGTGATGGCGTAGTGGATTCTGGCTTCGTCTATCATGTGTTCACGCATGTAGTTTACCCCTACGTCCATCAGTTCTACTGCGTCCAGTGCGGAGCGGCCAAGTTCTGGACACATGGATGCGTGGGCTGGGGTTCCGTGAAATGTGAAAAAGACTCTGAAGTTTGCCTTTGTGCTTCCGTAGCATGCGCGTCGTCCTTGTTCCGGATGCCAGCAGAAGGCGAGGTCGCAGTCGTTGAAATAGCCATCACGGACAAGAAATGCTTTACCACCTGCATTTTCTTCGGCAGGGCAGCCGTAGTAGCGGATCGTGCCTTTCAGGTTGTGTTCTTTCATGAAGTCTTTTAAGGCTATGACGGAGGCAAGGGTGCCTGTTCCAATAAGCTGGTGACCGCAGCCGTGACCACAATTATTCACGTGTGCGGAACCTTGTTCCTGTTCTGATTCACTTTCGCATTTTAAATTTTGCATCGGTTCTGCAGGAGTTCGCTCTGTTGCATCTGCTTTCTGTGAAAGCCCCAGTAATGCGTCGAACTCTCCAAGAAATCCTATGACCGGTTTTCCAGAACCGTATTCTGCAATAAATGCAGTTTCCTCTCCTGCCAGATTTGATCTGATGAAAAATCCCTCTTTCTTTAATGACTGCTTGAGTAATTCAGAGGACTTGTATTCCTGAAATCTTGGCTCTGCAAACTCCCAGATTTTGTTGCTGATTTTGGCATAGTATTCTTTTTTACTGTCAATTTTTTCTGATATTCCTTTTATGTATTCATCCATATATTTCTCTTTCTGTTCCATACTATTTCCTGCTTTCTTCCATATTACCTATAATAATTTTCTTGTTATCCATTCTGCATCTAACAGATAAAGTATTTTCTTTTTGTATGTGACCAATTGAGTCAGGCAGATATTCACATGCTGTCCTGCTACTTGATTTATGTAAAATATGCGTTTTCATTATTTTTTATCTATGCTATTATCATTATAGCACAAAGTAAAAGATTGACACGTTTTAACTCAATGGAGGAAATTTAAATGGAAATCGAACGTAAATTTTTAATATCCAAAGAAAACTTACCGGCAAATCTTGACTCTTATCCACATCACAAACTGGAACAGGGCTATTTATCTACTGCACCGGTAGTCCGTATCCGCAAAGAGGATGATAGCTACTATCTCACCTATAAATCCAAAGGTCTTATGACCCGTGAAGAATACAATCTTCCACTTACAAAAGAATCCTATGAACACATGCGTCCAAAAGCCGACGGAATCCTCATTTCCAAAACCCGCTATCTTATCCCAGAAAAGGACGGGCTTACCATCGAAATTAGATATATTTGATGCACCATATGAGGGGCTTTATACTCGCGGAAGTAGAATTTTCTTCCGAAAAAACAGGCACTCAGTTATAATCCGCCTGCATGGTTCGGAGAAGATGTTACCAACTCTGGTAAATACCATAACAGTCGTCTGAGTCAGGGGAATTTATAAAATCATTTCCCACAAAACAGTGTAACCAAACAAAATTTATAAACATTATTGAAAAAAAACAAGCTCCGAAAATATTGTTCTGTTGATATGCATTTGCAGGAAATCGTAGTAAACTCTTAGGTTCTGAAAAATTCGCGTTATAAAAAAATA
>ENA-OQKD01000348-OQKD01000348.1-human-gut-metagenome-genome-assembly--contig:-NODE-348-length-12565-cov-3.589564_pt1 | contig 12565 bp, 10 predicted proteins | sample MGYA00242775_ERZ504792 | MGnify/ENA primary metagenome ERZ504792 (study PRJEB26092, sample SAMD00036401) | human gut metagenome | host: Homo sapiens | study: EMG produced TPA metagenomics assembly of...
GGATGACTTCGCCACGGGCATGCTCTGTTACGCCTATATGGACCGTGGGGACCGCATATGGCTCTGTCAGGGTGACCATATCATCCGCTATGACACCCGCACAGGCATTGCGCAGCGGCTGGTCTCCCGTTTAAGAGGTGATATAACCGCTATCAGCGAGACGGACGGTACAAACCTTTTCATCGGTACCGTGAACGGACTTTTTCCGGTACGGGAAAGGGACGGTGTCCTTGAGGCGCTTGCGGACACGGACAGCATCCGGACGCCGGTCAGCGAACTCTACTACCACCCCGGTTCGAAGAAACTGTTCGTGGGAACCTTCAGGAAGGGCATACTTGTATACGGAGTGTCCGCAGGCAGTACGCTGCGGAATGTGGCCGTCAACCGGATCACCCCTCTCAATGACCGGGAGCTGCTGATAGCCACGGGCGGAAGGGGGGTATACAGGATGGATATGGACTCGCTAGTGCCCAAACCCTATATAACCGCCGACTACGCCAGCCACAACGGCATGAACGGAGACAATATCAATGACATTTATGTGGATCGCGGGGACCGTATCTGGCTTGCCAACTACCCCGCCGGAGTCGACAATCCGGAATAACCGCTACCAGAGCTATGAATGGTTCCGGCACTCACCGGGCAACAGCCGGTCGCTGGTTAACGATCAGGTGCATGATGTCATCGAAGCAGCGAAGGCGACTTGTGGTTCGCCGACCAGCAACGGGGTATCAGCCTGCTGCAGCCTGCGGTAGGACGGTGGCGCTCCTTTCTCAGCCGGTCCGATGGGATACAGGATGGCGGGAACCATATCTTCCTGACGCTCTGCGAGGTCTCGCCGGGTGTCATCTGCGCCGGCGGGTACGCTTCGGGCCTGTACAGGATCGAAAAGAAAACCGGGAGGGTGGAATACTTTCCCCCCTCCTTTGCAGCAGAGGGGCGTCCAGACCAGTATATCAATGACATCGGAAAAGATTCCGGAGGATGTATATGGACAGGGGGCTGCCACAATCTCAAACGTTTCGATCCCCATGACGGCACAGTACGCCTGTACCCGGTCCCGGGCCCCATCACCGCCATACTGGAGAAGGCTCCGGAATGGATGTGGATCGGTACCGGCATGGGGTTGTACCTGCTTGACGGGCACGGGGGGACCTGCAGACATATCGCCTTTCCAGTCGAGGCGGTTCATGTCTATGCACTGTACCAGGCACCGGACGGGCTCCTGTATATCGGCACCGGCGGGGCGGGACTTCTCGTCTATGACAGCGTGGAGGACAGGTTCGTCCGCCAATACCAGACCGAGAACTGCGCCCTGATATCCAATAACATCCATACCATTGTCCCCCGTGCGGACGGCACCCTGCTACTGGGGACCGAAAACAGCGTGGCCCTGTTCCGGCGTGAGAGCGGCACTTTCAGAAACTGGACGGCAGAACAAGGGCTGGCAAGCGTATGCCTCAATGCCGGGGTATCCACTTTCCGGCACGGGGAAAGCTTCGTGTTCGGGAGTAACACCGGAGCCGTCATGTTCCCCTCCGACATGAGGATACCCGCCCCGCATTTTTCTCGGATGCTCCTGCGGGATTTCATGATCTCCTACCGCCCCGTCTATCCCGGGGACAAGGGATCCCCCTTGAGGGAGGATATTGACAATACCGTCAGGCTGGAACTTGCATATGACCAGAATACCTTCTCCCTGGAAGCTGTCTCCATCAACTACGACTATCCCTCGAACATCCTATATTCATGGAAATTGGAGGGGCTCTACGAGGGCTGGAGCCATCCGGTCCAGAGCGGGCGGATACAGTTCACGAGCCTGCCCCCAGGCAACTACACCCTGCGTATCCGTGCCGTCTCCAATGAGGAGAAATACAAGGTGTATGAGGAAAGAAGCCTCGGTCTGAGTGTCGCCCGGCCGCTGTGGGCGGGTACATGGGCCATTGCCGGATATGCGTCATTGTGTGTGTTGGCTGGGGTGGTGTCTTTTCGCGTTGCCATGTTGCGCAGGCAGAAAAGGATATCAGACGAAAAGACGTGCTTCTTCATACATACTGCCCATGATGTCCGTACTCCGCTTACGCTGATCAAGGCTCCGCTGGAAGAGGTGGTGGAGAAAGACATGGTGAAGGCGGAGGGGATGGACAATGTACGGATGGCCCTGAAAAGCGTGGACGGACTTCTGGGATTGGTCACCAGCCTGATAGATTTCGAGAGTACGGACAACTACACCTTGAGACTTCATGTCTCGGAATATGAGCTCAACAGTTATCTGGAGACGACCTGTGAGGCATTCCGCACATATGCCTCCATCAGGGACATCGATATCACCCGTGAGAGCGGCTTCCCTTACCTGAATGTCCGGTTTGACAAGGACAAAATGGACTCTATATTGAAGAATATACTGTCCAACGCACTGAAGTACACTCCACGGGGCGGGAGTATCCAGGTCCGTGCCTTCGCGGACCGGCATGTATGGGGTGTGGAAGTGGAAGACACGGGGATTGGCATTCCACCTGAGGAACGGAAGAAACTGTTCAGGAACCATTTCAGGGGCAGTAATGCCGTCAATCTGCAAGTGGCGGGAAACGGTGTCGGACTGATGATGGTACATAGGCTGGTAAGGCTGCACGGAGGCAGGGTCCGCGTTACCAGTACCGAGGGGAAGGGGACCATGGTATGTGTTATTTTTCCCCTGAGGAGCAGACGCCTTGACAAGGCATGCCCCGTTGCTTCGCCCAGGAAACAGGATACCGGGGAAACCCGCATGGGACCGGATTGCGGCCCCATGCGTGAGATCCTTCCAACAATGACCGGCGGGGACCGGCAGCGTATTCTTATTGTGGAGGACAATGACGATTTGCGGACCTACCTTGAGGGGCTGCTGAAAGAGGAATACCTGGTCCAAACCTGTTCCAACGGACGGGACGCGCTGCTTGTGGCGAGAGAATACAATCCGGACCTGATACTTTCGGACGTTATGATGCCTGAAATGGGAGGGACGAACTTTGCGCGTCCGTCAAATCCGATATTGAGACATCCCATATCCCGGTCATGCTGCTGACCGCCTTGGGAGATGAGAAGGACATGCTGGAGGGGCTGGAAAACGGAGCTGACGCCTATATCACCAAACCGTTTAGCATAAACGTGCTCAGGGCGAATATCAGGAACATACTGGCAAACCGGGCACTGCTCAGACGGGCATACGCCGGTCTTGAGGACGGAGTCGGACAGGTTCCGCCGGACTGCCACAATACCCGGGACTGGAAATTCATGGCCTCCGTAAGGGAATGCGTCATGAAGAATATCGACAACCCCGGTTTCTGTGTGGACATGCTCTGTGGCATGCAGAACATGAGCCGCACCGGATTTTTCAACAAGTTGAAGGCGCTCACCGGCCATGCCCCGGCTGACTATATCCGCTCCATGCGGCTGCAATATGCGGCACAACTGCTCAGGGAAAAAGACTGTTCGATAACGGAAATCTCGGATGACTCGGGGTTCTCCGATGTCAGATATTTCAGGGAGGTGTTCAGGAAGTACTATGGAATGAGCCCGAGTGAGTACAGGAATTCGATGAGAGGATAACATCACGGGCAGACAGACTCCAGGATATGGCAGGCCTTATTGTCGGAGATGGTGTATGTTTCGCTCCGCACCGACAAGCCGGGCACGGTTAACTCGTTCACCGTAATGATGAAGGCGAACAGCCGCCCTGCCCCAGTATTGAGGCTCGTGCCTGATAGGGATAGTAGAAATAATAGTGTTCGTCCAACAGCCCGCCTGCGAGCGGTGTCGGACTTTCAGTTTTCCATACGAGACCGCCCGTGTCGGCATCCCTCTCGGCTGTCAGTTTCACGTTGGAATAGACTGTTTGAGTGCCCCGCACCACGTATAGGCCGCAGGCCCCGCTTTCGGAAAACTTGGTTGGCAGCCATTCTCACAGTACGGTGGTTTTGCGAACAGCCGACGTATATCCAGCTTTTCAGATAAGCTGCGTTTTCAGTGCGTATATGTTCGGCTATCCCGAAAAACATTCCTGCCAGGGCTGCGGCGAACTCGGCCGTTAATTCCTCCTTGCCGTATTCCTCTGATCCGAACGGGTGCGCAAGATCCCGGTTCAATCGGGTGGGGTGTCCCGTGGAATGTCCCATTTCATGCAGAAGCGTTTCGTAAAAGCTCTCCATATCGACGAACTGCGAGCGAAGCGGCACTACGATATAATCGGCTAAAGGAGAATAGAAAGCCCTGTCGCCTTGCTGCTCCCGTATCGGGCAAAACCAGCTTTTCGCCTCCAGCATGGCGTCTATTTCGGGCTGCTCTGCCTGTCCCCCTCTGAACTTCTCCCTTAACGCTTCCCATTCTTCCGGCCTCACGTCCGAAAAATTGGTCTGTAGGCTCGGTACAGAGTGCCTTTTTGCCTTTCGGCAGTAGGTTTCTCCGTACCTGCCCCCGAACCGTACATACATGTCTCCATGTATACGGCTCTCCATTAGTAAACTCACATTATTTTCCATTAAGCTGTATTTTAGCATAACAGGATTCACACACTACAAGCGTCTTACGATGTCTCGACAACATTAACTTGCCCCATGGAGTATCTCCCTTTAGCCCAACAAGAGTGCGTATATGGTGCATCACGACGTTAGTATCAGTTGCACCACACATTTCACAGGTTTGCTGTTTCAACCTTTCTGCGAGGCTTGGTTTGGGAACATACATAGTGCAAGGGGTACGGTCGAGAAAATCGTCCATTAATGCGCTTTTACGTTTGAATCCCTCTTTATAGAGTATTCTGAACCGTTCTTTGCCTTTTGCATCCTTATATGGGATGACAAAATTCTTGCCCTTACGGTACTTGTCTTTGATTTGCCCTACATGTCTTCTTAATTTTTGACCAAGAGTCATATAAAGACTATACTCCATAATGTAGCCGAAATCGGCACATGTTGACGAAACATTGTTGGCTATGCAGTAATAGTTGTAGAAGCCTTTGATTTCCAAGTTGAATTGTGCGAGGATGTCTTCAGGCTTCATACCGACCATTTTCTCCCGTGATTTTGGCTTCCATACATCTTTGCCGTTTTCGTTCGTAAACTTTACAGCATCGTAGCTAAGAAGCTTCTGTTTCACTGTTTCAGAAGAGAGCATAAGCATGACCTTGCCAACAAATTCTCGTTTTTTGATTCCTTTGCTGTTCCTTTTAAACACATCCAATGTTCTGACAGTGATGTCAAAACCGAGGAATTTTGCGTTCTCTTTCGCATGGGTTATGAGTGTCTTTTCGGCAGAAAGTTCAAGTTTAAGGTTGCTCATCATATACTCTGTGATGTTCGCCTTTATTTGTTCACAATCTGCTTTGGACCCTATAACTCCAATCAGAAAATCATCTGCGTACCTCACGTATTTCAATCTCCGATAATTTTCATCCATTGGAAGTCTGCATGTCATCTTGTTTTTCTCTTCCTGCATAGCTTTTATTTTCGTCAATAATTCAGCTTTTACAGTTTCATCTGTTTCCGCTTTCCATTTCTTTCTTAGGTTTACTGTTTTCGTGTTGAGACAACAGTATTCTTTGTTATAAGCCCTTTCTTTCCCTTTGTCAAATCGTGAAATATACTTTTTCATGTACTTGTCGAATTTGTCAAGATAGATATTTGCCAAAATTGGGCTGATTATTCCACCTTGAGGAGTTCCCGAATACGTGTTGTTGTACTTCCAGTCTTCGATGTACCCTGCTTTGAGAAACTTTCTGATAAGGCGAAGGAACCTTTCATCTGCAATACGCTCTTGCATAATGCCGACAAGCACATCGTGGTCTATGTTATCGAAGAAGCCTTTTATGTCTCCCTCAATAAACCACTTTGCACCTGTAAAAGTCCTTTGAATGCTTGTCAGAGCGGTGTGGCAGCTCTTATGAGGTCTGAAACCATGAGAGGTGCTTTCAAAGTGCCCCTCATAGATGGCTTCAAGAATCATCCGAACTACCTCCTGCACAAGCTTGTCCTCTACGGATGGTATACCAAGAGGGCGTTTCTTGCCATTCTTCTTTGGTATATACACCCTTTTTGCAGGATTCGGTCTGTAGGATTCATTCCTAAGTGTTTCGATGATACGTTCGATTCTTCCAATGCTCATTTGGTCTATGGTCTGACCATCCGTGCCTGGAGTCATATTGCCTGGCTTTGCATAAATGCGCTGATAGGCAATGAAAAACATCTCTTTGTTGAACAGAATGCGGTACAGTCGCTCAAACTTATAGTCCGAGACCTTACTGTGCTGGCATAATGTGTTTAATACAATCTCTGGATTTCTCATAACGAATCTCTCGTTTTCTTTTGTTTGTATTAAAGTTACTAACTACTCCCCTTCGCCATGTACAAGGTTTTCCCTTGCTCGGACTACTACGGGAGTTCCGTTACCTTGTCGGATATTCAGAGGCAAATCCTCATAGCTTTTCGGCGTTCCGATTTAGGTAATCTCCGTTTAACCACGTAATAACGTCTATCTTTCGATAGGCAACAGATTGTCGGATGCGACTTTTGTTCTTTTCTCCGCTTATTGCGGCCGTGTCATGGTTTGTTCTTGCTACTCGCCTTGGCTCAATAGGCGGTAGTACCACGATATGACGTATGTAACTGCCTTCCGCCACAACTACAACTTGTGTCACTGAACTATCGTTTAACCAATCAGGCTTCATCCTCATATCTGTCTTTCCCCTTGCAATTCAGTCGTAGCTTGGCAATTAGCTAACTTATCGCTTTGCTGACGTGCTGTGTTTCTCTTTGAGTTTCCTCTCCAAGTAAGTCAGTCGGGGATAGGTATATTGTTTATCTCTAAACTTTGAACACTAACCTAATCTCTTATTATCGAGATATTTATTACGCGACCATTACGGACGCACGATCCAAGTTAAAGACCGAGTAATATTTATAGGTCGGTATAACGTTGTATTCCTGTTGCTGCTCCCGGCTTAACGCCTTGTATTCCTCAAAGGTTATTTTCTTGCGTGTTTCCTTGTGGTACACGTAGAAAAGGAAGTAATAGACCGGAAACGATTTCGATCCTTTCAGCACGGAGATCCCGGCCTCTTTCGCCTAGTTGAATGTCATAAATACGGGTGTCTGGTACTGGAATTTCTCGCAAAGGAAAAGGAGTAAAAAGGCGTTGCCTCCGGTGTACCTGCGTCCTGTGAGGTTCTGCGGAAAGAAATTGCGTGTATTCGCCGCAATGGTGATCCAGGGCTTTTGCCAATTGTCCTCTACTTGCTGGATCTTCTCGATCATTTATGTCTGACATCAAATTTGCAAACTGTTGCGCTGCCTTGTCGAAATAATCAGTTTTCATAACTACGTCCCCCGTTCTTTATCCTGGTGGGTGAGCCAGTTCTAAAGGTTGTTATCTCTTTTTCTATACCTCTAAGATAGCACTTTTATTTGAGAGATGCAAGTATTTAAACAACGTTTAACTAACTATTTATAAGATAATTATATGCAAAAGTAGTATTTTAGTATATACTAAATTTAGTATTTACTACCTGATTTTTTCCGATAGTAAACTCCCCACCTCGCACCCTCCCCCACCAAACCTTGCGGATGCCTAAGATTCCGATGTTTTTGTATCAAGACAACCTCATTTTGGTTTTTCGGGGCTGTCGGTGTGGTCGTCTTGCGTTTACCTTGAGTTCCGAGAGGTTTTTGTATGAGAACACCCCAAACGTTTTTTTCCATAGCACAAGTTTTTTAGGAAAAATACTACCTGGCTTTAGCCAGGCTGGAGATTTTTTCTAAAAGCCGCTTGCGGCTCAACTTGGGATATGGAAAAAGCCGTTTGACCTTTGCAGACACCCCCCCGGTCAAGGTAAACGCAAGGCGGCCACGCCGGAAAAACTAAAATACCTCTCTCCCCTGAAAGGGGGGTTAAAACCGGGTTCGACAATCGGCTACCGGAGTTCCCGACAAGGAATGTTCCTTGCCCCGCCGACGAGTGCCTGCGCTCATCAGCCGGGCAAGGATCATTCCGGGTACTCCTTTCCGGATTGTGCCGATCAGTGAAAAGTCAGGCGCTTTTATCCGGCTGGCTTCACCGAACGAATCTATCCGGAAATAGCCTACCTTAGCCGGGTGGGTGGGTGGGGTGTATTTATGCGTTAGGGATTGCAGTGGAAAGCCCACAGCCTTCAGGCGAGGACTTGGAGGCGGAAAGCCCGACCGTTTACGGGAACGCCCAAATCCTCCAAAAGAAAAGCGTACTAATACACTAAAATACTAAAAGTAGTAAATACCCTTAATTCCGCAACACTATTACAAATTAAACTTTTAAAGTACCTGAGCAACAAAAAGTTGCCCATGATTTTGCCATGTCAGAATTTTTACTTATCCTAGTGTTGCAAAAAAACAAGCAAAACTCTGATATGACATGGTGAAGATACAAATTAAACGAGATATACTCCCTATATTCGCGTAGTAATCCCCTATTGTCCCTGTCGCAAGACAAACTCCAGAGTTTTGTTTTTATATACTCCCCCCCTATACGGTAGCGTATGGATCTTTTTCCTGAATCACCTTTTTAATCTTGAACAGCCGTTCTTTGGTTAGCGGCTTTATAGTTTCCGGATCCTCACCGTCGAATGTTTCCCCGAAGATCAGATCGTCCACCTCCAGGCCATGATTAAAATTCTCCCTGATACAGTCCCTTAGCAACCAAAGGTTTTTGAGGTTCACCCAATCGGCCGTTATGTTCCTGATCCTTCTAAACATGATTATCGCAGTACGAAAATAATGCCCCACATGATCGTAATCATGGCAAACCCGTTTATCCAGATAATAAACATCTATTTCCTGGTTTTCTTCATCCTCCGCGATCCGGCAAAGGCAGAACGGGATCTGCTCCAGTTTATCCCATTCGATATATTCCGTTGATTTCATATTGTCATTATTATAAATATCATTACTTGACCAGCGAGGCTATCACTTTGGCAAATTCGGAAATATCCCCCTCCACGCTGGCCTTTTCCAACGCTTTCATATATTCTTTTCTACGCTCCACCGGAACAACCGTCCAGTTATAGCCTCCAGACGCAAGCATGGCGTTCAAGACGAACCGTCCCATTCTCCCGTTCCCGTCCATATAGGGGTGAATATACACGAAAAAGAAGTGTCCCAGGACAGCCCTTACCGCCGGGTGCGGCTCATTCTTCAAGAGATCGAAAAGGACGGGCATAGCGTCCCTGACCGCTTTCGGGTTCAACGGGATATGTTGCGATCCCCGTATATAGACCTGCCCGGTACGATAACCCACAAGATCCTCCCTTTGCAAGATCCCCACCGTAACGAACGGCATCCACATCTGCATATACCAGACCGGATGATCCGCCCTTACCGCTTCCCCTGCGTTCTTTCCTTTCAGTATATCGGAGATCGTCCCCCTGACAGCCTGGAACGCCTGGTAATACCCACGTGCCACCAGCGCGTTTTTATGCTCCTTATCTTCTTCCTCCGGCTTCCAGTTCCCGACACGCACTTTCTCGATCAGTTCCGGGGAAACCCTATATCCCTCGATCGAGAGAGAATGATAAGCGTCCTCCGAATACTTTTCATCGACGGATCTCAAATACCCCTCCACGTCATCAATCTTTCCAGGGGCTTCGGGAAACAGTTCTACAACCTTATCCCTCATGTTCTCCCACATCAGGCGCAAGCGTGTGACGTAAGGCGACACTTCATAAACAAGGGGCGTTCGTGGCTGATCCTCGAACGGATCTTCTTCTCTCACGTCATACCCGAACCCCCGCATCGTGGAAACGATGCTGTCGGCGATTTCGCTGTTCCCGATGTTCCGGAACGCCCCGGCTATTCTTCCGGCACGGAGCGAAGCCCCGTTTCTCGCCAGTACCTTTAATATATCGGCAGCGTCCCGTATCATGGCCAGGCAGGTACAGGCCGCGATCCTCTCCACCTGGAAATATCTCGGCGTGGCATATACCAGGGCTTCGGCAAGCGGATAGAGATTAAGGCCGTATTCCGGCTCTTTATATACCTGATCCGGGATCTCGCTTTGAAACACCAAAAGCGAGGTATCATACATCAGCTTTTGCGTGTTGTTATGGCCTTTCGGCGACTTGATAATCACCTGCACGGGCACGGTCGTTTTCCCCGAATACAGATCCAGCGACTGGTCGGCCGTCAAGCACCATTGTTCCCCCAGCCGGACGGCCGCATATTTCGCAATAAAATACCAAAATGAGGTGTACCAGACCGTCGTGTCCCCCTCTGTTCCCGGCCTGGCCGCAATATACCAGCCTTTCATTACTTCCTGCAACCAGCCGTTATCCAACAGCCGGGTTAAATGCGTCCTCCCTATCTCGGCCGTCCCTTGCAGGACGACACAGCGGTCTTTCTCCTGAAGCTTTCTTAATTCCTCCAGTGAAGCCGCCATTTTCTCCGCCATTGTTGCCATAACCGTTTTTATTTAGATTCTGATTATTTTCGTGCAAATACTCGTTTTTAGACACGTGCAAATACTCGTTTTTAATTATGCGCATTTACTCGTATTTGTTGCAAAAATACAATATTTGTTCCGATAATCAGCTACTAATGAAGTCTTTTTTTACTTGTTGTATCGTTGAAACGGCCTTTCCCGTGAGCTTCGCCACGTTCCGGATCGAGTAGCCTTTCTTTAACAAGGCGATCGCCTCCCGGTATTCCTCTTTCCTCTGTTCGGCCGTTTTCCGACTTCCCGGCTTCCGTCCCAGCCTGCCCCCTTTCTGGATGTACAACTCCCGTCCGCTATTAAGGCGGTCAATGATCCCCTGGCGTTCGATTGCGGCCAGTTCCCCCAATAGGGTAGTAATCAGAGAGGACAAGGGGTTTACCGTCTTGTCCGGCCGTAATGTTTCCAGGTTCAAGTTTTGGATATACACGCATATTTTATGCGTGTGCAGCGTATCGAGTGCCTTTAGGATCTCCAGGGTGGAACGCCCCAGGCGTGAGATCTCGGTCAGCAACAGCATATCCACCCGGTTCTGCGGATCTGTGCAGTATTCCAGGCAACGGCTTAAAACCGGGCGTTCGATATTTGCCTTTCGTCCGCTTATCTTTTCCTCAAAGACCGCCGTCACCTCGTACCCCCGTCCGGCTGCGAACCTCTCCAGATCGACAACCTGCCGTTCGGTCGATTGCCTGGCCGACTGCGAGCTTACACGTGAATAAATAACCACATTCATCCCTTTTGCTTTTGTTCTTCCTTATCTATTGTTTTAATCACCTTATCCACCTCTTTCAAGGAGGCATTATTTCCGGATCTATCCAAAAAAGAAATTCGCTAATTAACCTATAATTACTATCTTTGCATTGTAATGCTTGGTAAAGCCTCTGTTATCAAAACACGTAACCAAGTCAAGGATATACCCGTTCATCAAGAACGGGTTTTTCTTTTGCGACAGCCCATTCATAAGACAAAGGATATTATAACAGGTCAGTAATCACAGCCGCCGGAATATCCAGCTTTGAGAAAGCGAACATCTTTTTCCCCAGATCCTTTAACGAGGCTCCGATATGGTACACGTCCGTTTCATCAACGATCAGGAAACGGTCGTGACTGTCCCGGTACGTCCTGATGTCGATAGGCGGGTACTGGCTGTTATGCCTGTCAAGATCAAGTTGGAGTTGCTGCGTGATACGCTGGGTGTAAATGGTGGCCGAGACACCGACGCTGCGTTTACTCAACATGAGCAAGACCGTTTCGTCCACATAGTTGTCGATAAGCACGATCGAACGCCTGGCCGACTTTACCAGATCGGTGGCCAACTTGTACGCATCGAAAATCTGGCCGTTATAAAAAACTGCCTTCGACCGGGGGTCAAGGCAGTACGCACGAAAAAATCTATCTTCTCGGTATGTTGAGCAACAGTTCTTTCAAGTTCTGACAAACGTTTATAATGGAATACCCTTTTAAAAGATAGTCCTTTAAAACCTTATTCGCCCATTGCCTAAATAAACTACCTCTTTTACATTGACACGAAACCCAATGGATATGATCGCATCCAAATTGTAATAAGTCAGATTGCGCATCACTTGCCGTTTGCCTTCCTGTCGAACTGTTCGGAAATCCCGAACAGTTGAACTTTCCTCTAATTCTTTCTGATCATATATGTTTTTTATATGCTCGCTTATATTTGCTTTGCTGGATTGAAAAAGATCCACAATTTGCGCCTGTGTCAGCCAAACGGTTTCATCTTCCAGCCTCACTTCCAACTTGACCGCTTCATCCGGCTGGTATAATATGATTTCTCCCTGTTCCATTACTTATTTACCTTTTCTTAATTCATCAAGCCTCTGCATCGCACCGCTGAACTTCTCACTAAACATCATATCATCGGGCAAAACAAACCAGGTGGGAATACCTCTCGACTGTGGATTACCTATACATTCATCTTGCCCGTTCTGTTTGCGGTAATCGTCCCATTCACTATAAGCGATGTTCCAACGAATACCTAATTTATAGGTATTTTCCCATTTAATAATAGCCAGTGAATAGGCCGGATCATCTTTGCCGTCATAAATCA
>ENA-OQKD01000350-OQKD01000350.1-human-gut-metagenome-genome-assembly--contig:-NODE-350-length-12475-cov-2.853013_pt1 | contig 12475 bp, 16 predicted proteins | sample MGYA00242775_ERZ504792 | MGnify/ENA primary metagenome ERZ504792 (study PRJEB26092, sample SAMD00036401) | human gut metagenome | host: Homo sapiens | study: EMG produced TPA metagenomics assembly of...
TTTTTGATCCGGGAGTTTTTTTTCCATCGGTGATACGATCTGTGCACCGAGCGAAAAAATTTGCATTTGAAGGAATTCCGACATTTGCACCTGAGCATTTTGCAAGAGTCCGCCAGATCGATACTATGAAGAGAAAACAGTTTGTTAAAGGTATTAATCAGATTGCTCAGGAGGGTGCGATCCAGATTTTCCAGGAGTTTAACACTGGTATGGAAGAAATTATTGTAGGTGTTGTAGGTGTACTGCAGTTTGATGTTCTGAAGTACCGTCTGGAAAACGAATATAATGTAGATATCCGTCTGGAAACACTTCCGTATGAACACATTCGCTGGATTGCAAATAAAGAAGAAGTAAAGGTGGACAAGATTGTGGGAACTTCTGATATGAAAAAAGTTACCGATCTTAAGGGAAATCCGCTGCTTCTTTTTGTAAATTCATGGAGTGTGGGAATGACAGAGGACAGAAATCCGGGCTTAATATTAACGGAATTCAGTAAATAACCCTTTTCATTTATCTGCCGATTTGGTATAATGAACAAAGATATAAGAATTCCTAGGAGGTTTTCCAATGGCAGAGAAGAGAACAACATATAAAATACAGGATTTAGGCGGCATTGGTGAAGTTCAGATCGCAGATGAAGTGGTTGCCATCATTGCCGGACTTGCAGCTACAGAAGTAGACGGTGTCGCTTCTATGGCAGGCAATATTACAAATGAGCTGGTAAGCAAGCTTGGAATGAAGAATCTTTCCAAGGGCGTTAAGGTTACTGTACTCGAAGGAGTTGTAACAGTAGATTTGAACCTGAATATTGAATATGGCAGAAACATTCTTGAAACAAGCAAGAAAGTTCAGGAGAAAGTAAAATCATCCATAGAGAATATGACAGGTCTTGAGGTTGCAGATGTCAACATTCATATTGCCAGTGTAGATATGGAGAACGAAAAAGGAAAGTAACCCTTTCCTTTTTTGTGTACTTAAGAGATAATAGAAAGGAAAGCTGTTTATACAGCGGGAATTATGCGAAGAAGAGAGCAGAGAGAACATATTTTTAAATTACTGTTCATGACAGAATTCAATTCAGAGGAAGAGATGAGTGAACAGCTTTCACTTTATTTTGATACCCTGGAGAAACTTTCAGAGAAAGATCAGGAATACATGAGCCAGAAATACCGCCATGTACTTGAAAAATTAGATGAGATCGATGCACTGTTAAATGAGACAAGTAAAGGCTGGAAGACTAAGAGAATGAGCCGTGTTGACCTGACAGCTCTGCGTCTGGCAGTGTATGAGCTGAAATATGACCAGGATGTACCGACAGGAGTGGCTATTAATGAAGCGGTAGAGCTTGCCAAACGTTTTGGCGGTGATACTTCAGGCTCTTTTGTAAATGGTATCCTTGGCAAGATCGCCAACAGTGAAAGTGAAGAGAAATCAGAATGAAAAATGCATATTCTGTAGGCCAGGTAAATCGTTACATTAAGAATATGTTTACCCAGGATTATTTACTGCAGAAGATTTATGTAAAAGGAGAGGTGTCCAATTGTAAATACCATACAAGTGGACACATCTATTTTTCACTAAAAGATGAGACAGGCACATTAAATTGTGTAATGTTTGCCGGACACAGACGTGGACTTGCATTTGCCATGAAGAATGGGGATAAGGTGATCGTGGGCGGAAGCGTGGATGTATATGAACGTGACGGCCGCTATCAGATGTATGCAAGGGAGATCACGCTGGAAGGAGCCGGAGCTTTATATGAGAGATATCTTGCATTGAAGCAGGAACTCGAAGAGATGGGGATGTTTGCACAGGAGTACAAGCAGCCCATTCCAAGATTTATCAAACGTCTAGGTGTGGTAACTGCACCGACAGGTGCGGCTGTTCAGGATATCCGCAATATTTCCTATCGAAGAAATCCCTATCTCCAGATTATTTTATATCCGGCTCTTGTACAGGGTACAGGTGCAGCTGAGAGTATTGTCAAAGGAATCGAGAGGCTTGATGCAGCAGATGTGGATGTGATCATTGTCGGAAGAGGCGGCGGTTCCATCGAAGATTTGTGGGCATTTAATGAAGAAATCGTAGCCAGAGCAATCTTTCAGTGTCAGACACCGATCATTTCTGCAGTAGGTCATGAGACAGACTTTACGATCGCTGATTTTGTTGCGGATCTGCGTGCGCCTACACCATCTGCTGCAGCAGAACTGGCAGTGGATGATTACAGAAGCGTAGTAGAGGCAGTGAGCATTTACAGACAGAGAATCTACCGTGCCATGAGCAGTAAGACAGATCTGTATCGCAGCAGACTGGAACATTTTCAGACGAAATTCGGATACTTGAGTCCTGAAAATAAACTGCGGGAGCAGAGACAGCGACTGGCAGATCTGGAAGACTACATTCAGAACGGAATGAACAGTAAACTCCAGGATGACAGACACAGATTGTCTATCTATCTGGAACGTTTTGCCGGGCTTTCTCCGCTGAAGAAGCTGAATCAGGGATATTCTTATGTAGCAGATAAGAATAAAAAGACACTGACAAGTGTAGAACAGGTACAAAATGGGGATACCATTTATATATCCGTGACGGACGGTACGATAGAGGCACAGGTTGAGAGTACAGTAAAGGAGGAGAGAATCCATGGCGAAGAATGAGAACAGTGAGCAGTTACAGGAGGAGAAACCTCTGGAGGAAATGTTTGCAGAGTTGGATCTGCTGGCAGGAAAGCTGGAGGATCGTGACACATCACTGGAGGATTCTTTCAGACTGTACAGACAGGGTATGGAACTTTTGAAACTTTGCAGCGACAAGCTGGATACAGTGGAGAAGAAGATGCTGCAGCTCAATGAGGATGGAACGTTTAGTGAATTTTCAAGATGAATTAACAAAGAGAACTGAGGATGCGGAGCGTGTGATCAAAGACTTTCTTCCGGCAGAAGAAGGCTTTGCCAGAACAATGGCACAGGCCATGAATTACAGCATGCTGGCAGGCGGCAAACGGCTGCGTCCGATCCTGATACAGGAGACTTACCGCTTATTCGGCGGTGAGGGAAAAGTTGTGGAGCCGTTTATGGCAGGAATGGAGATGATCCATACCCATTCCCTGATCCATGATGATCTGCCTGCGCTGGATAATGATGATTACAGACGTGGAAGACTGACCACACATAAAGTTTACGGGGAAGCCATGGGTGTGTTAAGCGGTGTTGCACTGCTCAATTACGCTTATGAGACTATGCTTCAGGCATTTTCCCTTACAGAGGATCAGGACAGAGTGATCTGTGCGCTGAGAGTGATGGCAGAGAAAACAGGTATTCACGGAATGCTTGGCGGACAGAGCGTTGATGTAGAGAATGACGGCAAGCCTTTGGAGAAAGAGATGCTGGATTATATCTACAGAAACAAGACTTCTGCGCTGATCGAAGCATCCATGATGACAGGTGCGATCCTTGCAGGAGCGGATGAACACGAAGTTTCTGTAGTGGAGGAAGCTGCCGGAAATATCGGCCTGGCTTTCCAGATTCAGGATGACATTCTGGATGTGACCAGCACAGACGAAGAACTTGGTAAACCTGTACACAGTGACGAGAAGAATAACAAAGTTACTTATGTGACTCTTTTTGGAATAGAGAAGGCTTCCGAACAGGTAGAGATGCTTTCGGAGAAGGCAGTCGAACTGCTGAAAAGCCTGAATAAAAATAACGAATTTCTGTATTTATTAATTGAAAAACTGATAAAACGCAGAAAATAAAGGAAGGATACTAATGATTCTGGAAAAAATAAAGAAACCCAATGATATCCACAAAATACCGTTGGCAGATTTCGAGCCTCTGGCAGAGGAAATCAGAGACTTTTTAATCCAGTCTGTCAGCCAGACAGGAGGTCACCTTGCGTCTAATCTTGGCGTAGTGGAGCTGACTCTTGCGCTGCATAATGTGCTGGATTTTCCGGAAGACAAACTGATCTGGGATGTAGGACACCAGGCGTATACACATAAGATCCTTACAGGACGAAAGGATGAGTTTGTGAATCTTCGCAAAGAGGGCGGCTTAAGCGGTTTCCCGAAGCGAAGTGAGAGCGACTGCGATTCCTTTGATGCAGGACACAGTTCCAATTCAATCTCTGCAGGACTTGGCTATGTGCGTGCCAGAGATATTCTGGGGCAGAAACATCATGTGGTTTCTGTTATCGGAGATGGCGCCCTCACCGGAGGTATGGCGTATGAAGCATTAAATAATGCAGCGGAGTTAAAGACAAACTTTATTATCATCATCAATGATAATAATATGTCCATTTCCAGAAATGTAGGAGGAATGTCCACGTATCTGAGTGCCCTGAGAACGGCGGAAGCATATACGGGAATGAAGATGGGAGTGACAAAGGCTCTGAAGAAAGTTCCTAAAGTTGGTACTGCAATGGTAGACACTATGCGAAGAACCAAGAGCAGTATCAAGCAGCTTTTTATTCCGGGAATGCTGTTTGAAAATATGGGACTGACATATCTTGGACCGGTAGACGGTCATAATATGCGCCAGATGATGAAGTTGTTTAACGAAGCGAAGCGAGTGGAAGGACCTGTAGTTGTCCACGTTCTGACAAAGAAAGGCAGAGGATACGGACCTGCAAGTGCTCATCCGGATAGATTCCATGGAACAGGTCCCTTTGACGTCAAGACAGGACAGGCACTTCAGAAGAAGAAAGCGCCGAGTTATACAGATGTTTTTTCAAAAGCACTGATTTCTCTGGCTGAGAAGAATAAGAAGCTGACAGCTATTACGGCGGCTATGCCGGACGGAACCGGGCTTGTGGAATTTTCAAAGAGATTTCCTGACCGTTTCTTTGATGTGGGAATCGCTGAGGAGCATGCAGTGAGTTTTGCGGCAGGACTTGCACTTGGAGGACTGACTCCTGTAGTTGCAATCTATTCTTCATTTCTGCAGCGGGCAGTGGATCAGATGATGCATGATGTCTGTATGCAGAAACTGCATGTAATTTTGCCATTGACAGGGCAGGATTGGTGGGCGCAGACGGAGAGACGCATCAGGGTTGTTTTGACCTGTCTTATCTGTCTATGATGCCGAATATGACAGTTCTGGCACCGAAGAATGACAGAGAATTGGCCGAGATGCTTGCGTTTGCTGTGGATTATGATGGACCGGTTGCCATCCGGTATCCGCGTGGCAGTGCATAGTCTGGGGCTGCAGGATCATCAGGCACCTGTAGAATATGGAAAGAGTGAGATTATCCACAGAGGAAAGAAGATTGCAGTTCTGGGAGTGGGAAGTATGATTCCATCCTGTCAGGAAGTCTGTCAAGGATTGAGAGAAGACGGATATGATCCGACTTTTATAAATGCAAGATTTGTGAAACCGCTGGATGTGGACCTTCTTGATGAGCTGGCGGAGGATCACAGACTGTTTGTAACAGTGGAAGAGAATGTAAAGAGTGGCGGATACGGAGAACATGTATCTGCTTATATGGAAGCCTGTCATCCTGAGACAAGAGTGTTATCCGCAACTGTATGGGACCGCTTTGTGCCGCAGGGAAATGTTGACAGTCTGCGGACCAGGATCGGTCTTGGTGTGGCAGATATCCGGCAGGCAATAGAGGATTGTGAGGAAGTAAGAGAATAATGAAGAAACGTTTAGATATGCTTATGATGGATCGTGCTCTTGCGCCATCCCGTGAGAAAGCCAAGGCATATATCATGGCAGGAGATGTATATGTAGATGGACAGAAAGAAGATAAAGCAGGAACCATGTTTCCGGAGACTGTAAAGATTGAAGTCAGAGGAAATACCCTTCCGTATGTAAGCCGCGGCGGACTGAAGTTAGAGAAAGCCATGAAGAATTTTGATGTGACATTGGACGGCAAGGTCTGCATGGATGTAGGAGCCTCTACCGGTGGTTTCACGGACTGTATGCTTCAGAACGGAGCAGTAAAAGTATACTCTATTGATGTAGGATACGGTCAGCTTGACTGGAAGCTTCGCAATGATCCGAGAGTTGTATGTATGGAGAAGACGAATATCCGTTATGTGGTACCGGAGGACCTGGAGGGACCGGCAGATTTTTCATCCATAGACGTATCTTTTATCTCTCTTACAAAGGTACTGCTTCCTGTAAGAAATCTTCTTACAGATGAGGGAGAGATTGTATGTCTGATCAAGCCGCAGTTCGAGGCAGGCAGAGAGAAAGTCGGAAAGAAAGGCGTAGTGAGAGATCCTGCTGTTCATCAGGAGGTTATTGAGAAAGTGCGCGATTATGCCATGAGTATTTTTATGGAACCATGCCATCTTTCTTTTTCACCGATCAAGGGGCCGGAGGGAAATATTGAATATCTTCTCCACCTTAAGAAACGTCCGGAAGGAACTGAAGTTACAGACAGTCTGCAGGTATCTGTAGAAGACGTAGTGGCAGAAGCTCACGGACAGTTAGACTAAGAAGATCGGATCAGGAAGATATTATGGACAGGTTTTATATAATTACAAATAGTGATAAAGATCCGAATCTTAAGATTACGGGGCAGATTGTAGAGTATCTGAGAAGACATGGCAGGAAATGCCAGGTACAGCAGGCAGAGCGAAAGCATGAGGGTACTTATCATTATACAAACCCTGACGGAGTTCCGGATAACACACAGTGCATCATTGTCCTTGGAGGTGATGGTACGCTTCTTCAGGCGGCCCGTGATGTGGTTCATAAAGGAATACCGCTGCTTGGTATCAATCTGGGAAATCTGGGGTTCCTTGCAGAGGTGGATCAGCCGTCTTTGTACAGTGCGCTGGATCAGCTGATGGCAGATGATTATGAAGTAGAGGAGCGTATGATGCTCGAAGGCAGAGTATATCGTGGAAGAGAGCTGGTTGGACAGGATATTGCTCTGAATGATATCGTTATTGGGCGAGACGGGCATTTGCGGGTAGTACGTTTTAAGAATTATGTGAATGATGTATATCTTAATTCTTATAATGCAGATGGAATCATTATTTCAACTCCTACAGGATCCACAGGATACAGTCTTTCAGCAGGCGGTCCGATCGTATCTCCGAATGCGGAAATGACAATCATGACACCTATAGCACCTCATACGTTGAATACGAGAAGTATTATCTTTCCGGCAGAGGATGTGATTACTGTAGAGATTGGTAAGGGAAGGCACTGTGACTGTGAAAAAGGAATTGCATCTTTTGACGGGGATACATTTATTCCCATGGTTACGGGTGACTGTATACAGATCCGCAGAGCGGATGTTAAGACAAAAATCTTGAAATTAAACCATCTGAGTTTTGTAGAGGTACTGCGCCGGAAGATGAGAGACAGCTGATTGGCAGGAGGGAATAACGTGAAAGTTGCAAGACATGAGAAAATTATCGAACTGATTCATCAGTATGATATAGACACGCAGGAAGAACTGGCATCCAGACTCAATGAGGCGGGATTTAAGGTGACACAGGCAACTGTTTCCAGAGATATCCGTGCTCTCAAACTGACAAAAGTGGCAGGAAAGGATGGTAAGTCCCGTTACGCCATCATAAATAATGAATCAGGCAGTCTTGGAGCGAAATATACGAGAGTACTGGAAGATACCCTGCTTTCTATTGATGTGGGACAGAATATTATTGTGATCAAAACTGTTTCTGGAATGGCAATGGGCGTGGCAGCAGCGCTGGATGCTCTGAAATGGCCGGAAATACTGGGATGTATTGCAGGTGACGACACTATCATGTGTGCTGCAAAGAATGCAGATATGGCACTGGGAGCAGCTGAGAAATTAAGAAGCTTTGTGAGACTGAATCAATAGTTGTAGCTTGATAAATGGAGGCAATGAATAAATGTTAGCTCATCTGCATGTAAAGAATCTTGCACTGATAGAAGAAATAGAAGTAGAATTCGGTCCCGGACTGAATATCCTTACCGGTGAAACCGGCGCCGGTAAATCAATTCTGCTGGGATCAATGCAACTGATCCTGGGAGCAAAAACTTCTAAGAATATGATAAGAGAGAATGCACCTTATGCACTTGTAGAACTGCTTTTTCAGATAGAGAATGAGAAAGCTAAAGATGCACTGAAAGAACTTGATATCTATCCTGAGGACGGACAGGTACTTCTTTCCAGAAAGATCATGGATGGAAGAAGTATCAACAAGATTAATGGTGAGACAAGTACTGTCGGACAGATGAAAGCAGCTGCAGCCTGTCTGTTGGATATCCACGGACAGCATGAACATCAGTCTCTTTTGTATCAGGATAAGCAGCTTGCAATTCTGGATGCATATGGCAAAGGAGAGAATTATTCCTGCAAAAGGAGAAAGTAACTCAGGTATACAAAGAATACAGTAAATGTAAAACAGAGCTCAATTCCATGAATATGGACGAAGAACAGCGAAACCGTGAGCTCGCTTTTCTGGAATTTGAAATTAAAGAAATTGACAAAGCAAATCTGCAGTCGGGAGAAGATGAGGAGCTGGAAGCACAGTACAGAAAAATGAGTAATGCCAAGCTCATTGTGGACTCCCTGCAGCTTGTACATAATCTCACAGGCTATGACAGTAAAGAGGGGGCTGGAGAAACGGTTGGAGAAGCATTAAAAGAGTTCTCGCATGTAACTCAGTATGATCCGGATCTTGCACCTCTTGCAGAGACACTTACTTCTGTAGATGGTCTGCTGAATGATTTTAACAGGGAGTTGTCTGCATATCTGGAAGATATGATTTTTGACGAGAGCGAATTCTACCAGACGGAGAGACGCCTGGATCTGATCAATGGTCTGAAAGCGAAATACGGACGTACCATTGAGGAGATTTTCTCTTATCGTAAGCTTCAGGAAGAAAAACTGGAAAAATTGTGCAAATATGAGGAAAATTTGCAGAAATTAAAAGATCACCTCAAAGAGCTGGAAGATATTCTCAAACAGAAATCGGATGAATTATCTGATTTTCGTAAAGAATACAGTAAGCAGCTGGAAGAGAAAATTATTCAGGGACTGAAAGATTTAAACTTCCTGGATGTAAATTTTGCTATTGATTTCCAGAAGAAGAAAAATTATTCAGATAATGGAACTGATGATATCCAGTACCTGATTTCCACAAATCCAGGTGAGAGTCTGAAACCATTAGGACAGATTGTATCCGGCGGTGAGCTGTCGCGAATTATGCTTGCATTAAAAGCAATCCTTGCAGATCGGGACCAGATCGAGACTTTGATTTTTGATGAGATCGACACTGGTATCAGCGGAAGAACTGCACAGAAAGTATCCGAGAAGATGGCAGTGATCGGCCGGCATCATCAGGTATTGTGCATCACACATCTGCCCCAGATCGCAGCTATGGCAGACAGCCATTTTGAAATCGAGAAGCATCTTCAGGGAACAGAAACTATCACTCAGATTCATGTACTTGAGGAAAATGATTCCATCCGTGAACTGGCAAGACTTCTGGGTGGTGCGGAAATCACGCCGGCTGTTCTTGAGAACGCAAAAGAGATGAAAGAATTGGCACAGAAACAAAAAAATACAAGACTCAAATAAAATAATTGACCACATACTAAGAGAGGATAATCTCATTGCAGATTGTTCTCTCGTTTTTTTAACCAAATCAAGCAAGTAGCGAAGCGGATTGCGAATATCCGCCTGACTTAAGAATATGATGTCGGGATCAAAAGATAATTTTGATATCTGTTTGAAAAAATGTAAATTAAATAAAGAAAGGATGTGCGGTAATGAACAGAAGTAAAAAAATACAGGTTTTTTGTCATATGTTGTCTTGCATTGGATCTGCTGGCGATCATGCTGTTAGGGTACCGGTATCTGGACAGGAAGATACCCGATGAAATCCAGGTGTCCAGAGGAAGTGGTGAACAGGCTGAAGATGTGACGGAAGTTCTCTCTGCACCATTGGTCACATTTGAGGATGCTGTCACAGTTTCACAGGACGGGGGATATATTCTGCCCTGTAAATTGCTTGGTTATATTCCGTTCAAGGAGGTAAAAGTAACTCCGGTAGATGATCAGGAAGTCTATGTCAGTGGAAGCACAATAGGAATTTACATGGAAACAGATGGTGTTCTTGTAATTGACACAGGTGAGATTCAGGATCAGAATGGGGAAATAAAAGAGCCTGCCAAGAACATCGTCAGGCAGGGAGATTATATTGTCTCATTTAATGGACAGAAGATTTCTACAAAAAAAGAATTAATCAGTGATATAGCAGAACTTGATGGAAATGCAGTTACGCTGGAAGTAAGCCGTGAGGGGGAAAGCATCCCTGTATCTGTAACGCCTGTAAAAGACACGAAAGGTGATTATAAACTGGGCATCTGGGTACGGGACGACACCCAGGGAATCGGAACTCTTACTTACGTAGACCAGAACGGAAATTACGGTGCCCTGGGTCACGGAATCAGCGATATAGACACAGCGCAGCTTCTGAATATCCGAAAGGGTGCGCTTTATAAAGCACAAATCCTTGCGATAAACAAAGGTACAAAGGAAATCCTGGGGAACTGGCAGGGTTTATACGCTATGACGATAGGAACATCCTGGGAACTATTGAGGTAAACAGTAAAAATGGAATATACGGTCAATTTACACAAACTGCAGAAAGTGGAATTACTTTAAAAAAGATGCCAATTGCGCATAAACAGGAAGTAAAAACAGGATCTGCTGCAATTCTTTGCAGTGTGGATGGTCAGGTAAAGGAATACGACGCAGAAATTAAAAGAATCGATCTGAATCATGAAGATACGAATAAGAGCTTTGTAATACAAATAACAGATGAAGAACTTCTTGAGGCTACAGGCGGGATCGTGCAGGGACTCAGCGGAAGCCCGGTTTTGCAGGATGGAAAAGTGATCGGAGCAGTAACTCATGTGTTTGTCCAGGATTCTACCAGCGGATATGGGATATTTATAGAAACTATGCTGTGTAATACCAGAAAGCAGGTAAAATAGACGGATCTGAACCAGGGAAGCGGTGATTCGGAATGAGTTGCATCTTCCCTGTAAAAAAATCTGCGATATACCCGCCGAATGTCCTGATTGTCGTCAAGATAAAAATCGATTGCTGTCCAAAGATATCCAACTTTGCTGAAAAACGAAAACGAGGAAAAAATAAGTAAAAAATGGTCGACAGAAAATAGGACGAACTCCCCTGTTTCGGCTTGATTTCTCCATTATCATTCCTCTATAATATGTGATGTGCCGAAAAAAGAAAACATATTTGTAGAAGAATCAGGGAGGAGATAGCCTCATGGAAAAATTAAATGTGGCAGTTGCGGATGATAATGAGAGAATGGTGGAAGTACTTGGACAGATCATAGAAGAAGATAAAGACCTTGAACTGGTGGGAAAAGCACATAACGGAGAAGAAATCTGCAACATTATACGTGAAAAAGAGCCTGATGTTGTTGTTTTGGATATCATTATGCCGAAAATGGATGGCCTGGCTGTAATGGAAAAATTTGCTCATGACAAAAGTCTCAAAAAAGTGCCGGCTTTTATCGTGGTTTCTGCTGTAGGACAGGAACGGATCACGGAGGATGCATTTAATCTTGGTGCCGATTATTATGTGCTGAAGCCTTTTGATAACAAAATGCTGATCAACCGGATCAAACATGTACGTCGCGCAGGTACGCGAAGGTTGAGAGAAATCAGCCGCCAGCAGGAGAATACACAGGAGAAACCTGTTCCGGTGAGAAATCTGGAGACTGATGTGACAAACATCATTCACGAGATCGGTGTGCCTGCCCACATTAAAGGCTATCAGTATCTGAGGGATGCGATCATCCTTTCTGTAAATGATATGGAGATGCTAAATTCCATCACAAAAATACTCTATCCGACCATTGCAAAAAGACACCAGACGACAGCAAGCAGGGTGGAACGCGCGATCAGACATGCCATTGAGGTAGCATGGAGCAGAGGAAAAATGGACACTATTGACGAACTTTTTGGTTATACAGTCAGCACTGGAAAAGGAAAACCGACGAATTCAGAATTTATTGCTCTGATCGCAGATAAAATCAGACTGGAATATAAAAATCGCTCTTTCCAATAGTCATATTTTGGAGTATAATTATATAACAAAGGCTACCAAGGAGGGTTTTTCGCATGAAAAATATTTTATTTGCAACATCTGAAGCAGTTCCATTTATAAAAACAGGAGGTCTTGCAGATGTAGCAGGCTCTTTACCGAAATATTTTGACAAGAGATATTTTGACATTCGTGTGATCTTACCGAAATATGCATGTATGAAACAGGAATGGAAAGATAAAATGGAATATATCACACATTTCTACATGGATCTTGGATATAAGAATTGCTATGTAGGAATCATGCATATGGAATATGAGGGTATTCAGTTCTATTTTATTGATAATGAGTACTACTTCAGCGGACCGAAACCATATGACAGCGCACCGTGGGATCTGGAGAAATTCGCGTTCTTCTCAAAAGCTGTGTTATCTGTACTTCC
>ENA-OQKD01000353-OQKD01000353.1-human-gut-metagenome-genome-assembly--contig:-NODE-353-length-12340-cov-3.583722_pt1 | contig 12340 bp, 18 predicted proteins | sample MGYA00242775_ERZ504792 | MGnify/ENA primary metagenome ERZ504792 (study PRJEB26092, sample SAMD00036401) | human gut metagenome | host: Homo sapiens | study: EMG produced TPA metagenomics assembly of...
TTGGGACTGGCTGTTCTGGGCGGCAGCATCGGAGCGTTGTTGGGAATGAAGGTGTTTCATCATAAAACCAAGAAAAGCAAAATTACTTTGTGGGTGTGCCGGTGATTTTGGTTATAGAAGTTATTGTGGGATTTTTGGTCATTGTATCTGTAAACAGGTAAAAATTAAATTCTGAATAAGGGAATCTTATATATATAATGGATGTAAAACCATGGATGCAAAGCCAGAACAGCAAAGCGCATAAGTATAAAAAATGTTGTCTCAGTTATTGGCGGCAGGACGTTCAGCTGTGAGACTTGCCATAAGAAAGCTCTGGAAGCAGAAATTATTTTTATGCTATTGTGTATGAAGGCGAAGCGAAAGGAACAGAGAAAAATGAAGGGAACAATCATATGTTATGGGGACTCTAATACTTACGGATATGATCCGCAGTCGCTGACAGGGGGCAGGTATCCTGAAAATATCTGCTGGACAGGCATTCTTCAGGAAAAATCCGGGTGGCTCATAAAGAATCATGGAGTAAACGGACGCTGTATCCCTCATAATTCTTCTCAGATTCACTTTTTCTGTGAACAGCTTAGAGACTGGTGTAAAATCAAAGGGCCTATAAGAATATGGATCATGCTGGGGACAAACGATCTTTTGACAGAGAAGGGATTTACCGCAGAAGATACAGGGAATCGTATGAAAAAATTTCTTCAGGTACTGGTTCAGCAACTGGAAGTTAATAACCGGGAAATGAAAGTCCGGCTGATTGCCCCTCCTCCTGTAAAGCGGGGAGCCTGGGTAGATGAGGAACGAATCTGCCGGGAGGCGGAAAAGCTGGATAAGGTATACAGTAAAGTAGCTGAGGAGCTGAATATGGATTTTACAGGGACAGGAGACTGGGAAATTCCTGTGGCATACGACGGCGTTCATTTTTCCCAGGAAGGACACAGAAAATTTGCGGATAAACTGTTAGAAATTTTATATAATAAACCAGAATAGGAAGGCTGTTACAACAAGAAAAATTCTTTTGCATATGTATATTTCCAATTCTCCTGTATAAAAGCAAAATCAGTATTTACTCATGTATGGTTCATTTTTACAGATCCGGAGATTGCTCATAACCGGATAACAATCTATTAACTATAAAACAGAAACTCTGAAAAAGTGTACAAATTTCCTGCTTTTAGTTGAAATTCCCTGAGGAAGCTTACCAAAGAATTTCCAGGGAAAATTTATAAAGGAAATTTACCAAGGAAACGGAGGATAAATATGGCGAAAAAAATAGGAATCATATCAGATACTCACGGGTTGCTGCGTCCTGAGGTTCTGGAAATTCTCAAAACCTGCGACTGTATTTTACACGGGGGAGACATTAATAAGCCGGAGATCCTTGATCAGCTCCGTCCTCTGGCATCTGTTTATGTGGTGCGGGGAAACAATGACAAAGACTGGGCAGAGGGACTGGCAAAGACTCTCCGTTTTAACATTGAGGGTGTGGAGTTTTTTATGACACATAATAAAAAAGATGTGGCATGGGAGCTTGGAAGCGCTCAGGTTGTTGTCTTCGGACATACCCATAAATATTTTGAAAAAATAATTGATGACCGTTTGTGGATTAATCCGGGAAGCTGCGGACGACGCAGATTTGATCAGGAGATCACCATGGCTGTTATGCATGTGGATGCGGGGAAATATCAGGTGGAAAAAATAGTTATTGAACCGTAGAAGGTGTGGAAAACTGCAAACAGACCCAGATTTTATAAGTAGAAACAGACATTCACGAACAAAGATTCGAAAAAAATAAGTTCATCCCGTTTTATTGGACATAGCTTGTGATATAATCCTTTTTATCAAAAAGAAGTGTTCAGAAAATATGTTTGTACAGGGAGGAACTGAAGATGCAGAGTGGGCAGAGAACAGGCAGAGAAATGGCTGCATTTGTGCCGGATAAATATGATTCATACGGCAGAGGACGCGGGAAACAGGGAAAGGAAAAGCTTTCCGGAGGAAAGGCTTTGCTATGGGGAATGGTGCTGACTTTGGAGATTATAATTCTTGGAGCTATGTTTCTTCATGTGGATTTTCATTCTGTGGACCGGATTGCATTGATTCTTGCATTTGTGGTAGTATATTTTGGAGTTGTAGCGGGACTGACAGACAGGTAGGAGTGTGTTTATGCCCAGATCATTTAATCAGAAGCTGAAGATCCTGTATGTAAAAAAGGTTCTTGAAGAGAAATCCGACAGGGATCATCCCATGCAGGTCAGAGATATCATTGCCAATCTTCAGGCTTATGGCATTAATGCAGAGAGAAAGACAATTTATGATGATATTGAGGCTTTGAGGCTGTTTGGGCTTAATATTCTGAATCGAAGAGGAAAGGTGTCAGGATATTATCTGGAAGAGAGGACTTTTGAATTTGCGGAATTAAAATTTCTCACAGACATGGTTCAGTCTTCTCACTGTATTCCGGCCAGATATGCACAGAAGCTTATCCGTAAACTGGAAGGGCTGACCAGTATTTATCAGGCGAAGAAGATGCAGAAACAGGCATTGACAGAATGCGGGAACAGAACGGAAAATGGAGAAGTATATGCAAATGTTGAGCTGATCTGCAATGCCATTGCTGCAGACAGGCAGATCAGCTTTTCTTATTATGAATGGACATCTGAAAAAAAGCTCAGACAGAAGAAAAACGGAGCTTTCTGCAAGATAAGCCCGTGGAAACTCTTCTGGAGAGATGACAGTTATTATCTTCTTGGCCTGGATGAAAACAGCGGAGTTGTCAAGCATTATCAGGCAGATAAAATGAAAGATATGCAGCTAGAAAAGGAAAAAGAAACGGAGCTGCGATTTTCCGGGATCTTGAGCTTGGTAAATTTTCCATGGATGCGTTTGGAATGTCAGGCGGCAGAGACGTTCTGCTGAAAGCAGAATTTGACAATCATCTGATCGGAACAGTTCTGGATCGGTTTGGTACAGAGGTTACCATAAGAAAGTCAGATGAAGAGCATTTTCTTTTTCAGGCTCATGTCTGTGTGGGCAAGCAGTTTTTTGGCTGGCTTGCAGGTCTTGGAGAAGGAGTAAGGATCATTGGTCCTGAAAAGATCAGGAAAGAATACACAACCTTTTTAAAACAGGCGCTGAGAAATAATGAGGGAAGAAATGAGGACAAAAATAACGGTAAAATCCAGGCTTCTGGAACTTCTGGAAAAAAATAAGGGCACAGTTATATCAGGAGAAAAAATTGCGGAGGAGCTTCAGTGTACAAGAGCCGCGGTGTGGAAAGCGGTAAAAACTCTCCGTGAGGAAGGCTATGAAATTGCAGCAGGCTCCAATAAAGGATATATGTTGTCTGCAGAAAGCAATAAACTGGCAGAAGAGGGGATTCGTCCTTTTTTGTCAAAGCCGGACGTTTTTCTGAAAGTTTATCCGGAGACGGAATCTACGAACAGAACGGCCAGGCAGGCGGCAATAATCGGGGAAGCAAAGCATGGAAGCGCAGTGCTTGCTTACAGGCAGACAGAAGGAAGAGGCAGAAGAGGACGAAAGTTTTATTCACCGTATGATGCGGGTCTGTATCTCAGCGTGATTCTGGAACCGGAAGGAAGCCTCCGGGAAAGTCTTGTTCTGACGGCTGAAGCGGCAGTGGCTGTGTATAAAGCGGTAAAAGAAATGACGGGCAAAGACCTTGATATCAAATGGGTAAATGACCTTTACTACTGCGGTAAAAAGGTGTGTGGAATTCTTACAGAGGCAGTTACGGATTTTGAGAGCGGAGACATCGAGTTTGCAGTTGTAGGAATCGGGCTGAATATTTACGAACCGGAGGAGGGATATCCTTCAGAGCTGGATGGGATTGCCGGTGCTCTTTATAAAAGTCAGAAAGAAGCTTCCGGTATAAACAGAAATCAACTGGCAGCAGCAGTGATCAATCATCTTCTGAGAGAGACACAGAAGCTTTGCATCCCCGGGGAATATATAGACAGAAGCATGGTTGTGGGACGCAGAATCTGTATTATGGACAATTCAGGGGAACGAACTGCAAAAGCTCTCCAAATATGCCGGGACGGAAGGCTCAAAGTGTTGGAAACAGACGGTTCGGAGAGTATTTTGTCCTATGAAGAGGTGTCCTTAAAAATATAGATAATCAAAATAATTTTGGGTGATTTGCACAAAAAATCACCCATTTTTTTGCGCAAAATAGTAGGGAAAAATATTGACTTTCAGGGCGTGAAGAGTAAAATATAGAAATCGAAAAAAGCGGTCTGACCAAATCTCAGACTGAAAGAAAAGGAGGGAGTGAAACGAACAGTTTAACAGATGTGTTAAAAGAAGAGCTGAACTGTGAGACGGTTTTTACCATTCCGATTGGAAAAGGAATACCGGTATTTGAATCAGTTGTAGTTACCTGGGTGATCATGGCAGTGCTGGTAGTATTGTCGCTGATTCTGGTAAGGAATCTGAAAGTTGAAAATCCTGGAAAAAAACAGCTTCTTCTGGAATCGGGAATCGGCGCTCTGAGAAACTTTTTCCGGGGAATCCTGGGAGAGGACGGAGATCGGTATATCCCGTACATGATGACAGTAATTATTTATCTGGGAGTTTCCAATGTGTCAGGTATCTTTGGTGTAAAGCCGCCTACAAAGGACTTGAATGTTACGCTGGCACTTGCAGTTATGAGTATGTTTCTCATTGAATACTGCGGCATCCATAAAAAGGGTCTGAAAGGATTTTTTAAGAGCTTTCTGGATCCGATACCGGTTATGCTCCCGATGAATATTATGGAGGTCCTCATTCGTCCCACTGCCCTCTGTTTCCGACTTTTTGGTAATATTCTCGGAGGGTTTGTAGTAATGGCGCTTGTCGAGTTTGTATGCCCGGCAATTCTGCCAATTCCATTCAGCCTGTATTTTGATTTCTTTGACGGTTTTATACAGGCATATATTTTTGTCTTTTTAACATCCATGTTCATGAAAGAAACAATGGAATAATCGCTGCACAGGCAGCACAGTCACATTTATTTAACAATTCTAATGAAAACTCAGGAGGAAAAAATCATGACAAGTTTAATCGCTATCGGAGCAGGTATTGCAGCTTTAACAGGTATTGGAGCAGGTATTGGTATTGGTCTGGCAACATCTAAGGCAGTTGAGGCAATTGCAAGACAGCCTGAGGCAGAGAGCAAGATCAGCAAAAATCTTCTTCTTGGATGCGCCCTTGCCGAAGGTACTGCTATTTTTGGTTTCGTAGTAGGTCTTTTGATCGTTGTTATGCTTGGCTGATAAATTGTTACAAAAACAGAAAGGCAGGTACAGACGATGATTCAAATTAATCTGAATCTTGTCTTTACGATCATCAATCTGCTTGTTCTTTACATCCTTATGAAAAAGTTTCTGTTCGGACCCGTGATCCGGATCATGGATCAGAGAAAAGAAATGATAGAACAGCAGTTTGAGGAGGCAAAAAAGACAGAGGACAGAGCAAATCAGCTGCAGAAACAATATGAGAATGCTCTGAAATCAGCAAAAGAAGAATCATATCAGATTGTGGAACAGGCGAAACTGGAAGCAAAAACTCAGGCAGAACGCACTGCGGAGGAAGCCAGGGTTCAGGCGGATCAGTTGTTTGCCAAAGCCCAGGCAGATATTGCGGCTGAGCGTGAGTATGCCATGAGACAGATGCAGGGCGAGATCGGGAAGCTGGCAATGGAAGCTGCAGCCAGAATTGTAGGCAGCCAGGCCGGCGAGGAACAGGATCTTTCCATGTATGACCAATTTATAGAAAAAGCAGGTGATCCCAATGACAACGGCAGCTGTTAATTATGCAAAAGTTCTGTATGGGATGCCTGTTTCCATAACAACTGTTCAGGAAACAGAAAATCTTTTTCAGGAGAACCCGGAGCTTACACAGTGCCTGGGAAATCCGCTGGTATCGTTTGAGGCAAAAAGCCGGATCATAGACAGAACTGTTCCTCAGGATATGAGAAGTTTTTGTGAAGGTTGCCTGCAGATATCATAAAACAGATCTTTTTGATGAAATATTTAATGAATATCAGGAACTCTGCAGAAAAGATGCAGGTGTCCTGCAGGCAGTTCTGATCTGTGTGACACCGCCCGGAGATGAACAGCTGGAAGGGATCCGGAATTTTTCTGTGCAGAGAATTTCAGGTACAGAAGGTAGAGATTCGGATAATTGAGGACAAAAGCCTGATCGGTGGATTTATACTCCAGGCAGGCGGTAAAGAATATGACTGGAGTCTGCGGGGACGCTGCCGCAGACTGGAACAGAAACTGACCCGGAGGTGAACAGTTTGAGTACAATTAATCCAGATGAGATTATTTCAATTCTGAAAGAAGAAATAGAGAATTATGATGAGATCAGCAAAAACCAGGAGGTCGGTACTGTTATTTCCGTAGGTGACGGAATCGCCACAGTATATGGTATAGATCATGCCATGTACGGCGAGGTTGTGGTTTTTGAAAATGGTCTGAAAGGAATGGTTCAGGACATCCGCACAAACAGTATGGGATGCATTCTGTTTGGCAGTGATTCCGGAATCCGTGAAGGATCAAAGGTATCCAGAACCGGCAGACAGGCAGGCATTCCTGTTGGAAACGGATTTATCGGAAGGATTGTCAATGCTCTTGGCGCTCCGGTAGATGGAAAGGGAGAGATCAAAGAGGAAGAGTATCGTCCTGTTGAATATCCTGCGCCGGGAATCATTGACCGTAAATCCGTAACAGTTCCTCTTGAAACAGGAATCCTTTCTATTGATTCCATGTTTCCTATCGGACGCGGACAGCGTGAGCTGATCATTGGCGACAGACAGACAGGAAAAACATCTCTGGCTATTGATACAATCCTGAACCAGAAAGGAAAAGATGTGATCTGTATTTATGTGGCAGTGGGACAGAAGGCTTCTACTGTTGCAAAGGTTGTTTCCACTCTTGAAAAACACGGGGCAATGGAATATACAACTGTATTTTCCTCTACGGCAAGTGACTGTGCGCCTCTTCAGTATATTGTTCCCTATGCAGGAACAGCTCTGGCAGAGTTCTTTATGTATCAGGGGAAAGATGTTCTGATCGTTTATGATGATCTTTCCAAGCACGCGGTTGCTTATCGTGCTCTGTCCCTTCTTCTGGAACGTTCTCCGGGCCGTGAGGCTTATCCGGGAGATGTATTTTATCTTCATTCCAGACTTCTGGAAAGATCCAGCCGTCTGAATGAAAAATCAGGAGGTGGCTCCATTACAGCGCTTCCGATCATTGAGACACAGGCAGGAGATGTATCTGCATATATACCAACCAATGTAATCTCTATTACAGACGGGCAGATCTTCCTGGAAAGCGACCTGTTTTTTGCAGGCATGCGCCCGGCAGTCAATGTAGGTCTTTCTGTATCCCGTGTAGGCGGTGCCGCTCAGACCAAAGCTATGAAAAAGGCATCAGGAAGTATTCGTATTGATCTGGCTCAGTACAGAGAAATGGAAGTATTTACTCAGTTCAGTTCAGATCTGGATGAGGCCACAAAGGCGCAGCTTACTTATGGAAGCTGTCTGATGGAACTTCTGAAACAGCCTCTTTGCAGCCCGCTGAAACTCCATGAGCAGGTAATCACCCTGTGGGCAGCTACGCATAAAGCCTTTGTGCATGTGGAGACAAAAAAGATCAAGCAGTATCAGAAGGAGCTGCTGGAATACTTTGACAATGTTTATCCGGAAGTGGGAAGAGAGATCAATGAGTCAAAACAGCTTTCTGATGAACTGGGAGAAAAGATCCTTCAGATTGCAGAGGAATTCAGAAGCCGTTCAGCTGCAGAATAATTAAGAGCAGGAGGAACCTATGGCAAACGCAAGAGAAATACAGAGCAGAATAAAAAGCGTCCAGGATACCATGAAGATCACCAATGCCATGTACATGATTTCCTCTTCAAAAATGAAGAAAGCCAAAAAGGTACTGGAGGATACAGAGCCATATTTTTATAATATGCAGGCTGCTATTGCCAGAATTCTGCGTCATATTCCGGATATCCAGCATCCTTTTTTCAGTGTTCGTCATCTTGTACCTCAGCAGGAGCGTAAAACCGGAATTATTGTAGTAACCGGAGATAAAGGAATGGCAGGAGCCTATAACCACAATATTACAAAGCTGACAGATGAGTTTATGGAAAAAACTCCGGGTTATCACAAGCTGTATGTACTTGGAATGGTAGGCCGTCAGTATTATGAAAAGAAAAGTGCAGATGTAGACGGAAGCTTTCGTTATACTGTGCAGAAGCCAACTATGCATAGAGCAAGACTGATCAGTGAGGAAATTGTAAGAGCTTTTCTTGACCGTGAGTTGGATGAGGTACATATTATTTATACTCAGATGCAAAATGCGGCAGTGATGGAACCTGTGGATATGCAGCTTCTTCCGCTGAAAAAAGCAAGTTTTTCACCGGCTCAGATTCCGGCGGGAGCTCCACAGGAGGAGATTGAAATGTTTCCTTCTGCAGATGTGGTTCTGGATACAATGATTCCCAATTATCTGACAGGTGTTATTTACGGATGTCTGGTAGAAGCCTATGCCAGTGAAAATAATGCGCGAATGACTGCAATGCAGTCTTCCACAGACAGCGCAAAAAAGATGCTGCAGGATCTTTCCATTCAGTTTAATCGTGCACGGCAGGCGGCCATTACACAGGAAATCACAGAGGTTATCAGCGGCGCAAAAGCCCAGAGAAGGAAGTGACAAGGATGAATAAAGGTAAAATTGTACAGGTTATGGGACCTGTTGTGGATGTTGTTTTTGAGCAGGGGGAGCTTCCGGATATCCGGGAGGCCCTGGAAGTGGAAAACAACGGAAAAAAATGTATTATGGAAGTCTCACAGCATCTGGGAAACCGCGTAGTGCGCTGCATTATGTTAAGTGCCAGTGAGGGACTTCAGAGAGACAGAGAAGTAATTGCCACAGGAAGCGGAATCAAGGTTCCGGTAGGAGACTGCACCCTGGGAAGACTTTTTAATGTTCTTGGAGAAACTGTGGACGGCGGTGAATCTCTGGAGGATAAGGAACATTGGGTCATCCACAGAGATCCGCCAAGTTTTGAGGATCAGAGCCCGGCAGTTGAGATCCTGGAAACAGGAATTAAGGTAATTGACCTTCTTGCACCTTATGCAAAAGGCGGAAAGATTGGTCTGTTCGGAGGCGCCGGAGTAGGTAAAACCGTGCTGATCCAGGAGCTGATCCAGAATATTGCAACTGAGCATGGCGGTTATTCTATTTTTACCGGTGTAGGCGAGCGTTCCCGTGAGGGAAATGACCTGTGGAGTGAGATGAAAGAATCAGGAGTTCTTGAAAAAACTGCCCTGGTGTTCGGACAGATGAACGAGCCGCCGGGATCCCGTATGCGTGTTGCGGAAACAGGTCTTACTATGGCAGAGTATTTCCGTGATACAGAACACAGAGACGTACTTTTGTTTATTGATAATATTTTCCGTTTTGTACAGGCTGGTTCTGAGGTGTCTGCGCTTCTGGGACGTATGCCGTCCGCAGTTGGATATCAGCCTACACTGTCTACAGAAATGGGAGAGCTTCAGGAGCGCATTGCTTCTACAAAAGCAGGTTCTGTTACATCTGTTCAGGCTGTATATGTCCCGGCGGATGACCTGACAGACCCGGCTCCGGCAACAACCTTTGCCCATCTGGATGCAACAACCGTATTATCCAGAAAAATTGTTGAGCAGGGTATTTATCCGGCAGTGGATCCTCTGGAATCCTCTTCCCGTATTCTGGAAGCAGACGTGGTAGGAGAGGAACATTATGAGGTTGCCCGCCGTGTTCAGGAAATTCTTCAGAAATATAAGGAACTGCAGGATATTATTGCAATTCTTGGTATGGAAGAGCTGTCTGATGAAGACAAAAATACAGTACATCGTGCAAGAAAGATACAGAGATTTTTATCCCAGCCCTTCCATGTAGCGGAAAACTTTACCGGAATCCCCGGAAGATACGTTCCGCTGAAAGAAACCATCCGTGGATTTAAGGCCATTGTAAACGGAGAGATGGATGAATATCCTGAAAATGCATTCTTTAATGTGGGAACTATTGACGAGGTTATTGAAAAAGCAAAAACCCTTGAACAGTAAGGAGTGAAGTTCATGGAAAGTACATTTGGCCTGGAAATCTATGCCAGCAATAAGCTGGCTTATGCCGGACGCGCCAGATCTCTGGTTGTTCCTGTAGAGGATGGAGAAAAAGGCTTTTCTGGCTCATCATGCAAATGTGATTGTAGCAATTGTTCCCGGTGAGCTTCGGTATGAAGATGCTGACGGAAACAAGGTGGTTGCAGCAGTCAGCAGTGGTTTTGTGGAAATGATCAATAACCGTGCAAAGCTGTTTTGCCTTTCTGTGGAAAGACCGGAAGAAATTGATATTCGCAGAGCACAGGAGGCAAAGGAACATGCTGAGGAACAGCTCCGTCAGAAGCAGAGCATTCAGGAATACCACATGAATCAGCTGGCTCTGGCACGGGCAATGACAAGGCTTCGCGTAACGAAAAATCTGTAATATATTATATAGAAGAAATACCTGTAAACAGAAGAAATATTTATAATAAGAACGGAAGCTGTCCTGATGATTTATCAAAGGACGGCTTCCGTTTTTGGCAGGGTAAAATTTACTTTGCTTTTGATATTTTTTGAATTTGTTTTCAGCAGTTATAGCTGATCTGGATTGTGAAGACATTCAGGGGTCAGTTTGTCTTTTCTGTTCCGGCAGAAGCTTCCTCAGAAGCCGGAGCAGACTCTGCGGACTCAGTAACTGTCTGAGCGCCGGTTTCATCAGTAGAAGATGTCTCAGAAACAACTGTCTGTTCGGAAGCTTCCGGCGTCAGTGCTTCTGCGGTCGGAGCTTCAGATGTTTCCTCCTGGGACTGCTGATAAGGACGATAAGGCTCCCAGTAGTGTTCTTCCTTCCGGGGTTTTTCTGAAGTCTCTTCGCTGTCAAGCTCCTGCTTCTTTGTGTTAAGCATGTGGATGCCCGCAGCAATAATAGCAAGAGCAATGATAATAGACGGAACGTTATAAAACAGATCCATCAGAACATTTGCCACACCATCCGGAAGCAGCCACCAGATCAGCCCTGTCAGATTGTCCCATAAAATAGATATACCGAAGATGATCAGGAAAGCAGCAATCAGTTTGCGGTACTTTTTAACAAAATGATCGGCATTTCCGATAAACTGGTCAATGTGGAGAAGATAGCTGTCTTCCACAGCATAAAAATCGTCTTCAGACATGGATTTCAGATTGTGCACATGGAAAAAGCTGTAGCACCACATAATCGGAAGAAGCATTATGATAAAGCTCAGTGCAGACAGTGTTGCCAGTGCAACAGTGCCCCAGAACATAAGCATAATACTGATTCCCTGTTTAAAGAAGCCCATGTACATTTCTCCTGCGCCCGGGATTAGGAAAGATAAAAAGCCAGAATCCACGTTTTGTTTTTGCATACTTATTTGCCTCCATTCATTAGTTTTACTGGTAAAAATCACCGATATACTGAGCCAGAGAGCTGGTACCATCGCAGATACTCTGGTTCACTCCTCTGGAAAAATCATAAAGCTGGCTGCCACTGCGTTCTGTTTCAGTACGTTCACTTTGAGTGGTATAATGATTTGATCTTAATTCTGAGAAATCCACAGATGGAATACTGAACAAAAGAAGCAGTGCGGCAGCAACACCTGCAGCAGTCTGCAAACTATACCGCAGAAACTGAACCTTGCGTGAGGCTTTATTTGCAGCCCGCGCAAATTGGACTTCGCTGGATGCAGCCTTGTTCATGATTTGTTCTGTCAGATAGGAGGGAGCAGTAACAGGACTGCGGCTCTCTTGCTCTATCATCTGGTCGAGACATGAATCGCAGTGATCCAGATGCGACAGAAGTTCGATGATTTGCTGCGTGCTCATAGTTCCGTTGTCAAATTCTATTAAATCATTTTTATCAATATGCATCTAATCACTCCTTTCAAGCATCTTTTTTAACATAGCTCTTGCACGATAGAGCTGTGTCTGGATTGTTTTTGGATTTTTGTTTGTACGCTGTGCGATTTCGGATACGGATAGTTCCTGGCAGAAATGCGCATAGGCAACTTCTTTGTAAGGACTTTTTAGCTGCATGCACAATGTCTTTACTACGGGCATTGGAGTCTGTCAGCATATATTCATCTTCAGGAGAAGACTGTTGATCCGGAATACTGAGAAAAATATGTATCCTCTGTGGGAAGTACTGCGGCGCCCGGCGGCTTTCAGATAGTCCAGGCATTTTCGGACTGCAATCTTGCTTAGCCAGGCTTTCTCATAAGT
>ENA-OQKD01000354-OQKD01000354.1-human-gut-metagenome-genome-assembly--contig:-NODE-354-length-12310-cov-4.264795_pt1 | contig 12310 bp, 13 predicted proteins | sample MGYA00242775_ERZ504792 | MGnify/ENA primary metagenome ERZ504792 (study PRJEB26092, sample SAMD00036401) | human gut metagenome | host: Homo sapiens | study: EMG produced TPA metagenomics assembly of...
ATACATCCGATAAAAGCGGGAATACTCAAGTATACTTCCCTGAGGGGGAGAAAATTGAAGTATAAGAATCGGAGTGTGAATAGAACGTGACAGTCAGACGAGGGGATATTTATTATGCGGATTTAAGTCCGGTGATCGGTTCAGAACAGGGCGGTGTGCGGCCGGTGCTGGTTATCCAGAATGATGTGGGAAATAAGCACAGTCCTACAGTGATCTGTGCAGCGATCACATCCAGAATGAACAAAGCAAAGCTGCCTACACACATTGAAATCAGTGCAAAAAAATACCGGCTTGTGAAAAATTCAGTGGTACTTCTGGAGCAGATCAGAACATTGGACAAAAAGCGGCTGAAGGAGTATATCTGCCATGTGGACGGAACATTTATGGAAGAAGTCAATGAAGCGATCCGCATCAGCCTGGAACTTCCTACATAACGGAAATGGGCGGGAAATGTCAGCGTTACAACTTTACAGAACGAAAAAAGAGTGATAAAATGGAACAACGAGTTTATGAGATAAAAGGAGAATTGAGCAATGTCAGGACATTCAAAATTTGCAAATATTAAGCACAAAAAAGAGAAAAATGATGCAGCAAAGGGAAAGATTTTTACGAAGCTTGGTAGAGAGCTTGCGGTTGCAGTAAAAGAAGGCGGCGGTCCGGATCCGGCAAACAACAGCCGTCTGCGTGATGTGATCGCAAAGGCGAAAGCAAACAACATGCCGAATGATACGATCGACAGAAACATCAAGAAAGCGGCAGGAGAAGGTTCTGGAGACAACTACGAACACATCACATACGAGGGATACGGGCCAAACGGAACAGCGATCATTGTAAAGACACTGACAGACAACAAGAACCGTACTGCATCCAACGTAAGAAATGCATTCACAAAAGGAAGCGGAAATGTAGGAACACCGGGATGCGTCTCTTTTATGTTTGATGAAAAGGGACAGATCATCGTTGCAAAAGAAGACTGCGATATGGATGCAGATGAACTGATGATGATGGCTCTGGACTTTGGGGCGGAAGATTTTTCAGAAGAAGAGGAGAGTTTTGAGATTCTGACTGCTCCGGAAGATTTCAGTGAAGTGCGCCTGAAATTAGAGGAAGCAGGAATCGTCATGGCAGATGCGGAAGTGACGATGATCCCGCAGACTTATGTGGAGCTGACAAGTGAAGAGGATATCAAAAATATCCAGAAAACACTGGATCTTCTCGATGAGGATGATGATGTTCAGGACGTGTACCACAACTGGGATGAGTAAGCACACCTTACATAGATTTTAAATAGTGATAATGAAACCATAATAAACATACATTAGAATGGTATCAGAAGTTGTTTATCAATGGTTTGGAGGTATCACTATGGTAAAAGAAAGAAGAAGTGCAAAACGGATTAAATATGATATGGTTCGTGTTTACTCCAAAATGGAGACTCATGTAGATGGGAAAGCAAAAAGTGTTTTCAAAAGAAAGCCTTATGCTCTCGCAAAATAAGAATAAAGAACAGGTCTGTCGGTATCTGGAAATCCGGCAGACCTGTTTCTTTATGCAAAAAAATTGAAATGCAGTATCAGATATGCTATACTGAACAATGGTATAAAAGGAAATACAACAAAAAGAGGAATGCCAATGAGTCAGAATAGCTTACAGAATGATTTGATTGTTTTGTATGAAAAAACCAGAGAAAAAGTACGGGGATTTCAGAAGAAAACATATCAGTCAGACATGGGAATTTTAAAAGAAGAAAATCAGACACTGCTGGAATGTGTGAAAGAAACAATTGAAAAATCTGAAAAATGTATGCAGGAAGTTGCGGGGTATGTTCCGGAATATGCATCGGAGATGCTCTCTCAGATTGATTCCAAGCGAAAAAGAGAAGCGGCAGTTATTGATCACAACATGGCCATGGTAGCTTTTTTTGTTCCGCTGATGGGGGAAATTCAGAGTACGCAGACGAAGATATTTACGGAGAAAATCGTGGAGTTATGGAATCAGAAGGTACCTGGCAGCAAAATCGGACACTCGGATGCTGCAAGTATTGAGAATGGGTTTAAAAAAGGAGTTTTCTGTTATATTACAACAGCTGTCTGTAAGAGTCTGAACAAGCCAGATGATTGCTATGAACTGAATCTTTTGAGGGAATACAGAGATCAGTATCTGATGGGGACAAAGGATGGAGAGATTCTTGTAAAAGAGTATTATAATATTGCTCCGACAATCGTAAAGCGGATTGACCGCAGTCCGGACGCATCAGAAATTTATGCGGATATCTGGGAAAAGTATTTAAAGCCGTGTGTACGCCTGATTGAAGCGGGCGAACAAGAAGAATGCAGAGAATTGTACACAAAGATGGTTCGTTCTCTGGAGAAGAAATATTTGTATTCAGTAGGAGGAGAGAAAAATGAGTAATTACAAGACAGAGACAAAATGTATACAATCCGGATATGAACCGGGTAATGGAGAGGCGAGAGTTCTTCCTATTTATCAGAGTACAACATTTCGATATACAAGCAGTGAACAGATGGGGCGTCTGTTTGACTTAGAGGAGTCCGGTTATTTTTATACCAGACTTCAGAATCCGACCAATGATGCGGTTGCTGCAAAAATCTGTGATCTGGAAGGCGGAGTGGCAGCAATGCTGACATCATCCGGACAGGCAGCTAATTTCTATGCGATTATGAATATCGTGGAAGCGGGAGATCATATTGTCTGTGCATCTGCTCTTTACGGAGGTACCTACAATCTGTATGCCCATACGATCAAAAAAATGGGTGTAGAAGCTACGTTTGTAGATCCTGAGTGTACGCAGGAAGAGCTGGATGCAGCATTTCAGGAAAATCAAAAGCAGTATTCGGAGAGACGATCGCCAATCCTGCCCTCGTTGTTCTGGATCTGGAAAAATTTGCAAATGCCGCACATGCACATGGTGTGCCGTTTATTGTGGATAATACATTTGCAACACCGATCAACTGCCGTCCGTTTGAATGGGGCGCGGATATTGTGACACATTCTACTACAAAATATATGGACGGACATGCCGCTTGCGTGGGCGGTGCGATCGTGGACAGCGGAAATTTTGACTGGGAGACACACAAAGAAAAATTCCCGGGACTGACAACTCCGGATGAGACATATCATGGAATTGTATATACAGAAAAATTTGGCAAAGGTGCGTATATTACAAAGGCAACTGCACAGCTGATGAGAGATCTCGGCTCTATCCAGTCACCGCAGAATGCATTTCTGTTAAACATCGGACTGGAGACACTGCATTTAAGAGTGCCGCGCCACTGTGAAAATGCAGTTAAGGTGGCAGAGTATCTGAAAAATCATGAGAAGGTGGCATGGGTGCGCTGTCCATCACTTCCGGGAGACAAATATTATGATCTTGCGCAGAAATATATGCCAAACGGAACCTGCGGTGTCATCACATTCGGTCTCAAAGGCGGCAGAGACGCTGCAGTTGAGATGATGGATCGATTAAAAATGGTAGCGATCGTGACACATGTAGCGGATGCCAGAAGCTGTGTTCTTCATCCTGCCAGCCACACGCATCGTCAGATGAATGACAAAGAGCTGGTAGAAGCAGGCGTTCAGCCGGATCTGATCCGTTTCAGTGTGGGAATTGAAAATATAGAAGATATTATTGCGGATGTCGAGCAGGCACTTCGTTAATTCAAGATGGTATGGATGTATACAAGAGGCATCCATACCATTTTTGCGTGAAAAATCATCATTTTCCGTATAAACAAGGGCGGTTGATCGAATACTAAAGTATCCGGCTGTCCAAGTACAGACCTGAAAATAGAGAAAAGAAGGTAGAAGATCATGGAAAATGAGGAGAAGCAAAGACAACGTCTGGATAAAAACGAAGAGATTAAAGAGACCGGCACCTTAAATCTGAATGGAAACGGGCACAAAGCGAACATACAGCTTCTGACGATCATTGGAGAGATTGAAGGGCATGAGGCTGTTTCCGGAAACACAAAAGCCACCAAATATGAGCATTTGATTCCAAGACTGGCAGAGGTGGAGGATGACGATGAAGTGGATGGAGTTTTGATTTTACTCAATACACTGGGCGGTGATGTGGAGGCAGGGCTGGCGATCGCGGAAATGATCGCATCCTTAAGCAAACCAACGGTCTCTCTGGTTCTGGGAGGAAGCCACTCCATCGGCGGACCGCTTGCAGTTTCCGCAGATTATTCTTTTATTGTGCCGAGTGGAACAATGATCGTGCATCCGGTGAGATCCTCCGGGATGTTTATTGGAGTGATTCAGAGTTATCGTAATATGGAAAAGACGCAGGATCGGATTACCCGGTTTATCGCAGCTCATTCGCAGATTACCAAAGAACGTCTGGAAGAATTGATGTTGGATTCCACACAGTTGGTAAAAGATGTCGGGACTATGTTAGAAGGGGAAGATGCAGTCAGAGAAGGCATGATCGATGAGGTTGGAGGAATCAGCATGGCATTGAAAAAGCTGCGGGAAATGATCCGGCAGAAAAAATGTTAATGACACACTTTTCAATTGATGTTATACTAGATGTAGTATGTGTAATTATCAAGGGGGAAGTATTATGGCTGCAAAGTCAACAAGGAAAAAGAAAACTACAAGAAAAAAGTCATCCAAAAATCAGGCAAGTACATCCCTGAACAGTGAAATTTTGATTCTGGTCATGTTTGCGGTCTGTGTGCTGATGCTTTTAAGCAATTTTGGAGTCATAGGGATTGCAGGCAGTGCGATCTCTTCTGTACTCTTTGGTTTTTTCGGAGTGATGGCATATATTCTGCCGTTTCTCTTATTTGGCGTGGTTGCTTTTGGAATTTCGAATAAAGGCAATACACACGCCTACATAAAAATTGCAGCATGTGTGGCCTTATTGTTTGCAATCTGTGCATTTTTCCAGCTGGTGATGCATCCTTTTGATGCCAAAGAAAGTCTGTGGAGCTATTATCAGTATGCCAGTGATTACAGAAAAGCGGGCGGTCTTACAGGGGGCTGTCTGGTGAAGATTCTGTGTCCGTTTATTGGTGTGGTAGGCGCTTATGTGGTACTCGTTGTACTTATGGTAATCTGTGTGATTCTGATCACAGAACGTTCTCTGCTTGCACCTCTTGGAAAAGGAAGCAAAAAGGCGTATGCAGATATGAAGCGCCGGCAGGGAGAAGCATCTGCCCGGCGTGCGAAGAACAGAGAAGAAAAACGAAGACAGGCAGAAGAAGCAAAGACAGAACCGAATGATTCTTCCAGAAGAAGTGATCATAAAGTATCGGGTGTTTCTTTTGCAACAACGCTGCAGGCCCAGGAAAGTGAAGTGCCAAAGGAGACAACAGCGAAAAAGCGTAAAAAGAATTCTTCAGGAAAAGATCCGGATATGCGGGAACTGACTGTTTCACAGGAATCGGATTTTTCAGAGCCACTGCCGTCTCCATTTGAAGATTTTGTGATCAATCGTCCGGAAAGCACGGCGTCGGATGCGAGCGCAGTGGATACTCCATTATGGGAGAATGAACCGGAACCGGCAGAAGAGGGCAACATGACGCAGGAGGATGTTCCGGAAGAGTCAGTCCGTACAAGGAAGAAGACCAAGGCGAGTGCGGCAGCTGTGGAAGCAGAGACTGTTCAGGTAGAACAGAGTATCAAAGAGCAGGAGCAGCAGCCGAAGAAAGTGTACAAGATTCCGCCAATGAATCTTCTGACAAAAGGGGAAAAACGGGCGGCGGAGACTCGGATGCCCAGTTGCGCGCCACGGCCCAGAAACTGGAGCAGACCCTGCAGAATTTCGGGGTTCGCGTTCATGTAACAATGCAAGCTGCGGACCGTCTGTGACGCGGTATGAGCTGCAGCCGGAACAAGGTGTGAAGGTAAGTAAGATTGTAGGTCTGGCAGATGATATCAAATTAAATCTGGCAGCGGCAGATATCCGGATCGAGGCGCCGATTCCGGGAAAAGCAGCCGTTGGGATTGAGGTCCCGAACCAGGAGAATACGGCAGTGATGCTTAGGGACCTGTTAGAATCCGGGGAATTTAAAAATTCCACAGCGAATATTCCGTTTGCCGTGGGAAAAGATATTTCAGGAAAGACGGTGATCGCAGATATCGCAAAGATGCCGCATTTACTTGTGGCAGGAGCGACAGGATCCGGAAAGTCGGTATGTATCAATACGCTGATCATGAGTATTTTATACCATGCAGATCCGGAAGAAGTAAAACTGATCATGGTGGATCCCAAAGTAGTGGAACTAAGTGTCTATAATGGAATTCCGCACTTGCTGATCCCGGTCGTGACGGATCCGAAAAAAGCAGCAGGCGCTCTGAACTGGGCAGTCGCTGAGATGATGAAGCGGTATCAGCTGTTTGCCCAGCAGAATGTCCGGGATCTGAAAGGATACAATGAAAAGATTGCGCAGATGACAGAAGAAGGAGTTCCGAAAAAATTGCCGAAGATTGTGATCATTGTAGATGAGCTGGCAGATCTGATGATGGTGGCGCCCGGGGAAGTAGAAGGCGCGATCTGCCGTCTGGCGCAGCTTGCCAGAGCGGCGGGACTGCATCTGATCATTGCAACACAGCGGCCTTCGGTGAATGTCATCACAGGTCTGATCAAGGCCAATATGCCGTCCAGAATCGCATTTTCTGTCTCATCAGGAGTAGATTCCAGGACGATCATTGATATGAATGGAGCGGAGAAACTGCTTGGAAAGGGAGATATGCTGTTTTATCCGACAGGATATCCAAAACCGGTCCGTGTGCAGGGATCCTTTGTTTCAGATAAAGAAGTGCAGAAGGTTGTGGACTATCTCATCGAACACAACGGAAATGCCTCCTACAGTGAAGAAGTGGAGGAGCACGTAAATTCCGATCTGCCGTCACCGGTTCCTGGGATACAGGGAGCCGGGGTGCAGGATAATGCAAATGAGCAGGATGCATATTTTGCAGATGCAGGACGGCTGATCATTGAAAAAGAAAAAGCATCCATTGGAATGCTCCAGAGGATGTTTAAAATCGGCTTCAACCGGGCAGCCCGGATTATGGATCAGCTTGCCAGTGCAGGAGTGGTCGGAGAAGAAGTCGGAACAAAACCAAGAAAAGTACTGATGACAAAAGAAGAATTTGAACAGTACATTCAGGAAAATTTATAATGCAGTGGAGGAAGAAATGATGAAAACAGATATTCAGATCGCACAGGAAGCAGAATTAATGCACATCAAAGACGTGGCAGCGTCTATCGGAATTTCAGAAGAGGAACTGGAGTTTTATGGAAAGTACAAAGCGAAGCTCTCCGATGAACTCTGGGAGAACGTAAAAGACCGCAAGGATGGAAAACTGGTTCTTGTGACAGCCATCAATCCGACCCCGGCAGGAGAAGGAAAGACCACGATCACAGTAGGTCTGGGTGAGGCATTTGCAAAAATAAATAAAAAGGCAATCATCGCACTGCGTGAACCATCTCTTGGACCATGTTTTGGAATCAAAGGCGGAGCAGCAGGAGGCGGGTATGCACAGGTTCTCCCAATGGAAGATCTGAATCTGCATTTCACCGGAGATTTCCACGCGATCACTTCTGCGAATAATCTGCTGGCTGCCATGTTGGATAATCACATTCAGCAGGGCAATGCATTGGGAATTGATCCGAGAAATATTGTCTGGAAACGCTGCGTGGACATGAACGACAGAGTTCTTCGCAACATCGTAGTAGGACTTGGAAACAAGATGGATGGAATGGTGAGAGAAGACCATTTTGTGATCACAGTCGCATCTGAGATCATGGCAATCCTTTGTCTTGCAGATGATCTTGCAGATCTGAAACGCCGCCTGGGACGAATCATCGTGGCATATACATTTGAAGGCAATCCGGTAACATCAGACGATCTTCAGGCAACAGGCGCCATGACTGCACTGTTAAAGGATGCGATCAAACCGAATATGATCCAGACACTGGAGCACACACCGGCACTGGTACACGGCGGACCGTTTGCCAATATCGCACACGGCTGCAACAGTGTCCGCGCGACAAAGCTGGCTTTAAAAATCAGCGATATTACAATTACAGAAGCCGGATTCGGAGCGGATCTTGGAGCTGAGAAATTTATGGATATCAAATGCCGTAAAGCGGGATTAAAACCGGACGCAGTGGTACTTGTAGCGACAGTGCGGGCACTGAAATACAATGGCGGAGTTGCAAAACAGGATCTGGGCGAAGAAAATCTGGAAGCACTGAAAAAAGGAATCGTGAATCTGGAAAAACACATTGAGAATATTCAGAAATACGGCGTTCCTGTTGTAGTAACACTGAATTCCTTTGTTACAGATACGGAAGCGGAAAATGAATTTATCCGCAGCTTCTGTGAAGAAAGAGACTGTGAATTCGCCCTTGCAAAGGTATGGGAAAAAGGCGGAGAAGGCGGAATCGAACTGGCAGAAAAAGTGTTGGATACACTGGAGAATAAGGAAAGCAATTTCCATGTACTGTATGAGGATGAACTTTCTCTGACAGAAAAGATCGAGAAGATTTCAAAAGAGATTTACGGGGCAAACGGTGTTGTCTATGAGCCGGCTGCAAAGAAACAGCTTGCGAAGATCGAAGAGATGGGATTTGGGCATTTCCCGATCTGTATGGCAAAGAATCAGTATTCTCTGTCAGATGATGCGAAAAAACTGGGACGTCCGGAAAACTTTGACATCCATATCCGTGAAGTTTATGTCAGCGCAGGTGCCGGATTTGTCGTTGCTCTGACAGGTGCGGTGATGACAATGCCCGGACTTCCGAAAGTCCCTGCTGCAAATAACATCGATGTAACAGATGACGGAAAAATTACAGGACTGTTTTAAAGGAGTATTGAATGGCACAGATAATTGACGGAAAACGAATTGCAAAAGAAATCAAAGATAAATTGAAAGAAGAAGTATCCGTGCTGAAAGAAAGAGGCACCAAGATCTGTCTGGCAGTGATTCAGGTAGGGCAGGATGCGGCTTCTTCGGTATATGTAAACAACAAGAAAAAGGCGTGTGCTTATGTTGGAATTGAGTCGGTATCGTATGAATTGGATGAAGATACAACAGAAGAGGAGCTTGTCAAGCTGATCGAAACGTTAAATCAGACGGAAAAAGTACATGGAATCCTGGTGCAGTTACCGCTTCCAAAACAGATTGATGAAGACAGAATCATACGTACGATCTCACCGGATAAGGATGTGGATGGATTTCATCCGGTGAGCGTAGGACGACTCTGGTTGGGTGAAAAGGGATTTGTATCCTGTACACCGGCAGGAATTATACAGCTTTTGAAATATTCAGGAATCGAAATTGCAGGAAAAGAATGCGTTGTAGTTGGGCGAAGTAATATCGTGGGAAAACCGATGGCAGCATTGCTTTTGCGTGAAAATGGAACTGTGACGGTTGCCCATTCTAAAACGGAAAACCTCAAAGAAGTAACACGCAGGGCTGATATTTTGATTGCGGCGGTCGGGCGTCCAAAGATGATCACGGCAGAGTACATAAAAGAGGGTGCAGTCGTAATCGACGTGGGGATTCACAGGGATACCAACAACCATCTTTGTGGAGATGTAGATTTTGAGGATGTGTATTCCAAAGTATCTGCGATTACACCGGTACCTGGCGGCGTAGGTCCGATGACGATTGCTATGCTGATGGACAATTGTGTGCAGACGGCGCGTGACTAGGAGGAACAGATATGAGATGTGCGCATTGTAATGCGATTATTCCGGAAGGCTGGATGCGTTGTCCGAGATGTGGGAAAGACATTCAGATCGTACCAGATTATAATCCTTTAGAGGATGTCCTTACTCAGGAAGTAAAAGGATCGGTAGAGGATGTGACGAGACAGATGCATACAGAGGATGTTCGCAATTTTGGCAGAAAACAGAATGGATATCAGTCAAAGGCAACGCGGGTGCTCAGTCAGGAAGAGTTGAATGAAATACAGACCAGAAGAGAGCGTGCAGCAAAAAACAGGTCTCGTGCAGAGGCAAGACGAAAACAGCAGGAGCGAAAAAAGCAGCTGATACGCAGACGAAGAAAGGTACTTTTTGATTTTATTATTGTTTTTACTGCTTTTCGGTGCGTTGTTTGGATATATTATGTATCAGAATTCTTATGCCGGCAAAGTGGCAAAAGGGTATGATGCATTGCAGATGAAAGAATATCAGACAGCGGAAAAATATTTTAAACATGCAATCGGAAAAAATGCCCAAAAACCAGAGGCATATTCAGGTCTGGCAGAGACCTATATGGAACAGGGGGAGGAAGACGAAGCAGAATCCGTATTTCTCTCGGCGATTGCCTCTTATCCATCCAATCAAGAATTGTACCAGGCAGCAATCCGCTTTTATGAAGAGTCAAAACAATTGGAAAAAATTCCGGAAATTTTGGGAGACTGTGAGGATGAAGCAGTATTGTCAAGTTTGAAAGCGTACATTTCTACAGATCCTGTTTTTAGTCTGGATGAAGGTAAATATAGCGAAGTACAGGAAGTGACGCTGTCTGCATCTGGAGAAACGATTTATTATACAACAGATGGAAGTGATCCAACTTCGGCAAGCACAGAATATACGGAACCGATCCTTTTAAGTACAGAAGGAAAAACGCAGATTAAAGCGATTGCCTATAACGAGAAGAAAATACCAAGTTTGATTGTGTCCAAAACGTATGAGATCGAATTTCCGGTGGCAGATGCACCGGTCGTCACACCGTCTACGGGACAGTATAGCACGGTGACTCAGATTACGATCACAGTGCCGGAAGGTTATACGGCTTATTATACGATCGATGGATCTGTACCAACAACAGAATCTATGCTGTATACAGGTCCGGTTGAAATGCCGGAGGGGCAGACATTATTTAGTGCAGTCCTGGTAAGTAAGACCGGAAAAATGACGCAGATTACAAAGAGAAATTATATTTATCAGCCGCAGTAATGGGGCTGATTTTTTGAAAAAACAGGTGTTACAAAAATGCAATTGGCTTTTCTTACAAAAATAGCACTGGTTTTTTGTGCATTATTTAACGAAAAAAATCAATAGTTTTGTTGTGTGAAAAGTTTCACAGTGGTATAATGATTCTAGTTGAAAACAACAGACTTTAATCAAAGGAGATGCAGAACAATGAGCAGATTTTGTTTACCAAGAGACATTTACCACGGAAAAGGATGTCTGGAAGAATTAAAGAACCTGAAAGGAAAAAAAGCAATCCTTGTAGTAGGCGGCGGTTCTATGAAGCGTCAGGGATTTCTTGACAGAGCAGTAGAGTACCTGAAAGAAGCAGGAATGGAAGTACAGCTGTTTGAAGGCGTTGAGCCGGATCCGTCAGTAGAGACTGTTATGAAAGGCGCAGAGGCAATGCGCGCGTTTGAGCCGGACTGGATCGTTGCAATGGGCGGAGGTTCCCCGATCGATGCTGCAAAAGCAATGTGGGCATTCTATGAGTACCCGGATGTGACATTTGAAGATCTTTGCATTCCATTTAACTTCCCGGAATTAAGACAGAAAGCAAAATTTGCAGCAATTCCTTCTACATCAGGAACAGCTACAGAAGTAACTGCATTTTCAGTTATTACAAACTATCAGACAGGTGTAAAATATCCACTGGCTGACTTTAACATTACACCGGATGTTGCGATCGTTGATCCGGATTTGGTAGCTGGTCTTCCGGTTAAACAGGTTGCATATACAGGTATGGACGCATTGACACATGCAATTGAAGCATATGTTTCTACATTGAACGGACCATTTACAGATCCACTTGCACTGCAGGCAATTGAGATGGTACTGGATAATCTTCCGGCATCTTACAACTGCGATATGGATGCAAGAGAGCAGATGCATTATGCACAGTGTCTGGCAGGTATGGCATTCTCCAATGCATTGCTTGGAATCGTACACTCTATGGCACATAAGACAGGTGCAGCATTCTCAACAGGACACATTCCTCACGGATGTGCGAATGCGATCTATCTTCCATATGTTATCAAATACAACGCAAAAGATCCGGTTGCAGCAAAACGTTATGCTGAGATCGCACGCAGAATGGGACTTCCGGGAGCATCTGAGAAAGCACTCATCAACAGTCTGGTTGAAAAGATCGATGACTTTAATGTCAAACTGAACATTCCAAAGACTCTCAAAGACTTCGGAATCGAGGAAAATGAATTCAAAGAAAAAGTTGCCAAGATTGCAGAACTGGCAGTAGGTGATGCATGTACAGGATCTAATCCTCGTGCAATCGATCCTGCAACAATGGAAAAATTATTCACATGTACATATTACGGAACAGAAGTTGATTT
>ENA-OQKD01000355-OQKD01000355.1-human-gut-metagenome-genome-assembly--contig:-NODE-355-length-12298-cov-2.648262_pt1 | contig 12298 bp, 12 predicted proteins | sample MGYA00242775_ERZ504792 | MGnify/ENA primary metagenome ERZ504792 (study PRJEB26092, sample SAMD00036401) | human gut metagenome | host: Homo sapiens | study: EMG produced TPA metagenomics assembly of...
ATGTCTGCTTGTATCATCTGTGTTACCAGTATTCCGGACTATAGTCTGACTTATAATGTTACCACTTAAAAGAAGTATGGCGCCAATATTTGCTATCATTGTAATTGCAGCAATAATGGTGCAGACAACTGATAATAAATGTGTTGAGTTTTTTTAATTTAACTGATTCATAAATTAAGCTCCTTTCATTTCACAACTCACATCATATCATATTTTATATCTTTATCAACTATATTTTAATGATAAACATAAATTAAAATGCGTTTATCATTAAATATGGCAAATCGTAAACAGAGGAAAATTTTTCTCTGGAATTTTTCTTACCTCTGAAATCTTAATTTTTTACTGGATTTTTTGAAATGTTCCTGTTAAACTTAAATTAAGTATGCCCGCTCACAGAAAGAAGGGCATGGACACCTTCTGTTTTTGCAGCAGATATATTTTATATAAGAAAGGAAATTCATATGCTAAAGATTAAAAGCTATGAAAGAGTAAACAGTATTGCAGAAGCTTACGAGCTGAATCAGAAAAAATCAGCCTGCGTGCTTGGCGGTATGGTATGGCTGAAAATGGGAAACCGAAATATTTCCACAGCAATTGATCTGTCTGGTCTGGGACTGGACACTGTTCAGGAGCTGGAAGATGAATTTGTGATCGGATGTATGACAACACTTCATGATCTGGAAACAAATGCAGCTATGAATGAATTTACAGGAGGAGCAGTCAGGGAGAGTCTGCGTCACATTGTAGGAGTGCAGTTTCGGAACTGCGCTACAGTTGGAGGCAGTATTTTCGGAAGATATGGATTTTCTGATGTTTTGACCATGTTTCTTGCAATGGATACCTGGGTGGATATGTATCAGGCAGGAAGAATCCCGCTTACAGAATTTGTAACACAGAAAAAAGACAGGGATATTCTCCAGTCTGTGATCGTAAAAAAGACACCTCTTAAAGTCACATATTTAAGCCAGAGAAATTCTGAGACGGATTTTCCGGTTCTTACCTGTGCGGCTTCTCTGATTGGAGACACGCCGAGAACCGTGATCGGGGCAAGACCCGGACGGGCTATGATTGTTGAGGATGCGGAAGGGATTCTGAAAGACTTTGGTGAAATGACTAAAAACCAGAAGCCGCAGGCAGCGCAGGATTTTGCCCGCTATGCCGCAGAACATGTGCCGGTGGGATCAAATATGAGAGCTTCCGAAGACTACAGAAAGCTTCTCACACAGGTACTCACAAGGCGAGCATGGGAAACAGTAGGAGGGATGAAAAAATGAAGCTGAGCTTTTGGCTGAATGGAGTTTACCGTCACGATGATGTTGAGCCGGATACATTGCTGCTGGATTTTCTGAGAGACAAAGGCTGCTACAGTGTAAAGAGAGGCTGCGAGACAGCGAACTGTGGATTATGCACTGTACTGATGGACGGAAAGCCTGTACTTTCCTGCAGCACGCTTGCGCTGAGAGCAGAAGGCAAAAAAATTGTGACCATGGAGGGAATGCAAAAAGAGGCAGAGGAGTTCGGCGCTTTCCTTGCAGATGAAGGCGCAGAACAGTGCGGCTTCTGCAATCCGGGATTTATCATGAATGTTTTTGCAATGGAAAAGGAACTTGAGAATCCTTCAGAAGAGGATGTGAAGGAGTATCTTGCCGGAAATCTCTGCAGATGCTCCGGGTTTGTGGGACAGACAAGAAGTATCCTGAAGTATCTTGAACATAAAAAATCACAGAAAAAGGAGGAGGCAGAAGAATGAGCTATGTCAGCAGGCCGGTAAGAAAAAAAGACGCCATGGCGCTTGTAACCGGAAAGCCGGTATATACAGATGATCTGGCGCCGAAAGATTGTCTGATCGTCAAAGTTTTGCGAAGCCCTCATGCCAATGCCTGGATCGAGGAGATCAAAACAGGAACTGCCCGTCAGGTAAATGGAATTGCCGCTGTTTATACATATAAAGATGTTCCCCAAAAGCGTTTTACCCTTGCAGGACAGACTTATCCGGAGCTGAGTCCGTACGATCACTATATTCTTGACCGCAGACTGAGATTTGTGGGCGATGCTGTGGCGATTGTGGCAGGTGAAACAGAGGAGGCAGTAGACAGGGCGCTGAAACGGATCAAGGTAAAATATCAGGTTGACCAGCCTGTTCTTGATATGCATAAAGCAAAAGACGCTGATATCCTGGTACATCCGGAGGAAGACTGGGAGGCAAAAATACCAGTAGGGGCAGATAATAAGAGAAATCTTTGTGCTTCAGGACTGGAGGAATCCGGTGATGTGGATAAAATCTTGGCGAATGTAAGTATACTGTGGACCGGACCTATCACACCAAAGCAAACCAGCAGGCAATGATGGAGACTTTCCGGACCTATTGTTATATGGATCATTTCGGACGTCTGAATGTGGTATCATCCACACAGATTCCTTTCCATGTAAGAAGAATCCTGGGAAATGCTCTGGACATTCCCTCTTCGAAGGTTCGGGTGATCAAGCCAAGGATCGGAGGCGGATTTGGCGCAAAGCAGACTTCTGTCTGTGAGATTTATCCTGCATTTGTTACCTGGATGACAGGCCGTCCGTCAAAAATCATTTACTCCCGTTACGAATCCCAGATCTGCGCATCTCCCCGTCATGAGATGGAGATCCGTGTAAGAGCAGGCGCAGATGAAAACGGAATCGTTCGCGCCATTGATGTTTATACTCTTTCCAATGCAGGCGCGTACGGAGAACACAGTCCTACGACAGTTGGATTAAGCGGGCATAAATCCATTGCCCTTTATCGTCATACGGAAGCTTATCGTTTTGCCTATGATGTTGTTTATACCAATGTACAGGCAGCAGGAGCGTACCGTGGATACGGAGCAACACAGGGAATCTATGCAGTTGAATCAGCAGTGAACGAGCTGGCTGAGATCATGGGAATGGATCCGGTAAAGATCCGGGAGCTGAACATGCCTCTTCAGGGAGAGCCTCTTCCTGCATACGGAGATTGTGATACAGCAGAAAGCTGTACCATGGATCAGTGTATGGAACGGGCAAAGGAAATGATGAACTGGGATGAAAAATATCCCTGTAAGGATCTTGGAAATGGAAAAGTCCGCGGAGTAGGTGTTGCCATGGCCATGCAGGGTTCCTCGATTGCAGGAATTGACGTGGGCGGCGCAGATATGAAGCTGAATGAAGACGGTTCCTATACACTGGGACTTGGATGTGCGGATATGGGTACCGGCTGTGATACCATTCTTGCCCAGATGGCAGCTGACTGTATGGAAACTTCAATAGATAATATTGTTGTGTTTGGGGTAGATACAGATATTTCTCCATATGATTCCGGCTCCTATGCCTCAGCCACAACTTACACCACCGGAATGGCAGTAGTTCAGTCCTGTCAGGAGCTTCGCGGCAGAATCTGCGCTCTTGGCGCAAAAATTCTGCAGGCAGATCCGGAGGAAGTAAATTTTGACGGAGAATTTGTATTTACAGATGAAGAACATAAGGTTTCACTGAAAGACATTGCCATTCAGGGAACCTGCGGAAATTCTCAGGAGCTTCAGGTTACAAGAACCTATTCTTCACCGGTATCTCCGCCGCCTTTTATGGTAGGAATGGCAGAAGTAGAAGTCGATAAAGAGACCGGAAGCACAAAGGTGATCGATTATGTGGCAGTGGTGGACTGCGGAACACCCATTAACCCGGAATCTGGTACGGGTGCAGACGGAAGGAGGAATTGCACAGGGAATTGGAATGGCTCTCTATGAGGATATTCAGTATAATGAAAAAAGGCGCTGTCCGCAACAATTCCTTTATGCAGTATAAGATTCCGTCCCGTCTTGATATCGGAGATATCCGGGTAGAAATCCGGGGAAGCTATGAGCCTACCGGTCCTTTTGGGGCAAAATCTGTAGGCGAGCTGGTAATTGACACTCCTTGTCCGGCAATTGCCGCAGCAGTATATAATGCCACAGGCGTCAGGGTTCGTGAACTTCCGATCACACCGGAAAAAATAGCAATGGGAATTCTTCAAAAAGAATCGGAGAAATAGTATGGGAATGGTGGTTAAACTGATTCTGGCAGGATTCTGGCTGGTTCTTGTACCGGCCGCTGCCGGAATCCCGTTTACAGGAAAAAAACAGTCCGGTTTTTCAGAAACATTTCTGAACGGATATCTGGTGCTTTTTACTGTAATGGAAATCCTTACTTTGCCTATGACAGTTATGAAAATGCCTCTCCATGTGCTGACTGCTGCCTGGGGAGGCATTGGAATAGTACTGGCCGTTTTTGGACTTTTTGCGTTTGGAAAAAGGAAAGCTTCTTTTCTGTCTGCCTGGAAAGAAAAAAACGTCCGTCCTTTTATTTCTGTATTGCCATATTACTTATTCTCCTTCAGATAGCAGTGTGTTCACTGATGGCTCATATGGATGCTGACGATTGTTTTTATGTGGCAACGGCTACAACAGACGTTTACACAGATACGATCTTTGAGGTGGATCCCTATACAGGAACTGCATACAGGGTGCTGCCCAGACGATATGTGCTTTCGCCGTTTCCGGTATTTCTGGCAGTGGTAAGTCAGCTGAGCGGCAGACTCCATCCTGCAGTTATGGCACATATGGTATTTCCGGCAGTTTTTCTTTCAATGGCGTACATGGTGCAGGCTGTGCTGGCAAAAAAATGGTTTCCCGGAGAAAAAAAGGCCCAGGGGATCTATCTTCTTCTGGCAGCTTGCATCTGCAGCTTTTCCGGCTATTCTGTTTACAATGCGGGAAACTTTCAGATGGTTCGTATCTGGCAGGGAAAAGCTGTTTTGGCTTCCGTACTTCTGCCGTATCTGCTTTGTCTGTGTATATCGTTTTTCCTCGAAAAAAAGCAGGAGATATCCTGGGTTCCACTGGTGCTTGCCAATATAAGCTGCTGCCTTCTGTCCTCTATGGGAGTGATACTTGCACCTCTTCTGACAGGCTGCTTTTTTATCATTTCCCTGATTGTCAGGAGAGACTGGAAACGGGTACTGGCAGGATTTTTATGCTGCCTGCCTTCCATTGCTCTGGGGATCGTGTATATTTTAATGGGCTGACAGGAGGATGGAAATGAAAGAAGTATTAAAACAGTCAGTAAATTTCTGGCAGAGCTACTGGGGTGACAGCCTGATGCCGTGGCTGCTTCTGGCAGCTGTTCTCTTTCTTGTGATCTTCAGAAGAAAGAAAAAAAGCACAAAATATCTGTTGTTTTATCTTTTTCTGGTTCTGTCTCTGTTTTTCTGCCCGCCTGCAGCCAGGATCATACAGAAGTGTATAGGCTCCAGTGTATACTGGCGTGTTCTCTGGCTTCTTCCGGTAGTTCCTGTTATTGCTGTGGCTATGACAGAATTTCTGAAGGAGAGAAAAGGCATTTTGCAGTTTCTCTTGGTCATAGCGGCGGCAGGAGCGGTAGCTGTGTGCGGAAAGGGCATTTGTCAGGCTGGAAATTATAAGCTGGTTCATAATTACCAGCAGGTGCCGGATGAGGTGGCTGCCATCTGTGAGATGGTAAAGCAGGATGCCAAAGATTCAGAGTTCCTTCTGGCGGCAGATAATTATATTGGACCTTATGTCCGTGTGTATGATCCGTCTATTTATATGCTGTTTAACAGAGAGGGACGGGGCGGCGCTGGCGAAGGAGTAAGGCAGCTTTATCTGGAGATCAATGCGCCGGTGTTTAATTACCGCAACATTGCGTCTGTGGGAAAAAGACTTTCCTGTAATTATCTGGTTGTAAAAATTCCGGATAAGCAGCAGAAAAGTGAACTTGAACTATATGGATACCAGGAGGTGGGAACAGCCGGAAGCTATGCCCTGTACCGGCTGGGAGATTCAGCAGATGCTGTAAGAAATCCCATTCTTGACCGTTGGGACTGGAGATGAGAAAGCGGATGAGACCGCTTCGGACTTTCATAATCCCTTGATTATTGAGGGAATTGTATCATTTTATACACCAGATGCAGACTGGATGCGGCAGTCTGCATCTGGTGCTTTTTGCTTTTATATACTTTTAAAATCCGGCGTCCCCATAAGGTCGTAGGGGGTGCTTTGATACACGTAATAATTCAGCCAGTTTGTGTACAGGTTGTTTGCATGAGCACGCCACATAAGGAGAGGTTTGTTGGTGGGATCGTTATCTTTGTAATAATTCCGGGGAAGTTCAATGGGAAGCCCCTTATCGGTATCCCGCTTATATTCTCCGTCCAGGGTAATGCGGTCGTATTCCGGATGACCCATAACAAAGATTCGGCGTCCGCCTTCTGCCATTGCAAGAAACAGTCCGGCCTCCTCGGATTCAGCCAGAATTGTAATTTCTTTACATGCGCGAATATCCTCAATGGGAACTTCGGTATGCCTGGAATGTGGAGCCAGAAACATATCGTCAAAGCCCCTCACAAGAGGAATTTTGCGGTTCAGAACCCTGTGCCAGAAAAGACCAAACATTTTCTGGTCAAGTTTTTTCTTCTGAAGACCGTAAAAATGATAAAGACCTGCCTGAGCAGCCCAGCACAGAAAAATGGTGGAAGTGACGTGGGTTTCTGTCCAGTCCATGATCTCTGTAAGCTCGTTCCAGTAATCCACTTCCTCAAAAGCCATCTGTTCCACAGGCGCGCCGGTGATGATCATACCGTCAAAGCGCAGGTCTTTCAGCTCGGAAAAAGGTCTGATAGAACTTATTCAGATGACTGAGAGAGGTTGGTTTTTTGCCACATGGCTTTCCACAGCCATAAATGTGACGTCTACCTGAAGAGGAGTGTTGGAAAGAGAGCGGAGAAGCTGGAGCTCTGTTTTCTTTCGTTTTAAGGGCATCAGATTCAGAATCAGAATCTGAAGTGGGGCGGATATCCTGATGGACTCGCCCGTTGTTTCATCCAATAAACAAAAATTATTTTCTTTTTCCAGAATTTCTTTTACGGGAAGTTCTCCCTGTATTTTAATCGGCATTTTATGATCCTCCTTGCCTTTTACTTATTCTGCCTGAAAATCTCCCTTTGTAAGACTCAGGAAATCCTCTTCGGACAGAATGGGGATTCCAAGCTCCTTTGCTTTTTTGTTTTTTGATGAGCCGGATGTTTTGTCATTGTTGATCAGATAGTTTGTCTTTGATGTCACAGAGCCTGTCACTTTGCCTCCAAGAGATTCAATGAGAGCTTTTGCCTCGTTTCTGTTGGAAAAATGCTCCAGGCTGCCTGTGATCACGAAGGTCATTCCTTCAAAGGTCTGATCTTTGGGCGCCTCTTCTTTTTCAATAGTAAGGTGGCTGATCAGATGATCCAGCTTTTTGTTGTTCTCTTCAATCTGGAAATAGGAAACAAGATTTCCTGCAATCACAGGGCCGATGCCGTCAATGGCGCTGACTTCATCCGAATCTGCATGGCGGATGGCTTCCAGGTCATAATCAAAATGGCGGCAGATCACTTTTGCATTGGCAAGGCCGATATTGGCGATTCCAAGACTGTAAATGACTTTTGCCAGAGTGGTGGTTTTTGCTTTTTCCAGACTTTCTGTAAGATTGTTAAAGGACTTTTCTCCGAAACCATCCATGGCTACAATTTCATCTCTGTATTTTTCTATTTCAAAAATATCTCCGAAATCATGGATAAATCCTCTGGCAATAAACTTTTCCAGGGTCGCCTCGGAAAGACCGTCAATATTCATGGCGTCTCTGCTTACAAAAAGAGTAAATGCTTTGATCTTTTTTGCGGTACAGTCGGGATTCATACAGTACAGCGCCTCTACATCGTTTTCTTTCATGATCTGCGCTTTTTTGCCGCACACCGGACAGATGTCCGGAATTTCCAGATGGCTGCTTCTGGTAAGATTTTCTGCAATCTGAGGGATGATCATGTTGGCCTTATATACCTGGATCGTATCTCCGATGCCAAGCTCCAGTTCCCGGAGAATACTTACGTTGTGCACACTGGCGCGGCTTACCGTAGTTCCTTCCAGTTCTACAGGGTCAAATACTGCAATAGGATTGATAAGACCGGTTCTGGAAGGACTCCATTCAATTTCCCTTAAGGTTGTTTCCCGGATCTCGTCTGCCCATTTAAAAGCAAAAGCGTTTCTCGGGAACTTTGACGTTGAACCCAGAGAATCTCCGTAGGAGATATTATCATAAAGGGCTACCAGACCGTCGGAAGGGAAATCGTTTTGTGCAACTGCGGATGAAAAATAATCCATTGCCTCATCCAGCGTTTCGCCTGTGACAACCCGATATTCTACGGTTTCAAAGCCCTGACTTTTCAGCCATTCCATCTGGTATTCTCTGGAATTGTGCATATCCACATCCTGAGCAGATACAAGTGAAAATGCATAAAAGCGTACATTGCGCCGGGCAGTGATCTGATTATTCAGCTGCCGGACAGAACCGCTGCAGAGATTTCTGGGATTTTTATATTTTGCGTCAACATCTTCGATAGAGTCATTGATACGTTCAAAATCAGAGTAAGTGATAATTGCTTCTCCCCGAAGCACCATACGGCCCTGAAAGGCAATTTTCAGAGGAATGTTGCGGAATACTTTTGCATTGTTTGTAATGACTTCGCCAACTACTCCGTTTCCTCTGGTGACGGCTTTCTGAAGAGCACCGTTTTCATAGGTGAGCACAATAGTCAGTCCGTCCATTTTCCAGGACAGAAGGGTTTTATGGCTTCCGATAAATTCCCGGAGCGCTTCTCTGTCTTTTGTTTTATCCAGAGAGAGCATGGGTGTTTCATGAGTCTCTTTTGGAAGAAAATCTACTGCTTCATATCCTACGTTTACGGTGGGGCTGTCGGCCAGAACAATTCCGGTTTCCTGCTCCATTTTTACCAGCCGGTCGTACAGAGCGTCGTACTCCCTGTTGTCCATGATCTCCCTGTCTTCCTGATAATAGGCTTTTGCCGCCTTGTTTAATTTTTTTACCCAGCTCTTTCATCTGCTGCAGGGCTGTTTCCATAATGACCTCCTGTAATTGTTCGTTTGATGAATTTTTTAGCATTTGTGTCAGTTCCTGCCATTCTTCAGGCCGGATCTCTCTGAATTCGCCCGGTTTCAGCCCGTCCAGAGTAAGATTCATGATCCTTACCCGCTTCAGAGTCCGGACTTTATAGCCGAAATAAGCGCACATTCTCCGGATCTGCCTGTTAAGACCCTGGGTGAGAACAATGCGGAAACTGTATTTCCTGCTTTTTCAACTACGCATTTCCGGGTAACGGTATCCAGGATGGGAACGCCCTCTGACATATGTCGGATAAACGGAGCAGTAACCTCCCGGTCTACAGTAACCAGATATTCTTTTTCGTGAAAATTTCCTGCCCGCATAATGCGGTTGACAAGATCGCCCTGATTGGTCAGGAGAAGAAGCCCCTGGGAATCTTTGTCCAGCCTGCCTACAGGGTAGATCCTTATGGGATACTGAAGATACTCAGTTACCGTTGTTTCCTGGCGCTGTTTTTTTGTGCTGCACACAATTCCCTCTGGTTTATAAAAAAGAAGAAGAACCTGTTTGTTTTCTGCTGAAACAGGTTTTCCGTCCAGACAGACCCGGGCATCGGCAGGGTATTTTTTCTCCTGTAGCTATCACTTTTCCGTTGACCGTGATCCTTCCGGCATCTGTGTACTGGTCTGCTTCCCGTCTGGAGCAGATTCCTGCGCTGCTCAGGTATTTATTGATTCTGATGTTTTCTGTAATTTGTTTTTTATCCATTGTTTCATTATATTTATTTTTCTGATTTATTGGCAACAATCAAATAGAGGGCAGGGTTGTATTTTTTTGTCGCATATTGTATGATAGGAACTGACAGCATAAAAAGAAGGAGGAAATCATATGCCGGATCGCAACAGGCGGACAAATCTTTTGCTGCTTCTGGTTATGGTTCTTATCTGTACAGGCTGTGCCCTTCTGTTTCGTCAGTCAACAGCGTATCCTTCGAAGGCAGAAGGAGGAACTGTTCGGCTGTTTGCTTCCGAAGATACCGAAAAGCCGGAAGCAGATAACGGCAGCAGTAAAACAGATGTTTCTGAATCTGAGGAAAAGGTTTCACCTGCAGCCACTCCAACAGCTACACCAGTGCCGTTTGAAGTTTCGCCGGAAGCAGAAAAAGGGGTGTGGACTTCCAGCGGAAGCAACTGGATGTTTATGGTAGACGGACAGGCGTATACAGGCTGGCTTACAGATACAGATGGAAAGCGTTATTTTTTTGACAGCAGTGGGATTATGAAAACCGGATGGGTGGATGACGGCGGTAAACGGTATTTTATGGATCTGGACGGTATTATGCAGACCGGATTTATTACCACAGAAGGAAAAAGCTATGAGCTTCTGTCTGACGGTTCCCTGAAGGGCTACAAAGCCGCTGAAAAGAAAGCAGATAATAAAAAAACGCCGGAGCAGACAAAAGCGCCGGAAAAAGAAGCCTCCCGCAAAGAGGCTTCTGATTCGCAGAAGAAGAAATCGCAAAAGAAAAAATATATAGCCCTGACCTTTGACGACGGGCCCAGTTCGTTTACTGACCGGCTTCTGGACTGTCTGGAGGCTAATAATGCCAAAGCCACTTTTTTTATGGTTGGAAAGGAAATTGAATATTTTTCCGACCAGGTAAAGAGAATGGAAACACTGGGATGCGAACTGGGAAATCATACCTATTCTCATACAGATCTTTCCACACTGGCGCCGGAAGATATGTCGGCTGAGATCGCAGGAGTAGATGAGCTTTTAACAGAGCTTACCGGTCATGGGGCTACTGTGGTGCGCCCGCCCTATGGCTCTGTGAATTCATCTGTAAAAGAAACGGTGGGAACTCCTATGATCCTGTGGTCTATTGACACACTGGACTGGGAGAGCCAGGATCCTCAGAAGATTGTAGATACCACGCTTTCTCAGGTGGAGGACGGATCCATTATTCTTATGCATGATATTTTCAGCACCACTGTGGATGCGGCAGAGATCCTGATCCCCCAGTTAAAAAAGCAGGGATATGAAATGGTAACGGTTCATGAGCTGGCAAAAAGAAACGGGATCCAGCTGGGGACAGGGACTACATACAGTGATCTGAAAAAGCTGGATTCAAATTTGGTCTGACATTCAGAAATATTACAGGGATGAGTATAATTTATTCCTGAGCATGGAGAAATATCTGCAGAACCATCTGTGGTTCCTGCACAGTTCCAGAGGATCTGGCACGAATACCAAAGCCCAACAGTTTATGAGAAGCTATAAGAGAAAACAGGTGCAGGCCATAATGTTTACGGATTTTTTGTAAAAGCACTTTGAATATTTTCTAGCCAATGCATGTAGACAGATCTGTTTTGATGTCGTCTGGAAGAATCGGCAAATATATTTGACAGAGTGTCCGGAATATTTTGATAAAGAAAACCGGAATACAAGGAGAATGCTCTTATGAAAATACGTTTTATCCGACATGGAGATCCGGATTATGGAAATGATACACTGACAGAAAAAGGAAGAAAAGAGGCATAGCTTCTGGCAAAAACAGCGCACAGCCCTGCGCTTGTTCCCACCTCAGCTACAAAGGTTGTTACTGAAGAAAGGGAACAGGGGATTGCATATTTTCGGGGGATTCGCCTGGGAGACAGTTCTTATCTGTATGCGGGAAACCAGGAGCCATCCTTTGCATGCAGATTTGCGAGCTGTTTGGAAATAAAGAACAGAGACATTAATGAAAAAACTTCATAATAAAATAACATAGAACCCTGTGAGGATTTTGAGATTACACAAAATTTTCACAGGTTTTTTTAAGTTTAATTAAGGTAAGTCCCCTATACTTGGAAATTGTTACAGGAAACAGAGATGATTTTCGGTGAGAAGAATCTCTAAAATGAAGGGAGTTTTATTATGAAAAACAGACAGGCAGCAATATTGACAGGAATGTTTTTGTGTATGGCAGCAGTTACCGGCTGCGGAAGTAATACAGAGACGCAGGCGGCAAAACAGCAGGGAAGCGGAATCGAAGACACAGCAGCAGAAAATACAGCAGCAGAAGGCGATGATGAGAAAACGGACGGGAAAACGGAAGAACAAAATAAAGAAAATCAGATTTTCGGTAAGATTGTTTCGGTATCTGAGGACTCCATTACAATTTCTGTAGAATCTGCTCCGGTAAATGGAACAGAAGATGGAAAAGAAAATTCCGGCACAGAAGAGACAGGAGAAGAACAGACTATTGCTCTTACAGAAAATACGGTGATCCGAAAACAGACTATGGGACAGCCTGGCGGAGAAGCGCCGGAGATGCCTGAAGGGGAAGCGCCGGAAAATGGCGGGGCTTCGGAACAGCCGG
>ENA-OQKD01000357-OQKD01000357.1-human-gut-metagenome-genome-assembly--contig:-NODE-357-length-12275-cov-3.472917_pt1 | contig 12275 bp, 13 predicted proteins | sample MGYA00242775_ERZ504792 | MGnify/ENA primary metagenome ERZ504792 (study PRJEB26092, sample SAMD00036401) | human gut metagenome | host: Homo sapiens | study: EMG produced TPA metagenomics assembly of...
CCCGCTTTCTTTCGTTTTTTCTTATGGTCTTATCATAGCGGATTAATGTGATGAATTTGTGTTTATTCATTTAACAAATATTGAATTGAAAACACAAAAAAGACCGGACTTAGAAAATGATTGAAAATTTCATCTTTCTATCCGGTCTTTCATTTTATAAATCTACAAAATCAATATCAAAGCCATCGTTTTTTTGAAGATGTTCTATTGCTTCTGCCTACTGCCTGTTTTTCCTCAGGCTCATCAAACGCTTCATCGTCGTATTCATTCTCATAATCGTCATCATATCCGACTTCAAAATCATCGTCAAACCCATATTCGTCCGACTCGTCGTCCAGATAACCTTCTTCCTCATAGTCATCGTCGTACTCGTCGTCATATTCATCTTCATACTCGTCGGCATATTCATCTTCATATTCATCCGAATACTCAGCATACTCTTCTGACTCATCCGATTCATCATCAAAGTCATCATCGTAATCATCTTTTGCTTTTCCTTTTTTAGCGGACTTTGCACTCAACTTTTTCTCTTCTTCCTCGAATGGAATGTCGTACTCATCATACAGATCATCTAATTCCTGATTTCGATGGACAAGTTTTACCGCAAATACGATTGCCAAAATCAAGAGAAGCAAAAACAATGCTGCCGCCGCTACAAGAACAACCATTGTATTTTCCGCTACAAATTCGCCCAGCTTCGCAACTATGCCGCTCTCACTGTCTTTCTTTTTCGTCTCCTCTTTCGGAGCCTCAAAATACTGATATGTTCCGTCTTCTGTATCGTACTGATAGAAAGATTTTTCACCTGTCCTTGTATTCAATGCATAAATAACATAATATCTGGAATTGGACGGATCAGACCATGCCGGGAAGTTTTCTTCCTGAACTGTCATGTCCACTTCCTGATAACTGCTCGGAAGTTTTGCCGACTTCGGTGCATCAACAACGATCAAAGATGTTGTATCCGATATTGCAATTTGTGCGAAAGGAGCAAATGTTGCATCCTCTGTATTAAACAGGAAAAATTTTCCTTTTCCTGCGTCATCCATTAAAAATCCAAGATAAACTCCCGCGTCATTTGCTACAAATTTTCTCTCTTCTCCGTTAAATGTCATCTTTGTCTCAGAATAACCTTCCGGAATATCTGTTGTCGTAAACGCCTCCGAAAAATGATAATCATTTCCGTCTACAGTCACAACAATATCTGTACTTTCACCTGCCGGTGAATTAGGAGCCGATGTCGGTTCTACACTTGTTGTTCCATCGTCTGCCGCTGCAATCGAAATTGCGGAAGATCCATTGTTCAATTTAATGTATCTCCGGAAGAAATCGTAGCTGAGCTGCTGCTTACAGAAATCTGCGTATTCGCAACCGTAAGAGCTCTGAAAACTACCGCCGTTCTCAGCTCTGTTCCGCCGCCTGTACCTTTATAAGTCAGCGTACCCGCACCGTCTGCCGTAAATCCATCGCCGCTGACAAATTCAAGCGCCTTCGGATCATAACTCATTGTAACATCCACACTTCCGATCGTACCGCCTGAACTTTGAACAACAAAATCAACGCTCACATTCTCTCCGACTTTCGTTGACGGATCAGAAAACATCAATACGCCATCCGCCGCAAATACCACCGTACTCAACACCGGAATCATCAAACATACCGCAATAATAATGCTTGCAAATTTCTTTAATACTTTCATATACTTAACCTCTTTCTGTTTTTTATCTTCCCCTGTTCCGGTTGGATATTATTGAACTGTACCTTCCGGAGGTGCTTCGGTCTGTCCGCCGCCGCTGTCTGTTCCGCCATCCGGCACAACCGGAGGTTCTACAGTTGTACCGCCTGTATTATCCCCGGTACTGCCATTTCCTCCGACGCCGCCTGTTTCTCCCGAATTTCCGGTATTACCACTGTTTCCGCTCATGCTTCCGTCATCATAATTTCCGCCGGTGTTTCCGCCTTCGTAGTTACCGCTGTTATCGGTATATCCACTGTCATTATAAGATTCACCGCTATCATATGACGACTGCGATCCTGTTCCCGAAGACTTCTTTGCACTTGCAGTATACGAAATATTAGAACCGACCGTCTGCACTGTAGACGATGGAACATATCCTGTAATGCCAAACAGGAATTCATGAAGCTTTGTTACATTCGATACAAGATTATCCGGCACGACAACGCTTCCGATCTCTGAAAGCATATCTGTATACTTATCTTCCGGGAATCCCATATTTCCTACCAGTTTATATTCACTGTAAGCTGAAGCATATTTCAAAATCTCCGGCAGCGTAAAACTTGTTGAAACTTGCGGGAACACTTTATCGATGATCTTGTTTAACGTTCCGATATCCGCTCCCTTCGCCTTTTCAAACATTTTTTCTATTACAAGGCGCTGACGCTCCGTACGAGTAAAATCTCCGCCTGCCGTAGAACGAATTCTGGCATAAGTTGTCGCCTGCGTTCCGTCTAATTTCTGAAGGCCTGCACTTTGAAGAAGATTTGCCGCCTTTCCCGCCGAATTTGCCGTTTCAGGAATATATTGATTAATATACGGAAGTTCTTCCTCTGTAACTTCAATCTCTATGCCGCCCAACAGATCTACCGCATCTGCGATCGCGCCAAAATCAACCGTCACATAATCCTGAATATCAAGATCAAGATTCATGTTCAACATATTGATAGCAAGTACGGGACCTCCGTAGCTATATGCCGCATTACACTTCTGATAAGTTCCTTCTGAAAGATCAAGCAGCGTGTCTCTGTACACTGACACCATCTTGATTTCCTTTGTCTTATTATTCAAGCTTGCAACGATAATACAATCCGTACGATTTCCTTCTCCCAAGTCACCGTCTCTTGAATCCACGCCAAACAGTGCAACATTCGTATAACCGTCTCCAAGATCTACATTTTTATTTTTCTTCACTTCTTCATTGATAATGATGTCGTCCGCTTTAATTGATTTCGTATCAATCTTACTCCACTTCGCATAAACATACATTAATCCGAATGCTAAAAGCGCTGCGATGAAAGCTCCTACGCAGATTAATGCGATCTGCCATGGCTTCATCTTATGAACACGTCTCTTTTTGCGCTTCTTTCCTTTTCCTGAAGCGGAAAAATCTTTCCTGCGGGTAACCGGTTTCTTTGGCTTAGTTGACGTCTCTTTCCCCCTGTGCATTGCTTGCCTTCTGCGGGATGAATTACGCTTCACCTTGTTCTTTGACATATTTTCTCACCTATTTTAGTATATACTTAATCTACATCATACCATGATACAACAAATCTCTACATTATTCAATCATTTCCCCTGAAAAGATTAAATAAAAATCCCCAAAGTTCCCCGGGGATTTTTATCTGCATATTGAGGCTATTTCGCACAATATACTTATTCATATTTTTTTAATTGTTCAAGAATCGTTCTCGCCTTTTCTTCCCATGTATTCTCTAAAGCCTCTTTATCCAATAACGCCTTATATGTTTCATCTGTTTTCAGCAATATTGCCTTATCTAACTGCTCTAAAAATTCTTTATGGTCATGTCCGATCAACACCGATTCATATTTCCTGCATTCGTCCATATCCGTTGTCACGATCGGTTTATTAAGCGCCATATACTCAAATAATTTAACCGGAGAAGTCGCTTTCGTAATGTCGTTGATCAAAAACGGAATCGTTAAAACATCCATACGGGCGGCATAATTCTGAAGGATCTCATATGGACGCGACCCGCAAAAATGAACGTTTTTCCATTGATCTGCTCCCGATTTATCATAAGAATCATCATATTTGATTCCAAAAAGTACAACTTGATATTTATTTTCCTGATCAAGTTTTTTTCAACAGATCATAATCAAACCATTTTGCCAGCGCCCCATAATATCCGATAACCGGCTGCCCCTTTTTCAAGATAGACTCAAACTCTTCATCACACTTAAAATTCGGATCGCACCCATCATGAAAGTGAGCATAATCCACGCCATTACTTGAAAAAGCAAGCCGAACATCTCCTCGCTTTTCAATGACATCTTTCTTCAGCGCCTCGGCAGTTACAACAACAAAAATATTTTTATCTGTCATAGCCAGATCATACTTTTCTTTTACGTTCACGGGAAGTTCGTCTGTTCCCGCAAGATGCGGATTCAGGTCGTCAATATACTCATAAACGATTTTATATCCCTGCTGCATATACTCTTTAATCTTTGCCGCAGGCAAAGTCCAGTCTGTTGAATAGAACTGAACATATTTCGGAGCTTTGCATTTTTCAAGTTCCTGAAAAACGCAGCTTTGAAAACTGCTGTATTCGCATAGTTGACCAGATATAAATTATCCGCCTGTTTTTTGATCCGCTTCACATCATCCGTAAAACGTGTCACTTCATAAAAGACAAGCGTTCTTTGCTTCGCAAAATTGCTGAAAATATGCTGAGGTCTTTGGTACAAAGGCACATCCCATCCAAATGAACTTCTCCAGATCACAATCCGATCGTAAGAATTTTTTGAAAGAATCCGGTCGATTCCCTCGATAAATTTCTTTTATTAACAGCGACATAAATTCTTTCTTTTACAGAAAGCTTTACAAGATAATTAGAATAAATATATCCTGCCGCCTTTTTTATCGTTCCTGCCAACCCATAGTTTTTTTACAAGATTTTTCAATTTACTGATCTTATCTTTCATTTTTCTCCCATTCTCCCATATACGCTTTCAATTCTGCCGCTTTCACAGACCAGTCATTTTCCCACGCACACTTTTTCAGGAGCTCCTTCCGTTTTTCATCCTTGCAGTCGTCCTTACATTCTTCAACCAATGAAACAAATTCCTGTACATTTTGGGCGATTTTTACCGCAGTATATTTTAAACATTCCGGAAGCGCTGTTGAAACAACCGGTTTCTCCATCGCCATATATTCAAATAATTTAACAGGAGAAGTTGCTTTTGTAATATCATTGATCAAAAACGGGATAATGCATACATCCCAAAAATGTACATATCCTGCCAATGACTCATAAGGTTTTTTTCCAAAATACTTCACATTTTTATAATCAAGCATCCCGCTCTTTTTCAGCGAATCATCATGCTCAATCCCGATCAGGATCAACTGGATCTTCTCATTATCTGCCAGTCTTTTCAAAAGATCATAGTCAACCCAAGCCGCCAATGCCCCGTAATATCCGACATGCAGCATATCTTCTTTAAGCCACTGTCTGTAGACTTGATCTTCCGTCACGCTCTCCGGTACAAACTTGTCACACTCTGCCCCATTGGAAATTTGAACGATCCTCGTCTTTTTATTATTCGACTTTGCCTCTTTATACAGTTTATCCGCAGTCGCTACAGTCAACACATTTTTTGCTCTTAACAAATATTGATGTCTCGATCGGATCTGCGCGATTTTTTTTCTTGAAATAAGTTCCTCATTAATATCATCTACATACTCATAAATAATCCGAAATCCAAGTTCTGAATATTGTTTTATTCTGCTTACCGGAACGGTATCAGTAGAATATACCATGACGTATTTCTTTTCTATCTGCTTCAATGCATTTAATAAATACTTCCTATAATAATACAGATCCAATACATATACATGACGCGCAATCGGCGTGATACGCCGTCTATCCTTAAAATCTATATCATAATACGAATTGTATAAAATGAGCGTCTCCTCATCCCCCATATTTCTAAGCATATGCTGAGGACGCTGCATCATTATGTTGTGATATCCAAAGTGATTCTCATAAATAACAATCCTGGAATAACCTCTTCTTAAAATCCGATCTATAAGATCTTTCCTCACCCGACTGATCGGCGGATTCCATAAGTCACGCTCTGTTTTCTTCCACTTTACGGCAATCATCTTGATTGTTCCGCATATACCCTTTTTTCTGATTTTATTTATGAGTTCTTTTCCCGCCATGACTTTCCTTTCTCAATTCAAACAAAAACTTCACATTGCTGTTCCAAAAACGTTTTATACGCTTCGGTTCTTTCGTAATCCTATACAGCCACTCCAAATTATGACGTATAAAAAATGAAGGAGCACGCTGTTTCTTACCGCTTAAAACATCAAAACTCCCACCGACGCCAATATAAATTCCTTTTCTGTCAGAACGGAAATATTTATGAATCAAAAGTTCCTGCTGAGGAGCGCCTAATGCGACAAACACCAAATCCGGATCAAGCTCCGTTATCTGCCGCATTACCTTTTCTTTATCCTCTACATATCCATCTGTATATCCGGAAATAATGACATTCTTGTACTCTTTCTCAATCCGTCTGACAAAAGAATCCAAAACCTCTCTTTTTGCTCCGAACAAATAAATCGAGCACTTTTTTTCATTTGCATATTTAAGCAGTTCCTCACACAATTCCACTCCCGGTATCCTTTCTTTAAAACGGAATCCCAACTGCTCTCCACCCTTTACAATGCCGATACCGTCTGCAGCAATCACTGTATTTTTATCCATAAGAACCCGATTCATCTCCGGCATCTTCTTTCCGAGCATAAAAATCTCCGGATTGGCTGTCACAACAAAACAGCCTTTCTTTTCATCAATCCTTTTCTGCAAAAAATCTAAAAATCTATTTTTACTTCCTCTATATGTTCTCCCATAATATGCTTTTATAGATGCCATCACTTCTTTTCCTCGAACCCTTCCGTACTCTCTTTTACAAAAAGTATTTTTCCTGTCATAATGATCAATTTCAAATCGAGCAGAATCGAATAATTCTGTATATACATCAGGTCAAGCTTCAGCTTATCATACGCTGTCGTATTATATTTTCCGTAAATCTGAGCATATCCTGTAAGTCCGCCCTTGACTTTTAGTCTGTAAGAAAATTCCGGCACTTCCGCCGTATACTGCTCTACATGCTCCACCCTCTCCGGACGAGGACCTACAACGCTCATATCTCCTTTTAAAATATCAATAAACTGCGGCAATTCATCAATTCTGGTCTTTCTTATAAATTTTCCGACAGGGGTGATCCTTTCGTCATCTTCTTTTGCCGGTATGACTTCCCCCTCTTTTTCCGCATCTACGATCATACTTCGGAATTTATGAATTTCAAATACTTTTCCCCCGATCGTACATCTTTTCTGCCTGAAAAAGACAGGACCTCCATCATACAATTTGATCGCGATTCCGGTAATAAGCATAATTGGAGATGTTATCACCAGCATAAAAACAGAAATAATAATATCCAATGTTCTCTTTACAAACTTTTGTTCAAAAGTAAACCCATTATTACGCGACAGCAATAATGGAGTGTCAAAAAAATGAATATTTTCGGAGCTGCGAATAATAATGTCCGAAATTTTCGGTGTAATATACGACCGGATTCCTTCTGCATAACAAAACTTTACTAATTTATTACGCAAAGGAGAATGTATATCACAGAGAAATACCGCGTCAAACTTCTTCATTTCTTCTGTGATACGATCCCAGCCTTCTTCTACATTCATGGATTCTTTTATATTATATCGATCTTTTCTTGAATTTACTTTTCTCAAAAAGGATGTCGGATCGTATTCTTCATATAACAGTAGAATATCTCTGGGCGGAAATAGTTTTCTGAAAATCCAATTTACAACTAATGTCCACACTAAAATAACCCCGACATCAATAAATGTCAGAACGATCATAGCTTCAACAGGAATGAATTTCGCCGACAAAAGAACTGTCTCCAAATAAATCAGCACATTTGATGCCAACAAAGCAAGCGTCTGCGACAACATTAAACTGCTGCTTTTTAAATATCCGATCTTCATTCCGCCTAAAATATAAGAAAAAACCGTAAAAAAGAACGCGTAAAACGCAGCCATCATCAGATAGCCTTTATAATAAAACGGAAAAACAATTCCATCGTTATAGTTTTCATCCCATATATGAATGAAAAAGAATATCAATATCGCCAATAATAATATATTAAATCCAAAACGTATCAGCCTCTTATACTGTTCCAGCTTCCCAGTATGCATCGCTATATACTCCTCTTTTCTTCTGCATTGTTCTATATCTGTTAGATTATAGTATATCTTGTACCTTTTTTCAAGGTTTCATCATTTTCTACATTTTTATTTAAGAAAAAAGACATCCTTCTTTAAGATGCCTTTTTATTCTATATATTTTTCACAAAATTCTGCAATTTAAAACTACTTTTTCTCGAGAAAAATCTTTCTTGTTATAAAGTTGTAGACCATAACGATCACAGTGGCAATGATCTTTGACAACATATAGTAAATATGCATCATGTCAACAAACAGCCACATAAACAACTGATTTATTCCCAAACCGATCACGCTTAACACAATAAACACAATAAATTCCTGTGTCTTATTCGCATCCTTTTTCGCATCAAATACCCATTTTACACTTAAAATGTAATTGTATATCACTGATGCCGTAAAAGAAATCATTCCCGAAATCAAATAATGAATCCCGCAAAATTCCGTCAGTAAAAACAATAATCCTGCATCAATAACAAAAGCTGTTCCGCCTACAAACCCGAATTTTATAATCTGGGAAAATAATTTCTTTGTATTACTCATGGGCTTTGTTTCCTTTTTCCATACTGATCATCTGCAGTTTAAACTCAAAGTCCTGACGATCTTTTTCCACGATCGTTGTCAAAATCAATCCTGCAAAGAAAGATTGAATCGCTGCCAGCGCAACAAATCCGCTGACGATCAATGTCGGGAAATTAGGTACTAATCCGGTCTTTAAATATGTCACAAAGACAGGAATGAATAAGATTGCCGCAATTAGAACCAGCAGCGCTGACAACATTCCGAAAAATCCTAACGGCTTATAATTCTTATACAATCTGCCGATTGTCTTGAGCACTTTAAATCCATCGGAATAAGTATTCAGCTTTGATTCGCTTCCGTCAGGACGGTCGCGGTATTCAATGATTACATTTTCAACAAGCATGTTTTTATGCACAGCATGAATACTCATTTCTGTTTCAATCTCAAACCCCTTTGACAGAACCGGAAACGTCTTTACAAACTGATAGCTGAACGCCCGATATCCCGTCATAATATCACGAATATTACTCTTAAACAGATGGTTGATCGTTCCTCTTACGAGACTGTTTCCGAAATTATGGAACGGACGTTTATTTTCTTCAAAATAAGTGGATGACAAACGATCTCCTACTACCATATCCACATTTCTTTCCAATACTTTTGTAACCATTTCCCGTCCAAATTCCGCCGGATACGTATCATCTCCATCGATCATAATATAACATTCCGCGTCTATTTCACGAAACATGCGACGGATCACGTTTCCCTTTCCCTGCTGATATTCATAACGAACAACAGCTCCGGCTTCTCTTGCGATTGCAGCCGTGTTATCCGAAGAATTGTTGTCGTACACATAAATTGTAGCTTCCGGCAACTCTTTTTTCCAATCTTCCACTACTTTTTTAATCGTCTGACTCTCATTATAACAAGGAATCAAAACTGCTATTTTATCCATTTTTTGTATTTTTCCTTTCTCTTTTCCATGATAACAACCCTTTTTGAGTAATTAAACTTAACATAAGCGGTAAGCACATAATCACAGGGTATGCATAACGAACGAGTGCTACAGGGGAGATCAACAACGTGAACCAGTATGCCCCCCAAAAGCCAAACACAAATAATTGCTTATAATTTTTTCTATAAAAACTAACACTTATTCCAAACAATAATACAATAAAATATGTGCCCGGAACAAAAAAGTTGGAAACTATCGGAATTTTTTTCCATACAGCACTTTGAAAAAACGGTCTTAATATCTCTTCGTACTGCGGGAACAAACTCATTCGCTCTAAATAAATATAATCTCCTTTAAACAAATTCGGATCTGCCATATCAAATTCAGTATACGGATGAAACATTCTTTCATCCGGATATGATTTATTCGGATACCAAAACCCACAACTATTCTGCAAAAAAGCTTCTATATATTTTCTCGGACTTTTCAATCCAATACTTACATATAACTTTCCATATTTGGGCAGATCACTTTTCAAAACTTCTGAATTTAAATAATTCTTCGTTGCATCTGAAATCATCGGTCTATATTGATAATCCATAATATTTTTTTCCGGTATCAATTCCAATAGAGCTTCTTTTTCCTCATCCGTATACGCTTCCGGAGTTTCAACATACACTTTTGCCAACTGCTGGCATGGTATACTCATCATTTCACGAATGTTGCCGGATTTAACGCCTAGACTTGGAAGCAAAATATTCTGATATGATACATAGATTAACATTGATAACATAAACAAAATAATAGTTGCCTTTCTTCTCTCTTTAAAACAAAAAAAGCAAATCGGTATGAGCAAGATCAATGCATATAATCCATTATTCCGAAACATACACATTAATACTACATATAAAACAAACTTGACTAAATTCCACCGATTATCCCAAAATCCTGATGTGCGATCCGCCATCTCGATCAAACTTAAACTAACTAAAACAAAAAAACCTGCAAAGATACTGTCCCTTTAGTATCCCACACACTCATAATATAATGCAATGGGAAGCACAAATAAAAGCACATCGTTAAACCAAAAAGTCGATTATAACCTTTTTGCAACAAAAACCATGCAACTTTCATCGCCGCATATGCCAAAAACAATACCTGTAAAAGTGTAAATATCCCTAACCCAATTTCATAACTATGAAAAACAACATATCCGATTTTCATAAAACCGGACAATAATAATGAATGTAAAACCGGATGGTGGCCACTCACGTTCCCTGTAACCAAAAATTAGCAATGTTTGATCTATTGAATCATAATCATAAATTCCCGGAAACATAGCAAGATAAGCAATGCCCCATATAACAATAATCGCTAAGAATATTTTCCATTTTGATATATTTTTCACACAAGATTACCGCAGCTTTAAATCTACAATCATCTAAAATGTAAATCAATAATACAAAAAGTGGAAATAAAAAAATTGCCAAACAGAGAACTTTTATCCATGTAATCCATAACCAATTAATTGCTCTTAAATACTCTATCTGAGCACCTATAATACAGATACATGCAAATAATAACGAAAGAATTCCTGCTAAAAACCGCTTTCTTCTTTGTGATAACTTTACAGCAATAATACACTGAAAAAGCAGATGCCGCATAAATAAAATAATAGATTATATTATTTGCATAATTGGGAGATACATCCATTCCCGTTCCTATCTTAATATAATAAACGACACCGATCGTCCCCACAAAAGCCCATATTAAAGAAATTATTACACTTTGCTTTTTTAATTTTTCACTCATTATATCCTACTCCCGATTTAGCCCTGACACAAACTCATTGCTAAATCTCTGGCAGCAATCATGCAATCTTCCATTGAACAGTATGTCCACGCTCCATATCTGCCAATCGTATAGATTCCATTTTTTTCTCTTCCGCTTTAAATTGCTGAACCATTTTCTCTGTCTCAGTATTGATATGCACGTAAGCCGGATCCATGATAATAGTCGAATGTTCTTCTAATTTTGTATCATCATCAATAATTCCCCAACTTATGCAAATTTTCTAAGAGTTAATTTTAACTTGCATTTCTACATCTTGTTCTGTAATCTCATCTTCTTTTCCATATCCGATCTCAATATACATACTAAGTTTGTCTGCATCCAAAATATTATCGTAAAATCCAATTCTATAAAAATTCACTGCTTTATCCGGAATATACATCCAATGCTCTTCTGTGAATTTTGATTTTTTGTTGAACCCAAGATTAAATACGAGAACTTTATTATATGACAATCGGTTCTTCAAAGCAGAAAACTTTTCACCTTCAAAATATCCTAAAAAGTGATTTAACGGAGAAGTATTGATCAAATATTCATAATTTATTTTGCTGCCGTCATCCAATTGCGCAACTTTATGTTCATTATCAATTTTAACAACTTCATGTTCCATCAAAATTTTAGAACTATCCAATGCATCATACAGAATCTGGATAAAGGAACCCGCTCCGTTTCTTGGATAAAGAAAGCTATTGTTATATGAAGTGCTGTCTTTATTTGCTTTCATATTATCTATGATTGCCGGAATGTCTGCATACGGAAAAAATCTGCCCATTGCATCTTTATCCAATGTCTTTAAATCAACCGCATACAACTTTTCATTATATGGTTTTAAGAACTTTTCAACGATTGACTTTCCAAATTTCCCATAGAGCATATCCAAAAAGCTGTCATAATCTTCCTTTTCTTCTTTATGGAATAAATCATAGAGACAATCT
>ENA-OQKD01000358-OQKD01000358.1-human-gut-metagenome-genome-assembly--contig:-NODE-358-length-12241-cov-2.520967_pt1 | contig 12241 bp, 17 predicted proteins | sample MGYA00242775_ERZ504792 | MGnify/ENA primary metagenome ERZ504792 (study PRJEB26092, sample SAMD00036401) | human gut metagenome | host: Homo sapiens | study: EMG produced TPA metagenomics assembly of...
CCTGTACACGGAAGTGACCCCCGCTGTATATCCCGGCTGCTTCATTCTTCCTTCTATTTTAAGAGATGTAATCCCCGCATCCAGAATCTGTGGCAGAATTTCTATTGTAGAAATGTCCTTGAGACTCAGCGGACATATTTCTTCCGCATTTCGTTTTCCCTGTTTCCGCTTTCCCTGGCTTCTTTTTGCAGAAATTCTGTTTTCTGAGGTTCTGTCTTTACTTTCGCCGCACAGTACAGTTTGGTATGGAAGGCGGCACGGCTGAGCGCAACGGCCTCTGTTTCCACTTCTTCCCCCAAGAATGCTGCTCATGAGACATTGTCCGGAATAGCTGTAACATAATGCGCCATGAATAAATGATTCAATCTCTATAGGGCTTGTCTCATGCATTCTTCTGATCTCATCTAATGAAAGTTCTCTGGCAGTTACTACACGTGAAGCTCCCTGTTCCTCCAGAAAACGCATTCCCTCAGGTCCCGTCACAGTCATCTGCGTACTGGCATGAAGATGCAGCCCCGGAAACATCTCCCTAATTGCCATAAATACACCCATATCCTGAACAATTACCGCATCCAGCCCTTCTTTATAATACGGAAGCAGATAATCATACAAATGTTCCGAAAGTTCTCTGTTCTTTAGAAGTGTGTTAACTGTCAGGTACAGTTTCTTTCCATGAATATGGGCGGTATCAATTGCCCGGAGAAGCTCTTCTTCTCCGAAATTCTTCGCATATGCACGCGCTCCAAATGCAGCCCCTCCCACATAAACTGCATCTGCTCCGGCGCCAATAGCCGCTTCGAATCCTTCATAAGAACCGGCAGGTGCCAGAAGTTCTATTTCATTTCGTCTCACTTATATACCTCACATAATAAAATTACAAAGGGGAAATCACCGAAGCAATCCCCCCTCTTATTATTTCAGCAGTTCATCAATCTGTTTCTCAAGTTCATTGTTCTGCTTTTCCAGTTCATCGTTTCTTCCTGCCAGAAGGCTCTTCTGCTCGGCCAGTTCCTGTTCATGCTTCTGCACTTCCTCGATCTGCATACGAAGAGAAATCAGTTCATGTTTCAGATCGTACATCTCCTGATCCTTCTGCTGTAAACTCCTGTTCAAAAACCTCTGCCTGTTTCTTAGCCTTAAAATAATCATCTGTGATATTCAAACTAAGAAGTGTATGCTTGGTCTCCATCGGCTGTCTGCTGTAACCCGGCATACCGCTTAATTCATCCATCTTTTATTTATATAGGATGCTACTTTCTGGAAATATTCTTCCGATTCATAACCTCCCAGCGTAATAATCTTACCTCCAATGATTACCTTTGCTGTATTTTTGACCGCCATCCGTACGAGCCTCCTGTATCTTATTATTACTATTCTGCAAATTCACATTATATGCCGCAAATTTTTGTTCTTTTGACCGGACAGATTAATTCATCCATCCTGCTAATCCTTCATAACAAAACAATTTTTTTGTATTCTATTCTGTTATAATACTGGGCAAAATCATATTCAGGTCTGCCTCTCTAACGTCACTGAACACTAAATGATCAATAACTCTTTATCTAACGAGAATTCCAGACATTTATTTCATTATACTCGAAAGCGGTCGAAATGTATAGGAATTTTTAAAAAAGTTTTACTTTTTGGTCTTTTAACAACTTTTTGATTAGTTTTTCTCGGGCATCTGGTAACCCAAATGCTCATATGCAAGTGCAGATGCCATTCGTCCACGCGGAGTACGATTCAGGAATCCATTCTGAAGCAGATAAGGTTCATATACATCCTCCAATGTACCGGAATCCTCTCCTATAGCGGCTGCCAGTGTTTCCAGTCCTACCGGTCCACCCTGGAAATTAACAATCATTGTCTGCAAAATCCTGCGGTCAATCTTATCAAGACCGTATTGATCCACTTCCAGAAGATTCAGCGCAAAGCACGCTACATCGTAAGTAATCCTGCCATCATACTTCACCTGCGCAAAATCGCGAACTCTTTTCAACAAACGATTTGCAAGTCTCGGGGTTCCCCTCGACCTTTTGGCAATCTCCGCTGCTCCTTTCTCGTCAATCTCCACCCCCAGAACCTGAGCAGAACGGATAATGATAGTTTTCAATTCGTCGTGAGTATAAAATTCCAGATGATGCATCACACCAAAACGGTCACGAAGCGGTGCAGACAGAAGTCCGGCTCTCGTTGTAGCCCCTACCAGAGTAAACCTTCGGCAGATCCAGACGAATAGATCTGGCTGATGCACCTTTTCCGATCATAATGTCTATAGCATAATCCTCCATAGCAGGATAAAGGACCTCTTCTACCTGCCTGTTCAGACGATGGATCTCGTCCACAAACAGGATATCTCCCTCCTGAAGATTGTTCAAAATCGCAGCCATCTCTCCTGGTTTCTCAATAGCCGGACCGGAAGTTACCTTCATATGAACTCCCATCTCATTGGCAATAATTCCGGAAAGTGTTGTTTTTCCAAGTCCCGGAGGGCCATAAAACAGCACATGATCCAATGCATCATGACGCTGCTTGGCAGCTTCTATATATACTTTTAAAGTATTCTTTGTCTTTTCCTGACCAATGTAATCATCAAGAGTCTGAGGTCTGAGATTTCCCTCCAGGGAAAAATCCTCCTCTGTGACATCTGTGGTTATAATACGTTTCTCCATTTAATATTTATTCCTGGCCTTTCACTAACCTGTTTTTCTATATCCAGATATATCTGTATCTTCTTTTCTCGAATTCAGACAACTTATAGTCCCTTTTAATAGCAAAATCATTGTTTCAAGTCAGGCGGATAAAATCATCCGCTTCGCTACGTGGCTCTACACCAAATAACTGCTCCGCCGTTTATTTAGTTAAATCAAAAATTTTTTAATGCCGCTTTCAGCAAACCTTCCACATCATCCGGCGCTACATCCGTAACTTTACGCACTGCACGAAGTGCATCTGTACTACTGTATCCCAATGCAACCAACGCTTCTACCGCTTCCTGTCGACCGTCTGAGATATCTCCAAGTCCTGCTGTTGCCCTCTCCTGCTCATGCGCCAGTTTCAGCTCAAATGCATCCTCAAGTTTCATCTTATCCTTCAATTCAAGAATCAACTTCTGCGCAGTCTTCTTTCCGATTCCCGGAGCCTTGGACAACGTTTTTACATCGTCTGAAAGGATTGCAAATCTCAGTTCATCTGCTGTGATTCCTGCCAGAACTCCTACTGCTGCCTTCGGTCCAACTCCATTTACACCCAGAAGCAGCTTAAACATCTGTAAATCATCTTTGGATCTGAAACCATATAATTTCATGGCATCTTCTCTTACGCTAAAATAAGTATGGATCTTTACTTCCTCTCCCATATGGATGTTTGACAGATCCGTACCTGTCATATATATATCATATCCGATCCCGCCTGCCTCAACAATGACAGAGTTCTCGGTCATATCTACTGCCGTTCCATGAACAAATGCGATCATGATATTTCCTCCGGTTTCCTGATTACTTCTGAACTATCATAACACATCCCATCCCAGAGTGCAAACATATATTCGAATACATAAATAATTTGAGGCACATTCAAAAAAACTGCTATGTAAGTTTTACCTCACACAGCAGTTCTTTAAAATTACTGAATAATATGTCTCGGACAAGCCTCTCTACATGCACCGCAGTTTGTACACTTACTGTAATCTACATGAGCACAGAAGTTATCAACTGTAATCGCGCCATTCGGACAAGTCTTCTCACACTTCTTACATCCGATACATCCAACTTCACAGGCAGATGTAACAGCCTTACCTTTCGCATGAGAGCTGCACTGTACAAATGTAGTCTGCTCATACGGAACAAGCTCGATCAAATGCTTCGGACATTTCGCAACACATTTACCACACGCTTTACATGCCTCTTTATCAACCACAGCCACACCATTCACTACATCAATAGCACCAAACGGACAGGCTTTTACGCAGCTTCCGAATCCAAGACATCCAAATCCACAGGCCTTAGCTCCGCCGCCGGGAATGAAAGCCATCATTTCACAGTCTTCCACACCTGTATATTCATAATTGTCTTTTGTCTTTTCGCAGGTACCTGCACATTTTACATATGCAACCTGACGGGCTGTCTCAACAACTTCCTGTCCCATGATCGCTGCGATCACTTTTCCGACAGGCTCACCACCTACAGGACAACCGTTTACAGGCGCTTCACCTTTGGCAATTGCTGCAGCCAGACCATCACAGCCCGGATAACCACAGCCACCGCAGTTATTTCCAGGAAGTGCTTCACGAACAGCAACCTCTTTCTCATCTACTTCTACTGCAAATTTCTTACCTGCAACTCCGAGGAAAATACCAATAAAAAGACCTACTGCCGCAACCAGTACAGTTGCCGCGATAATTGCTCCTATATTCATAACATTTCCCTCCTTAAATCAGTCCTGAAAATCCGAAGAAGGCAATTGCCATCAGTCCGGCAGTCAGCAGAACTGTAGGGAATCCCTGGAAGGATTTTGGAATGTCATTGTATGCGATTTTTTCACGGATACCCGCCATCAGTACAATAGAAATTGTAAATCCGACTGCTGTTGCAAATCCGTTGATCGTTCCCTGAAGTACATTATAACCTTTCTGTACGTTTGTAAGGGCAACACCGAGAACTGCACAGTTTGTTGTGATCAGAGGAAGATACACACCAAGTGCCTGATACAGAGAAGGCATTGCTTTCTTAAGGAACATCTCTACAAACTGTACCAGCGCTGCGATCAGCAGGATGAATACGATTGTCTGCAGATAAGTCAGGTTTGTAGGTACTAAAATAGCGTTGTAAATAATACCTGTCACAAAAGATGACAGTGTGATAACAAAGATGATCGCACCGCCCATGCCGGCTGCTGTCTCTACACTCTTGGAAACACCAAGGAAAGGGCAAAGACCAAGGAACTGGCTGAGGACTACGTTATTTACGATCGCCGAGCTTACAAGTATGATCAAAAGTTCTTTCATAATCCATTACCCCCTTTTTCCCTTGCACATGGTATTGCCGCAGGCTGCACAGCTTCCGCCGCAGTCCGGATTACTCGGATCAATGCCACGTTTGGCTGCACCAAGTTTAAATTTATTCTGTAATGCAGAAAGTGCTGCCAGAACAAAGAATGCTCCAGGTGCGAGGATAAAGATTGTAATTGGTTCATAACCAGCTTTACCTGCTGCGGCATCTGCCAGAGGAAGAATCTGATGTCCGAAAATAGATCCGGCACCGATCAGTTCACGTACCGCACCGATACAGGTAATACTTAAAGTAAATCCAAGGCCCATACCAATACCATCGAACAAGGATGCGATCGGTTTATTCTTGGATGCATATGCTTCTGCACGGCCAAGGATAATACAGTTAACTACGATCAGAGGAATATAAATTCCAAGTGAATCATACAGACTTGGGATAAATCCCTGTAAAAGAAGCTGTACGACTGTTACGAACGAAGCAACTACTACGATAAATGCAGGCATACGGACTCTGTCCGGAATAAAGTTTCTCAGAAGAGAGATCATTAAGTTGGATGCTGCAAGGATCACTGTTGTAGTAAGTCCCATTCCGATACCATTAGTTGCAGATGTGGTAATGGCCAGTGTCGGACACATACCAAGCATCAGTACAAAGGTAGGATTTTCTTTGATGATTCCGTTATACAAACGTTCTGCAGGTGTGTTTGGTTTCATCACTAGTTTCCTCCTTTCTCATACTGGAATGCGCATAAACCGGCGTTGACACCGTTTGTCATGGCATTCGTTGTAATTGTAGCACCACTTAAAGCATCGATCTGATTATCTGCTGTGGCACCTGTTTTGTATATTCAAATTTGTCTACTTTCTTATCTTTGAACTGATCCTTAAATGCATCTGTGTTTGCTCTCATACCAAGGCCTGCGGTCTCACCAATGGAAAGAATAGAGATTCCATTTAAAGTACCGTCATCCTGGATACCCATTGCAAACTGAATATCTCCGCCGTAACCTTCGGAAGTGGTTACTGTAAACTGCATATCCCAGTTCATTGCCGGAAGCATCTTTTGCAAGCATGGTCTCATCGATGGACTGTGCTGCATACCCGTTCTCATCCAGATAAGACTGCAGTGCATCTGTATCTACATCTACTACGTCAAAGCTGTCTGCACCTGCAAATACTGCTTTGTAAGCATCCTGTTTCGCCTGTAGCTTTCCTGCTTTGCGATCGGGTCAGCTGTAATATCCTAGAACTACACCAAGGGCAAGTCCTGCCACCAGCGTGATCACTGTAATGGCGATCGTATCTTTGATAATTCTGTTACTCATGCTTTTTTGCCCCCTTTCCCAAATGCCGGGTGACGAGTCACACGTTCGATCATTGGAACTAACAGGTTGCAGAAAATAATCGCATAGGATACACCCTCTGCAGAACCGCCGAAAAGACGGAAGATTGCAGTCAGTACACCAAGACAGACACCATATACATACTGTCCTCTAGGTGTGATCGGTGTTGTGACATAGTCTGTAGCCATAAACCATGCGCCAAGCATAAGACCGCCACCGAAAATGTGACTAAACAGATAATTCACATCAAATCCTTTGCCTGTTCCAAACATGTAAAGGATTACAAATACTGCAAAAGAACCGATATAAGTAAGCGGAATCTTAAGATCAATTACTTTGTAAACCAGAAGGATCGCTGCACCGATAAGGATCGCGATTGCTGAAGTCTCACCGATCGTACCCTGGATATCACCGATAAACATATGTAAAACAGATACAGAACTATCTGTAAAACCATTCTGTTTCAGAGCGGCCAGAGGAGTTGCACCGGATACAGTATCTACTACACCTCTGAACTTATCGCTTACTGCAAAATCTGTCATCTTTCCTGCAAAAGAGATCATCAGGAAACATCTTCCTGCAAGTGCCGGGTTCATGAAGTTCTGTCCCAGACCACCGAAGAGCTGTTTTACAACAATAATTGCAAATGCACTGCCAAGTACAGGCATCCAGAGCGGAATAGATGCAGGCATATTTAATGCAAGTAATAAACCTGTAACTACTGCACTGAAGTCCGTGATGGTGTTTTTCTTGTGCATCAGTTTGTCATAAATCCACTCAAAGAATACACTGGAAGCAACGGTGATCACTACTACCAGTAAAGCGCGAACGCCAAAATTATAAATTCCAAACAGTGTGGTCGGCAGAAGTGCCAGCGCCACAAGCTGCATGATTTTGCTTGTTGTCATCTTATCCCGGACATGGGGATTGGATGATACATGTAACATCTGATCCATTATGATGTCCCCCTTTTACTTTTTCTTACGGCTTGCCAGAACCATCTTACGCATAGATTTGATCATCTGGGTCAGCGGACGCTTAGCCGGACAGATATAACTGCAGCAACCACATTCGCAGCACTCCATACCGTCAAATTTCTGGAAGCTTTCCATGTCACCATGCTCTGCAAATGTTGCAAGTCTTGCAGGAATGACATGACCGGGACAGACTCCTACGCATCTGCCGCAGTTAATGCATGCAGTCTGCTCAGCATCTGCCACATCATCCTTCTCCAGACAGAGGCAGGCAGAACTTGTCTTGATACATGGTACATGAGTATCGTACATGGCAAATCCCATCATAGGACCACCGGAGATTACTTTTGATACATTGTCTGTCAGTCCGCCGGCAGCTTCGATCAGCTCTGCCATATCTGTTCCTGAAAGGACCTCAAAATTCTGCGGATTCTTAATTCCCTGTCCTGTTACTGTTACGATACGGTCCATAACAGGTTTTCCAAGGATAACTGCCTCATAAACAGCAATTACAGTATCTACGTTATCAACAACGCATCCCGCATCTGCCGGAAGCATAGTTGAGTTGATCTCTCTGTCTGTGACAGCCTTGATCAGGAATCGCTCACCACCCTGCGGGTACTTGGTCATCAACTCTGCGACTTCGATACGTGGAATATCTTTTACCATTTCTTTCAGCTTTGCAATACAGTCAGGCTTATTATCTTCAATACAGATATAACCCTTCGCATTGTCAAAAAGCTTCAGCATGACTCTTAAGCCTTCGATCAGCTTCTCAGAGTCATCCAGCATTCTTCTGTAATCGCTGGTAAGATACGGCTCACACTCAGCACCGTTTACAAGAATATGATCGATCTTGTCCGGTTCCTTTGGAGCAAGTTTTACCTGTGTCGGGAATCCGGCACCGCCCATTCCTACTACTCCGCCTTCTTTAATTCTTGCCAGGATCTCTTCTTTTGAAAGATCCTCCAGTCGTGCAGGCGTAAACTCCACACTTTCATATTTCTGATCATTCTCAATGATAATAGAATTGACCATAGATCCTGTTGCTGTCAGTCTCGGTTCAATTCCTTTTACTGTACCGGAAACAGACGCATGAATCGGTGATGAGACAAAGCCTGCAGCATCCGCAATTTTCTGTCCTGCAAGTACATGGTCTCCTTTCTGAACCACCGGTGCAGCCGGCGCACCAATGTGCTGTGAAAGAGGATATACCATATCTCCCTTAGGCAAATATTTCACTACCGGACTGTTCTTGGATAATTCTTTTCCGTCATAAGGATGAACACCACCCTTAAAGGTTAAAATTCCCATTTTGTTCCCTCCTTTTTATATTAAGCATCTCAAGAGTATTTTCGTTGCTACTGTTTCTTTGTCTTCTCAGTAGCTTTTTTGTATTTTTTCCGCTCTTTTTGATCCGCTTTTTCGTTAATCACCGCAACTGCGAAAGTATTCCACAACTGCGGAACAGAATCCATTAAAACCGCCTTTAACGATAGGATTTCTATTTTTCTTTTTTATTTCTGATATTCTTCAGATTATGTAATTTGTAACCACGGTTCAGGTTTGGATATGCCTTTACGAAACGCTGCATATTGTGGCCGACCTTTGCTGCCATAGCTTCCTTCTTCTTCTGAAGCTCTGCACTGAGTTCTGCCGCGATTGCTGCCCGTTTCTGTTCCATTTCTTTAAGAACTTCCACATCCTCCAGACGTTCTTTTACGCTCTCAAGAGTAGCTTCTTTTGCAAATCCAACACTGGCAACTTTCTCGTGCATCCTGACAAGCATTTCGTCCTTCGCCTGCTCCATAGCAGCTTCGATGATCGGCAGTTTTTCCTGAATACGGAACGCTGCAGCTGCTGAGAACCCAAAGTCCACAACATAGACAATTCCTATCACACATACCCCGATTTCCCCAACGAAAACCGGATATAATGCAACAATGTACTCTACAATAGGGTGAAGAACTTTAAACAGAAGAATTGTGAAGAAGCCCCATCCAAGAGAAGCCCCCAGACAAATGCGTCCCTGGAAATTGAATTTATTATCACTGTAATCCCACCAGGACGTATGGAAGATTGTCTCCATTAATACTGCAGTCACATACTCCAGTACGGTAGCCACCACGATTCCTCCCAAGAACAACCATAACAGATTGCCGCTTACCGGTTTCAGGATTACGTAAACAGATACTGCCCCGCATCCATATATGGTGCATAACGGTCCATTAATAAAGCCACGGTTCACATATTTTCCGTTCTTTACAGACACATAACAGGTTTCCCATACCCATCCGAAGAAACTGTATATGATAAACCAGTTAATGAGGTGATAAAAATCAATCCCCAAAATTGATAAATCCCACATGCTTTTTCTTCCTTTTTTTGTATAATTTTTTTCATTTACATTTATACTATAAACCATTTTCTAAAAAAAATCACTACCCAAATTTTAAATTCTTGTGTATAATTAAATACAATTTAGGAAAGGAAAAAAGATTAACATGATTGTTAAAAAAATGCCTATTTTACAAGGGTTTCCGGACTTTGAGACTGTTAAAAAATTGTCGAAATCTGTCTCTTTTGACTGTGGAAATACTCCTGGTTTTTTATGATATCGAAACCACCGGACTATCACGATATTCCACGTTTTTTATATTTGATTGGCGCGGTAATGCAGAAAAATAACAAATGGTTTCTCTATCAGTGGATGGCAGAAAAAGAGGAAGAGGAACCTGAAATTCTTTGTGAATTTTTTAATTTTCTGGCTTCTGCAAGCTCCACAATCCAATATAATGGCAGACGATTTGATCAGCCGTATCTGGAAGAACGTTACAAAAAACACAATCTTCCCTCTCCCTTCGGAAATCTCCCTGCCCTGGATCTGTATCAGGAGCTGAAGCCCTGTAAAGATCTCCTGAAGCTGGAACGAATGAAACAGCCGGATCTGGAAGAATTCCTGGGGCTGGACTCCCGCCTCCACTGCGATGGAGGACAGTGTATTCGTCTTTATAAATCCTACATAAAAAATCCAGGAACTGAGTCTGAACAAACGATCCTAGGCCACAATCAGGAGGATCTCCTGGGACTTGGCAGCATTTTCTCCATGCTCGGATACCGGATTCTGATGGAAGGCGCTTATCAACCTCTGAAGGCGGAAACAGACGAAGGCCAGGTGATCCTTTCTTTCCGGCTTCCGGCTCCTGTGCCAAAACCTGTATCCAAAAAGGGCACAGATTTTTATATTACTGTCCGGGATCAGGAAGGAGCTCTTCTGGTCACTTCCACAGATCAGAAAATACGCCAGTACTACAGAGATTACAAAGCCTATGATTATATTCCCGGAGAAGATACCGCCATGCCCAGACAGTTAAGTCAGTACATGGACAAAAGTCTGAGGATTCCCGCCACTCCGGAAACCTGTTATACCTGGTTTCCCTGCAGCGAAGCTTTCCTGAACAATCCGGAAAAACAGGCGCAGTATCTAAAAAGTACCCTTCCATGCCTTCTCAGCTTTTAAAGAAAGAAAAAAGGATCATTTCAGTCTGCCATATACGCATAACTGTAATGATCCTTTTTGTTAATTCAGTTTATCTTCTGTATTCAGACTGACAAAGCAATTCTTCTTATGCCTCTTCGCCTTCTGCTTCCTCTGCAGCCGGAGCTTCCAGAGCTTTCATGCTGAGGCTGATCTTTTTGTCTTCGCCGTTGAAATCAACAACCTTTGCCTGAATTTCCTGACCGATGGAAAGTACGTCAGACGGTTTGGCAACATGCTCTCTGGAAATCTGAGAAACATGAAGCAGTGCGTCGATTCCAGGTGCAAGCTCTACGAAAGCACCGAAATCTGTCATACGTGCAACTTTTCCTTCTACTACGTTGCCTACTGCAAATTTCTCAGCAGCAGTCAGCCACGGATTTTCTTCCGGGAATTTCAGAGAAAGAGCAATCTTATCTCCGTTGATCTCTTTGATCAGAACTTTAACTTCTTCACCAACAGTAAATACCTTCTTCGGATTCTCTACTCTGCCCCAGGACATTTCGGAAATATGAAGAAGACCGTCAGCTCCGCCAAGATCGATGAATGCACCAAAATCTGTTACATTCTTAACAACGCCTGTTACAGTATCGCCTGCATGGATTCTCTCCATAAGCTCTTTCTGCTTCTCAGCTTTTTCTGCAAGAAGAAGCTGTTTGCGGTTACCGATAATGCGGCGTCTTCTCGGATTGAACTCTGTGATAACAAATTCAATCTCCTGATCTGCATATTTGGACAGATCTCTCTCATAAGTATCAGATACAAGGCTTGCAGGAATAAACACTCTTGCTTCCTCAACGTTTACACAAAGACCTCCGTCCAGTACCTGAGTTACAGGTGCTTTCAGGACTTCCTGAGACTCGAATGCAGCTTCCAGACGTTTGTTGCCTTTTTCAGCAGCAAGTCTCTTGTATGTCAGGATAACCTGACCTTCGCCGTCGTTCACTTTAAGAACCTTGGCTTCCATTGTGTCACCTACCGTGTACAGCGTCTGCAAGTACAAGGGAGCTGTCGTTGGAATACTCGCTCCTGGTGATAATACCGTCTGCTTTATAGCCGATATTCAGGATAATCTCATCCTCTTTTACGTCGATGACAGTACCCTGCACGATCTCTCCATTTCTGATAGTTTTTACGGAATCTTCCAGCATCTGTTCAAAACTTTAATCTGACATGTTACTTGAACCTCCTCAATTATATTATTGGGCGTGGATGCCCCTGCTGTAATACCTACATAACTACTGCGATGGTAACATTTCAGAATCCAAGTCTACAGGTGTTTGTATATAGTAAGTATTTTCACATTCCTCTTTACATATTTCAAACAGCTTTTGAGTATTGGAACTATGTCTGCCGCCAATGACAAGCATAGTGTCTA
>ENA-OQKD01000360-OQKD01000360.1-human-gut-metagenome-genome-assembly--contig:-NODE-360-length-12212-cov-3.233678_pt1 | contig 12212 bp, 11 predicted proteins | sample MGYA00242775_ERZ504792 | MGnify/ENA primary metagenome ERZ504792 (study PRJEB26092, sample SAMD00036401) | human gut metagenome | host: Homo sapiens | study: EMG produced TPA metagenomics assembly of...
GCATTTTGGAACGGCTGTACTGTATGATCATGTACCCTGAAGAACAACATCAATATCATTTGCATCAAATACCGGAGTAAGCTGTGTACGGAGGATCATACCATCCGTATCAGAATGGTCAAGACCTGATCCGTAAATATCCTGATGTATCGTTACAATTCTCCATTTTGCATCCGGATAAGCTTTGACAGCTTCTTCAATTGATTTCTGATGCTCAGCTACATTATAATTGTTGGTATTTAAAACAATGAAGAGTCCTTCTCCATAACTGTAATAATAATCTCCACCTGCCTGAGTCTTACCATTCTCTGTATTATTCGGATTATTAAAGTGATACATATAATCCTCATTCAGGGAATCGTGATTACCAATTGTAGTTGCCACTGCAAGTCCCTTCAGGGCATCCGCACTTAAGTAAGAAGCATACTCTTCCTCTTTTGCTTCACCTGTCTTGTTAACCTGGTCACCTGCAGAGATCACAAAGTTGATATCCAGATTTTCTGTAAGTGCTGTATTCAAAGTACGGTTCCATGAAAAACCATCATTCTCTGCTGCTTTGTTTGCCGCACCTGATTCATTGGTAAGCTCTGCTCCGTTCTGTGTCTGACCTTTGGAAGCGCCAATCTGCGGGTCACCTACATAGAGAATCTTTACAGAATCTGTGCCCTGTGTTTTATATTCACATACCTCTGTCTGTTCACCATTCTTTTCAACTGTATAGTAATATGTTGTATTTGGTTCCAGACCGGTAACTGTTACATGATTATATTCATACGCAGTATCTCCGGTAAGACTCTGATCTACATCACCGGCGGTTCCTTCAAATGTTTCAAGATTATCTTTATCTGTTCCAAAATGAACTACAGGTGTTGCATCACTGTCACCTTTTTCGCTGTACCATGCAAAGTTCAGCTGGGTATCATCAGCACCCGGTGTAAGAGATACCTTTGTAAAATCTGTCGCTGTTTCTTCCCAGGCAGCATCCCAGTCAGACCATCCGGAATCAGCACCAACCACACTGCTGTCCATATAATGATCTGTAGACGCATACGCCGCCGGACAAACCATAGTCATTGAAAGTGCTGTTAAAAGACCTGCGATTAATTTTCTTTTCATAATAATAAGACTCCTTTTTAATCATAAGATATTCTTGTTTTTTCAGTCGTCGCGTGCAGTATAACACCCGAATTTTCAAAAAACAACAGAGTTTCCAGACGTTTAACAGACACTTTTCCATTATTTAACAAAGTAATCCTGTAGTCGTTTCCGACAGCAGAAAAACAAACGTTTGTCTAAATTTTGATTCCATTGCCGTTTTTTTATGATACGCTTATCTTAGCTAATTTTTTCTTTGCTGACAGCAATATACTATTTCTATTTATTATGGAGGGTTTTATTATGCAAATTGAATTACAGTCCAACAATTATCATGTACTTTTGAACACACTTGGTGCCGAATTAAAGTCCTATTCCAATCCAGCCGGAAAGGAATATATATGGAATTCTGATCCGGCTTACTGGCTTCGATCTTCTCCCCTTCTTTTCCCTGTTGTTGGAAATGTCCGTAATGGAGAAACTGTTATCAAAGATCATATTTACCAGATGCCTAAACATGGCTTCTGTAAGGAATCCGAATTCGAAGTAACAGAACAGACCGAAAACTCCGCCACTTTTCTATTAAAAGCAAATGATGAAACCTTAAAACATTATCCTTATTCTTTTGAACTGTATCTGACTTATACTCTGAACGGCAGCACTCTGTCTATGAATTATAAAATCATAAACAACGATTCCGAATTTATGTACTATCACATTGGTGCACATCCTGGATTTATGCTTCCTGTCAGTGATGGAGAAAATATCGAGAATTGTATTCTTAGATTTGAAAAAGAAGAAGCGTTTACTTCTTATGAATATAATCTGAAAAATTTAGAATTTGATATGAACCATAAAGTATCCCAAAAAGCAGTCGGCAATACACTTCCGCTTACAATTTCAATGTTTGATCAGGATGCTGTTTTCTTTGAATGCACGAATTCACACCGCGTTTCTTTCTTAAATTCATCCACAGGAAAAGGTGTATCTATGTACTATCCTGATTTTGAATCCCTTGCGATCTGGACACCAATCGGAGGAAAGGCTCCATTTCTCTGTCTGGAGCCTTGGAACGGTTCTGCCATTTTCCATCAGGATGATGATATTCTGGCACACAAACACGGTATCCTCTCGCTGGCACCTGGAAAGGAGAAAACATACCAGCTTGAAGTTTCTCTGATAGAATAGGATTTTATTTTTCAGATTTCAGGTCCCACATAATTTGTATTGCATCATCTATCACATGAAATTTTTCAAAATAGGCCTCTTCTTTCGGAATCCACATATTCTGAAACTGTTTTGCCTTTTCCAGACCATTACGTTTTTTATATTTTCAATCTGGTCTTCCGGAGAAATATTTAAAAAGACACGAATATGATAAGGGTTCTTAAAGTATGGATGCATACTATAGGAACCCTCTATAATATTAAGTTTTTTGTAAGAAACAGGATATGCTTCCAACAGCCCCCATTTCTGACAACTAAACGGCTGATACCAAACCGTCTGTTTCTGAAGAACCGGTCTGAGTACCGTTTCTTCAAAACGTTCATAATCTACATTTCCTCCAGGTTCTTTCAGTCTCTCCGGTGTACGCTGTTCCATACGCAGAAAAAAATCATCCATTTGAAACAAATTACAGTCAAATATCTGTTTCAGATATTTTCCCAGCGTAGTTTTTCCACTGCCGCATCTTCCATCAATTGCAACAAGCAGTGTCTCCTCTGATCCGCTCTTTTCTTCCAGCAGTTGTCTGACTGCCTGAACCACTGGTTCAAACCTTTCCTTACAGTGTGCTTTTAATTCCATTCTAACGCTCCTTCCGTATAACATAAGCGTTCAACCAGTGCCGGAATCAGAACAAGCTGAATAACAATTCCCGGCAATGCATTTATAAATGCACCCATTAAAAACAATTTCCATGTAAAAATTCCACCTGTAAGCGCATATACCACAGCAGAAACCAGTCCCCATACAATCCTTCCGCACAGCATCGCTGTTATGAGCGAGATATACAGTGATTTTATATCCCTGTTCATCTTTTCTGACAAAATTCCCACTACAAATCCATAAGTAGCAAGCTCAAATGCCATACATACCGCATTGGGAAAGATCGCCGGCATCCCAAACAAAATGCCACGCAAAAGAGGTGTAATGATTCCGATAAGTAGGCCATACGGCCATCCGCAGATATATCCACATAACAATACCGGTATATGCATCGGGCAAAGCATCTTTCCCACTGCCGGTATCTGCATTGTAATAAACGGAAGAATCAGTCCGATTGCAAGAAACAATGCTGCCAAAATTCTTTTTCTTAAAGCTGTATTTTCTTTCATAATCCAGTTTCTCCCTCTGTTGATATTATAGAAAAGCATCCCTGTCCGAAACATGGAACTGGATCTGGACAGGGATGCTTTATATTATAAATACTATACCCTACAATAATAATATGATGTTCCGCCCATTAACAGCAGCATGGATGGCGATGTCCATATTCATCCATGCAGTCCTGTGCAGGGTCTTTCATGCAAAGATGTACTGCTGCTTTTTTGAATGTCATTGGCAGTGCCAGAATATTCGGTTCCTGACCAACATATTTCTTCTTGGCATCTTCCAGAGCTTCTTCAAATGTAGCTCTTGTTTTTAATCCCATTCCTCTTGCATATCCCGGTTCCTCAGCGCCTACAATATAAATAGCACTGGTGTTCATTTCTGCAATGTGTCCGCAGGACATCATGGAGAAACCATGGAATGGATGGAACGCATTTGTATAACGATATTTGCGGATATACTCCTCATTTGTAGCAAAGTACTCACCAAGGCGGTTCATATCCGGCAGAGTATTCATATGATCGTGCTGGAACAGATCATATAATTCTCTTAAGTATGGCCAGCGCTCATCATGAAAATATCCATTGCAAGTAGATGCACAGATAATTACACAGTTATCGCTCATAACTCTCTTAAATCGAAGTACCTGTGCACTTAAAGCCTGCATCATCATAATTGGGTTGGTTCCCATTCCATCACCATAATGGAATTTCTGTGGCATACCAAATACAAGTACATCATATTTCTTTTCTGCCCAGTGTACGTAAGTTCTCTTATCAGCAAGTTTCCAGCTGATCGGCATCATTTCTTTTGCATAGCCGGAATAAATAGCGATCTGTCTGGACTGTGTATCCAGTACTGCATCACAGCAGAAGAATGGATGTCCCATTTTCTCTTCCATATGCATACTGATCTCATCAAATTTGTTACGCATCAGACTTCCGCCATTCACCGGTGTAAAGTCATCTCTGTGCATAACAGACGGTACATGATGACTTGCAATGCATCTCCAGTTAGTAATACCTGTTGCACTGTGTTTGTATCCGCCTGAATATCCGCCATAAGGATTTCCCTGAACATGACCAATAAGAATTGGAAGGTCACATTCGAATACATATTTATTCATATATACCGGATCACCTCTGTGAGTGGTTCCAAGATATACCATATGCTCCTGATCTTCGCTGTCATGGCTGATAATCTGTCCTGTATGCCAGAATTCATTGAATAATTCTTCTCCAAAAATAGCCTTAGCATCAGATTCCGTGCTTCTTGGATGAAGTCCGTTGGAAATAATGAAGAGAATATCTTTCTTCTCAACTCCGGCAGCATATAATTCTTTTAAAATATATTTTATGCTTAATTTTCTGTGGCTGGTATCCTGCTCTCCACCTTTTACACGGTCCGGAACAACAATAGTAACTGTTTTTCCAGTTCCTGCCAGTTCTGTTAAAGTAGGCATTCCGATAGGATGAGCCAGACTCTCCAGATAAGCAGCCTCCAGCTGATCTTCCGGAATGTAATCCGGATCCTTTACAGTTTCCCCCGGAATAAAAATATCAGTATTGTCCGGCAGTTCAGCTGCCATAGTTCCCTGTCCATATTCAAAATCAAGTTTCATAGCAAATCTCCCTTCATTATACGTACTTATTTTATTTGTTATTTACTTTACCCATATAAAGACGGATAATTTCAAGGTATTCTTCCGGATAATATCCGATTTCTCCCTGGAATCTTGTCAGTGCAATCAGTCCACCATCAATCTCGTCAATAGAAGCAAGCATTTCTGCATTATCCTGTTTCAGACCACCACCATACACTATGTCCATGCCATTTGTCTTTTCTTTTACAAATTTCGCGATCTTTGTAATATATTCTTTACCCGCCGGCGTTTTTCCCGGTCCAATAGACCATATAGGTTCATATGCAATAACAACTTTTGAAGTATCTACATCTTTAAGTCCGATTTCCAGCTGTTTTCCAAGAACTTCCTGCCACTGTTCCTGTTCCTCGCTCTTCTCACCGATACAATAAAGAACTTTCATTCCTCTTGCAATAGCACATTTGATTTCCTGATTCAGAAGACGGTTTACAGCATCTGTATCTGTAACACCTGCCTCTGCAAGAATTCCTGCTTTATCATTTCTTTCTTCGCAATGCCCGATAATAGTAGTCTCACATCCTGCTGCAACCATAGCTGAAGCAGGTCTGTTTGTAGTAAATGCCCCAAAGTTTCCGCCAACTGCAGTATCTGCTCTGAATACACTCTGACATCCGATCTGAACAGGACTTCCTTCTGTTTTTGCTGCCGCAGCATTCAAAAGATGCACCTCCGGAAAATACATACCAAATTCTACTTCCGAAGGATCATATGTTTTTAATTCTTCCTGCGTATTTTTTACAATACAGGATGCCCAGTCAGCAACTGAAGCTAAACGATTTACACCTCCGAATTTCACCGGAACATCAAATCTTTTTAAATTCAGATAAATATGTTTCATAAGATTCTTACCTTTCTCTTTAACAATATTTACAGACAGCTATTTGTCATATATTTTCACTGTCTGTCCATAACCTTCATAAAAACTTACGATAAAAGGAGATAGCTTCCAGCACATATCATAAAAATATATACTACTTTTTTTATTCCGGCCATAGTAAGTCGTCGAAACAAAAACATCCCGCCTGCTGTTCCAACTGCTGTTCCTGCCAGTGCTGCTCCAACTAAAGGCAGCATAGATCCAGATACATGACCCTGAAATACATGTATCAGAAAAATACTGATCGTATTAATTGTAAAAAACATCTGCAATGTGGCATTATATTTTTCCTTATCATCTGTTACAGAAAGAAAATATGCAACCATAGGCGGACCTCCGATATTAAAAAGCCCTCCGCAGAAACCACTGATCGCACCGGCAGCCAGTCCGGAAACAATCCCTCCCTTCAGATGAACTTTACTGCTGAAGAAAATAAAGTACACAGCCAGAATCAGAAGCACTGTTCCCATGATCTTTGACAAAACTTCTTCATCCAGAGACATCAACGTGTTCACTCCCAGGAAGCTCGTTACTGTAGCCATGATCACAGGCGGCAGAAGAAGTTTCCAGTCAATAAACTTCCACAGCCTTACTGCAATGTAAATTACCATGAAAAAAGCCGCAATAGATTCCAAGATAGAAGCCGTATAAAAAGGCATGAACATAGGCCAGACAGCCATGCAGATGATCGCATAACCAAATCCGCTGCTGCTTTGTATGAAGCTTCCTGCAAAAGCCACTAATGCAGTCAATATATACATCTATCTGCCCTTTCTGATCAAAGGCCCTTTCGATAGCGTTCTGCCATCTCATCCAGGCTTGCCATCTCTACCAGAGGAGCTTTACCATAAGAACCGAATTCTACGATCAGAGTACCAATGGCCTCTTTTACACCTTTTTCAACAACAGCCATAAGAGCTGCAACATCTTCATCCGGAATAATACCGTACATAACAGTGTCCATGATAGGTGTCAGGAATGCACGTGGATCAAACTGCTCTTTTTTTGCCTCCAGGAGACGGTATACTTCACCAATAGACTGACTTTCTCTCTTTTCAGGATGATTTGCAAAGAATTCTTTCATATTTCTTGTAACAGCAAGACGGATATCTGTATCTACATTGATTTTGCCAATGCCACATGGAATAGCAGCTTTCAGCTCATCAATAGAAATTCCGTAAGCGTTCTGGATATTTCCACCCAGTGCATTGATTTCGTCTACAATGTATCTTGGCACGGTTGAAGAGCCATGAGATACCAGCACTCCGAAAATGCCTTCATGCATCATACATTCTTTGATAGCAATTGCAATCTCTTTTCTTAATTTTACATTTTTTCCTTTTGAAGCACCATGCATGGTCCCATAAGAGATAGCCAGTGCATCAACACCTGTTTTCTTAAAGAATTCAATAGCTTTTAAAGGATTTGTATAAGTAGAAGTAGCTGAGAATACATGATCCTCTACACCGGCAAGAACGCCAAGTTCACCCTCTACAGAAACGCCTCTTTCATGCGCATATTTAACAACTTCGCGAGTCAGTTCCACGTTTTCGTCAAACGGAAGGCTGGATCCGTCAATCATAACAGATGTATATCCACCCGCAATAGCAGCCTTACAAGAATCAAAATTCTTGCCATGATCCAAATGAAGAACAACCGGGATCGGAGAATTTTCTGCGTATTTCTTTACAGCATCTGCAATATTTTTAGCGCCAATTTTTTTATCTTCCAGAGTTGCATTCTGAAAATCTGTTCTTCCGCCCATAAATCCATTTGCAAGGTCTGCACCCTGAAGAATTGCTGCTGAACGGAACATTTCATGAACTTCAATTGCTGCCTTTGCCTGGGCTACTGCGTTTACATTAAAAGCGCCCTGAGCAAAATGATATTTATCTACAGTTTCCAGTAATGGTCTTAATGGTATTAACGGCATAATCTTTTCTCCTTATAATTCTATTTTTCTACCTTTTACAAACGTATCAATAACAGAATATTCTTTATCCAGAATAACCACATCGGCATCTTTTCCTGTATCAAGGCTTCCAATTCTGTCATATACGCCCAACATTCTGGCCGGATTACATGTAAGAAGTGGTAATATCTCTTCCAGCGGTCTTCCGGTAAACTTAATCAGGTTCTTAAGTGCACGTCCTGTTGTAAGTGTGCTTCCTGCTCTGGAATCTCCATATTTCAGTTTCGCATCTCCGTCTTTTACAATAACCGGATTGACCCCCAGCATATATTCTCCATCTGGAAGTCCGGCTGCCATAATAGAATCTGTTATGGCAATTACCTTATCCAGACCTTTCATCTTCAGAAGAAAGCGGACAGTTCCAGGATGCAGATGTATTCCGTCGCAGATAGCTTCACAATAAATGTCTGATTCCAGGACAGCTCCCATAATAGCCGGAAAATGCTGATGAAGAAGCTTCATTGCATTAAATGTATGCGTAGCAGATACAGCGCCTTCATCAATGCATTTCCATGCAGTCTCATAATCCGCGCCGGAATGACCAATAGCAACTTTCATCCCAAGATTGATTATTCCTTTAATTGCTTCCGGTACTCCTTTTACCTCGGGAGAAACAGTAATATAACGGATATTTCCGCCTGCCGCCTCCTGATATTCTTTCAGAAGCTCCAGATCAGGAGAAATCAGTAAATGTTCAGGCATAGCTCCTTTGTATTCCGGTGAAAGAAATGGTCCTTCCAGATGAATTCCAAGAAGATCTGCACAGTTTTCATGTCCGTTCTTCTGTGCTTCCTGATGTTTCACCGCTTCCTTTATGGTCTTCAATGTCTGTTCTCTTGTATCTGTCAATATAGACGAAAGCCATGATGTAGTTCCCTGTGTTGCAAAAAAATGTCCGATCTTTTCAAATCCCTGCTGGTCTGCCGCATTAACATCTACCCCAGCTCCGCCATGAGTATGTACATCTATAAAACCAGGTACTACGTAGTTTCCTTTTGCATCATAGACTTCATCCACCTCTTCGCTTTCATCAGAAATAATCTTTCCCTCTTTCAGAACAAGATCTTCCTCTGAAAAAGTTCCATTTTTATATACTTTTCCATTTATGATTCGAACGTTCATGTTCTTCCTTCTTTCTAATGTCTGTCACTATCTTTCTCAGTCAAGTGCTGCAACAAACTCTGTAATCTTCAGATTGATATCCGGATGTGATGTAAGAAGAGATACAGGAAAATCAGAAGTTGCCTCTCCATACGCTGCTCTTCGTACTACCGCTCTGTGCCAGTTTCTAAAACATCCCAAACGAATCTTTCTTGCATGAGAAATCTCATTGATTCCAATAGTAATACAATAATGAGGCATATCTTCCAGTGCCCCGTTAAAGTCACCAATCGCATTTGCTGTTCTTGTCTCTTTTGTAATTTCAAGAACACGGGTCTTCTGAGCAAGAAATTCTTCATTTGTAAGAGATGGATCTGCCTCATTAAATGCTACATGTCCATTAATTCCGATTCCGCCAAAACAGATATCAACACCGCCCAGTTTCTCGATCAGCTCTGGAACATATTCCGGATGATTCGGATCAGGAAATACTCTCTGGTTCTCAGGCATTACTAGTTCAGGACGAACTTTATCGTAAACTGTACGCTGCATGAATCCTCTGAAACTTAATGGATGATCTTTGGAAACCCATTGTTTTTCATCATCCAGATATTCATCCATGTTAATAAACCATACATTTTTCAGATTGATATTCTGTTCATTGACCATATCCACAAAATACGGATACTGTCCTACAGGACCTACAGGGCAGATAAATACTGTCTTTTCTCCCTTTTCGTTGTGTTTTTTGATCTCATCCACCATCTCAACTGCCATGGAATGAAATACTGCCGCATTATCTTCCATAACAATTACCGGAAGTTTCGGACCATTACCCACCAACTCTTCTTTTGTATAGCCGTAATAACTATGTCCCATATCACTTTTCTTCCTTTCATTTATTCTTTTTTCGCTGTATTTATCGTTGTATTTATTATAGTAGATTTCGTTTTTTTTATTCAATAAATTCCATGCAAATTTGCCTTAAAAGTACGCAAACGTTTTCTATAAAATAATCATTGCTCTGAGGATTCCCGGGCATTTATACTGACGTTTTCCGGCCCCAATCCCTATTTTTTCAATTTCAAATTGTTCCGGAAGCTTATCTTTCGTTTTTACTGCTGCCACAATAGCAGCTCCTGTCGGTGTTACAAGTTCTCCCTCAACATCTGTCATCTTCAGGCACAAATGATTTTTACTTATTACATTCGCAACTGCCGGAACAGGGATCGGCAAAATTCCATGCTGACAGCGGACAGTTCCACGTCCTTCATAAAGTACAGGAACAATTACATCTGTAACTGCCAGATTATCCAGACAGACTGCCACAGATACAATATCTACAATAGAATCAACCGCTCCAACTTCATGAAAATGAATCTGATCTACGGGCAGATTATGTGCCTTACTTTCTGCTTCCGCAAGAATTTCAAATATTCTTAAAGCAATCTTTTTTGCATTATCAGTCATCACACTATGTTCTATAATGTCTGTGATCTCCTGCAGTCCCCGATGTTCATGATGGTGATGACCATGCGCAGATTCCGTGTCATGCAGATGTGCATGGTCTGCGGTGTGTTCATGTGTATGAATACTTAAATCCGCAGCCACATCATCATGATGATGGCCATGCAGATACTCCATATCATGATCATGATTTTCATGTTTTTTATCCAATATGACATCAAAATCACAAGCATCAATACCAGACTTTACTACTCTGCTTATTTTTATCTGAAACCCTGATACCGGAAGACTTTTCAGCACTCTGTCCAGAACCGTTTTATCTGCTCCCAGATCAAGCAGAGCCGCAACCGTCATATCCCCGCTGATTCCGGAATAGCACTCCAGATACAATGTTTTTCCCATAGTTTTTAGCTCCTCCAATTAGTTTATTACAGGTTTTTTCCTTATCAAAAATTATATTAGTTTTAGTTTTTTTATCAACAAATCCAAAATAAATTTGCCCCAAAAGTACGCAAACGTTTTCCTTCTTTTTGTTGGTTTTTTTCCAAAATTTACTGTATAATTATCGATAAATAGTCTTATTAAAGATTGCGGGGAGTTATTATGACATTAAAAGAAATTGCAAAACAGGCAAATGTCTCTATTTCTACGGTTTCCAGAGTAATAAACCAAAAGAATACAAAAGCAGCAAGTCCTGAAGTTCAGGAACGTATATGGGAAATCGTGCGCAAAAGCGGTTATACTCCTAACGCAACAGCACGAAGTCTGAAATTAGGGCAAAAGGCTCAAATCCAGAACACAACGCCCAAATCTATTGCCTGCATTTACGCAAGAAGCAATTCGTCTGTTTCTGATCCGTTCTTTTCCCAAATTGCAAAAGCTATTGAGCAGGAAGCTTTTAAAAGTAACTATTTCATTCGCCATTCATTTACAGCTATGGATATTGCCAATCCCGACATATCCCGGCAGCTTTCTCAATTTCCGGTCGATGGAATTGTAATCCTTGGACGATATGAAAAGCAGCTTTTACGTTTCTTTACACAAAATTACAAAAATGTAATTTATACCGGTCTGAACCCAATAGGAACTCAATACGATCAGGTAGTATGTGACGGAAGTGATATCTCTTATAGTGCGCTTTCCTATCTCGTAGAACTTGGACATACGAAAATCGGTTATATAGGTGAACAAAACAATGAGGTACGTTTCAGCGGTTACAAAGAGGCTCTGGCTAAACTTGGACTTCCATTTTTACAGAAAAACACAAGCAACGTACATCTCTCTGCAGATGGCGGCTATAAAGGTGCCAATATTCTAATACACAACAAAGCAGATATTTCTGCAATTTTCTGTGCAAATGATACCACGGCCATCGGCGTCATTCACGCATTAAAAGAAAAGAACCTGCGGATACCTGAAGACATATCCGTGATCAGTGTAGATGATATCGACACAGCCCAATATCTTTCTCCTATGCTGACCACAGTCCATATTCCTCTGGAAGATCTTGGACGAATGACCGCGAAAACCCTTATCGACCGTATCAACGGCGGTCACCGTCTCCCTATGCGCATTACACTTCCATTCTATATTGCCAAAAGAGACAGTTGTGGAAAGATCAGCCGAAACCGTAAGACTTTCGCAGATCTTCCTCCTCAATAATATTTTATTCATATAAAATCCCCGACAGTCATCATTTTCCTGTC
>ENA-OQKD01000361-OQKD01000361.1-human-gut-metagenome-genome-assembly--contig:-NODE-361-length-12181-cov-3.088352_pt1 | contig 12181 bp, 14 predicted proteins | sample MGYA00242775_ERZ504792 | MGnify/ENA primary metagenome ERZ504792 (study PRJEB26092, sample SAMD00036401) | human gut metagenome | host: Homo sapiens | study: EMG produced TPA metagenomics assembly of...
GTAGCTATGTTACTTTCAGTGGCTATGGTTGCATCTATGGCAGTTGGTTGCGGAAGCAAAGACGATAGTAAAGATGCAAATGAAGATGGAAAAAAGTATTAAAGTTTGCTGCTTTTGAAGGTGGTAACGGTACTGAAATTTGGGAAAATATTGAAAAAGGCTTTTGAAGAATCTCACGAAGATGTAGACGTTCAGTTAGAGTTATCTTCTGAATTGGACAAGGATCTTACAAAAGATTTCCAGAATGGAGATATTCCGGACGTTGTATACTACAACTTAGGACAAAAAAGCGGTTTCACAGAGACGATGTTAAAAGAGCATGCAATCGCAGATATTTCAGATGTGTTTGATGATGAACTGAAATCCAAGTTGGTTGGTGGCATTACAGAAAATGCTGCAGCTCAGCCATATGGTGACGGAAAAGTTTATCTTGCACCGATTATCTATACACCAACAGGATTATGGTACAACAAAGACATGTTTGGTGAAGGAAAATACACACTTCCAACAACATGGGATGAGTTCTTTGCACTTGGTGAACAGGCAAAAGAAGATGGAATTGCATTATTTACATATCCACAACCAGGTTATTTTGATGCAACAATGTATCAGATGTTAGCTCAGGCTGGTGGAATGGAATTCTACAACAAAGCTGTTAACTATGATGCAAACACATGGACATCAGCAGAAGGAAAACAAGTTATTGATACAATTGCTAAATTGGCTTCACCAGAATATTTATGGTCAGATACAGTTGCAAATGCAAATGCTGACGGTGGATTCAAAATTAATCAGCAGGCAGTAATTGATAATAAGGCATTATTTATGCCAAACGGTAACTGGGTGATTGGAGAGATGGCAAACTCTACTCCGGAAGGATTTAACTGGGGAATGATGGCACCGCCGAAATTTACAGCTGATCAGGAGAATTATATCTACACATTTACAGAGCAAATGTGGGTACCGGCTGAAGCTCCTAACATGGAATTAGCAAAAGAATTTATCAAATTCATGTACTCAGATGAAGTAGTAGATCTTATGTTAGCTAACAAAGTTGAGAATAAAGAAACAGGCGAAAAAGTCGCAACACCGATTGTGTCACCAGTTCTTGGGGCATCTGACAAATTGGAGGATGGTGTTGTTAAAGATACATACACATTAGCATCTTCAGAAGGATATAATGCAGTAGCTGGTACTTGGGCAACAACAAAAGCTATCGATGGCTTTGATATGAAAGGGACAGTATACGGAGCAATTGATGCACTTAACACTGGTGACTTAACAGCAGACGCTTATCAACAACAATTGATTGATGCATGGACAAAATGCTTAGAGAATCTTCAATAATTAAGATAAGACTCAAAGTAAATTTTGAATGTTTATTAAAAGCGGTGAGTTCCAATAACTCACCGCTTTTCTAGGAGAAAGAGGAAGATATATGAACAGAAAAAGCGCAGAAAGAAAATTTATTTTTATTTGTCTTGCTCCAGCAGTTATTTTAGTATCTCTGTTTATTTTTATCCCTACAGTCAATGTATTTAGAATGTCATTGTATCGTATGGGAGGTATTACAAATAAACAAACATTTATTGGATTTGAGAACTTTAAGACATTAATGGGAGACAAGAACTTCTTACAGGCGATGCAGAACTCTATTTTGATTATTGTTCTTGTGACAATCTGCACAATTGTGCTTGCAATTTTATTTGCAACATTATTACAGAGAGGAAACTTTAAGGGAAACAACTTTTTTAGAATTATTTTTTACATTCCTAATATTTTAAGTATAGTTGTTATTGCTGGTATTTTTGGAGCGATTTATAATCCGACTACTGGTTTGTTAAACACATTTTTGAGAGCAATCGGGTTAGATGCCTTGGCGAGAAACTGGATGTCCGAATCTAACATTGTAATCTATTCAGTGATTTTTGCACTTGTTTGGCAGGCAATCGGATACTACATGGTTATGTACATGTCAAGTATGGCATCTATCCCACCGGATTATTATGAGGCTGCATCGCTTGATGGTGCAACAGAACTTCAGATGTTCTCTAAGATTACATTCCCGTTGATCTGGAGCAATATCCGTACAACACTTACATTCTACATTATCAGTACAATCAACTTGAGCTTCTTGTTCGTTCAGATTATGTCAGATGGTGGACCGAATGGAAAAACAGAAGTATTCTTGAACTACATGTATAAACAGGCATATGGAAACGGTGCATACGGATACGGTATGGCAATCGGTGTAGTAGTATTTATCTTCTCATTTGCATTGTCAGGAATTATCAATAAGATTACAGACCGTGAAGTATACGAATTCTAGGAAGGGAGAGCGAAAAAGATGAAGAAAAAACCGGGTAAAATTATATCTAAAATACTTGTCTATATAGCTCTTCTTGCTTTGGCAATTTCGATTATTGTGCCAGTTGCATGGGTATTTATGGCAAGTTTGAAAAACGAACTCTGAATTTATCGGAAAAGATATCAGTCCTTGGTCTTTACCAGAGACGTTCCGCTATCAGAACTTTGTAACTGCATTTCGTGATGCAAACATGGGAACATTTTTCCTGAACTCAGTAATTGTTACAGCGATTGCGCTTGTATTGTTATTGATTCTTGCGCTTCCGGCATCTTATGTGTTGGCAAGATTTGACTTCAAAGGAAGAAAGATTTTGAATGGTGCTTTTATGGCAGGACTTTTTGTAAACATCAACTACATTGTAGTGCCGATTTTCTTGATGTTAAGTTCTGCAAACAGAGCTTTGGGAGTTGAATTTTTCTTGAATAATCGACTCATATTGGCGATTATTTATGCTACAAGTGCACTGCCATTTACAGTGTATTTGCTGAGCAGTTACTTTAAAACACTTCCAAAAGGATTTGAGGAAGCTGCTTACATCGATGGATGTGGTTACTTTAAGACGATGACAAAGATTATGGTGCCAATGGCAAAACCAAGTATTATTACAGTAATCTTGTTTAACTTCCTGTCATTCTGGAATGAATATATCATCGCTTACACATTGATGGATGGTAATGACACTCTTGCTATGGGACTTAAGAACCTGATGGCAGTACAGAAGACAGCAACAAACTATGGTATCATGTATGCAGGTCTTGTAATCGTTATGTTGCCGACGTTGATTCTGTACATTTGTGTTCAGAAACGTTTGACAGAGGGTATGACTCTCGGTGGATTGAAAGGTTAGGAGGTAGATGAGATGAATAATGCAGTAAGAAACATTATTATGATTATCGTATTTGTTGTCTGCCTGGCTCTGATCATTATTGGACAAAGAAATATCTCAGTCTCAGGTCTTGTGATGGAACTTGTTGGACTTGTTGGGCTGCTGACTCTTTTGTTCGTATACAACCACAGATATAAATAGAGATTATGATAGAAAGACACCGGATTATGATTGTCCGGTGTCTTTTTGTAACTCTTCATTTTGTCGGTAAGCATTTGGTGACATGCCTGTCTCTTTTCGAAAAACCTGGGAAAAATAGGATTGGGAAGAAAAGCCGATGGAAGCTGCAATTTTGGAGATTGGATAATTGGTTGTAGCAAGTAAATGTTTGGCTTCAACAAGTCTTCGGTTAATCAAATAATTGATTGGTGACACTCCCTTATAGTTTTTAAATGCATGAACAAGATAATATTTGTTCAAATAAGTGAGATCACTCAGCGTCTGAAGTGTAATATCTTCCATAAAATGCTCATCAATATATTGTTCGACAAAACGACATTCTTTTGTAATCTTTTTTGTTGGTGTGAATGACAGCTGTTTCTTTGTTCTTCTAACCAATGTTAATACAAGCGCCTCCAATAAATTTTGGCAGACAGTTTCGAAATACTCTCCTTTATTTTGAATCTCCCGAAGAAGTGTCTTTAAGTAAAAAGAGAATTCTTCTTTATATTCATGAAAATTATGCAGACTGTAATCATAGGTGGTGTCAAGATTCCCGTCTTTGAATTTCAGGCCGTTGATTCCAAGTGCGATATACTCAAGTGGTCTGCCTTTGCTGCCCAGCTCTGTATGAGAAACATTTGGGTTGATGATGACGAGGTCATCTTCTTTGACCGGAAATTTTTTATCCTCCACAAGAAAATAGCCACTGCCCTGAACGACATAGAATAATTCTGTAAAATGATGCGTATGGGCAATGCTGTGCCAGTCTGTATCATATCGAGCTTGAGTGATATATAGTAAACGGATATTCAGTTTTTCAAGTTCGGTCTCCTCAAGACCATAACGTCGATTGCTCATATAAATCTTCTCCCTTGTATTTTAGGCGTTTTTAATGATATTATATCTTATAGAATTCTAGAATGCAAAGAAAAAGTGTAAATAATACAAACATAGAGATTAATCAGATAAAGATTTTTAAAGACATTTGTACTAGAATAAAAGATAGAAAAGAAATTGGGGTTTGGAGGTCTTAATCATGAAAAAACCAGTATTAGTAATTATGGCAGCAGGAATGGGAAGCAGATATGGCGGATTAAAACAGATTGATCCGGTGGACGAGCAAGGTCATATCATTATGGATTTCTCAATCTATGATGCAAAAAAAGCGGGATTTGAAAAAGTAGTATTTATCATTAAAAAAGAAAATGAGGCTGATTTTAAAGAGGCTGTCGGAAAACGTATGGAAGAAGTAATGGAAGTGTCTTATGTATTCCAGGATTTACATAACTTGCCGGAAGGATATGAAGTGCCTGAAGGACGTGTGAAACCATGGGGAACAGCACATGCAGTATTCAGCTGTATCGATGAGATTGACGGACCTTTCGCAGTAATCAATGCAGATGATTACTATGGAAGAGATGCATTCCAGAAAATTTATGACTATCTGTCAACACACGAAGACGATGATAAATTCCGTTACACAATGGTAGGTTATCAATTAGAAAATACATTGACTGAGAACGGTCATGTGGCACGTGGTGTCTGTACGATGAATGAAGCCGGAGAACTTGTGAGCGTTGTGGAAAGAACACGCATCGAGAAAAAAGGAGACGGAGCGGCGTACACAGAAGATGAAGGAGAGACATGGACAGAACTTCCAAAAGGAAGCATTGTTTCTATGAATATGTGGGGATTCACAGCAAGCATCCTTCAGGAGATTAAGAACGGATTTACAGCATTTTTAGATGAAGGACTTAAGACAAATCCTTTGAAATGTGAATACTTCCTTCCGACAGTTGTAAGTAATCTGCTTGCAGAAGACCGTGCAACAGTGGCAGTTCTGACATCAGCAGACAAATGGTACGGAGTGACATATAAAGAAGATAAACCGGTTGTAGTGAATGCGATTAAAAATATGAAAGAATCAGGTTTGTATCCAGAGAACCTGTGGGGAGAAAAATAATGGGAAGAATTTCAGATAGACAAATAGATGAAGCAATTGCAAATTTTAGATTTGAAGGGACATTGATTGAACAAAGACCATATGGAAACGGACACATCAATGATACATTCCTTTTGACATTTGATATCGGGGAGATGGGAAGACTGCGCGTGATCTTACAGTGCATGAACAAATCCATTTTTACAAAACCGGTAGAACTTATGGAGAATGTTTTAGGAGTGACTTCTTATCTGCGCAAAAAGATTATCGAGAACGGTGGAGACCCGGAAAGAGAGACTTTGAACGTAATTCGCACTGTAGCAAACAGACCATATTTTGTGGATTCACAGGGAGATTACTGGAGAGCATATAAATTCATCGAAGGGGCAACAAGCTATGATCAGGTAGAGACACCGGAAGATTTCTATCAGAGCGCAGTTTCATTTGGTAATTTCCAAAGACTGCTCGCAGACTATCCGGCAGAGACACTTCACGAGACGATTGTAGGTTTCCATGATACAAAAGCAAGATTTGCTACATTCAAGAAAGCGGTAGAAGAAGATGTGTGCGGACGTGTAGCATCTGTACAGAAGAAATCGATTTTGTACTTGCACATGAAGACGTTGCAAATGTATTCGGAGATATGCTTGCAAATGGAGAACTTCCACTTCGTGTTACTCACAATGACACAAAATTGAATAACATCATGATTGATGACAAGACAGGAAAAGGTATCTGTGTGATCGACTTAGACACTGTTATGCCGGGACTTGCAATGAATGACTTTGGTGATTCTATCCGTTTTGGTGCAAGCACAGCAGCAGAAGACGAGCAGGATCTTTCAAAAGTATCTTGTGATATGGAATTGTTTGATGTGTATGCAAAAGGTTTCATTGAAGGATGCGGCGGCAAATTGACACAGAAAGAAATTGAAATGATGCCGATGGGAGCAAAAGTAATGACATTTGAATGTGGTATGAGATTCCTTACTGACCACCTTCAGGGAGATACATACTTTAAGATCCACAGAGAGAACCATAACCTTGACAGATGTCGTACACAGTTTAAACTGGTAGAAGACATGGAAGCAAAATGGGATACAATGCAGGAAATCATTAAAAAATACAATTCATAACAGAAAAAATGTTTTGAAACAAAATAGTTGTATATATTAGAGTGAAGTATTATAATAAAGGGCGGGAGAAAAACTCTCGTCCTTGTTAACAAGATGATTAGAAGGAGGATACAATTATGACGATTTTAGTAACAGGTGGAGCAGGATATATCGGAAGCCATACATGTATTGAACTGATCAGTGCAGGATATGATGTGGTTGTAGTAGACAATTTATGTAATTCTTGTAAAGAAGCGTTAGACCGTGTGGAAAAGATTGTCGGAAAGACAATTAAGTTCTATGAAGCAGATATTCGTGATGCAGAAGCGATGAAAAATATCTTTGAGAAAGAAGAGATTGATGCAGTAATTCATTTTGCAGGATTGAAATCAGTAGGTGAATCTGTAGCGAAACCATTAGAATATTATGATAACAATATTGCAGGAACTTTGGTGCTTTGTGATGCGATGAGAAATGCAGGCGTGAAGAACATTATCTTCAGCTCTTCTGCAACAGTTTATGGAGATCCTGCATTTGTACCGATCACAGAAGAATGCCCAAAAGGACAGTGCACAAATCCATACGGATGGTCAAAATCAATGCTGGAACAGATTTTAACAGATCTTCATACAGCAGATTCAGAATGGAACGTAGTATTACTTCGTTACTTCAATCCAGTTGGAGCACATAAGAGCGGAACAATCGGAGAGAATCCAAAAGGAATCCCCAACAACTTAATGCCATACATCACACAGGTAGCGGTTGGCAAATTGGAATGCCTTGGAGTGTTCGGTGATGATTATGATACACCGGATGGAACAGGGGTACGTGATTACATCCACGTAGTAGACCTTGCGCTTGGACACGTAAAAGCTTTGAAGAAGATTGAAGAAAAAGCAGGAGTGAAAGTTTACAATCTTGGAACAGGAAACGGATACTCTGTACTTGATATGGTAAAAGCATTCGGAAAAGCATGCGGAAAAGAGATTCCATATCAGATCAAGGCGAGAAGACCTGGCGATATTGCATCATGTTATGCAGACCCAACAAAAGCGAAAGAAGAACTTGGCTGGGTAGCAGAAAGAGGACTTGATGAGATGTGCGAGGATTCTTGGAGATGGCAGTCAAATAATCCGGAAGGATATGCAGAATAAAATGTGAGACACCACGCGGTTTGAACCGACCCCCAAAAGTCTAACTTTTGGGGGTCACCTCAGTTGCGTGGTGTTTTATATTCTATGCAAGGAATCTGCATCCTGTGTAATAAAAGATGCTTTGCAAGGAGCACTTTAAAAGTTCTTGCAAGCCAGAGAGTTCAATGATATGATGAAAAAAAGCATTATATTTTCTATTTATTCTAACCGGTTCTAACCGGAATCTAGTACATTTCATATAGCGGATTTTAGAAAAATCCGTCCTTTCAGAAAATTCATGCTTTCAATTCACAAATTTTACAAGCAGGAGTTTTCGAGGAAGGAAATCTCCTGAACAATTTCATAAGAGGAGGTTTTATACGGAAACGTCGGCGACAGACCGATGGTTGCCTACCACTATATTGAAGGTTATCAGCCACAGGCTTACAACCTGACAAAGACCTTGAGCAAGAATGAAGCAGAAAATGTATTTACATTCGTATATGAGCCGGTTCCGGAGGATACGGTGACAACTGAGACGGAAGTGATCACAAGACCGGACGGAACGACAGGAACCGCAGGCGGCAATGCCGGACAAAATGCGGGAACAACAACCGGTGGAAATACAGCAAACGGAGACACGCAGGGCACAACAGAAGTTCCGGACGAGGATGTTCCACAAAATGTAGTAGATTTGGACGATGAAGATGTGCCTTTGGACAACAAAGATCTGGATCGTCCGGGAAGCACAACAAACTGTATTCCAATCTATGCAACAATCGCAGTGGCAGCAGCAACTGCATTGGCGGCAGCCGGATTTGTATATGTGAAACGATTTAAAAAGAAATAAGACATTCTAAAGGGAGAGACCAGATGAAAAAACCAATTGCAGCGACGGTGTGCAGTGTCGTGGGAACAATTCTTCTGGCGCTTGTCATTGTCGTATGTATTCCGCTGACAGTTCCGCGGATTGCGGGGTATCAGATCTACACAGTGATCAGTGGAAGTATGGAGCCGGAAATTCCGACAGGCAGCCTTGTATATGTAAAAAATACGGCTCCGTCCGGAATCGAAAAAGGTGATGTGATTGCATTTTACGGCTCTTTAGAGAATGGTTCAATCATCACGCACCGTGTTGTGTCCAACAACAGTGTATCCGGTGAGTTTGTCACCAAAGGGGATGCGAATGCAAAAGAGGATATGGAGCCGGTAAGCTATGAGAACTTCCTTGGGAAAGTCACTTTGAGTGTGCCGATGCTTGGCGGAATACTGGCGGCGGTTGTTACTGTTCCGGGAAAAATCGCAGCGGGGAGTATGATTTTGCTGGCGCTGGTGTTACATGTGATTGCCGGGAAACTGAAAGGGAGTTCGGAAGAGGACACTTTAGAGCTGAGAGATGATGGTAATCATTGACAATAGTTTCTCGGTATGGTATCCTAAAGGAGAAAATTGTCGAATACAGTCGGTACCGTAGGGGATAAGTATTTGATAGAATCTTTTTGTCTTAGGACAGAAAGGTTCTTTGTATATGGTGGGACTGATTTTTGCATAAATATGAAGTCATACATATGAGAACGTGCATCTGCAGAACTGACATCATTGACTAGAAATAAAAGCACAATCTTCCGCATTTGTATCGGAAATTGTGCTTTTTTTGTGGCAAAACAGAGGGTGGAAAGGTTTGATTTGACATCATATTAAATTTTTATTAAAATTACAATTAGCGAGAAATGACGTGGTGCGTAATCAAGATGTGATTGAATAAAAATAAGTTGCCAACTATAAAAAGTGAGCTGATAATAGAGGCAATACAGATTTTTAATTGCATTTTGAAAGAAGTCATAAGATATTCTCCTTTTTTGAGAGTGTTTTGTTTGTTAGTTATAATATTAAGGTATGCGAGAGGAGAGGGAAATATTCATGATGATGCAAAAAAACATACTAAAAAATACATCAAAACAAGTTTGGAATCTGAAAAGGAACAGTTTTTTCCAGAACTGTGTTGCTGTTTTTTGATTTAGCAGCTATTTTGCTTAGTTTTTTTACAGCAAATTATATTCGATATCGTGATATTTGGCAGACGGAGTTTCCAATGGATGGAAGAATACCGTTGTTGCTGTTATTGTTCTTTTATAGTGTGATTTATCTGATCAAGAGTTCTACAAAAGAGTTCTATCAAAGAGGTCCGTGGGAAGAAATGATTATTGTGCTTTGCCTGCCCTGATAATTGGGTTATGTGCTGGGCATAGATTGTTTCTTAGTAGTATTGAATGTAATATACAAAGTTCTGTGAAAGACTGTGTATTTTCTTATAAAAAGTCTTTGTTCGTTGGTAAGTCAGAGGATTGTAGCAGTTAGTTGAAAACGAACGTAATGGGATCTGAAAAATGAGTAAAGGGGAAAGAAAGTATGTATAGAAAAGATTCTACAGGATGGATAAAACATGTGGATTTTATCATCTTGGACTTGATCTGCTTGCAGGTGGCGTTCGTTCTGGCGTATGTGTTAAGCGGATATGGAGCTAATCCATACCAGCTAATTCTTTACAGAAATATGGCTGTCTTTATGGAAGTAGCAGATTTGGTAGTGCTGTTTGCAATGGGAACATTGAAAAACGTTTTGAAAAGAGGGTACTATAAAGATTTTGTTGTAACAGCACAGCATGGAGTAATTCTTGGAGCATGTTTATTGCTTTATTTGTTTATGCTTCAGGAAGGACAGCAATATTCCAGACTGGCATTGATACTGAATATCGTTATCCATATTCTACTTACTTATCTGGTAAGAGAGCTGTGGAAACATTTACTTAGAAAGAAAATGGAAGATGGTGAAAATCGTTCATTACTTCTTGTTGTTTCAGCAGATGTAGTGAGTGCAGTAGTAGAGAGCATGAAAGAGCATAATTATGCCCGGTATAAGATTGCTGGAATTGCTGTGATAGATAAGGAAATGACAGGAAAGTATATTGATGGTGTGAAAGTAGTAGCAAATATGGAAAATGCTGCTGAATATGTCTGCAAAGAATGGATTGATGAAGTTCTGATTGTGACATCCGGTGTAGTTCCATATCCAAAAGAACTGATCGAGCAGTTTACGGAAACCGGAGTAACAGTACACCTAAATCTTGCAAAGGTACAAAGCGTGCCGGGGAAAAAACAGTTTGTAGAAAAAGTTGGAGATTATACAGTACTGACTACCAGTATTAACTATGCATCTACAAGAGATCTGATGTTGAAACGACTGATGGATATTGCCGGAGGGCTGGTAGGATGTTTGATTACCGGAATCTTATTTATATTTGTTGCTCCAGCAATTTACATAGCATCACCGGGACCGATTTTCTTTGCACAGGAACGTGTAGGAAAGAATGGAAAGAGATTCAAAATGTATAAGTTCCGAAGCATGTATATGGATGCAGAAGAACGTAAGGCTGAACTGATGAAAGATAACAAACTGGGTGATGAAAAGATGTTCAAATTGGATTTTGACCCACGAGTTATTGGAAATAAGATTCTTCCAGATGGAACACATAAGACTGGAATCGGTGATTTTATCAGACGAACAAGTTTAGATGAATTTCCGCAATTCTTTAACGTATTACGTGGCGATATGTCGATTATAGGTACTCGCCCACCCCTTATTTCTGAAACAAATTTGTATGAGCTTCACCATCGTGCAAGATTGGCAATTAAGCCTGGAATCACTGGCATGTGGCAGGTAAGCGGACGAAGTGATATTACCGATTTTGAAGAAGTCGTTCGTCTTGATAAAGAGTATATCACAAATTGGAACATTGGGCTAGATATAAAAATATTACTGAAGACAATATTGGTTGTATTTAGAAAAGATGGTTCTATGTAGTTGAGGATAAAACTATACAGCTTGTTAAAACAAGCTGTATAGAAAAATAAATTAGATAAGTTATAAATATAATAAAAAGGAGAATTAAAATGATTATTACAAAAACACCTTTTAGAATGTCCTTTTTGGTGGAGGAACCGATATGCCATCATTTTTTCGGGAAAATGGAGGTTCCGTGTTATCAACAACATTTGACAAATATTGTTATGTAAATGTACGCCATTTACCACGCTTTTTTGATTATTCAACGGAACTTTCTATTCAAAAACAGAAAGAGTAACTAAAATAGAAGATATTCAGCATCCGGCAATCAAAAATGCAATGAAGTTTTTGGATATGCATGAAATTCGTTTAACATATGAGGCTGATTTACCTGCTCGTTCTGGCTTGGGAACAAGTAGTTCTTTTGCAGTAGGTATGTTAAATGCTTTTTATGCTTTAAAAGGAAAATATGCTGATAAGAAAAAACTGGCAGATGAAGCAATTTATTTGGAAAGAGAGCTTTGTCAGGAAGCTGGTGGTTGGCAAGACCAGATAGCAGCATCATTTGGAGGTTTTAATCGTATTAACTTTACAGATGAAGGCTATGATGTGCTTCCGTTAATTATTTCGCCAGAAAGAAAAAAACAACTTAATCAGAATTTGATGATGTTTTTTACTGGTTTTACACGTTTTTCATCAGATGTTCAGAAAGCAAATGCAGCAGGAAAAGTAG
>ENA-OQKD01000363-OQKD01000363.1-human-gut-metagenome-genome-assembly--contig:-NODE-363-length-12142-cov-3.084145_pt1 | contig 12142 bp, 16 predicted proteins | sample MGYA00242775_ERZ504792 | MGnify/ENA primary metagenome ERZ504792 (study PRJEB26092, sample SAMD00036401) | human gut metagenome | host: Homo sapiens | study: EMG produced TPA metagenomics assembly of...
ACAGCCATTACTGCACAGTTCTCTTCAGATTCCTCTGTGGATGCTCCAAGATGTGGAGTTACCAGGATTCCCTCACGTCCTGCTACTGTATGGTTTGCAAAGTCTGTCACATATTTCTTAACTTTTCTCTGTGGGAGATCACTGCCCGGTATCCGTTTTCCTGCGCCAGCCGGACCGTATCCATAGCCTCTGTCAGAGTACCGATCTGATTTACTTTTACAAGCACTGCATTGGCTGCCTGAAGTCGGATCCCGCAGGTCAGTCTCTTTTTATTTGTTACAAAAAGATCATCTCCTACCAGCTGTATTTTGTCTCCCAGCCGCTCTGTCAGTTTCTTCCAGCCTTCCCAGTCGTCTTCCTCCAGCCCATCCTCAAGAGATACCACAGGAAATTCTTCCAGTAATCCCTCATAATATTCAATCATCTCAGAAGAGTCTCTGAATACATCTTTTCCTTTCATTTTGCTTTCTCCGGGAAAATGTAAAACCCCTTTTTCTTCTTCATACAATTCACTGGCTGCTGCGTCTATGGCAATTGCGATCTGCTTTCCCGGTTCGTATCCGGCCCTTTCCACTGCCTGGATGATCAGCGCCAGCGCATCTCTGGAATCCTCAAGATCCGGCGCAAAGCCTCCCTCATCGCCTACTGCTGTAGACAGATTTTTTTCTTTGAGAATGATCTTCAGAAACTGATAGATCTCCACGCACATGCGGATTCCTTCTGAAAAATCTTCCGCCCCCACAGGCATGATCATAAATTCCTGAAGATCCACGGTATTATCTGCATGGCGTCCTCCATTCAGAATGTTCATCATGGGCACAGGCAGCTTTCTGGTATGACAGCCGCCCAGATATTGATAAAGAGGAATTCTCAGAGCTTCCGCAGCCGCCCTTGCCACTGCCAGAGAAACACCCAGAACTGCATTGGCTCCTATACTGCTTTTATTGTCTGTTCCATCGACTTCTGCCAGAAGTCTGTCTATATTCATCTGATCAAGCGCATTTTCTCCCACAATTGCTTCTGCAAGTTTTTGTATTTTACATTATTTACAGCTTTTTCCACACTGAGCCCAAGGTATTTTCCCTTCTCACCATCCCGGAGCTCCACTGCCTCAAATCTTCCGGTAGACGCCCCGGAGGGAACTATGGCTCTTGCTGTATATCCATGGATTCCAACAATCCCTTCTCCTGCTGTAACTTCAACCTCAACCGTAGGATTTCCCCTGGAGTCCAGGACTTGTCTTGCGTGAATTCTGCGTACAGGTAAATAACGCAACATATTTTTACCTCCTAAGACTTGATAATCCTATCTTATCCTGAATCCCTTTTTCTATTCACCGGAATTCATTAATATTTTCAGTTAATTATGTATATAAAGTTATTTTTAGCAGTTAAAACAATATTTATTTTAATTTTATCAACTTTCTTATTGACAAATCCCATTTTATCTGTTATAGTAAGCTCATAAAACAAAAGGAACTTAAAAATAAATCAAAAAGGAGTGAGACCACCGAAAACATAAACGAAATCTCATAATCCAACAAGGAGGTACAGACCACCAGAAACGTAAAATAATTCATCATAATCTATGAAAGGAAGGTACAGACCACCGAGAACACAAACTTAATTCCAGAATGTTTTATAAAAATTTAAGGAGGACTAATCCATTGGACAGTGAACATTAAAAAGAGCCAGCAGAAAATCAAATCTGATGGCTCTTATTTTTGTTGTCATATGCATAAAAAGAAGGACAGAGTTTCCTCGACGCTGCTACGGACAAGATCCTTTAAATCGTGCTTTATTAAATCTTCATTGAGTTGTATAAAGTTATCAGACATCGTTCTGTACCTCCTATGGTGAATTTTGTGTGGTAACTTTATTCTACCAAACGGCTATAGACCATGTCTGTTTTTATGAAATTGAATTTGCGAAATTAATTATACGTTATCGTGCAGAGCACTGATGCAGAAAAGCCAGTCATCAATCAGTGAAGGTTCTGCCGTAGACTCCACTTTTTTCAAAACAAATGTGATTTTTCACTTCTTTGGAGATGGTTATGCAATCCTTGTTTAAAAACCGACCAATCGCGTTAAAGCTTTCGTCCTTGTTTAACATGGCTTCAATGATAATTCGTGAAGCAAGAGTTAAATGTTTTTGTTTATTCATAAGGACTTCCTTTCTGCCGGGAGGAATAGCCATATTTATAGAATGGTTTTAACAGAACGTTTGGAAAAATTAAATTCCATGGTTAAGAGAAGATAGATTTGCAGGATTAAATTCCACAGAAGATTGGAATTTAATCCTGCAATTGAGTACCAAGTAAAAAACAACATATTTTTATTCTTATTTTTGTGCAGTTTTTCTCGTTATTTTTTCAGAAATCTGGTATACTTGATACATCAAATTTTTTATTGGAGGATATATCATGATTCGTACACTGGAAAACGATCAGCTTCGGGTACAGATCAATGATCTTGGCGCTGAGCTGACTGAAATCTATGACAAAACAAATGACCGTCAGGTACTCTGGAATGCAGATCCTTCTTACTGGAACCGCCATGCCCCTGTCCTGTTCCCAAATGTGGGCCGCTATTATGAAAATAAATGTCTTATTAACGGAAACACCTACCACTGCGGACAGCATGGATTTGCCCGTGATATGGAATTTACCTGTACAGAGTCCTCACAGACCTCTGTCACCCATCTTGTGACCTCTTCTGATTCAACCAGGGAAACTTATCCTTTTGATTTCCGTCTTCTTATCACCCATGAGCTTTCCGGAAGAGATCTGACTGTACGCTGGACCGTGATCAATGAGGATTCTCAGACCATGTACTTTACTATCGGAGGACATCCTGCCTTTAATGTGCCTGCGGTTCCGGGTACTTCCCAGGATCAGTATTATCTTACTTTTAACCATGAATCAGAGCTTACCTGCAGTCTCCTGGACCTTTCCCACGGAACTGTATTTGAGGGAAAAACCTATCCGCTTGCTCTGGAACACGGACGCTGTCATATCAAAAGAGAGCTTTTTGACAACGATACTCTGGTATTTGACAACGGGCAGGTAACCCGGGCAGGAATCGCCTTTCCGGACGGAACTCCTTATGTGGAAATCACCTGTAAGGGATTTCCGAACTTTGGTATCTGGAGCGCGCCGGACTCTCCCTTCGTCTGCCTGGAACCCTGGATGGGACGCTGCGACAACACCGGCTTTGCCGATGAGCTTTCTTCCAAGCAGGACATCAACACCCTGGCTGCCGGAGAGACCTTTAAACAGTTTTACACCATATCTGTGAAATAGAAAAAGCCTTCTGTATCCGATTTTTGTTCCGTGTAAGCTTTATGTTTTTATATACTTGAATCACTAATACTTCTTTAAATAATACAAAAAACTTCCGGGGAAGGGGCAGATTTGACTCCCATGAGCCAAATCTGCTCCTGTTTGGAACTATCTATTTCCCGACAGCCCCTTTCCCGGAGTTTTTCTGTACAGAAACGCGCTGTTTCTGATTTTATATTCTGCTTTTACAGTTCCTGTATTTTCCCGGCAGCCCCGGAGCTCATCCGGCTTTTAACAGACTTTCTCCATCATTTGATCCTGCTCATTTTTTCATAAATTCCTGACAGGCGGGGATATATCTGCTGATATACCTCCTCATAAAGTTTCCGGTATACTGCATGCTGCCGCCGGTTTGGTTTAAATACATCTTTTTTATGAACCATACACCTCAATGCTTCTCTGTAATCCTCAAACACGCCCAGCGTCACAAATGCAGAAATCGCGCTGCCGATCCCCGACACTTCATAAGTCTGAGTTCTTACTACCGGCAAACCGAACATGTCTGCAGTGATCTGACAGATCTCACTGCTCTGAGCGCCTCCGCCGCCTACGCGAATCTCTTCAAAACGAAATCCTCCTTTTTTCTCCATATGACGCATTCCATCCATCAGGGCAAAATTGATTCCTTCTATGATTGCCCGGTAAAGATGGATTCTGGTATGAACATCCGACAGACCTATTACGGAACCTTTTGCCTCAGGCATGGTAAGGTTTGGTGTAAAATACGGCTGGAGCAAAAGCCCGTCGCAGCCTGCAGGAATCTCTTTCAGACGTCTGTTCAGAAGTTCCTCCGGCTGAATATCTGACTCCAGTGCTTCCATAACTTCTTTCTGGGCAAACTCTTTTTTAAACCAGGAAATCAGCCAGTATCCTCTGAAGATTTCTATTTCCGGAGTATAATGCCCGGGAAGGATAGAATCATAGGGCGGTATAAACGTTTCCGGTTCCAGATAATCAGAAGTGGTAAACGTAACAGTAGCTGTGGTTCCAAAGCTGAAAGCCGCCCTTTTTTTATTGACACAGCCAAGACCCAGAATTTCGCAGGCCTTGTCTGTACCAGTAGCGATCAGCTTCAGATTCTTATTCAGTCCCAGATCTTCTGCAGCAGTCTCTGTAAGAGAGCCGATATAATCGCCGGGATCCACCAGCTCGCACATCATTTCATTCGGAATATCAAAAACCGGTCGAACCAGATCATTTTTCTTTTTCCAACAACGGTTTTTAAAATCATAAGGAACATATCCCACGATGGACGCTGTAGAATCCGCCAGCCTTCCGGTAAGCCTGTAATTCAGATATGCACTCAGAAGAACATATTTCTTTGTTTTTGCCCAGATATCAGGTTCGTTTTCCCGAATCCAGTTACAATGAGATTTCTGGTATTGGAGATTTAAGGTTTTTGTCATTCCCACTGCTTTTACCGCTGCAGAAATCCATGGCTTCAGCGCAGGCGTCCCTGAAGCTCTTCTCTGATCCAGCCATAAAATTGCAGGGCGCAAAGGCTCCCCGTCCCGTCCAAGACAGACACTGGTACAACGGATCGTTGTAAGAGTTACTGCCCGGATCTGAGCAAAAATATCCGGAAAGCTCTCCCGAAGCTGTCTGGAAACACGGCACAGATTCTGGTAATAAAAATCAGGATCCTGTTCTGCCCATCCGGATTTTCTTGAAACATAAGCCGGATGATGGCCCTTCTGGGCTTTTGCCAGTATTTTCCCTTCCGAGGAAACAAGAAGAGCTCTTGTACTCTGGGTTCCAATATCAAAAACAAGGACAACTGATGTTTTTTTCACAGGTACTCCCTCCCTATGCAGATCAGCGTGTAATCCCTTCTTTCAGGTATTTCTTTTTATCCTCATCCAGATCCAGTCCAAGAGTACCGCCCGGATTCATCAGATAGTCTTTATCAAAATAATCCTTCAGAACCTTAAACACACCGTACTCTGTATGTCCCAGGCTTCCCTCAAGCCACGGCGCAAACATTTTTCCGATTCCATGGTGGTGGCTGATCGCTGCCCCGGACTTCTGAATGGCATCAAGAATCGTTGTATGATATGCCCGGAATTTATCCGCTCCGCTCATCCTTGTAATAAAAATAAAATACAGGTTTGCCCCCTGTGGATAACAGTGGGACATGTGAGTTGTCACAATGGTATTTGGAAGCTTATGGCAGACTTTTCTCACTTCCCTGTGTACCTTTGCCATATTTGACCAGTTTACCGTACATTCCAGTGTATCTGTAACAATACCAAAATCCATCATGGTATCTCTCAGATACGGATCATTAACCGACTTTTTCCCAGCTTTTGTAACGTAGAGGTAAGGCTCATTGCTTTATATTTATGAGCAATCCTTCTGATATTTGCAGCCACATTTTTGGAATAGCCCTTTCCGCCGTCTGTAAATCCAAGAAACAGACAGCGCTCCATATCCCGAAAGCCTCTGATATCCAGAAGTTTCCAAAGCGGCGTCTCATCCACATTATACAGTCTCAGCATAAGGTTTGTTTCCTCCGGGTCTGACAGACGGAATACAGAAGAAAATCCGGCCTCACACTGCATCATCTCTCTGGCTGCCGCCATGGCGACCTTCCAGTTTTTAAAAATATAGGAGAAACGTTTTCTGTTTTCCGGCATGTAGCGGAATACCTTTAAGGTCACCTCTGTCAGAACACCAAAACGCCCCCTCGCTTCCCATCATGATCTGGTTCAGATTCGGACCGGTAGCTTCTCTGGGATAGTGACTGGTCTGTATGTTGCCAATAGGGGTAGCATATTTTTGTGACAGCACAATATCTGTAATACAGCCATAGTAAGTACTGTTCTGGCCGGCTCCTCTTGTGACAACCCATCCGCCTACACTGCTGTACTCAAAGGACTGTGGAAAGTGCCCGCAGGTATAGGCGCGTCTGGCTCCTAAAAACAGTCTGAGCGTTATTCAATATTTTTTCAAGTTTTTGGCCCTGACATTCCAGCCTGAACAGTAATTGTCTGATCTGTTTCATTAAAAGAAACAACCTCATTAAAACGCAGACGCATATCCAGAGAGATTCCGCCGTTTACCGGCTCCACACCCATGGTTACGCTGCTTCCGCCTCCGTAAACATAAAGAGGGATTTTTTCTTTGGTACAATAAGCCACAATAGCCTCTACCTCTTCTGTTTTTGCCGGATAAACCACTGCATCAGGAAGTGAATCCAGACGTTTTTCTCTCAGACGCATGGCGTCATAAGCTGTTTTTCCATAGGCTACAGACACCCTCGCATAACTCGTCTGTACGCACATACTTCTCACCGACGATCTCTTTCAGAGCATCTATATGCTTCTGCTCCAGACGTTACCGGACAATTTGTAAGTTCTATCTTTTCCATTCCGATGCTTCCGTCATAATGTCGGAAATCGTCATCTGTCATCTTAAATTTTTCTTTCATCATTTTGTAAAGAGATTCTTTTGGATATTTTACAAAATCCGGATCTCCCCATCTGAATACAGAACGCCAGCTGTCTGTAGGCGCTGCTTCCTTCACCCATTTCGGCTCAAATCCTTTATATGGCTTACTCATAATTTTCTCCTTCCTGCGCGCGGTTTCTGCGCATACAGGTACTCTCCTGAGAGGTTTCTCCTTCCTGCCCACGGTTTCTGCGCATACAGGTACTCTCCTGAGAGGTTCCTCCTTCCTGCCCGCAGTCTTTGTGCATACAGGTATTCTCCTTATTATTTTCCTCCAGATACTCCTTCAGAACACTGCTGGTAACGATCACATCCGCATGAAGGCCAAGTACGTCAGGAATAAGAACATCGCCCCTTCCCATTGGTTTTCTGACCGTCATATCATTGATTTCTTCCATAATCTGAAAAATTTTATCTTTTGGTATCTCCCGGGATACACGAACCGGAATCACCGGAACTGAATCCCAGGCAGTTTTTACCGTAGTAGAAAAAGTTCTTTTTGGACAGGTCATTTCACTTTCCGCAAATTGCTGCCCTCTTTTACATTTATTTCCAGTTACCTTCCACTGCCCATTTTCCAACTCTGCCTGCATACGGCAGCTGTTAGGGCAGGTAATACAAACAAGTTCCTTCATGACTGCACCTCCCCAAGCTGAAAAACAAGGGACGTTCCGACTATGTCTGCTTTTGACAGATCAATGACAACCCGCTCCATTTCCGGAGGCCTTACTGCCTGATATTTTTTCTCAAAAACTGTTTTTCCTGCTGAAACCGCTGTAAGCATACTTTCTCCCATAGTCCTTCTGCATCGGAAATAAAAAACAAGCTTTTTGTCCAGATCGCTTTTCCGGATCTTCTGGGGAACCACATAAGCAAGCCCTCCTTCTGTCTCCACGGAAATCCAGTTTTCCGCTGTTCTGTCAGCCTCTCCTTTCAGTTCTCTGGAATATCTGGCCGCGGAAGTTCCTGCCAGCTCTCCGCTTTCTGACACATAATCTACAAGATCATTGACATGAAAAGCATTCCCACAGGAAAATACTCCCGGCACATCCGTCATGGCCCATGAATCACAGACAGGGCCTTTTGTCCGGGGATCCATAGTAACCCGGAGACTTTCTGCCATTTCATTTTCCGGAATCAGTCCAACCGATAAAATCAGGGTATCACAGTCAATTCTCTTTTCTGTTCCCGGAACAGGCTGCATCTGTTCATCCACTTTGGCAATTTCCACACCTGTCAGCCGGTCATCCCCAAATATTTTTGTGACTGTTTCCGATAAATGAAGAGGAATATCAAAATCCTCCAGGCACTGGATCATGTTTCTGGTAAGTCCGGAAGGCTCCGGCTTCACCTCATAAACACCGAGAACATCTGCCCCTTCCAGTTTCAGCCTTCTTGCCATGATAAGGCCGATATCACCGCTTCCCAGAATCACACATCTTCGGGCAGGCATCACCCCCTGCAGATTGGTAAAATGCTGCGCTGTCCCTGCCGTATAAACTCCGGCCGGTCTTGTTCCGTGAATGGAAACCTGTTTTGCTGTACGCTCACGGCAGCCTGTAGCCAAAATCAACGTTCTGGATGCCAGCATTTCCACTCCATTTCTGCTGACTGTCCACACCTGAAAATCCTGATCTGATTTCCGGATCTTTGTAACAAACGTCCACAGCTTCGCAGGAATTTCCAGACTGTGAAATTCCTCAATAAACCGTTCTGCATACTCCGGTCCGGACAGCTTTTCCTTGAAACGCTGCAAACCGAAGCCATCATGAATACATTGTTTCAGAATACCTCCCAGCCGTCCTTCTCTTTCGATCAGAAGAACCTGTGCCCCTTCTTTTTTTGCGGCTATTGCAGCCGCAAGTCCTGCCGGGCCTCCGCCGATAACGATCACATCATAAATCATTTTCCGTCACCTGCCTTTGTTTTCCCGAATAAAAGATAACTGTCACCGCCGCTTTTTTTCACTTTCTCCAATGGCTGGCCTGTGACCTCACTGATGATTTCCGCCACAAGAGGCATACAGAAACCGCCCTGACAGCGTCCCATTCCCGGACGTACCCTCTTTTTTACTCCATCAACAGTATATACAGGAAGAGGCGAACACAGCGCATCCACAATCTCCCCCTTACTGATTTCCTCACAGCGGCATATCATCACCCCGTAATCCGGTCGTTTCTGAATCAGTTTATTTCTCTGTTCCGGAGACATTTCACGGAGTCTCGGAACACCTTTTCTGTAAGGGTTATAGCTCTCATTTTTCTTTACCGGATGTGAAACTGATACCATTTTTGCCGCCATTTTCGCCACATCTTTTGCAACTGCCGGAGCAGTGGTAAGCCCCGGCGACTGAATTCCTGCACAGTGGATCAGATTCTTTGTTTTTCTGCCCCGCTCAATTACAAAATCCTCCTCGAAAGTAGGAGCTCTTACCCCGGTGAAATATGTAATGATATCTCTCTGGGACAGTTCTTTAACAGTACCCTGCTGCTTTTTAAAATTATTCTCAATGCTGGATGCCTGGGTTGCAAAATTTTCCTTTCATAAGTTTCCACTGCATCCGGACCGACCAGAAGATTATCATGAGCCGTATGGACAATCCCTCGCCTTTTGTATGACCGGAAGTTTTTTTAAGAGTTTTCCAGGAGGCGATCCCGCCCATAAGTTTTCCGGCCTTTTTATCCAGAATGGCATTGGTTCCCCGCCTGGGGTGAATAGAATAAAATCTGTCCCCTGCCATTTCAGCCACATCTTCTGCAAAAACTCCGGCAGCATTGATTACGATCTCCGGATAGATCCGTCCTCTGTTGGTAAGCACACTTCTGATTTTTCCGCCTTTTACATCCATAGACAAAACCGCTGTATTCAAAGCCACCTCCGCCCCGTTCTGCACAGCGTTTTCTGCATAGGCAATGGTAAGACCATAGGGGCAGACGCTTCCTGCCATATTGTTATAAATTGCAAATTTCATATCCGGATTCAGATGGGGCTCCCGCTTTCTGAGAGTTTTTCCTGAAATCACCCGTGTATCGGAAACACCGCACATGTATTTTCTCTGACATGCATAAAGATATGCGGGAAGCAGCTCGCTCCAGTGCATCATACCCACATACTGACCGCATCTTTTAAAAGGTACGTCCAGCTCTTTGCAGATTTTTCCATACATCCGGTTTCCGGCAATCACGTAATGCTGTTTCAGAGTTCCTTTTCCAAGATCGATCCCCGGATGAACTTCTCCGTCATTGCGACCGGAAGCATGCATGGCAACATCACTTTCTTTTTCTGCCAGAAGTACATCCAGTTTCCATTTCATCAGTTCTCTGGCAATACTGGCGCCTGAAATTCCGCCGCCGATCACCAGAACATCCGGTTTTCTGCCTTCCAGGGCCTGATCCTGAATATGGGGAAGTTTCATTTTGGGAAGCTCTGTATTTTCCAGCTTCAGATTATTGATTACATGATATCTTCGCCTTTTATCCACGCATAAAGAGCAGGCTCCTACAATATCCTCCCATTTTTTCAGAGTTCCGGACAGAACTATATTTCCATCCTTCTCAGTTACCCGGATACTGTTTCCGTAGATGCTCCGTACCTTTTTTTGAAGCTTCTGACAATCCACTCATATCCCTTCTTTCACAAGTCGGTCGTATGTACGACTTTTTCTTTTATAGTATCACATTTTTATGCAAAGTCAACAAAAACATGATACATTTAATCACTTTAATATAAAATATATCCACATTTTTTTCATAAAACAATGCTCTGAATCCGCATCCGGAACATTCTTTTTCCTTTATGTTTATGGACAAAACACCCAAAACACGTTACAATAAATGAACAGTAATCAACTATTTTCAGGAGGTAACTTAATGGCCGCACCCAGAAAAGAAGATGTCCGCAGTCTGATCGTCAGTACCGCCGAAAAACTTCTGGAAGAAAAACCCTTTTCTGAGATTTCTCTTTCTCAGCTTGCATCTGAAGCAGGAATATCCAAGGGAACTCTCTACTATCATTTTAAAAACAAAAATGAACTGTTATTTGCGATCACAGACAAATATCTGGACGAGCAGTGGACAGAGCTTTGTCAGTGGACGGATAATGCAGATAAAGATACTTCCCTTCACCGTCTTGTCCGTTATGTTCTGGAACGCGACGTAGCCGGTGTCAAACTCCGCCTGCCTCTTTTTTATGATGCTATGATCGGCAATGAGGAAATAAGAACTCATCTGATACGCCGCTATCAGTGTTTCGCTTCTCTGATCGCCAAAAAAATTTCAGAGCGTACAGACAAGGTTTCAGGCGAATATTTTTCCTGGCTTCTTCTCCTTCTTTCTGACGGTCTTTCCATGCATCAAACAATACAGAACGATCACCTTGATACAGAAAAATTTATCAGTCAGACCGCCGCTTATATTGAACAGTTCTTTCCGAAAAAATAAAAAGAGCGCTGATCACATTTTTCCTGTAAGCCTCAATGGTCTGAGTTCAGTTTCGACCATTGAGGAACCGGTATATGTGAAGCGCTCTTTTCTTTTAACAATATTTCCTGTACAGCAGCAGTTCCATATAAAACCTTTGTTTTCTTATTCCATCCTCAGCCTCTCAACAATGCTCTGTTTTTCCAGATTTCTGAAGCAGCAACAGGGAATCAGAACTGCAAAGATCAAAAGCAGAGGCGTGCAGATAAGTAAAGGCAGAAGGGTAAAACGGAAAGTAGTAAAACCTCCCTCCACCATAGCCCGGATCACAACTCCCACTGCAAAAGAGCTGAGAACATAAGACACGATCAGGGTGATCCCTGCATAATAGAACCCAAAAAAAGTGCAGCCAGGAGAAGCACTCCCACCCACACTACAGTGATCTTTTTTTCTTTCATTGCGCCCCTCCTGTCCATATATATCCCATACCGCGCACAGTTTTTATATAAGTATGAGCTTCATCCTCAATTTTTCCCCGAAGACGGTTCATGGTCACAGTCAGAGTATGATCGTCAATGAAATTTCCTCCTGCATCCCAGAGCTGTTCCAGGAGGTTTTTTCGTGGCAGAATGTTCCCCGCGTTTTCTGTCAGAACCTTCAAAAGCTTATATTCATTTGGTGTAACAGGCAGCCGTTCCAATTTCAGATGTTCCAACGAAAATTTGCGGTTGCTTTCATAAACACAGGCAGTCATTGGTCTTTGTTTCATCTCAAGAAGATAAGAAAAGTCTTCTCTGTCGTGAATTTTTTTTGCCGAAATAGAGATTTCCAAGGTGTCCATTTGAAAGGACCATCATAATGTAACTGATGTCATTGTTATATAAATGGAATGTTTTTGAACTTGCGTGATAAATAATGCTCATACTTGTTCC
>ENA-OQKD01000364-OQKD01000364.1-human-gut-metagenome-genome-assembly--contig:-NODE-364-length-12138-cov-2.792190_pt1 | contig 12138 bp, 12 predicted proteins | sample MGYA00242775_ERZ504792 | MGnify/ENA primary metagenome ERZ504792 (study PRJEB26092, sample SAMD00036401) | human gut metagenome | host: Homo sapiens | study: EMG produced TPA metagenomics assembly of...
AATTGTCTGCTCCATTCCATGTACAGAACTGTCTGAATGATGAGTCTCTGTGATTCCTTCTCCGCAGAAAATATCGTTAATCTTTCCTACACCGATCACGTCGAGGCCTTTGTCCTTAAGTGAATTTAAAGCAGTAAGTCCTGTAGGTTTCAGGGCGTAATCATGACGGTTGCTGGTACGTTTGAATTCCCCCTTCTTTTTTCCTACATAAGGTCTTGCAATGACTCTTCCTACTCTCCATTCGTCCTTCAGTGTAATCTCTCTGGCGATCTCGCAGCAGCGATACAGATTCTGAAGATCAAATGTTTCTTCGTTTCCGCAGATCTGAAGTACGGAATCTGCAGATGTATAGACGATCATTGCACCTGTCTCAATTTCTTCTTCTCCCAGCTCTTCAATGATCTCAGTTCCGCTTGCACTCTTGTTTCCGATAACTTTCTTGCCACACTGCTTCTCCAGTTCAGCGATCAGTTCCGGCGGAAAACCTGTTTCTGTAAAGGTTTTAAATGGTTTCTCTGTCTTGATTCCCATCATTTCCCAATGTCCGGTCATGGTGTCTTTTCCGTTACTTGCTTCACTCAGACGAGTATAACGTCCGATTGGATTTTCCACACCTGTCATGTTTCCGGCCGGATGGAGATTCAGCATTCCGAGTTTTTCGAGATTTGGGATCTCGAGAGAGCCCATTTTCTCAAGAATATGTCCAAAAGTGTCTACTCCGGTGTCACCAAAATTTGCTGAATCCGGCATTGCCCCGATTCCCAGAGAATCAAGTACAATTACAAAAATTCTTTCATAATTTTTCATGTTTCTTTACCTCATCTCTTATATTTTGCTGTTATGCTCCGGTACAGCCTTTCTTTTACAGCTTCTCCTGCAAAGGCCGCATCTACTGCATTCTTCATCAGAAGCAGGACCTCTTCATCCCGGATTCCGTATTGTTTTTGAACAAATTCCAGTTCTTTTGTTAATGTTGTGTTGCTGACAGTTCTATTATCCGTATTGATGGTAACTCTCAGACCTGCATCCAGGAATTCTCTGAGAGGATATTCTGCTGTACTCTGTACAGCTTTTGTCTGGAGATTACTGATCGGACACATTTCGATACCTATCCTTCTTGCTGCCAGTTCACACTGAAGTTCTTTGTTTCCTCTCATTGCAATTCCGTGACCAATCCTGCCCGCCCCGGCTCTTACTGCATCTATAATATTCTGCGCATTTCCACATTCCCCTGCATGAATTGTAAATGGCATTCCGATTTTATGTGTATTGTAAAACAGATTCATAAATTCCGTCATGGGATATGAGGCTTCTGCACCTGCAAGATCTGCAGCACATACGCCGAAACCTAAGTATTCGCGGGCAGTCATTATCATTCTGCTGTTTTCTTCTTCGCTGTGGTGTCTCATGGCACAGGTGATCACACCAAATTCTATGCCAAAATCATTTCTGCCCCGTTCCAGTCCTTTCAGCAGCGCTTCGATGACTTTTTTACAGTTCATCTCTTCTGTCACTGATAATAAAGGTGCGAAACGAATTTCTGCATAGCAAACGTTTTCTCTACTCATACTTCTGAGTACATCATATCCGGCTTCTTCCAGTCCTTTTTCATCCATTATGCACTGTCCCGGCAATGTGAATTTTTCCAGATATTCTGCAAGACTGGTGCAATTATCTGATACACTCAGTTCCTCCTGATGGACTTTTCTGCCCAGACGCTTTTCTATAAATTCACGGCTGAGTGAACCATCCAGGTGGCAATGCAGTTCTATTTTCGGTAATGCGATCAGTTGTTCCTGTGTCATGATGTTCCTCCATTTTATGCTAAATTCAATGGTCCGAATCCCTGTGGCAAGAGTTCTTTTAATGTATAAACATCGTAATGCTCTTTATCTACTGCCAGAATGATCCTAAACGTCTCCGGGTTGCAGAATTCCATCATTACCTGACGGCATACGCCACATGGCGCCGCATATTCGGTCAGAACGCCGTCTTTTCCGCCCACAATGCAGATTGCATCAAATTCCTTTGTTCCTTCGCTTACAGCCTTAAAGAACGCAGTTCTCTCAGCGCAGTTGGTAGGTGTGTATGCTGCATTCTCGATATTACACCCTGTATAGATTTCTCCACTCTTCGCAAGCAGTGCTGCACCGACTTTGAAATTGGAATATGGTGTATAGGAAAATTTCAGCTGCTCAATTGCTGTCCCGATCAGTTTATTGATCATTTTTTCGTCTAAGTTCTGCATAGTTTTACACCTCCGATAATTACAAGTTTCATATCTCGCTGCCAAATATAGGCGATGAGATTTCTTGCTCAAAATCAATAACCTGTTGCTTCTTCATTCTTTACAATCTTAATGATTCTGCTCGTTCCCAGTCTGTCTGCACCCAGGGAAAGAAATTTTTCAGCGTCATCCAGAGAGGAAATACCACCTGCTGCTTTCATTTTTACATTTGGTCCAATGTGTTTGGAGAACAGTTCTATATCTTCAAATGTTGCTCCGCCACCGCCGAAGCCTGTTGATGTCTTGATATAATCAGCTCCTGCTGCTGTTACGATTTCGCACATTTTGATCTTCTCTTCTGTTGTGAGGAAACATGTCTCAATGATAACTTTGAGGATTTTTTCTCCGCATGCTGCTTTGAGAGTTCTGATCTCATTCTCGATCAGGTGGTATTTCTTATCTTTTAACCATCCGATGTTGATTACCATATCGATTTCAGATGCACCATTTGCAATAGCGTCTTTAGTCTCAAATTCTTTTGTTGCTGTTGTTGTGTTTCCATTTGGGAAACCAATAACTGTGCATACTGCCATTTTTCCGTCCATGTATTCTGCTGCTTCTTTTACATAGCACGGAGGGATACATACAGATGCAGTTCCATATTTCATCGCATCGTCGCAGATCTGTTTGATTTCTTCCCATGTGGATGGCTGAAGAAGAAGTGTATGATCTACATGTCTTAAGATTTCTTTAATTTCCATTTTTGCTCGTCCTCTTTTCTTTCTGCCACTGTCAGTTTCGCTCATTACCGTTGTTCATTATGCTCACCAGCTGTTTATTTAGCCTGATCTTCTTTAATCATTTTTCTGATGGCTTCTACAGCTACACGAATAGCCATATCTGTGTCATGGACTACCGGATTCTCCAGACCAAGTTTCTCTCTTTCCTGATTTGCTACTACCAGGAAACAGGAACCTGCTCTTACACGAAGTTTTCCGGCTACAATAAAGAGAGCTGCGGATTCCATTTCAGATGCAAGGCATCCCATTCTCTTCCATGCTTCCCATTTATTGATTAGTTCATAGCTTACAGGCATTTCTTCCGGCTCATGCTGACCGTAGAATGCATCTTTGCACTGCACAACACCTGTGTGGCACGGGAAACCTTTTTCTTTTGCAGCGCCTACAAGAGCATTGATAACATCAAGGTTTGCTACTGCAGGATATTCGATTGGTGCATATTCTCTGGTAGTTCCTTCCATACGGACTGCACCTGTAGCGATCACTACATCTCCGCTCTTTACTTCCGGCTGCATTCCTCCGCATGTACCGATTCTTACAAATGTATCTGCACCGCAGCGGTACAATTCTTCCATTGCGATGGATGCGGACGGACCACCAATTCCTGTTGACGTTTACACTTACCTTTACACCGTCAAGTGTTCCTGTATATGTGACATATTCTCTGTTGTCTGCGATCAGTACCGGATTATCGAAATACTGTGCGATTTTTGCACATCTTTTTGGATCTCCCGGTCAGGATTACATAACGTCCTACTTCACCTTTTGCCACCTGAATATGATACTGTCTGCTTGCATCTTCTGAATAATTTTTCATGATCTTTCCATCCTTTACCTGATTTTTTTCGTAACTGTTTAGTAGTTCACTGCTGTGAAGATACTGAACAGTTACAATTTTTCACGTGAAACATTTTCACATCTTATAGTTATCTTTTTATACGTTTCTGACTTTATCTCTGCCCCTTATCATACGGAATACCCTCTGCTTTCGGTGCTCTGGAATTCTTTGATACGAATACAAGAACAATCAGGGAAATAATGTACGGGAACATGTTATATAAGGTACTTGGAAGCTTTAATGCTACCAGTACGTCAAATCCTGTATAAACATTGGAAAGCGCACGGAACAGGCCAAACAGAAGTGCTGCAAGTCCGATATTCACCGGTTTCCACTGACCAAAGATCATAACTGCAAGTGCAAGGAATCCAAATCCGGCAACGCCGTTTTCAAATTTCCATTCACTGACACCGGCTGTAATATAAACCAGTCCGCCAAGTCCGCCCAATGCTCCGGAAATCAGAACACCTGCATATCGCATTTTGTAAACGTTGATTCCCACGGAGTCTGCTGCCTGCGGATGCTCTCCACATGCCATAAGACGGAGACCGAACTTAGTCTTATATAATATGATATATGATGCGATGAGAATCAGCAATGCCAAAAGCATAAACCAGCTGAATTCAAACTTCCCAATGTTTACAAGAAACGCTTTTTTTGCTTCTTTGTACGCAACCGTAGAGGAAACATTATCAATACTTTCTGACATATTGATGGCTCTTACAATTACTACTGCTGCTGCAGGTCCAAGCAGATTCAGTGCTGTACCTACAAGTGTCTGGTCTGCGTTAAAATGAATTGCCGCAACACCAAGAAAAAGAGAAAATACCATTCCTACGATCACACTGCCGAGAATTACCAGCAGGATCACCAACGGTGCCGCCATAGTTGACGGAAGATATTTCATCATCAGAGCTCCTCCAAGAGCTCCCATAACCATGATTCCCTCAAGACCAATGTTTACAACGCCACTGTGTTCAGAGAAACATCCGCCAAGCGCTACCAGAATCAGAACAGATGCAAATATTAATGTATACTGGAGTAATAAAACCATTATTTTTCTCCTCCTTTCACCTGTTTTGCAGCTTTCTTCTCATCTCTTTTGTCCAGATAACGGTTAAGCCAGAGTTTGAAGAAGAATACAAATCCGCAAAGGTAAATGATAAATGCTGAGATCAGATCAGAGATCTGTGTACAATACATTGTTTTGTCTACATAGCTTCCACCACTTGTAATGTGCTGAATAAAATAAGAAGAAAAGATCGTGCCAATCGGGTTCAGACCGCCAAGGAATGCTGCTGCAATTCCATTAAATCCCATTCCCGGAACAGTTGTCTGCTGTACCATCCAGGTTTCAATACCACTTAAGTAAAAAAACGCAGCGCCAAGACCAGACAGGCCTCCGGCGATCATCATTGTTACGATAGTATTTCTCTTCTCTTTCATACCGCAGTATTTTGCAGCATTTTTGTTCATGCCAGTTGCTTTTAACTCGAAACCAAATTTTGTTTTCTCAAGGACAACCCATACAACTACTGCCATGATCACAGCAATTGGTAATCCAATAGTAACAAATTTGTTTCCTGAAAAAAGCTGATCAAGACCGGCATTTGGCATGAGTGCGCTTTTATTTCCACTTGAAAGATCAATGGTATATGGTGTGGACTCTGCTTTTACCTGTGAAAGCAGCATATTTACTCCATACAGAGAAATCCAGTTGAGCATGATACATGAAATAACCTCGTTTACGTTAAAATATGCTTTCAGGAATCCGGAAAGTCCGCCTACTAATGCTGCCAGTACAACTGCTGCGATCAGACATACATACCATGGCATTCCGAATTTTAATGCAAAATATAAAGCTGCGCCTGCTCCGATTACATACTGTCCGGCCGCTCCGATGTTAAAGAGACCTACTTTGTATGCAAATAAAACGGATAAAGAACATAATAAAAGCGCTGACGCTTTTACCAGTGTTGTTCCACAGTATTTCATAACTGCCACTGAACTAGGATAATACAGATAGTTCTTTAAGATTGATACGATAGCTCCTGATGCTCCTTTCGGATTGATGATCAGTAGTACCACATATCCGATCAGAAGTCCCACGATAATGCAGAGCAGAGACGCAAGGATGGTCTGGACTGCATTATTTCTGAGAATTGCTTTCTTTTTTCTTTGTTTTCTTTATTCATTGCCCTTTGTCTCCTTTCTTTTAGAACCAGCCATATAAAGCCCCAGTTCTTCTACAGTTACTTTCTTCGGATCAAATTCTCCTACAATTTCACCTTCATACATAACAAGGATCCTGTCTGATACATTCATTACTTCATCCAGCTCCAGGCTTACCAGAAGTACACCTTTTCCGGCATCTCTGGCCTGTACAAGCTGTTTATGTACATTTTCGATAGCACCTACATCCAGACCTCGGGTCGGCTGTACTGCAATCAAAAGCTCAGGATTTTTGTCTATTTCACGTGCAATAATGGCTTTCTGCTGGTTTCCTCCGGACATAGCTCTTGTCTTTGTGATTGGTCCCTGACCGGAACGGATATCATATTCTTCGATCAGTCTGTTTGCATATTTTCTGATCTCCTTTCGTTTCAGGAAACCAAATTTGTTGGTAAACTGTGGTTCAAAATATCTCTGAAGAACAATGTTATCTTCCAGGGAGTAATCCAGTACCAGACCATGTTTGTGGCGGTCTTCCGGAATATGGCTCATACCTGATGTCAATCGTTTACGGATTGGCATTTCTGTAATGTCCTGACCGTTCATAACGATTTTTCCTCCGGTTAATGGTTCCAGTCCTGAGAGCCCGTAGACAAATTCTGTCTGACCGTTTCCATCGATTCCAGCGATACATACGATCTCACCTCTGTGTACCTGCATGGAAACGTTGTTTACAGCGTTGTTTTTGTGACGTTTGGATGCAACAGACATATTCTGGATATCAAGGACTACATCTCCTGGTTTTGCAGGTTCTTTGTCCACAATAAAGTTGACGTCTCGTCCTACCATCATGGCGGAGAGTTTTTCCGGTGTGGTGTCTTTAATATCTACAGTTCCAATGTATTTACCTTTTCTGAGAACACTGCATCTGTCTGCCACCTGCATGATCTCTGCAAGTTTATGTGTGATGAACAGAATACTTTTTCCCTCTGCTGCAAGGTTCTGCATGATCTGCATCAGTTCCTGGATCTCCTGAGGAGTAAGAACTGCAGTCGGTTCATCGAAAATCAGGATTTCGTTATCGCGGTAAAGCATTTTCAGGATTTCTGTTCTCTGCTGCATACCTACAGTAGTATCTTCGATAATAGCATCCGGATCCACAGCAAGTCCGTATTTCTCGGACAATTCCATAACTTTCTTCCTTGCACTGTCTTTCTGGAGGAAACCGCCTTTTGTTGTCTCTACACCGAGAATGATATTGTCAAGGATGCTGAAACATTCTACAAGTTTGAAATGCTGATGTACCATTCCGATTCCAAGGTCATTGGCATCGTTTGGATTATTGATTTCTACTTTTTTGCCATCTTTGCGGATTTCTCCCTCTTCCGGCTGGTATAATCCGAAGAGAACACTCATCAGTGTTGATTTTCCTGCTACCATTCTCTCCCAGGAGTGCATGGATCTCACCTTTTTTTAATTGAAGTGTTATATTGTCATTTGCTATGATTCCTGGGAATCGTTTGGTGATTCCCAACATTTCAATTGCATATTCACTCATTTTTCTTTCTCCTTTTTTATATCATGCAAAGTGTTTATTATCGGCAGCGGAGTAAACCGTCATTACGGTTTTATTCTTGCTGTTATTCTGCACCATTTCTGAAGCAACTCTTTGCCGGAAATATTGCAGAATAACAGCAAAAAGCGCTGATCTTGCCGATATTGGCGTTAAAGAAAAGGGAGTACTGAGCGTCTGCATGCTCACTCCCCTTTCTCAGGCCATTATCTGTCTGCATGAAATCTTAATTATTTAATGCTACCGTAGTCTTCTACTTTGATCTCAGTTTCCGGTAATGCTGTAATATCACCGCTTACTGTAAGTTCTCCGTCATACATTCTCTTTACAAGGTCTTTGTAATCATCTTCTGTAAAATCATCTGACCACTGTGTTGTTTCTACAGGAAGCTGAACGAAATTGTCTTCAGGATTCTCTGATACAAGACCCAGGTTATCAATCTTTCCTGCATAATCTTTCCAGTTGTCTGCTTTGATCGCATCGAGAACGTCATTAATTGTCGGAGCAAGACCTTTCATTGCAGATGTAATAGTTAAGTCTTCACCGATGATTCCAGACTGGTCGGAGTCAACACCGATTACTTTACCGCCTGTCTTGGTAGCTGCCTCTGCTGCTGATGTATAAATACCGCCGCCGCATGCGAATACAGCTTCTACATCTTTGCTTCCATACCATGTATCCATGTATGCTGTGATATCTGCATCACCGTAGAACTGTCCCCCACATACATACTCAACTGCTACGTCATCTACGATATCAAGTTCTTTTGCAGCTTCGTCCGCGCCCTGAACATATCCATATCCGAAACGTGTAACTGCCGGTACAGACATTCCGCCAAGGAATCCGAGGTGATGATATCCAAGTTTTACTGCTGCATATCCTGCCATATATCCGGAAAGTTCTTCCTGGTATGTACAGCAATAAACATTGTCCGTATTATAGTACTCTGTCACATCATATTCATCAGGATTGTAGCTGTATCCTTCACCAACACCTTTTTCGCAGATATCGCCTGCGCTTACGTCAAGTGCTACGAATTTAATATCCGGATACATCTCAGACTGTTCTACTACTGCAGATGCGAACATATATCCAGGAAGTACGATTACATTCGCTCCGTCTGCTGCTGCCTGATCTACGCTTGCGCTTCTTGCTTCATCGGAATCGCTTTCCGGTTTATAGTAGTTAAATTCTACGTTGTTTTCGTTTCCCCATGCTTTACATGTTTCATAGGTTGTCTGGTTGAAGCTCTGATCTGTGATGTCACCGGAGTCTGTAACCATCGCTACTTTCATATCAGATGCGTCACCTGTCTCTTCTTCGCGGCTTTCATCTGCATCGTTGTCTGCTGTTTCTTCTGTTTTGCTTTCTGTGTTTGTTTCTGTCTTGCTATCGGAACTGCTTCCACATGCTGTAAGTGAAAATGCCATTAAACCTGCAAGTACCGCTGCTACTACTCTTTTTTTCATGATTTCTTTTTCTCCTTTTGCACAATTTTTGTCGTGTTTGATGCACTGATAATGACATATGTCCCAAATATAAAACAGGACTCGAGTCCCTTTTTGTGTATTTATACTCATTTCGTAAAAATTTTCCAGTTTTGTTTGTGATTTTTGTTAATTATTTTTATTTTAATACTCAAAATAGGACTTGGGTCCTTTTTGCATTGTAACATCTAAATTTATATCATCTCTTTATAGCGTTTACAGTTTCAATCACGTAATCCTCATATCTGATATTTACAATTGCTCTGCTACCTTACAACATCCTTACTCTTCCCCTTACTATAATCAGCGCTAAGCGTGTACTAACTGGCACGCTACATTTGTCAAGCGGATAAAATCATCCGCTTCGCTATTTGGTTAAACTATTTTTAATGGCAATAATTACTAAATTAAAACATACAAAGTTGTCTATTTTTCCGAAAAACCTTTTTATGTGTAAATTGCACAACAAAACCGTCACGAGTCCTTTTTTATTAAGCAAAATAATGATATAAACATAGCACGACGTCGAAAAAAGAAAATTATTATGCTTCAAAATCGGGAGGAATTTATGAAACAGAGACAAAAAATTTTAGCAATGCTTCTTATGTCAGCATTAGCTGTAAACAGTTTCGGTACAGTAACAGCTGTTTATGCCACAGAGGAAAACGCCAGTGAATCTGAAACTATGGATCTTCAGATTCTTGCCAGCAGTGATACCCACGGAAAATTTACAACCTGGGATTATGCCGTAAATGCAGAAGACACTTCAGGAAGTATGGTCCAGATGTCTACTGCAATTGATTCTCTTCGTAATGAGAATACAATTCTTGTTGACGCAGGTGATACCATTCAGGGTAACTCTGCTGAACTTTTCCTGGACGAAGATATCCATCCTATGATCCTTTCTCAGAATGAAATCGGATATGATGTGTGTGTTACAGGAAATCATGAATACAATTATGGTATGGATGTCCTGAAAAAGATTATGGCTCAGCAGGAATCCAAACCTCTGGTTGGAAATGTTTATGACGAAGACGGTGAAGCAATTGCAGATGATTATATAATTATTGAAAAAAATGGAGTAAAAGTTGGTATTATCGGCATGGTTACACCGAATATTACCAGGTGGGATTCCGTAAACCTGAAGGATTGTACAGTAACAGATCCTGTTGAAGAGATTCGTGCAGCAATTGATGAAATTCAGGATCAGGTAGATGTTATGATCGCAGTTGTTCATATGGATATTGAAAATGAATATGAAGCAAAAGACTCTGGTGTAAGAGATCTGGCAAACGCGTGTCCGGAACTCGATTTGATTGTTGCCGCACATGGTCACCAGCTTATCGAAGGTGAAGAAATTAACGGTGTCTATATAATTGAAAATAAGAGTGGTGCTACCACACTGGCAGAAATTCATCTGGAACTTGAAAAATCAGACAATGGATGGGATGTTGTAAATCGCACATCAGTAAGCCATGCAATCGGAGAATATGATTCCGACAAAGAACTGGATGAACTTCTGGCTCCTTATGACGAAAAGGCTAAAGAAGACGCTTCTATTGTAATTGGTAAACTTGAAGGCGGCAGCCTGGCTCCTGAAAATGAAATTGCAGAAATCCCAACCGCTCAGATTCAGGATACTGCATTAATGGATCTTATCCAGGAAGTGCAGCTGTATTATACAGATGCAGATGTATCCGCCGCTGCATTATTTATTATGGATGCAAACCTTTATGAAGGAGATATTCGCAAATGTGATACCGCTCAGGTATACAAATACAATAATACCTTGTACAAAATTCAGATGACCGGCGCGCAGTTAAAGAAATATATGGAATGGACTGTATCCTACTATAACACTTATAAACCAGGTGATCTCACAATTTCCTTTAGTGAAGATATGCGTGCATACAACTACGATATGTTCCAGGGTGTAAATTATGAGATTAATATTGCCAATGAAGTTGGAAACCGTATTGAAAATCTGACATGGCCTGATGGTACATCTGTAGAAGATGATGATACCTTTACAATCGCAGTTAACAACTATCGCGCAAACTCTCAGCTTCTCACTGTAGGTGAAGTATTCCAGGAAGGTGATGAACTTCCGGTACTTCTGGAAATGGATGTGAAAGGTGATATCGGCGGTGTCCGCGAACTGATCGGACAGTATATATCTGAAGTAAAAGGCGGAACTATCAGCCCTGAAACAGACAATAACTGGAAGATCACCGGAAACAACTGGAACGAAGAAGCTCACGAAAAAGCTGTAGAACTTCTGAAATCCGGAGAATTAACTATTGAAACTTCTGCAGATGGAAGAACCCCGAATGTTAAATCCATAACCGAAGACGATATCAAATAAGTTCATTCTTACTTACACAAGTTCTCTCTGCTCACTTTTTTATAAGTCAAGCGGATATTCGCAATCCGCTTCGCTACTTGCTTATTGCTTTTCGCAATTGAAGCAGGGGACTTACTTGATTTGGTTAAAGCAGGAGAACTTGATTGATTTGCCCAATTTATATATGTATTTTTATTTCCACACAATATTATTATAGTGCTTATTCATATTCTTATATCTTATGACATTAGGATCAAAATGCATTTTTGTCCTAACATGATATCATCTTATGTATGTACTGCAAAAAGATCTATTTGTTCCCAGTCACTGAGTCAAATAGATCTTTTTAATTTTTTCTGCATATTATGTATCAAAAAAGCTGTAAATCCTTTATTTCTAAAAGATTTACAGCAATATTTCCTGGCGTCCCCGAGAGGATTTGAACCTCCGACCCCTCGCTTAGGAGCAAGGCACTCGGTACCCTTGCTCCTGGTTTATCGCTGTCTTATGAAGTTCTTGAAAAGCCTTGATTTACGGGGTATTTTAGCTATCGTGGGTACCTGATTGTCAGTTCTTATATGGTCCCGGATTAGGCCCCGTTTTGGCCTGTTTTGTTTGACAAATGTTGGCATGAGTCTAATTTAGTTCTCAGTACCGAATTGCCAAACAGTAAAAATTGAGTGCTTATAACGACGTC
>ENA-OQKD01000365-OQKD01000365.1-human-gut-metagenome-genome-assembly--contig:-NODE-365-length-12136-cov-3.071113_pt1 | contig 12136 bp, 9 predicted proteins | sample MGYA00242775_ERZ504792 | MGnify/ENA primary metagenome ERZ504792 (study PRJEB26092, sample SAMD00036401) | human gut metagenome | host: Homo sapiens | study: EMG produced TPA metagenomics assembly of...
CGGCCGTGTTACCTGTCCTGCCATTCCCGGAACGCTTAAACATCCCTCATCTCCTGTCTGCTCGCCGGATGTCTCAAGAATCTCAGGATTGATCAGTACGATCGGTCCTTCCCCTATATCGATCACAACAATACGTTTCAGGATTCCTACCTGTGGTGCAGCAAGACCAACACCCATTGCATCATACATGGTATCAAGCATATCTGTGATCAGATCATGGATACGTGGTGTCATTTTGTCTACCGGTCTGCTGACTTTTGTAAGTACTTCGTCGCCTTCTACTCTGATTGTTCTAAGTGCCATTTCTTTCTTCTCCTTTTCTCTAACTGAAATCAAACTGTATATACATTTTCCGGAAACCGGAATTTATCTCTATGTATTTTTCAAGCTGGTCCTTAATTTTGACCAGTACCTGATAATCTTCATGTTTTAAATAAATGACCTGTCTGTAAATATCTTTTACCTTTCCGACTGCAGCATATGCCGGCCCTATTACATGTAAATCATTTCCTTTATAAATTCTCTGAATGTACAATTTCAGGTAATGCATCGCCTGCACCAGGCTTTCGTCCTCCGGCCCTGATCCCAGAACAGCCAGCATATGAGAAGCAGGGGGATAATCAAGAAGCATCCTGTAACTCATCTCTTCTTCATAAAATGCCTGATAATCCTGTACCGCAGCTGCCTGGATACTGTAGTGATCCGGATGATAGGTCTGTATCACAGCCTCTCCTGGCTTATTCCCGCGCCCTCCCCGTCCTGCAGCCTGACACAGAAGCTGAAAAGTACGTTCTGAGCACCTGTAATCCTCTGCGTTCAGCGAAAGATCTGCTGCAATCACTCCTACAAGTGTTACATCCGGAAAGTCATGTCCCTTGACGATCATCTGGGTTCCGATCAGTACATCGGCATCGTGAGCTGCAAAAGATGCAAGAATCCTCTCATAACTGCCTTTTGTTCTGGTGGTATCAAAATCCATTCTGAGAGTCCGGATCCCTGGAAAAGATTCCCGCACAACTTTCTCTATCTGCTGTGTCCCTGCCTTAAATCCTCCAATATAAGGCGATCCGCATACAGGACAGGATTGTGGCTTTCTTGTTTCATATCCGCAATAATGGCATAACAATCTGTCATTATTATGCTCTGAAAGTGAAACATCACAGTGCGGACATTTCATAACATGACCACAGGAACGACAGGAAACAAACCCAGCATACCCTCGTCGGTTCAGAAACAGCATTACCTGCTCCTTTTTCTCAAATCTGGCCTTCATCTTTTCTCTTAATTCCCGACTCAGAACAGAACGATTTCCTGCTTTTAATTCCTCTCTCAGATCTACAACCGAAACCTGCGGCATGGGCCTGCTTCCATATCTTGCATTCAATCTAACCAGACCATAATTTCCCCGCATTGCCTGACTGTAAGCTTCCATAGAAGGCGTCGCAGATCCCATCACTACTTTTGCATGCTCCAGAATGCTCCTTTGTACAGCAGTCTCCCTTGCATGATAACGGGGACTGTTTTCACTTTTGTAACTGGGTTCATGTTCTTCATCTATGACAATAAGTCCCAGATTGGAAAATGGAGTAAATAAGGCCGATCTTGGTCCTATCATAACCTGAACTTCTCCACGCTTTGCCCTTTTGAACTGATCATAACGTTCTCCCTGAGATTGTCTTGAATTAATAACCGATACCTTATCTCCGAATCTGGCATAAAATCTGCGTACTGTCTGGTATGTCAGAGCAATCTCCGGAATCAGCACGATTGCCTGCTCTCCTCTGGAAACAGTCCATTCTATCAGTTTCATATAAACCTGAGTCTTACCGCTTCCGGTTACCCCTTCTATCAGTACAGGACGTGGAAACGGTTTTTCCCATTCTTCCATGATTTGTCTGACCGCAGTTTCCTGCTCCTCTGTCAGAAGTTTTTCGTCTTCTTTTGGAATATCGCTGGTATCAAGAGAATTTCTCATTATTTCATCATATTCTATACGGATGATCCCCTGTTCCTGCATTTTCTTTACAACAGCAGAAGTAGTTCCCAGCTCTTTAGATGCCAGGGTAAACTCCAGTCTCTTCTTTTCCAGAAGTTCTTTCAAAAGCCTCGTCCTGGCTTTAAATCTTGTTTTCTCAAGATCTGCCAGTATCTGATATCCGGTATCTTCTGGAATATTCAGACATATATTATTTTTTTTCTTTTGCTTTTACCCTTTCCTGGATAGGGAGTACAGTCTTAAGTGCCTGGATCATCGTAGAACCATAATTCTCTTTCATCCATGCAGCCAATGCTATCAGACGAGACTCTGTCGTCTCTTCTCCACTGCAGATTCCGCAAATATCTTTCAGCCTTCCTGAAGAAATTTTAAGCTTATCTGAAAGACCTGTTACATACCCTTTGCGCAGCTGATTACCATTTCCAAAGGGGATGGATACCACCATCCCCACCTTTATCTCCCGTTCCAGTTTCTCCGGTACACGATATTGAAAACTCCGGTCCAGCTTATCACTGGAAATATCAATTATTATATCAGCATATATCATGAACTCTATTTTCCTGCAAGAATATCCGCGATCAGAACGCGTTCATCCATAGGATATTTCTTTCCCTTGATTTCCTGATAATCTTCATGTCCTTTACCAGCCAGAACAATAATATCGCCAGGTTCTCCATGATGGATTGCATAAGCAATTGCTTCTTTTCTGTCTGCAATTTCTACATATTTACCATCTGTTTTGGCCATACCGACTTTGATATCATCAATAATTGCCTGTGGCTCTTCATCACGCGGATTGTCAGATGTAATGATCGTAAGATCCGCAAGCTTTCCTGAAACCTCTCCCATTTCATAACGTCGAAGTTTAGATCTGTTTCCTCCGCATCCAAACAGGCATACCAGTCTGTGCGGATTGTATTCTTTCAGAGTCGTCAGAAGGCTTTCCAGAGCCATCGCATTATGTGCATAATCAATCATCAATGTAAAGTCATCAGATACTTTTACCATTTCAATACGCCCTTTTACTTTGGCCACTTTTAAAGCTTTGAGAATATTTTCCTCTGAAACTTTAAAATGACGGCAAATTGCAATAGCTGTAAGTGAATTATAGATGCTGAATTTACCAGGGATATCAATCTCTACATGGAAATCCAGAAGTCCCTTCAAATGATAAGAAATTCCCAGATAGCCTTTGCCGCCTACCAGCTTGGCATCCTCAGCCCGAAGATCAGCCTCCGGTGAAAATCCATAGGTTTCCAGGCTGCAGGTATGTCCGTCAATAATTTTCTCAAAGTGCTCATCATCTCTGTTTACAATTCCAACTCTGCACTGTTTCAGCAGTAAAGATTTACATCTGAGATAATCGTCGAAATCTTTATGTTCGTTTGGTCCGATATGATCCGGTTCAATATTGGTAAAAATACCAAAATCAAAGACAAATCCCTGTGTTCTGTGAAGCATCAGCCCCTGTGAGGATACTTCCATAACAACACAGTCACATCCTGCTTCTACCATTTCGTGGAAATATTCCTGAATCATGTAAGATTCCGGTGTTGTATTCTTGGCAGGGATCACTTTATCACCAATAATAGCTTCAATGGTTCCGATCAGGCCCACTTTATATCCGGCATTCTCCAGAATGGATTTCACCATATAAGTAGTTGTTGTCTTTCCCTTGGTTCCGGTAATTCCAATAGTTTTCAGCTTATCTGCAGGATGTCCGAAATATGCGGCAGAGATAAATGCCATTGCATATCTTGTGTCCTTTACAAGGATTACTGTTACATCTTCCGGTGCTTCTACGGCTTCCTCTACAACCAGCACCTTTGCACCTTTTGCAATTACATCCGGCACAAACTTATGGCCGTCTACTACTGCACCGCGAATGCAGATAAAAACGAGAGCCTTCTTCTACTTTTCGGGAGTCATAGATCACATTCTTTACTTCCTGGTCTGTACTGCCCTGAAGGCATGTATATTCCAGTTTTTCTAATAAGGATACTAATTTCATTTTAATCCTCCATATCATTTCCTGCCGTCCCGGAATTTATTCATCAGAAGCTTCACAAAATCCCAAACGGAGGTGTTTTTTACTAAAGCGTACATTCTATATAAGAATAGCACACCTCCACAACCGTTTCAATGTTGTTTTTTCGTTATCTTAACGGCCTTTTCTATGAACAAATGCCCCAATCCCCGACATCACAGCAAAAATCCCCAACACAATATACAACATAGTTTCTGTCTCGTCTCCTGTACGCGGTTTGGACACAGTTGCATAAGCATTTGCAGTTTTTGATGCATATCCGTATCCATCTCCATAAGTCTGTGTTGCTACAGCCGTAGGCCCCGGTGTAACTGTCATTATATTTTCATTTCCTGTCAGTGCAACATTTGAACGTGATTTCTTCGTCTGTGTGCCGGTTTCATCAGAGATTACCGTTACCTCATTAATCAGTTCCTGACTTGCGAAATACTGTGGAATCGTTACTGTCGCATAAAGAGCAACTACTTCTCCCGGTGCAATCTGCGGAATCAATGCCTGCGTACCATTACTGCTTAAAGTTATTCCTTCTTTACTGACAAATTTTGCCTGAATACCCGCATTCTGAAATCTTTCTGTACTAAGCACAGAATGCAGTATACGCTCTCCTGTGTTTCGGATACAAATCTGATATGTAATGGTATCGCCTGGATATGCCTGGGTTCTGTCAGCAGTTTTCTCTACTTCAAAGGCTACTTTTAATTGTGAAACCCTTATTTCAGCTGAAGTCTGGCATCCGATTTCCTCATCTTTTCCGGGATGCTTCGCTTTTACGGTTACTGTATGAATCAGTTTGCCTGACTGATTTTCTGTAAGCTGTGCTGTTGCCCGAAGCATTCTGGTCTCTCCCGGCTGCAGAGCTGTAAGAACTCCCTGCAGACCATTTACCGTAAATCCGGTATCTGATTCCCATTCTGCTTTTACATCATTTATTGAAAATGTGCTGGATATCACTATATTCTCCAGCGAAAGTTCTCCTGTATTCCTGACTTCCAGTACATAAGGTACCGACTGTCCGGCACGCACTTCTGAGATGGATTGTTTCAGTACTGCCGTAATCCCTGTCTTCGCCGCCGCTACCTCCAAAGATGCAGACGGGCTTACTGCAAGCACTTCATCACTATCTCCTGTTCTGGATATAAAATACACACCTGTGGAGTTTAGACTATCCTGATCTTTTTCAAGAGGTTCATCCTGGCACACAGGATAAGATACAGATACCGGTGAAATACGATACTCTTCTCTCAAAGTAACCGGTATTCTGAGACTGAAGGTATCTTTTTCATCATCTGTAAACTGTACTTCACAGGTTAGTTTCATTATTTCTGTTTCTTTACCTTTCTGATTCTGAATATGCACAGACTCTGCCTGCATATCATACTTCAATCCTGACTCCTCCACCTGGAAATATTCTGAAATGTAGGCAGTGAGAAAATATCTGGCAGTTTCATCTTTCTCCGCTTTATCATCATCCGGTTCAGGAGTCTCCCCCTGCCGTGCATTTTTATCCGACCAATCATTCACATCTTCCTTGATATTTCCATCTGACAGTTCATTCTCTTCCGGCCAGACATTCTCATATGATAAATCATTCTCTTCTGGCTGAGCTGCATCTGCTGGATTTCCATCATTCTTCTGCTCTGCAGATTACAGTTTTATCTTCCTGCATATTTCTGTTACAATTTTTCAGTCCGCTCACTTCCAACAGCAGCTCTGCCTGAAAATTCTCCGGATCTGTCCACTGAGCACTCTGCTGAAGCAATACCTCCGCTGCTACAGATTCCTGTGTATCAAATTCTGATGCCGAAACTGTAAGATTTCCCATAAGCCCAGCCAGAACAGTTACCACAACAGCTTTCTTTAACTGATGCCATATTCTTTTTTTCTATTGTCCTATTCTCCTGAAATTCTATTTAATTTTAGCTATCTTAAGTATTCAGGCATTCTTCATCTTATAAGTGAAACTGCGGACACAAACATACGCATCTCCCCTCTCTTCCATTCTTTAACCAGTCCAGGTAATTTCTCCTGCTTCCAGTCAGGCGGCTAAGATCATCCGCTTCACTACTTGCTCATAACCAATGAGAAACTGTCTGTATCAGGACAGATACAAGCTTCTCCTGACAAACTGCAAGGCAATTATCTGGTTCTGAACAAATAGCTAAACGGATGGTTTTATTCACTTAACTTACGCGGTAAATAAATTGAAACACTGCACCGATCTGGTGCAGTGAAAAAGCTAGTTTATAAAAACAGCGATAAGAAATATCATTTCTGCAGAATACAGAAACAGATTTTTCGTTACTTATATGTAACGATGCATTTACTTTAGCACGACTTTCTCATAAAAACAGATACCTCGTTTTCTTTTCGTTTTTGTTTATAATTCTTTTAGAAATTTACCGTTTCTTTCAGAAATTCGACATACTTTGAACATAATTTCCACATATAATAAGTCTTGGATAGATGAAAAACCACTCTCTATCTCCCCCCTCTAAAAAAAACGACGGTCCCCGCAGAAATGCGGGGACTGTTTGTTTCTCAAACACTTTTCTATTGCAATTCTTCTGGCAGTCTTTTATAATGTAATGTATCAATGTGATTGAATATTTAGACATTACACCATTATATTTTTAAAGAATCGAGGTATTTCCCATGAGCGAGAAAATTACAGTAGTTGCACTGGGTCACAGAGCATTAGGAACCACCTTACCCGAACAGAAAATCGCTACAAAGAAAGCTGCCAAGGCTATCGCAGACCTTGTAGAAGCAGGAAACCGTGTAGTAGTCTCACACAGCAATGGTCCACAGATTGGAATGATCCATACAGCCATGAATGAATTTGGAAAGGCACACCCGGATTACACTTTTGCCCCTATGTCCGTATGTTCAGCCATGAGTCAGGGTTACATCGGATATGACCTTCAGACTGCCATCCGCGCAGAGCTGATTTCCCGCGGTATCTATAAACCGGTAGCAACCATTCTTACACAGGTTGTGATTGATCCATATGATGATGCTTTTGCAGAACCGGAGAAGATCATTGGTCGTGTACTCACAGAAGAGGAAGCTGAAGCTGAAGAACATAAAGGAAACTTTGTTACCAAACTTGCAGATGGAACTTACAAGAGAATCGTTGCAGCTCCAAAGCCGCAGAAAATTGTAGAACTCGAAACCATCCGTACTCTTGTTGATGCCGGTCAGGTAGTCATCGCAGCAGGCGGCGGCGGTATTCCGGTTATGGAACAGGGAATCGATCTTCACGGTGCAAGTGCGATTATTGAAAAAGACCTTGCCAGCGGACTTCTCGCTCAGGAATTGCAGGCAGATACTCTGCTGATTCTCACAAGCGTAGAAAAAGTAAGCTTAAATCTCGGTCAGGACAACGAAGAATATCTTGACACAATTTCTGTAGATGAAGCCAAAAAGTACATGGATGAAAACCAGTTCGCACCAGGTTCTATGCTTCCTAAATTTGAAGCAGGCATTTCTTTCATCGAAAAAGGTGAGAACCGTCGAACAATCATCACAGATATTTCTCATGCCAAAGACGGATACTTCGAAAAAACCGGAACCATTATTAAATAATATTCTATTAAAACCGAAAGAACTGAATCATACAGGTTGTAGCCGATCTGTACGATTCAGTTCTTTTTATTATATAATCAGTTTATAAATAAACCAAAGGACATATACCACAAATTACAATATCATCTGCAGTATATGTCCTTTTATATTTCTGTATATTTTACATAGATTTACGTTCTGCAATCTCCGCCATCTTCGCTTCATTCAGTCGTGTATCTCCATGCACACGGCTATAAGAAAGATATCCGTTCATACGGTCAATCTTGGTAAGGTTCTTGGAACCACATACCGGGCATACATCCATCTCAAGTTCCTCATGACCACAGTCATCACAGTAAGCAAGCGACAGGTTTACACCCTCATAATATCCCAGAGACATCGCTCTGCGGATCAGTGTACGGATTGCTTCACGATTATAATCGATCGGATAACGTACATACTGGATCTTACCACCGTTGCAGAGTTCCCAGAAACGTCCCTCCAGATCCTGTTTCTCAATCGGAGTTACATCCTCTGTTACATGGCAGTGGAAACTGTTGCTTACATACGGACGGTCGGAAACACCTTTCACAATTCCGTACATCTTACGGAACTGCTCAACCTGCAGACCGCAGAGACTCTCTGCCGGAGTTCCGTAGATTGCATACAGGTAACCATCCTGCTCCTTGAACTCCTCTACTTTCTTGTTGATATATTTCAGAACTTCCAGTGCAAACTGTCCATCCTCTGCAATAGATTTGCCATTGTAAAGTTCCTGAAGTTCATTTAAAGCTGTGATTCCGAAAGATGCTGTCATCGGTTTCAGAATCTTGCCTATCTTCTCATTCGGTTTCAGATGTCCGCCATAGAAACCGCCCTCACAATATGCCAGCGGGTTGGTAGATGCACGCATCTGACCCAGATAATCATACGTACGGATATGAAGATTACGGATCATCTCAAGATAGAAATCCAGTACCTCATAGAAGTCTCTGCTCTCCGCTCTCGCTTTCGCAAGGATCATCGGAAGATGAAGACTTACCGCACCAATATTAAATCGCCCTACAAATACAGGCACATCCTTGTCATCTGCCGGGTGCATTCCGCCTCTCTCATACCATGGGCTTAAGAAAGCACGGCATCCCATCGGGCTGATCACTTTTCCATACTGTTTATACATGCTGGAAATATAACCTTTTCCCGACATGGACAGCCAGTCCGGATACATAGTCTTTGCAGAACAGTCAACACCTGCCTCAAATACATCCTCACTGATCTTGCCCTTTCCATGGATATTCTCATCATAAAGAAATACAATCTTAGGAAAAAGAACAGGTTTCTTTCGACCTTTCTTACCCTGTCCTCCCTTGTGTACTTCAAGAAGAGAAATACTTGCCATCTTTTCGAAACGGCTGGTTCCCAGACCAAGGGTTACTGTTACAAACGGATAATCTCCTCTGGATGATCCGACTGTATTCAGCTTGTACTCAATTCCCTGCCATCCCTGGTCAAATTCTCTGCGGACCTTATCAAGTGCATACTCAATAGCACGCTCTTCACGTCCTTCCCAACTCTCATCCGCATATTTCAGGAATTCCTGAATATATTTGTCGTAACTCTTCTGCGCATACGGCGCAAGGATCTTATCTACCTCAGGTACTGTAAATCCGCCATACTGCTGCGCTGCAGTACTAAGGATAATATCACCCATAACATCAAATGCAGTATCCAGTGTCTTAGGCTCATTGTACCATACATTTCCCATCTCAAATCCGCCACTGAGTACAGATGCCACATCAAACAGACAGCAGTTCATGGTATCCAGACGTGCAGACTGGTCATGAATATAAATATAACCATCCTTACATGCCTGAAGTTCATTACGGTTCATAAAGAATTTACGGTAAAGTTCCTTATTCAGCTCATTAAAAATCAGGCTTCGCTTCGTAGCAACCAGAGCACTGTCTGTATTGGCATTACTCTTATCACCAATGTAACGGATTGCCTGACTCTTGGTATATACGTCATCCATCATATGGATAAAGTCAAGTTTATAATTTCTGTAATCACGGTAGCTCTTGGCTACAGCCGGATTCACTCTCTCAAGTGCTCCCTCTACAATATTATGCATCTCCTGGATCTGAATTTCATTCTTTCCCAGTGCCTCTGCATGTTCCTCTGCAAAACGGCAGATAAATTCATTCTCCTTGTCAGAAAACTTATATAAGATTCTGGCTGCTGATTTGTTTACTGCCGCTACAATTTTCTTCGAATCAAACTCTTCTCTTGTGCCGTCTTTCTTTATTACATATATCATACTTTCCGCTCCCATATACAATATATAGTATTATCTTCCTTTGTTAGCCACAATTTATTCTATATGTGGTACGCTTATCAAGTATAGCACAGTCTCTGTCAAAAAGAAAGGGGCAAAAAATTATTCGTCATATTGCTGAATTTGATACATTACCAGATAATTATCTTGACCTTCCGGAGAGGCCGCAGACACTTTATCTCCTGTATGTAATTCTACTTTTTCCTGCTGTCCTGCTTCGTCAAATTTTACAGTTGCATCCTTTCCTGAAGAACTTTTGATTTTTAAAACAATTGCCCCTCCCCAGCTGCACTCCAATATGTATTCTCCAGGCTCTATCGTTAGTTCATCCTCCAGATTCTCATCATCCGTGTCACCTTTCTCAGTTATGAGATAATTTTGACCGACAACATAATCTTCTCCATTGAAAATATAATAGTCCGGATAATTTTCCTGATCATCCTGTCCATCCCAAGCAATACTGACAGCCTCATCCAAGTTACTCTCATTTATTTTATCAGCACTGCTGCCACTGAAAAAACTGCTGAGATCTATATCAAATTCATCATTGATAAAGTCCTCTATCCTGTATCTGGCAGTGTCCCAATATTCCGCAATCTGTCCCACCGCCAGCATCAGAACAATTACAACGATCCAGAAAACTTTGCCCGTCCCTCTATTCTTTTTCTTATGCTCCTGTGATGTTTGTCTTGTACTATATGTACGGGTAGTCTGCGTACTATAAGACTGTCTTGCAGTTCTTTTTATTCCTGATGTCTGTACTCTTGCTGTCTGTGTTCTGCCAGCTTTTGTTCCTGATGTTGCTTTCTGCATCCTGACTGCTGCTGATTTTCCTGTCTTTTTCACCGTTCTATTTCTGTCAGCCAGAGGTATTTCACTCTCTGCCATAACTTTCTTCACCTTTTCCGAAGCATGACGGTAATGCTCTGACCGATCTTCATTCAGATGGTATAATTCCATATCATTTCTATACGGCATCCCGCAATATTTACATCTGCCGTTTACTACCGGACCATCGCATACCTGGCATCTCTTTCCCATATATTTTCCCCCTGAACCTGATATATTTGTTCACTTCTATTTGTATCTAAAATTATTTTAACATTTTGCCCCAATCTTGCAAGGTGGAAATTGTCAAACGGCCAGTTTCCTGTTATAATAGCCAAGGAAAAGATAATGGATATTCAATTATGGAATATGCAAATATAGAAATTGTAGGAGGAATCCAATAATGGAACAGATTAAAATTCCTGACGGGTATCAGTCAGCTTTAAATCTTCATGATACCCAGATTGCCATTAAGACTGTGAAAGATTTCTTTCAGCAGACACTGGCTCAGAAGCTGAATCTGCTGCGTGTTTCCGCCCCGGTATTCGTCAATCCGTCATCCGGTCTTAACGATAACTTAAACGGTGTGGAACGTCCGGTAAGCTTTGACATCAAAGGACAGCCTGAGAACGCTGAAATCGTACACTCTCTCGCAAAATGGAAAAGATACGCATTAAAGAAATATGGTTTCGCACACGGAGAAGGTCTTTACACAGATATGATCGCCATAAGACGTGACGAAGATCTTGATAATATCCACTCAGTATACGTAGACCAGTGGGACTGGGAAAAGATCATCAGCAAAGAAGAACGCAATATGGACACACTGGTATCAACAGTACGTGCCATCTACAGCGTTCTCCGCAAAACCGAGAAATACATGGCTGTTCAGTACGATTATATCGAAGAGATTCTTCCACGTGAAATCGCATTTGTAAGCACTCAGGAACTTGTTGATATGTATCCGGAACTCACTCCTAAGGAACGTGAATACCAGATTGTTAAGGAAAAAGGCGCTGTATTCCTTATGCAGGTCGGCAAGACGCTGACAAACGGAGAACGCCACGACGGACGTGCCCCGGACTATGATGACTGGGAATTAAATGGTGATATCCTTGTTTACTATCCTGTTCTCGACATCGCACTGGAGCTCTCTTCCATGGGTATCCGTGTTGATGAAGACTCACTTGACAAACAACTTACTCTCGCAGGCTGCGACGACAGACGTGAACTTGATTTCCAGAAAGCAATTCTGAATAAAGAGCTTCCATATACTATCGGCGGTGGTATCGGACAATCCCGTATCTGTATGTTCTTCCTCAGAAAAGCTCACATCGGTGAAGTACATGCTTCCCTGTGGCCGGAA
>ENA-OQKD01000366-OQKD01000366.1-human-gut-metagenome-genome-assembly--contig:-NODE-366-length-12129-cov-5.371188_pt1 | contig 12129 bp, 8 predicted proteins | sample MGYA00242775_ERZ504792 | MGnify/ENA primary metagenome ERZ504792 (study PRJEB26092, sample SAMD00036401) | human gut metagenome | host: Homo sapiens | study: EMG produced TPA metagenomics assembly of...
ATCCAAACATTCTTCCTGTACAGTTTCCCCAAGTAAGGTGCTTACAGATGTATCTAATTCCTCTGCTAATGAAATAATCATACTTGAATCAGGAACGGATAATCCTTTTTCCCATTTGGATATTGTTTGCCTTACTACATTTAACCTGATAGCTAGTTCTTCTTGCGAAAGTCCTTTTGATTTTCGTAAATTTCTAATATTCTCGTTTAACATACCCTGTGCCTCCTTTGTTTTGATACAATCATTAAATATCAAAACAACCATTGCCACAAGCAACGCAAATTAACATCTCCCATTATTGCATCAAATTCATATTTTTCAGTTCTACAAACTGAAATTTGACAATCCATGTGAATAATAGTTTCCACATTCAAGAAAAAATTGCCTTGAAAATAGCACTATAATTATGAGTTCCTATTTTTAAATTTGCTGATAATTGTAGTTATACCAACTGTAATAAAAGAAATCAAACCACTAAACACGCATAAAAATCCAATTGGGACAAGAAAGAAATTCTCATGCAGCACCCCTTGTGCATCAATATACTCTACCGACAGTCCCTTCACAAGAAGCAGTATAATTCCGATTAAAATCAAGAAACTGCCTATAATCGAGCACACCATATTATACTTGGCTCTTCTGGTTTCACTTCCATCTTTGATTACTTTTTCTGTCATGTTGTTCATTTCATTTTCTCCTTTAATCAAATAATCCAGAGATATTTGAAACACATCAGACATCAAAATAAGCATTCCTATATCTGGAAGATTTTTGTTATTCTCCCAGTTTGAAACAGCTTGTCTACTCACATTCAGTTTCATAGCAAATTGTTCTTGTGTCAATTTTTCTTTTTGACGAATGCTTTTAATTTGTTCTCCAAAATCCATGTATTTCACCTCCGTGTTTCCAGTCTATAATTCAACCAAGTTTTTTTTCAAGAAAGTGCCTCTTGCATATCAAAAAAAACAGACGCAAGAACCTCTTGCATTCCTATATTGAGGCTAATATTCCCTTCTCCAACATTTAAATTTCCCGTTTTATCTATTTCCTTTTTTACTGATATATCTTCCAGCAAAACTATAAAAGCACAAAACATTATTAACCAAAAATTAGGGTACATTGCCATTTCACCTTCACAACTTGAAATTTAGTTCAATTCAAATTTGTCTTTATAAAAGAATATCACATTTCTAACCCAAAAGATACTCTTTTTAGTTTACTTCTTCCTCTATCACTGCTTTCACATCCTCTTCTGTTACATTTACTTCATACACTTCAAACTCTGTATCCTGTGAAAAGACCAGCTTATGCTCCAGGTATTTTTCTACATCAAACGCATTCCTTTTATCCGCATCCGACAATTCCTTATATCTCTTATGCTTTGTGATATCATATTTGTTACTGAGAAATGGCCGAACACCTCGGAGCTGCAAAATACATTTATTTCCATCCATTACAGCCAGCTCATCCCGGCTCATCAATTCTTTCCCTGTCTTCTGATAATTCAAACCATAGGACTGGCTTGTCCCTCTGGTATCAGAGGTATTGTAAAGATCGATGGTCTCTTTTCCCAGCGTTTCCGAGATTTCCTTTAACGTGGAACTTTCTTTTCCTCCAAGAAATAATACGGTATCATGAGGTAAGCTTCAGCTCATCCTTCGAAAAGGACTTGCATCCACTCCCTCCCAAACCGCACGTACACCTCTCGATGTATACGGCTTTCCGCTTATCATTTGCGGTGTTACGAATGAATTAAATTATGGCATTCGGGGCATACCACGAGTGTTTTCCGTCTCCTTTTTCGCATGAGTAATACCCACTCTGTATTTCCCTTTAAATCTTTGAGTTTCTTAACTTGGTGTATTACCAGATTTCTACAGTCTTTTTGGCATAATTCACAAGTATGACGTTCCACTCTCTGTTTGAGAGTGTTAGTTTTGGCATATTTTGAAAACTGCGGAAGCTCGCTTACATTATCAAACTTTGTAGCACATTCCTTCCGTTTATAACCATCCCTGTAGAATGTTGTTGTTTTCATTCCCTGCCTTGTTCCATACGCAACTGTAAATAATTCGTTTCTGCAATATCTCCGCTTAATCTCATGAACATTCGTCTTATACTTGCACGCAAATGTTTTATACATGCTGTATTTCATTACATTGGCAAATCTCCCTATTTTAAAGGAGTCATTCGCTATGGAGTAATAATTATATAGTCCACGGACTTCTGCATTGTATCTTGCGAGAATTTCAATATCGCTCTGGTTTACCAGTTTTCCCCTATGAAGGGCTACAAATCTCTCTTTTCCGTTTTCGTTGATTTTGATTTTCATTGCTTTGTATTCAATTAACTTACCTACCCATTTTTCGCGTGGAACATACAGTTTAACAACTCCTGTCTGACATCTCTGAACCCTTCCGTTAGAAGCCTTCTGTAGCGTCTGCGCTCTTGATACCGTAATGTCGTAACCTAGAAATCTTGCTCTGTTTCCAGTGTGCGTAACCTTTGTCTTAGTGTCTGACATTTCTAATTTCAATGCTTTTTGCAGGAATATTTTCACGTCTTTCTTGATAGCTTCTGCATCTGCTTTGCTACCAATAACCCCGATGATAAAATCATCCGCATATCTCGTATACTGCACCCTTTTATAATTACTGTCGTTATAGACGTAAGGTGTTGTAGATTTTTCAATCATTTCCAGTTCCTTAAGATTTTTGCATCTGATTTTCTTTTCTTCATCAGACAGACTATCCCATATCTCTCTGCCCTTTTTCCTATATCTGTATGCCTTACCGACACTGGACTTATATGCAGTAGAAAAATGTTTCTTCTTGGCTTCTGTATTGAAGTTTTCTGCATAATTTCCCATAAATTTGTCCAATTCATGAAGGTAAATATTTGCCAGCACTGGACTGACTCCCGACCCCTGCGGCACTCCGCTATAGGTTCTGTTGAATGTCCATTGTTCCATATATCCTGCTTTTAGGAATTTCCATATAAGCTGGATAAACGCTTCGTCATCAATCCTCTTTTTCAAGAGGTCGATAACTACATGGTGGTCGAAACTGTCAAAACAAGCGTGTATATCTCCTTCCACAAACCAGTTCGCACCAGTAAAGGTGTTCTGTATCTGTTTCAGTGCTGTCTGACAGCTTCTGTTTGGTCTGAACCCATGTGATTTATTACTGAACACAGGCTCATAAATACTCTCCAAAATCATCTTAACGACTTCCTGCACGAGTTTATCATCCCCTGACTGAATACCCAGAGGACGTTTTTTACTGCTGTTTTTCTTTGCAATATATTCTCTTCTTGCAGGCTTAGGTTGGTAACTTCGGTCTTTTAAGGATAAAATAATCCTCTCAATTCTCTCGTTACCCATGCCATCAATCGTTGTTCCATCAGCTCCGGCAGTCATACTGCCATCATTTGCGTAGATATTTTTATACGCAAGCCAATAAAACTCCGGATTGTACAGATTTCTGTATAATCTCTGAAATCTGTAAGTTTCATTCTTTGACTTTTCCATCAAATTTTTCAATACCTCAGTTGGATTTCTCAATGCCTCTCGCACCTTCCTTCATTTTAGTATTTTCTGATAAGCTGCTCCCCTTCGCCATGTGAACGTCATTAACGTCTCGGACTACTATGGGAGCTGTGTGACCATGCCTGTTACCAGGTTTAGGTCATCCCCAGTTAGTAAATACAGGATTAGCATTCAGTGTTGTCGGCACCGACTTTCGCCATTTATCCGCTGTCTTGCGGTTGCTCTTTCATGAGTATCGCTTGCTTTCATAACTGCGAAATGAAACCAACATGAAAAGCATACGTTTCAATCCTTTTCGTATGCGGGGCACGGGTTCCCCCGCTCTGGCTATCGTTTAGGCAGTTTAGCTTTGTACCTCATACACTGATTTTTATTCTTAAATATTCTGACGCATAGGATTAGCGCCTTTCCTATTTACGTTCCAACTGGAACAACAACATGCTACACTCCCCTTCGGGTTTCCCCTCTCGGATAAGTTGTAGAATAATAGGTTGTGATTTTTCATCACCTGATACTTTTACCTACCGCTTGCTAAAGGCGGTATCCTGTAAGTACCACGTCGCCAATTTATATTGCGCTGGCGACTTCTGGGCGCACGCAATTCCCCGTGATGGTTTCAGCAGCATCCTTATAAATGGTTTTTAACTGGCTTTGCGACTGTAAAATAATAGAGGCAGAGATCTCTCGGCTTCGGATTGTTGCGATCAGTTTATCAAATTTCGGAATCTGGCCGATATTACTGAACTCATCCAACAATAACCTCACATGATACGGAAGTCTTCCACCATGCTCATCATCTGCTTTATCACAGAGCAGATTAAAAAGTTGTGTGTACATGATCGCCACCACAAAATTGAATGTATCATCGGTATCACTGATAATGACAAACATTGCTGTCTTCTGATCTCCGATCATATCCAACTCCATTTCATCATAGGACATGATTTCCCGAAGCTCTTGGATATCAAATGGTGCAAGTCTGGCGCCACAGGAAATAAGAATCGACTTCGCTGTTTTTCCGGCAGCCAACTTATATTTTCGATATTGTCTGACTGCAAAGTGTTCCGGATTTTCGGCCTCCAATTCTTCAAACAGTTCATCTACCGCATTCTTAAATTCTTCATCATCTTCTCTCGTTTCACTGGCATTGATGAATTCCAAAAGAGTAGAAAAGTTCTGTTCCTCTTCCGGCGCTTCATACCAGATATAACCGATCAGGGCAGAATACAGAAGACGTTCCGCTTTGATCCAGAAATCTTCCGTAGATTTTTCTCCTTCCCCCTTCGTATTTGCTATGATGGTATTCACCAATTTTAAGATATCTTTTTCACTACGGATATAATGGAATGGATTATAGTGCATGGACTTTTTAAAATTGATCGTATTCAGCACCTTGATCCGATAGCCGCCATTTACCAGCATCTTTCCGCATTCTACAATGATCGTTCCCTTTGGATCAGTGACCACATAGGATACATGATCTGTCATCTGCATCAGATTGGGTTTGACGTAAAATCTGGTTTTACCTGATCCTGAGCCCCCGATCACGATCACATTCTTGTTTCTGGCATATTGGGGAGCCTTTGGCCTGCTGTTCATCGTAAGCCGTTCTGTTTCGGTCAGAATAATGTTATTTTCAAACACCGAATCTTCAAATGGCTCGATATCCTTCCGGTTTCCCCATCTGGCCGATCCATACTCTTCTCCATGCCGGAACTTCTTCGCATTCTTCGCTTTATAATACAAGATCAACCGAAAGATAAGCGCGGTCACCAATCCTCCTAACAGATCTTGCATCTGGAAACTTGGGAGCCAGTTGGTAAATGCCAGTTGGAAATTCATCAGCATCACACCGATTTTTTCAATCATACTGTCACCAATGCAATGGCGGTATAGCCAAAAGCATTTATCTGCAAGATAGAAGATGATCAGATACGGAATACTTAATATCACCACTCTCTTCATCGGGATATTCTGCATCTTTTCCCGGATCATCGTTCCTGCCCTCTGGTTTTCTGCCTTGTTTTCACTCTCTGACGTTGCTTTGCTTTCCGCTCCTTCGTCTTCTGCAGTTTCTTTCGGACAGAAGGCTTTTTCTTTTTAGACTGATCCAGCTCTACGCCTGCATATTCTTTAAAAGCAGTCGTCATCACGTCCACATCTTTCGATTTAAAAAATACCAGATACAATGGCGGTTCCACATGGGAATCCTTTTTCAGACTATAATCAATCCCGTATTTCCGGGCTACCCGGTCAAATGACTTGATATTTTGATCCGTGATCTGAATATTGGTAAGCTGTGCTCCCTGTGCGATCAGTTGTTTTATCGTCTGCTTTCCATGAGGCTTTTTCATCTCCTGTCGTTTTCTTTCTTTTGCTCTGCCCTTTTCCTGTGCTTTTCCCGTTTTGACAGCCTGTTTCACCTGCACACGCTTCTGTTTTTGTCTGCTCATTCCATCCAGAAATTTTCTCATAGATGCCTTTAGCACGCCGGTACTCATCCGGGTTGTCTGGACACACAAAGCTATGATTTTTTCATTCACTTCATCCTGCAATTAACCACTTCCTTTCTTCCCTTGATCCTTTGGGGGAAGCAAATAATAGCACTGCTTCTCAATGCAGCCCTTTTTTCTCCCTCCCCACCAATAGCAATATTTACAAGACCAGGGCTTTTTTTCACTGTATTTTCTCCCCGGCATTGCTGCATTTGGTTCTATGATCAGATTCTTATCTCTTGTCCTGTCCATCCTCATGTTCCTCCTAACAAAAAAGCGTTCACAGATTCCCTCCGGTTTCCATGAACGCTTTCCCTTACATTATTTCTTCTTTATTTTTCTTCCAAGGACTACCACTCCACTTAAACTCATTCCAAGCACGAGCAGCCATAACAGCAAGTTGGTGTTATCCCCAGTCTTCGGTGCATCTTTAGAAGGTTTTCCACCTTCCGGAGTGCTTTCTTTTGGTTTTTCCTCATCAACCATAACAACCTTCTGCACTTCGGCAGTATCTTTTACTTCAAATTCCACATCCTTTGCAACCAGATAACCTTCCGGTGCCGTTTCTTCCCTGAGCGTGTACTTTCCGATTGGAAGCATCTCTATATAATGTGCCTCTTCTGTAGATGTCCAGCTTTCTACCACTTTTCCATCTTCATCTAAGATCGTAAGTTTTGCACCTGAAAGTTCTTTTCCTGCAATATCCTGTTTAGAGATCAACACCTTTGTCACATCATCTTTCATCTCCTGTTTCTGGATTTCTGCAGTATTTTCTACTGTAAAGGTAATGCTCTCAGCAGTTACATATCCATCTGCCGGTTTTGTTTCTGTCATCGTATAGGATTTTCCAACGGTCAGCTCCTTGATCACATGGGCTTTATCTGTAGATACCCACTCCTCGATTACATTTCCATCTTCATCTATTACCTTCAGATGAGCTCCCGGAAGTTCTTTTCCTGTGGTAAGGTCTGTTTTCGTAAGTTCTACCGTTGTCGGCTCATTTTCAAAAACAAACTCATAGGAAACCTCAGCTTCTTCTGGTTTTCCATACTCAAAAGTGAATTCCTTTTCTTCATTCGATGTCACAAAACCATCCGGTGCATAGATTTCTTTTACGATATAGATCCCATCCACTGGAAGATCTGCTTTGAAAAGGATCTGTCCATTTTCATCCGTTGTTTTCTGCTCAATCAACGTTCCGGCTTCCATCAGGACTTTTCCATCTCTGCCTTTGATATCTTCTTTTGTAAATAAGCCGAAGATCGCACCTTCCAGCATACGTTCCGTTTCCTTTTCTTTTTTAAGGATCGTTACTTTTATCTTCTGACGGTTGTTCTGCCATTCTTCATCAAAAGTAACCACTGGCGTATCCTGATCGCGATAGGTCAGATCCACAAATCTAGGCTCTCCATCCAGTACAAAACCATGTGCCGTTTTCACTTCCTTCACATAATATTTTCCTACCGGAAGGTCTTCCATTTTTGCAATTCCCTTCTCATCGGTTGTGATCGTGCCTACCAGCTCATCTTTCTTATAATGATCTGCACTTACGCCATCCGCAGCCTTGATATCTTCTGCAGCATAGACTTCAAAGGTAACTTCACTTAAGTTTCCTGTGATATATTCAAAGAAATGTTCTACCGTTCCTTTCACATTATCCAGAAGAGTGATCTTCTCTAAAAATTCTCCCTTTTTGTTGATGATCAGAAGCCCTTTTGGAACCTCATCCTTCATTTCCACTTTCTGTACTTCGGCAGTATCTTTGATCGTAAATGTCACATCCGTTGCTTTCAGATAACCGTATGGAGCAAATTCTTCATGAAGGGTATAAGTTTCTCCGACAACCAGACGCTTGATTACATGTGGCTTATCCTTTTCAGATGTCCATTCATCGATCACATTTCCATCTTTATCCATGACCCTCAATCTTGCGCCCTCCAGCTCTACGCCTGTGGTCAGATCAGACTTTGTGAACTCTGCTGTAGTCGGTTCATTCTTCTTTACGGCCTGTAAGGAAACAATCTTTGTCTCCTGTCCCTGATACTCTGCAACAAATTCCAGCACCTCATCCGAAGAAACAAAACCTTCCGGCACTTTTAATTCTTTTACATAGTATTCTCCAAATGGAAGATCCAGGGTGCATGTTGCCATACCGTTCTCATCGGATGTCATTTCCTGTAATAAGGTATCTGCTTTCACAAGAACTTTTCCATTTGCCTGGATATCTTTCTTGTTATAGATGCCAAACACAGCCCCGGATAATACCCGTCCATTTTCTGCATCCTGTTTTTCTACGGAAATAGAGACTTTCTGTCTGTCATTTCCTACGATTGCTTCTGCTTCAACGATCGGTGTATCCTGATCCTGATAAGTTAATGCAACCTTTACCGGCTCCGGATTTAATACAAATCCTTCCGGTGCCTTTGTTTCCACTACATAGTATCTTCCAAGCGGCAGATCCTTTGCTACAGCTTTTCCACTCTCTCCCGTTGTGATCGTTGTCACAAGCGTATCCTTTGCATAAAGTACGATACGGTTTCCATCTGCATCTTTCTGATGATCCGGAGTGCAGATATCCTCTGCCGCACGCACTTCAAATTCCGCCCCGGAAAGATACTGTTCCTTATAGATAAAGTCTTTCTCAAAACCGGAAAGCATCTCGCCTTTCTTATACACAACAAGATTTCCCTTTACCGGCTGATCTTCATAGGAAACTTCAATGATCACGTCTCCACTTACCCCATCTACTTCATAGGCAGTATCCGAATCCACGGTGATCTCTACATAGTTTTTGTTCACAACATATCCATCCGGTGCTGTCACTTCTTCAATACGATAGTGCCCGATCTCTAAGTTTTTCGGTAAGATCAGGTATCCCTGGCTGTCCGTAAAGAAAGATTTATGGACTGTGACCGTAGGATAGGTTGTTACCTGTTCCACATATTTCTTATGATCCAGATCATAAATTTTAAATTCTGTGCCGGCTACTAACACCGGTTTCTTCGTTTCATCATCTTTTTTGATGATCTTTAACTTTGCGGAAAATTCTTTGTCCAACAGTACCTTCCAAACCTGCGGTTTATCCGGATTGTTTTCACGGATGGTAATCTCAAAATCCTCTACCGGCTTATAATTATGAGGCGTGGTTGTTTCTCGTACAATATACGTTCCGTATGGAAGCGGAATACTGCACGCATACCCTTTCTCATCTGTGAACATTTCCGTTTTCCCATCTGCTGTAAGGATGACTGGCTCTGCATGGGAAAAATCATAACTTCCATCTTCTTTTTTCTCCAGGCTGCTCTTTAAGTAAGCGCTGAAACCTGCCCCTTTTAACAGATCTGCATCCGTTTCTCCATTGTTCGCAGCTTTTATAATCTGGAACGGCTGTTTCATAACAAGTTCTGTTGATTTCACAGTACGTTCTATCGTTGGAACTGTGCCACCTTCATAAGAACATTCCACATCATGCTCTGTCTCGTCTAACAGATATCCTTCCGGCGCCTGGATCTCTTTTACAAAATATTTTCCAAGATACAGGTCTTTTACCACAGCATCTCCCTTCCGATCTACTTTTAAGGTAGATACAAGATCACCGGCTTTATGTACAATTCCTGTTGTTCCATCTGGATGTACAATGTTTTCTCTCGCATAGAGGCCATACACCGCACCTTCTAAAGTCGCATCTCCTTGTGGATTTGCTCCTGTTTCTGCATCTTCTTTGATCAGATGGATCTTTGCATAAGTACGTTCATTCAAAACATTTTTTGTACTTGTTTTACCGATATTGATATCTACCGAATAAACAGTTGGATCTGCCTGATAATTTGCCGGTGGCTGGATCTCTTTTACATACACAACATCCTGTGTTTTTTCGACTGTTACTTTAGAAGCACCTTTGCTGTCTGTTGCTGGCATCTGTGTGATTAAATCTGAGCATTCCTTATCACGGTAAACACCATAGATTGCTCCTGCCAGATGGTTTCCGGTGTCTTTATCATTTTTTACAATCGCAATTTCTGCCTGTTTTGTCCATGTAACATTCAGACTTACTTTATTTGTTGTTTCCACACCTTCTCCAAAAATAAAGGCAAGATCTTGAGTACTGGAATTCGTTGTCAGTTTATACGCAGAATAATCTTTCTTTAATCCACCTGCCATGGTTGTAGCAAATACTTCTGCGGTATCTTCTGCCTGTGTCAGAGGTGCAGAAAGATAAAACTTTGTACCTCCCTTGACCGTTACCTTTGCTCCCGGTGTACTTGTACTTCCTGTACTCACGTTGTGAAAACGTACTCCAGATGGAAGGCTGATCGTCACACTCTGCTGTCCTACCGCATGGAATGTGATTTCCTTTGTACGCTGTGTATTTCCTTCTACATAAGCCTTTACATTGGCATCGGAAAATGACATGGACACATCCGGTATCTCAGGCTTCTTTACACAATAATTGTAAATATCCATTGCCAATTCCTGTCCTGTTGCATTGGTTCCATAGAACGCATCACTACTGCCATAAGCATAAGCAGCCGCCATATGGACAAGAATAAATCTCTTTCCTGCTGAAAAATCACTGTGCTTGTTCGCAAAATAACTTTCTGCACCTGCCGCATCGGTACCGTAATAACATACCTTTGCAAGAGCCTGATTATCAGCCAGCTTTGTAATGGTATAAGTGCCGGATCCTGGTCCTGGTTTTGCCGGCTGGATACAATAAGCCGTTGCTCTTACACTTCCATAAGAAATATAATACGGCTCTGTAAGATATGTTCCAAGCCCATAGTCTGCATATCGGTATATTGAACCTTTTTCAATGGTTACCTGCTGTGATCCTACGCCTGCTTCCCTTGCTGTAGCTGCAAAAGTCGCAACTTCTCCGGTTTCCATAGCCTCAAAATCCACTCCGTGATTTGCAGCCTGTTCTATTACATCATGTAATGCTAATCCCGATTCTTCATCAAAGGTATCCTGCTCTGTCATCTGTTCCACCAATGCATCAAAAGCAGCATTTTCTTCTGATACATCCGGTGTCTCTGTTCGGACTTCTGTAGTCTTCTCCGAATTCGCCTCATCTTCTTCCGGCTCCTTTGTTTCAGATTGCTCTGCATCTGCTGAAGGACTTTCACTCACTTTTTCTATTTCCTTTACAATCACATTTCTGCTGATCTGATAGTTCGGATGCTCCTGATTGACCGGTTCTACATAATAAACAGTTTTATAAGTATCTGCATGGGATGTTGTAAAATCCTCTCCCTGCTCATTCTTTGCTTCCTCAAAAGTAATCTTTACCTTTGCCGCATCCTTGATCTCTAACCCTGTAAAATCTGTTTTCACATCAAAACCTGTTCCCACTTCCACCTGATGATCCTTTGCCAGAACAATCTCATCTTCATCTAACTGGCTTTGTACCTCTTCCAAAAGAGGCAGTTTTCTTTCTTTCGGAAGCTCCGCAGCATAACTGCTGATTGGTGATAACACCGTAGATAAAAGAGTGACCGCTGTCAGCAATCCGGATACAACCCGCTTTGCTTTTTGTTTCACTTTCATGTTCTTAAATCCTTCCTTTCTTTGAATCTTATTTATCCGTTATACTTGTTCATCGCTTTCCATCATTCTTTCCTGAAAATAATCCCCTCCTTTCCTGGTTTTGTGCTATTTGGGACAGTCAGCACTTTGCTGAGATAACAGCACAAATATATGGCGGTATCTGCCTTTTCAAACAAACACCGCCATATGATTTCTACTGTCATCCTCATTTTGATTCAGACAATTATTTTGATTTAAGATTTAAGCGTTTTCCTGTTCTCTTCCCCGGATCCGTTCCTGTTTTAGAGTCCATATCTCTAAAACGTTTTCTCTGTCAGGACACGCACAATGCACATTCAAGGCAGATATCACTCCGGGCAGGCTATTCTCTTTTCAAGGTACATGAAGTGTTTCTTACAAACGTCTTCATATAACGAAAGGAAAATGGCCTGTTTTACAGGGTGCTTTTTAAATTTTTTGATTTTTTTTAATTTTCTTCTTCATCTGCATGTTTTTTCATGACAGAAAGTGCTCTTTGCATCATTTCACAAACACTCTGCT
>ENA-OQKD01000368-OQKD01000368.1-human-gut-metagenome-genome-assembly--contig:-NODE-368-length-12105-cov-3.210135_pt1 | contig 12105 bp, 13 predicted proteins | sample MGYA00242775_ERZ504792 | MGnify/ENA primary metagenome ERZ504792 (study PRJEB26092, sample SAMD00036401) | human gut metagenome | host: Homo sapiens | study: EMG produced TPA metagenomics assembly of...
ATAAGTCCTTCCTTTAAAATGTCCCTTGTTAAATAATGAGGAACTTGCTTGATATTCACTACGTCTACTTCTTTTCCCAGTACATCTTCCAGACCCAGCTGAAACTCAATGCATTTTAATCCCCGGCAGTTCTCACCATAATGTACCACAAAATCAATATCGCTTTCTTCTGTAGCTGTTCCTTTAGCATATGATCCAAACAAAATAATCTGCTGGATTTGATATTTTTGAGCTGTATCTTCTATTTTTTCTCTGATTTCATCTATCGTATAACACATTGCCTCACCTTCTTTTTTGCAATAATCGTTGATCGGTTCAAAATTACTTTATATGAATAGTATAACTTTTTTCTGGAATGATTCAATTCCGGATTCTCTTTTCTACTTCCTCCCACTCATTCCTATTCCTTCTACTCATTTATATTATAAGGTGCCATCTTTTCTTTCAATATTACATGTAACTCAATATAGAATAAAATATTCTCATACCAAACACGAAAATAACGAAGCAGCATGATTTCCGCTTCGTTATTCTTACCTCTCCTCTATTCCATTTCATGTAATTCCCATTCTTTAAATGCTTCTTTCAGCTCTTTCCCGGAATCTGTAAAATATCGAAATGCGGACTCGATAATATTATTCATCCCACAGAATACCAGGATCTGTTCTTCCGAATATACCTCAGACTTTTGTATCAGAAGATCTCGAATTTTCTTCTTTTCTTCAATCTCTTTCGACTTTGCAAAAATATTTTCTTTGCTTGTAGACATCATTTCCATAAAAAATTTGTCATATTCATACTCAATTCGATCCCTAAAGTCCTGTGTCATCCATACTCCTCCTATAACCGTATATCCTCTATATCATCTTCTGTCAATTCCGCCTCTTCTTTGCGCAGACAGACTATCTTGTATCCAATTGTCAGTCCCGCATATAAAACCAGGAGAATGACTGTTGCCGACTGTGTCACCTTTTGATAAACGAATCCGGCATAAGGAATCTGAAAGATCATTTTCCCTCTCAGCTGCTCTTCACTGACCATCGTAAAATCTTCGTTATCATTTGCGTCTCCCTGAGTGGTGATTTTAGTTTTTTGGATTAATTTCTTTTACCCGATGCAATACCAGACTGTCATTCCCCAGAGCAAATGCGATCACATCATCCCGATGAACTTCATCAATATCCGTCTCTTTTATATAAGCGATACTTCCTGTTTTAATGGAAGGCTCCATAGAACCTGACAGCACATTTACCGGTTTGATTCCCTTTCTGACTTCACTGTATATTTTTGTAGACAGTGTAGTTCATTTACCGGGGCCTTTTTCGTGAAGTGGGTGAAGTTCAAAATCATCCAGCGACATAGTAAATGCCAGCAGAAATCCTGAAAAAATTCCGGGCATGATATCCGGCAGAACGACCTTTCTGAACGCATAAGAAGGAGATGCGCCGAGGTCAAGCGCCGCTTCATAAGTGCGTTTGCTCGTCTGTTTTAATTTAGGCATGACACTTAGGATAACATAGGGGATATTAAATGTAATATGTGCTAGCAATATTGTGGAAAATCCAAGTGTAAACCGACATGCAATGAAAAGGAGCATGAGAGAAATTCCTGTTACAATATCGGCGTTGAGCATAGGAATATTTGTGACTCCGAGAAGTAATGTACGTGCTTTTGTACGCATTGCCTGGATGCCGAGGGCGGCGGCAGTTCCGATCAAAGTTGCGATCAGAGCGGAAAGAAAGGCGATGATAAGTGTTGTATAAAGCGCATTCATGATGTCTTTGTTTTGAAAAAGCTGTAAATACCATTTTCCTGTAAAACCGTTCCATTTGGAACGTGTTTTTGTATTGTTAAAAGAAAGAACCATCAAAGTGATAATGGGAGCGTATAACAATACAAAGATCAGGAAAAGGTAGATTTTTTTTGCGGTTGATTTGATCAAAATGTATTTCCCTCCCCGTTTTTATCGTATTTGGCAATCAGAGCCATGCTTGCAATGATGAACAACATCAAAACAAGAGAAAGCCCGGAACCGACATTCCAGTTGCTTCCTTGTTTAAATTCCTGCTCTATAACATTTCCGATCAGAAGGATCTTGCTTCCTCCGAGAAGATCAGATATTACAAATGTCGTAAGAGACGGTACAAATACCATTGTGATGCCGCTGATGATTCCGGGAATACTAAGCGGCATTATGATCTTAAAAAATGTCTGCGCAGTGTTCGCACCGAGATCTCTGGCAGCGTGGATAACATCTTTATCAATCTTAGACAGCACATTGTAGATCGGAAGTACCATAAAAGGAAGAAAATTGTATACCATTCCGAGAACAATGGCAGATGGAGTATTGATGATCGACTGCTCCGGAAGATGGAGGAAATTAAGTATGCTGTTAATGACTCCGTTTTTTTCCAAAAGTGTCTGCCACGCTAATGTCCGAAGAAGAAAATTCATCCACATCGGAAGAATGAATATCAGTACGATAAAACTTGTCTGATTCATATTTTTCTCGGCAAGAATCATAGCCAGTGGATAGGCGAGGACTAAGCAGATTAAAGTGCTGATAAACGACAGTAAAAGAGCCAGTCCGAGCGCTTTTAAATTTTCGGGAGTTGTCATCTGGGAAAGATTATTCAGAGTAAAACTCCCGTTTTTGTCTGTGAGTCCATAGTACAAGATCATGAGCAGAGGAATAATGATAAAAGACATTGCCCAGAATAAATATGGACCTGCGAGTATTTTTCTATTCTTCAATCGGAACAGCCTCCTCATCTTCGGATTCCGGTTTTTTCATGATCTGGATATCAAAAGGATCGACTTTTACTCCGACTTCTGTTCCAACCGGGAACATATCGGTGCTATGAACAAGAAGCTCATAATTGTTTGCGAGAACTTCCATTTCATAGTGAACCCCTTTGAAGATCAGATTTGTGACAACTCCGTTGATAACTCCTTCTCCAGGAGCAACAAGATCAATGTCCTCAGGTCGGATTACAGCATCTACCGGTTTATTATGACCAAATCCGACGTCTACACAGTTCCAGACAGCTCCGAGTATCTTTACGACTTTATCTTCTACCATCGTAGCAGGCAGAATATTACTGTCACCGATAAAATCTGCGACAAAAGCATTTTGCGGTTCATTGTAAATGTCCTCCGGCGTACCGATCTGTTGGATATAGCCTTGATTCATAACAACGATCGTATCAGACATTGTAAGCGCTTCTTCCTGATCGTGAGTAACGTAAACAAAGGTGATGCCGAGTTCGTTTTTCAGACGGATCAGTTCGTACTGCATATCTTGGCGAAGCTTCAGATCAAGAGCTCCGAGCGGTTCGTCTAAAAGGAGCACTTTGGGTTCATTTACGATCGCCCGCGCAATGGCTATACGCTGTTGTTGTCCGCCGCTTAATGAGTCCGGTGACCGGTCTTCAAAACCTTCCAAATTGACAAGTTTTAAAGCATAGCGGATTTTATCTTTAATGTAAGCTTTTGATTTCCCTTTGATCTTTAAGCCGAACGCAATGTTGTCAGCGATTGTCATGTGGGAAAAAAGAGCATATTTTTGGAAAACGGTGTTTAGCTGCCGGCGGTTTGGCGGAATGTCATTAATATTTTTTCCATCAAAAATGATCTTTCCGGAATCAGGTGTTTCAAAACCACCTAAAATTCTCAGCAGTGTTGTTTTCCCGCACCCACTTGGTCCGAGCAAAGTCAAAAATTCGTTTTCCCGTATATAAAGATTCAGTTGGTCTAAAATGACAGAATCCCCATAAGATTTTGTAATATCGACAATATCGATCAATCGGTTAGACATAGCGGCCTCCTAAATTTCTTTTGTATAGATTTGTTTTAAATGATCCATCTTCGCTGTCATATTCTGCAGAAGAAGATCGGTAAGCGTGATCGCGGTCATAGCTTCTACAACAACGACTGCGCGGGGAACGATTACAGGGTCGTGTCTTCCGTGGATGACGATTTCGGTATTCTCATGCGCTGTATTTATCGTCTCCTGCGGTATTGCGATAGAGGATGCGGTTTTACTGCTGCCCGGACGATCAGTCGGGAGCCGTCGCTCATGCCTCCAAGCGTACCTCCGGAATGATTTGTCTTCTTATGTACTTCTCCATTTTCAACATAGAAAGGATCGTATTTTTTGAGCCGACAGAAGAGGCTGCCTGAAACCCATCTCCGATTTCTACGCCTTTAACAGCGCCGATCGACATGACAGCTTGTGCGAGAAGCGCGTCCAGCTTGTCAAAGACCGGTTCTCCTAAGCCGACAGGCAGTCCGTCTGCAATACATTCGATAACTCCGCCGCAGGAATTAGTTTCTTTCATTAAAGAAGTAATGTACTGTCCAGCCTGCTCGGCGATATTGTTGTTTGGCATATAAAGACTGTTCTGGCTGATCTCGGAGTAGTTATATTCTGTTTCATTTATTACGTAAGGACCGATTGCCTTCGTGTAAGCACAAAGAGAAATTCCGAGTTCGTTTAAGATTTTAGAGGCAATCGCGCCTGCTGCGACACGGCCGATTGTTTCCCGACCGGAAGAACGCCCGCCTCCTCTGTAATCGCGGATGCCGTATTTTTCCGTAAAAGGATAATCCGCATGCCCCGGACGAAACATAGAAACAATGTTTCCATAATCTCGGGAACGTTGGTCTTTATTACGTACGAGAAGAGAAATCGGTGTTCCGGTCGTTTTGCCTTCAAAGATTCCCGAGAGAATCTCGACAGTATCTTCCTCGCTGCGTCTCGTTGTAAATTTACTCTGACCGGGTTTTCGGCGGTCAAGAAATATCTGAATATCTTCTTCATTTAGAGAAATTCCGGAAGGGCATCCGTCGATCACGACGCCGATGCCGGATCCGTGAGATTCTCCCCGAAGTCGTGATGCGAAATATTTTACCAAAAGTTGAGCCACTCATAAAATGATCTCCTTTCAAAATTCTGTTATATGTAAAGTTCTGTCGAAAACGCAGTAATTACAAAAGTCATTATATAGGAAGAAAGGAGCAGTTACAAGCAAGGTCTTAATTTTTCTTAAAATAAAACAATATACTGTACTTTTTTTTACAATCGTAATATAATGTTGACCGTGATATTGAAAAAGGGAGAGAGATGATTTAACGGATGAGTGAAAAGAAAAATAAATCCTTACGGCCGGCAAGAAGACGTACGGCTTTTAGATGAAGAAGTGTTTAGAAGAATTTGAAGATGAGGAAGATTTTTCGGAGAGTGACAACTTCAGCGCGGACGACAGCTTTGACGATGATGATATTGATGACGATGAGCTGTATGAAGATGAAGATGAAGAGGGAGAAAAGTAAAAAAAGAAAGTGCTCCGAAGAAGGGGAAAAAGACGTCGGCAGAAAAAGATGAAAGAAAATAAAGGAAAGCGGAGTAAAAAAGCGTGGATCATTGGAGGAAGCATCATAGGCGGACTGCTCGTGATATACCTTGGTATTTCGGCGTTTTTTATCAGTCATTTCTATATTAATACAACAATTAACGGAAAAGACTTTTCGGGGAAAACAGAATCGGATGTCGTAGCATATATGAAAGACCAAGTGGAAGGGTATTCTTTGAAGATTATAGAAGCTGATAATAAGACGGACGAGATTAATGGAGAGGCAATTTCAATGACGTATAAAAAAGATGATAGTGTAAAAGACGCATTGAAAAATCAGAATCCTCTTCTGTGGATACGAGCGCTTTTTTCAAAATCCAGCGCAGAAGTGACGATCAACGTTGATTATAATGAGGATGCACTGAGTAAAGCAATCGGGTCGATTCAGGCAGTGAAAGCAGAGCAGACGGAACCGGTATCTGCATATCCTAAATTTGACGGTGAATCATTCAAAGTAGAGCCGGAAGTGTATGGAAGTGCGGTAGATATGGAAATTTTGACTAAAAAGATCAAAGAGTATATTACCAATTTTGAACCGGAATTAAATCTTCTGAATGAAAAATGCTATAAAGTACCTAAATATACAACGGAATCAAAAGAAGTTCAAAAAGCGTGTGACGATATGAATAAATATTGTCAGGCAAGTATTACCTATCCGATGAAAGAAAATGTAGTTGTAGACAAAGCTCTTATTTCGACATGGGTTTCAGCGGATGCTGATATGAATGTAACATTCAATGAAGAAGCTGTCCGGGCATGGATGAGAGATTTCGGAAAAACTTATGATACAGTCGGAACAACGAGAACGATCACTTCTCCGACAGGAAAGACAGTGGAAGTATCAGGAGGTACTTACGGCTGGTCGATCGACGAAGAGGCAGAAACGCAGAATTTGATCGCAAGTATTAAAAACGGAGAAGTTGTGACAAGAGAACCTGCATATGAAAAGACAGCGGCATCTCATGCGGCACAAGACTGGGGAACGACGTACCTTGAGGTGGACCTTTCCGCACAGCATATGTGGTATATTGTAAACGGGGCGATCGCACTGGAGACAGATGTTGTTACAGGCCTTCCCGATGCGAAGCATGCGACTCCGGCAGGTGTATATTCGATTCTTTATACAGAACCGGATTCAAAATTAATCGGTGAAAAAGATCCGGAAACAGGGAAACCGATTTACGAAACGTATGTCCGCTACTGGATGCCGTTTACTTATCAAGGACATGGCTTTCATGATGCAGACTGGCAGACAGCATTCGGCGGTTCGAGATATCAGTCATATGGTTCTCACGGCTGTGTTAATATGCCGGTAGATCAGGCGGGAGCTTTATTTAATATGCTTAGCGCGGGAACGCCGGTTGTTCTTCATTATTAATGTAAATGATAAGACTTAGAATTTATTGAAAAACAGAAAATCAGAGGTTATATACATGTACGAATTGCTAAAAAAAGACGGTATGGCAAAAAGAGGGAGGTTCCATACGGTACACGGAACGATCGAGACGCCGGTTTTTATGAACGTAGGAACGGCGGCGGCAATTAAGGGAGCCGTATCAACAGATGATCTCCGTCAGATTAAAACGCAGGTTGAACTGTCAAATACATATCACCTTCATGTCAGACCGGGGGATGAAATCGTGAAAAAAATGGGCGGTCTGCATCGCTTTATGAATTGGGATAAGCCGATTCTCACGGACTCAGGCGGATTTCAAGTGTTTTCACTTGCATCATTGCGCAAGATTAAAGAAGAAGGAGTTCATTTTCACTCTCATATAGACGGACGTAAAATCTTTATGGGTCCGGAAGAAAGTATGCAGATTCAGTCTAATCTTGCGTCTACGATCGCGATGGCGTTTGACGAATGTCCCTCAAGCGTAGCGGACAGAGAGTATATGGTCCATTCGGTGGCGAGAACGACAAGATGGCTGAAACGATGTAAAGCGGAAATGAACAGGCTGAATTCTTTGGAAGATACGATTAATCATAACCAGATGCTTTTTGGTATTAATCAAGGCGGAATCTATGAAGGTATCCGCGTGGAGCACGCACGACAGATCGCGGAGCTTGATTTGGACGGTTATGCGGTAGGCGGTCTTGCAGTAGGAGAGAGTCATGAAGATATGTACCGTATTCTGGAGGCGGTTGTTCCTCATCTTCCTGAAAATAAGCCGACCTATTTGATGGGAGTGGGAACTCCGGCGAATATTTTGGAGGCGGTAGACAGAGGAGTGGACTTTTTTGACTGCGTATACCCGAGCAGAAACGGGCGGCACGGGCATGTTTATACAAATCATGGAAAAATGAACTTATTCAATGCAAAGTATGAGTTAGATGACCGTCCAATCGAAGAAGGATGCGGATGTCCGGCATGCAGAAGTTATAGCAGAGCATATATCCGTCACCTGTTAAAAGCAAAAGAAATGCTCGGGATGCGTCTTTGCGTTCTTCATAACCTGTATTTTTATAATACGATGATGGAAGAAATCAGAGAAGCGATTGAAGCGGGAGAGTATAAGGCTTATAAAAAGAGAAAACTGGAAGGTATGATGCAATAACCGGATAAGCTTCTCAAAATTATGTTTATTTCAAGTTACTTCAGTATTTTGAAAAATATCCTTGAAGTATGGAAGAAAGTTGTGTATAGTAGTCTTATTGCGTTAGGAAAGTTAGGAGGAAATTATAATCATGGGTGAAATGGTAACAATGCTTGTTCTTTGGCTTGTAGTTATCGGTGTAATGTGGTTTTTGCTTATGCGTCCACAGAAAAAAGAACAGAAACGTATCCAGCAGATGCTGGCTTCTATGGAGGTCGGAGACACAGCTCTGACGACAAGCGGTTTTTACGGAGTCATCATTGATATTACAGATGAAGATGTGATTGTAGAGTTCGGAAATAATAAAAACTGTCGTATTCCGATGCAGAAAGCTGCGATTGCTCAGATTGAAAAACCGAATGCAGATTGATTTTAAGTCAATTATTTTGCATTATGAGATCAGGGAGAATTTTGAAATATTTTCAAAATTCTCCCTGATTTTTTCAAATTCATCACTTTAGCGCGTGAATTTGAAAAAATCACAGAGTACACTCTAATTTTTAGACGCAAATACTTGAAACGTGTATAAAAATGCTGTATTATAAACAGTAACATTTTAGTTTGGAGGGACGGGAAATTATGGATATGAACATCGGTGTGATCAAAGGCGACGGAATCGGTCCGGAGATTGTAGATGAGGCGATGAAAGTGCTCGATAAAACGGCAGAAGTTTACGGGCATCAGATAGAATATACTCAGCTTTTGATGGGAGGAGCATCCATTGATGTAAACGGAGTGCCTCTTACGGAAGAAACATTGGAACAGGCGAAAAAAAGTGATGCCGTATTGATGGGATCGATAGGAGGAGATGCAAAGACATCGCCATGGTATCGTCTGGAACCGTCTAAACGTCCGGAGGCGGGGCTTTTACAGCTTAGAAAGGGGTTAAACCTTTTTGCAAATCTGCGCCCGGCAGTTCTTTACAGTGAATTAAAAGGAGCCTGCCCGCTCAAAGAGGAGATTGCAGAACAAGGTTTTGATATGATGATCATGCGGGAGCTGACAGGCGGACTCTATTTCGGAAAAAGAAGTACGGAAGAAGAAGACGGAGTTCTCGTTGCAAGAGATGAGCTTACATATAGTGAAACGGAGATAAGGCGAATTGCGAAGCGCGGATTTGACATTGCGATGAAACGTCGGAAAAAAGTGACAAGCGTTGATAAGGCGAATGTATTGGATTCTTCAAGATTATGGAGAAAAATTGTTGAAGAAGTTGCGAAAGAATATCCGGAAGTAACGCTTGAACATATGTTAGTGGATAATGCGGCTATGCAGCTTGTGAAGGATCCGGCACAATTTGATGTAATATTAACGGAAAATATGTTTGGTGACATTTTATCTGATGAGGCGAGTATGGTGACCGGCTCAATCGGAATGCTTGCAAGCGCAAGTTTAAACGATACAAAGTTCGGCCTTTACGAACCGAGCGGAGGTTCGGCTCCCGACATTGCGGGAAAAGGAATCGCAAATCCGATTGCTACAATTTTATCGGCGGCGATGATGCTTAGATATTCGTTTGATCTCGATCAAGAAGCAGATGCGATTGAGGCGGCGGTAGAGAAAGTACTCGAGGAAGGATACCGGACGATTGATATTATGTCAGAAGGAATGACGCAGATCGGAACAAAAGAGATGGGAGAACGAATCTGTTCTTATATATAAAACGTGAAAGAGAGGCATAGGATAATGAGAAGCGATACAGTGAAAAAAGGGGTGCAGCAGGCGCCGCACCGTTCTTTATTTAATGCGCTTGGAATGACGCAGGAGGAGTTAGACAGACCGCTGATCGGAGTTGTAAGCTCTTATAATGAGATTGTTCCCGGGCATATGAATCTTGATAAAATTACAGAAGCGGTAAAAATGGGAGTTGCAATGGCAGGAGGAACACCGATTATGGTTCCGGCTATTGCTGTTTGCGACGGTATTGCGATGGGACATATCGGCATGAAATATTCTCTTGTTACGAGAGATCTTATCGCAGATTCAACAGAGGCGCTTGCAATGGCACATCAGTTTGACGGTCTTGTTATGATTCCGAACTGTGATAAAAATGTGCCGGGACTTCTTATGGCTGCTGCGCGTGTCAATATACCTACGATCTTTGTGAGCGGAGGACCGATGCTTGCAGGACATGTAAAAGGGCAAAAGACAAGTTTGTCAAGCATGTTTGAAGCGGTCGGATCTTATGCGGCAGGCAAAATGAACGATGAAGAAATTTATGAATTTGAAAATAAAGCATGTCCGACGTGCGGTTCGTGTTCCGGAATGTATACAGCCAATAGCATGAATTGTCTGACAGAAGCATTGGGAATGGGACTTCGTGGAAACGGAACGATTCCCGCGGTATATTCTGCGAGACTTCAGCTTGCAAAACATGCGGGAATGCAGATTATGGAGCTTGTGAGAAACAATATCCGACCTAGAGATATTATGACGGAAGATGCGATTTTGAACGCTCTTACAGTCGATATGGCTCTTGGATGTTCGACAAACAGTATGCTTCATCTTCCGGCAATCGCACATGAGATAGGAATGGATTTTGAGATTGATTTTGCGAACGGAATCAGTGAGAAGACGCCGAACCTTTGTCATCTTGCTCCGGCAGGCCATACATATATCGAAGACCTTAATGAGGCAGGCGGAGTCTATGCGGTTATGAATGAGCTGAATAAAAAGGACTTCTTCATACAGATTGTCTGACAGTAACCGGCAAGACAGTTGGGGAGAACATTGCGGGATGCGAAAATAAAATCCCGATGTAATTCGTCCGATCGATCATCCATACAGTGAAACAGGTGGATTGGCTGTGTTAAAAGGAATCTTGCACCTGACGGAAGCGTTGTAAAACGATCTGCTGTCTGCGATGAGATGCTTGTACATGAAGGTCCTGCCCGAGTTTTTGAAAGTGATGAAGAGGCAACGGAAGCGAATCAAAACAGGAAAGATCAATCCGGGGGATGTGATCGTGATCCGTTATGAAGGACCGAAAGGCGGTCCGGGAATGCGGGAGATGCTCAATCCGACTTCGGCGATTGCAGGATACGGACTCGGCTCGGAAGTAGCGCTTATTACAGACGGACGTTTCAGCGGCGCGTCAAGAGGCGCATCTATCGGTCATGTTTCTCCGGAAGCGGCGGTGGGAGGACCGATCGCTCTTGTAGAAGAGGGAGACATTATACAGATTGATATTCCGAATTTATCTTTGAATCTGGCAGTTTCAGAAGAAGAACTGAAGAAGAGAAGAGAAAAATGGCAGCCGAGAGAACCGAAAGTAAAGACCGGATATCTGGCAAGATATGCGTCTATGGTCACATCCGGAAACAGAGGTGCGATTCTGGAAATACCGAAAGAAAAATAAGAGCGCGGTTACAGGCTGTGCGGATAAGAGATACAGGATGTTTAAAGGAGTTATGGCATGCAGTTAAATGGAGCAGAAATTGTAATAGAATGTTTGAAAGAACAAGGAGTAGACACGGTTTTCGGCTATCCGGGCGGTGCGATTCTCAATGTATATGATGAATTGTACAAACATCGGGATGAAATCAGGCACATCCTTACCTCCCATGAACAAGGGGCTTCTCATGCGGCTGACGGATATGCGAGAGCAACGGGAAAAGTCGGCGTCTGCCTTGCTACGAGCGGACCGGGGGCGACGAATCTTGTTACCGGAATTGCAACGGCATATATGGATTCAATTCCTATTGTGGCAATCACCTGCAATGTAGGGGTATCACTTCTTGGAAAAGACAGTTTTCAGGAAATAGATATAGCGGGAATTACAATGCCGATTACGAAATATAGTTTTATTGTAAAAGATGTGACAAAATTGGCGGATACTATCCGTAAGGCATTTCGGATTGCAAAGACAGGACGTCCCGGGCCGGTGCTTGTCGATATACCGAAAGATATTACGGCTAAAGTAACGGAATATATTCCGGAAGAATTGGGAAAATGCACAAAGGAAGATTCCTCGAGAAAAACTCCGAGGATGGATGAACAACGGTTTGACCGGGTGATTTCTATGTTGGAAGAAGCAGAAAAACCGTTTGTTTTCGTCGGAGGCGGAGCGGTTCTTTCAGGGGCGAGTCAAGAAT
>ENA-OQKD01000370-OQKD01000370.1-human-gut-metagenome-genome-assembly--contig:-NODE-370-length-12084-cov-10.140253_pt1 | contig 12084 bp, 14 predicted proteins | sample MGYA00242775_ERZ504792 | MGnify/ENA primary metagenome ERZ504792 (study PRJEB26092, sample SAMD00036401) | human gut metagenome | host: Homo sapiens | study: EMG produced TPA metagenomics assembly of...
TCTTTTCTGTCTACTTTTTTGTATCCGGTATCTGCGACAGTTTTCTTAGTTTTCTTTTTTCGCAACCGTTTTTCCTCCTTTCGGTTTTCCTGCATCCGGAGACTGTCTGATCTGTTCCGGATCTGTCTCATAATAGTTTTCAGTTTCATATTTTCTGACGGGCGGACGAAGAAACTTCACCCGGATCATATGCATCAGAACATCTTCCAGATGCATCCCGTCTTTTTCGTACATGGCAAATAAAAATGCCGGTAACATTAAAAGCACCATGACCGTTGCTGCATTACTGTTTCCCATCACATTACGCAAGAGAAAATAGCTTGGAATTCCCATTGCAGCACCTATCCCGATACAGATCAGCTGTCTTTTGGTCAGGTTAAATGCTACTTTATTCTTTACCTTCGTTAAATCTTTCGGTACGCTGACATATGCCATGATTTTCACTCCTTCCTGTAATTTAGTGCGCGTTAAATATCGACTTACTTAAGGATGCCGTCTTAAAGAGGCTGTAACATAAGATCACCGTGTAAGCCATAACGCCAAATAATGAAGAACTCAGATTATCTGAATACTGGATACCTGCAACAAGCACTGCATAGATTGCAACGCATACCATCATCAGAAATGCCTGGAAAGCCAGGGCAAAGAGTCCTCTGAAATAATTCGTGCCGATTTGTCCCCATTCTCTGTTACTCATAGTTGCGAATGGAATCGGCGCAACTGAGGTATATAGGTAAATCTCTATCATACGTCCATACATAATCACTGTGATCAGTACAGACAGGATTCTCATACAGAAGCCGGCAATAAGGGTTTCTAACGCCAATACAACAAGTTCTCCGATTTCCATACTTTCCAGGGTTGCGGAAAGATCCGTCAATGCTGAAGAAATATCAATGGCGGTACTTCCTGTGATAACACCGGCCGCAGAATTAACTACGTGCTGGCCCACATCGAATACCGCCATTGTGATCGTAAATGTGTTACTCACCAGATAAACAGCGATCCACATTTTTACGAAGTACTTGAAAAACATCCAGGTATCAATATCATGCATGTTGTTGCGCTCGGTCAGCATAGAAATCAATTCATAACAGAGTACGAGTGTGATAATAATACCTGCGATCGGCATGATCACGGAATCCGATAAGTTCCGGATCATACTGAATATGCTGCCGTTCCACCCTTGCGGGGTCTGTCCAACCTGGGTGGCGATCTCACCGGTCTTTTGATTGACATCAGTAAACATCGTATCTAGGTTGGAAGTGATCATCCCGGTTAAGAGTTCCCTCATCCATTCCTCAATCGCATCAAAAATCTGACTGAACATGGATCTCTACTCCTTTCTCTTAACCAAATAATCCACTCAGAAGCGGGATCAGCTGTGTTCCGATCAGGATAACACCACCACCGCTCATCAGCTGCTTAATTCCCTGGGATTTTGCTGATGTGTGATAAAGAAGTAATAGAAGTGTAAAAAATTTTGCCATTCCTATCCGGCACTTGCGCATTGTGTCGGATAGGTCGGGCGGTTATTCGGGCAAGTCCACCTTGCCAACAAAAGAATAATAAATCTCAATGTCCTGCCTACGGGTCTTGTTCTCGTCATAGCTGCACTCATGCACAACGATTTTCTCTACAAACTCCCGCAGCAGAGTAGGGGTAAGTTCTTCAAAGCTGGTATGCCGCCGGACAACATTCATAAACTTTTCTGCGTTCACGGTGGCTTCCTGTGCTTTGGAAAGCTCCGCTTGAATAGCAGCGGCTCTTTCTTTCAGCTCCCGTTGCTCTGCTTCATAGTCTGCCGACAGCTCTGTGAAACGCTCGTCTGATATGCGCCCGGTCACGCTGTCCTCATACAGCCGCTTGAAGATAGCGGATAACTCGGCTATGCGTTTCTCGGAGGCTTCCAGTTCCTTTTTCTTGGCGGCGTTCCTGCGTTTGCCCCCGTCCTCGTTCTGCTCAATCAAGAGCTTCATAAACCGGGCTTCATGCTTTGCCGCATAGCTGGTCACTTTCCGCAGATTGGAGAGTACACCAGCGGTCAAGAGGTCGGTGCGGATAAAGTGCGCCGTACAGTCATGGGTGCGTTTCTTGTAGTTGCCGCAGATATAACAGTCCTGCTTGCGCTTGTCCGTCTGGTATCGCTGCTGATACATCACGTTGCCGCAGTCCGCACAGAACAGTATGCCGGAGAACAAACCCACTTCATCATAGCGGTTGGGGCGTTTGCGCTGTTTGCGAAGCTCCTGCACCCGTTCCCATGTTTGGGTGTCTATGATAGGCTCGTGGTGGTTCTCGAAAATCACTTGCTTTTCCGGGGGATTTTCTACACTGTGCTTGACTTTGTAAGAAAGTTTTTCTGTCTTGAAATTTACCAGACAGCCTGTGTATTCCCGGTTTTCAAGGATATGCACTACGGTATTGGTCGCCCACTTGCACTCATAGCCGGGGTGGTAGCGGCGGGTGCTGCCCGTCCTGCGGTATTCCAGCGTCCCCGGCGTGGGGATTTGCTGCTCTGTGAGCATACGGGCTATCTTGGTCGGACCGTTCCCGGCAAGGCAGAGGTTGTATATCTGCTTTACTACGGGTGCGGCTTCCTCGTCAATAATAAAATTTTCGTCCTCGTCCATGAGGTAGCCATACACAGGCTTGCTTGTGATGGGCTTGCCACTCATGCCTTTTGAGCGTTTTACTGCTTTGATTTTCTTGCTCGTATCTCTCACCAGCCATTCGTTAAAGATATTCCGCAGCGGGGCAAAGTCATTGTCGCCCTGTGCGCTGTCCACTCCGTCATTGATAGCGATGAAGCGGACACCTTTCTGTGGGAAAATCATTTCCGTGTACATTCCCACTTGCAGGTAGTTTCGCCCTAACCTCGACATATCTTTTACGATAACTGTCCCGACTTTTCCGGCTTCAATGTCCGCAAGCATGGCTTGAAAACCGGGTCTTTGAAAGTTCGCACCAGAATAACCGTCGTCCGTGTACCAGCGCAGATTGGAAAAGCCGTTCTGCTTTGCATAGGTTTCAAGGATACGCTTCTGATTGGAAATGGAATTGCTCTCGCCTTGCAGCTCGTCCTCATGGGAAAGTCTTGGGTAAAGGCGGTAATTGGTTGTTGGTTGGTCTGTCTTAACATAAAATCCTCCGTTTCCGACAGCCAGCCCCACTATTCCGTATCTTAATTGTACCACATGGGGCGGCTGTCTGTATAGCGGCAAAAGCGTCAAATCTGCTTCTTTATGGTCGGTCAAATCGCCGTTTTTTGTGTAGCAGCTTCCGCTTCCAGCACTTTCATCATCTTGTCGGCTGCGGTGTCGGTTGCACCCTGCTTGAAGAAGCCGGAAACGGTAAGGACGGAGTTGCCCATGCGGATTTCCGTTACACAGTCCGGGCGGCGGTCTGTTTTGGTGGTGCTTGTCTGTTTGGTTTCTGTCATAGGCTCTCCTTTCGCTGCTTCATCAGTTGCTTTAAGCGTTCCAGCTTTTCCTGTGCGGTTTCCTTTCGGAAGTTGCTGCCCGTGAAGCGGACGGGGGCGCACATGGAAGTCAGCCTGTCATAGATACGGGCGTGGGGCGTGTCCTGCGGGTGCTGCAATTCCTCCAGCGTGAGGTTGGTCGTGGCGATCAGCGGCTTGCCGCTTCGGTAACGGCTGTCAATCACGCTGTAAACCTGTTCCAGCCCGTATTCCGTCCCTCGCTCCATACCGAAATCATCAAGTATCAGCAGGGGGTAGCTGCAAAGGCAGGAAATATATTCGTTCCTGCCCTCAAAGCTGGCGGCAAGGTCATTGAGTATCGTTGCAAAGTTTGTCATGCACACCGGGACTTCCTGCTCCATAAGGGCGTTGGCGATACAGGCGGCAAGGTAGCTTTTTCCCGTCCCCACGCCTCCCCAAAACAGGTAGCCGATATTTTCAGCCTGCATGGTTTCCCAGCTATCCACATAAAAGCGGGCGGTTTCGGTCTGCGGGTTTCTGCCGTTGTCATGCTCAAATGTCCAGTTCCGCATAGCGGGGTCGGTAAAGCCCCGGCGTTTCAAGTCCTCCACTTTTTCAAGGTGCTTCTGTCGACTTTCAGCGGCTTCCCGTTTTTCACGGGCTGCCCGGTGGCAGTCGCACTCTGCCGGGTGTCGGTCATGCCCTAACCATTGGGCGGTTTCTTTTGGAAAGTATGCTTCTTTTGGCGTATGGCACTTGCCGCAGTATAAAAGCCCGTCCTCGCCTGTGTAGTCCTCCGCTTCGGAGGTAGTGGGTGTAATGTCCGTAATCATAGCTTCAATCTCGTTTTTCATAAGCTCTCGCCCTCCTTGCAAGAATAATCGGGTATGCCCTGTTTTGGGGCAGCCTTGCCTTTTGCAGCGTCCTCCTGCGCCCACTTGTAAATGGTGGCTGCATGGCTGTGGTACTGCTTCCCGGTGGAAGCGATATGGCAGGAAAGCCGGTCAATATAATACTCCCACTTGTCGGGCAGCTCTGTTTTCAGCCCGGAAAGCTCTGTATCGGTCAGTATCACATTGTTGTATCTGCCATAAGCGGCGGGGGTGGGGTGTCCCGTTTCTCCCTCTCTCTCTTTTTCTATCTCTATCTCTTCTCTAACTCTATCTCTATCTCTGGTGGACGAATGTCGGACAAATGTCCGCCTTTTGTCCGGGCGGTAAAAGTGCCTGTTTTCCAGCCTTGCAGCCCGTTTTCGCTCGGCTTCGCTAGAGGACTGTCCTATCATCAACTCAATGTCGGTCATATAGAAAGCCCCGCTGTCAAGCTGCTCCACAAGCCCCAACTGCCGGAAAATCTCCAAAGCCCTCTCAACCGTTCCTATCTGGTGGCGGGTCAGTGTCGCTATCATCTGCGCTGTGTAGGGGATATGCTCGTCAAGCTGCAATTTCCCGCCGTTTTTCAGCGATTTTAAGTACAGCTTCAAGAGGATATTGGAGTATAAAATCCCGTCTTTCATATCTTCCAGCAGCACAATGGAGTCGCTGTCAAAAAAGTTCTCTTTCAGCTTGAGGTAGTAATATTTGCGGTTATCTGCCATTGACCCTGTCCTCCTTTTTCCGGCGTTTGGAGTAGTAGCGGGGGCAGAGTATGATAACCGCCCGGAAGCTCTGCTTGCAGCTATGGGTACAGCCCCGGCAGAGGTCGTTGTATGTGATACGGTCGCAGGTGGTATTCCCGACTTTCACTTGCCGCAGGAAAAAAGACCATTCCAGCCGCCGTTTCTTGCTCATTCTTGGCATAGGTGCGCTCCTTTCTGCCGTTTCCGCTGGTGTGGCGGTATCGGCGGTAATTCTGTATCATCTCGGTATCATTTTCGGGGTTTTTCTGCCCTGTAAGCCCGTTAAAAAATCCTTTGGTATTGCGGATAAGGTACGGGGCAGCCCCCTTGTTCTGTATGGGTTCGGGTACATTTTGGGGGCGGTTTTTATCGCTCCTGTTCCTGCTTTTTCACAGGCTTGCGCTCCCGGCGTAAAATCTGGTCGATATTGCCCTTGACAGTCTGTAAGCGGCGGTATTCCTCCCGTTTTGCCCGGTAATCGTTGTAGCCGCTGTTTTTCTCTTTGATAAGGCTTTCAATCTCTGCTTGCAGGGCTTTATAGCTCGGCAGCTTGGAAATGCCGTTCTCCCTGAAATAGCGGGCGGCTGCGTCTGCTATGATAAAGTCGCTTTCGTGCTTCTGTCGGTAGACTGCTTTTGCTTTGGCGTTTTTCTGCTGTTTCAGCCCGTCCCGGACAGGGCGGGTCTTGGAATAGGCAAGCACCTGCCGTTGCAGCTCCTTTTTCCCGTTCAGCGTCTTTTCCACCTGCTTCAGCTCTGTAAGGCTTTCCTGCATGGCGGCATAGGCGGCAGAACAGGCTTCGTCCAGTTCCTCCGGGGAAGAAAAGCCGTACTGCTGATAGGCGGTAACGGTAGCCGCCATTTGCTTTAGATTGTGCTTTGCCGCCCAACGGTCATAGCCCACGCCCTTGCCCTCGGCTCGCTTGGCTTCCCGGTCAACCATGCGCTGCAAGATGTTGTCTGCCGGGGTGGTTTTTACGGCTTTTTCCTCCTGCAAGCGTCCCTTTTGGGTGTGTGGGTATTCCGGTATGGCTTTGGTCTGTTCGGCGGCTCTGTGGGCGTTCTGCGTAAGCAGGGCAAGGACAGCAGCCTTGTCAAAATCGTCCCCCAGCTTCCGGGCTGTGATAGGCTTCGTCCTGTCCGGCGTGAGGTAGGAAAGCCGCCCCCGGCTCTCCTTGACGGTCACACCCTCCCGCAGCAAAAGGGAAGAAAACTCGTCAAAGCTGGCAGCTTGGGAAAGTGCCTGCCGTATCGTCCGGCGCAGCTTCGCCTTGTCCGTTTCAAACTTGGTGGGCTTGGTCGGCTGTCCTGCGGCTTCTCTGGCGGCGTTCTCTTTATCAAGGGCAAGCTGCCCTTTCTTTGCCGCCCAGTATTCCCGTTCGGTTATCCGTTCCTTGCTGCCGTTCAAGAGGTCGATTTGGTAAAGCCCCTCCCGGTGGCACATCTCCATGACTTCACTCTTGAAATATTCCATAGCGGCGTTGGTACAGCGGTGCTTGCAACCCTCCCGTGTGTCAGCGGGTCTGTCCATGTAGGGCAGAAGCGGGACTTCGTAAATCCGCAGGGAATTGATGACGATATGCACATGGATATTGCCGCTGTGGTTATGCCCGTCCGGGTGGGTGCATACAAGCGCTTGGTGTCCGGGGAAATGTTCTTTACAGAACTGCTCGCCCAGCTCCTGCGCCCGGTCTACGGTCAAGCCGTTGTCTGTCCCGTCCCGTGGGTCAAAGCTGATGATATAGTGGTGGCTTTTCACATCTTCCCGTTTTTGGTTTTTCTCATAGCGGAGATTGGCTCGCATACAGGCAACGGCGAAATCCTCGCCCCCGCAGTTGAGGGAAGAAATGCGGTAATCCTCCTTCGGTATCAGCCGCCCGTTTTCATCAAGGGTGGGCTTCATGGTAAACTCGTCATGTTCAAATGTGAGGTAGGCTTCCGCTGCACCATAGTCTGCATTTTTAGAGCTGATATGTTTGAATGTTGCCAACCGCGTCACCCACTTTCTGCAAGACTTCAAACTTTAGGGCAGCAAGGTCGGAAACCGCCGCCCGTACCTCCCCGGCAAGCTGCGGGTAGGGGCTGTGCCACTCGTTCAGCGTCCGGGCTATCTGGTTTAAGTTGCCGCCGATCCTGCCGTATTCGACGGTCAGCTTCCCAACAGCGGCAAGCAGCTCATCATTGACGGGAGAAACGGTTATGATGGGGCGTATGGCTGCCCCGGTTATGGCTTGCCGGATAAACTCGGCTTGGCTCATGTTGTAGGCAGAAAGCCTTTCTGCAAACTCGGCGTATTCTTCCTCGGTCATGCGTGTTTTGACTACCCGGCTGCGGTGCGGTGTGTTGTATCGTTTTCGCATGGTAAAACCTCCTTTCGACTGCCGCATGGCTGCGGCGGGATAAGCGGCGTAAGCCGCATGGCAGGGTTTGGGGAAGGCACTCCCCAACAAGATTCCCGCAGGGGCAAAATGAGCGAAAAGCGAATTTTGGTACTGCGGTAGAATCTTGCTCTAAGAAACTGCCGGACTGCCGTTCACTTGCTACTGCCACTTTTTCGGGAAATCTATAACCAGCTTTTTTATAAAAGGCTGCGGGCGGCGTTCTCCCCTTACTCCCTACAACACCGCAAAAAGCAAAAATGACGGACTTTCCGGCAAGAACTTTTCCTGCGGCGTGGTCTTTCCCGACAATAAGGCGTTTTGGAAACTGTGTTTTGCTCGCCGTCTGAAAAAAACGGCAATCTTTTTTGGCTTCACTGTCTAATACGGAACATTTGGAAATTTGCCAAAAATGGGCGCAAAAAAAGCAGCAAATCTTTTTCGGATTTACTGCTTCATGTGCCGCTGCGGGGCGGCGGGATATTCAGTTTTTATGTTATCGGTCAAGCCGAAACTTGAACAGGCTTTCAATCAGCTTTGTTCTGATGTAGTCCTCCATATCAGAGTTATAATAACCGTTCATGTTGGAGAAGTAGCGGATATATCCAGCGTATCGGTCAAGGACGGCTTGTATCGCTATGGGGTCGCCCTCATGTGCCTTTATGATAGTGTCATAAGGGAGAAGTCGGTTACTCATGGGACAACACCTCCATTTCCTCTTTCAGCCGCTTCAAGGCAAGCTGAATATGCCGCCCGATTGTGCTGCGTGTCCAGCCGCTTTGTTCTCCGATTTCTTTCTGTGTCAAGTGCTGGAAGTAATATAAAAAGATTTCCTCTTGTGTCTGTTCCGGCAGCCCGGCAAGAGCCGCCGCAAGGGAACAGCTATCTAAAAATATCGTCTGCCCCCGGACAGAAAACAGATAAGTTTCGCCATAGTCCGGCACTTGAAAATACTCGTCTGTGGTGCTTAGTGGGACAAACTTTTCTTCGGTCAAATATTCAAGAGAGATTTCCCGTCTCCACCTCGCCGCCAGCATACGGGCAGCGTCAAAGGACGCATGGCGAATAACAATCCGGCAATAGGTATCATGGGTATAGCGGATATGTTCTTGATAGGCTTCCTGTTCGGTCATGGAAAATCCCCCTTTCTTCAATTATGGGAAAGGGCGGCAGCATTTTCTGCTGTCGCCCCTTGATTACCCACCGGCAAGGACAGGCGGGGCTGTCAACGGTGGGTGCAGCCCATTTACTTGCCGTTGACTGGCTCGGCTGGTTTTGCTATTTTTAGCGACTTCATTCATCTATGCTTATCGTTTCATCACTTATTGCTAGCGGGTTATTCTGGGTATTGCTGTTGAGGTCTGGAACGCTGAAAAAGACAGCAATAAAAATATTCACAAGAACGATTACTGCTAATATAATGGCAACAATTTTCCAGATACGACGTGAGCGGCGGTTCTTGATTGCCAGTTGCTCGTTTATTCTGGATAGTTGTTCGGCAACATCACTGGCGACATTTTCATTTTCAATTTTCGTACCCAGCAATTCACTGACAGATACCTCTAATATTTCAGCCAGACGAATAAGAGTATCAGCGTCGGGAACGGACAAATTTTTCTCCCATTTGGAGATAGTCTGTCTGACTACATGAAGTCTGGTTGCTAATTCTTCCTGTGAAAAGCCTTTCTGTTTTCTGAGAGTTTTTAGATTTCATAGAAACATGATGCGTTCCACTCCTTTGTCTTGGTAAATCAAAAATAGCATGATAGCTGCTATGCGGCAAGCAATGCAGATTAACATTAGCGCAACTGCCTATAAAATAAGCATAATTCCGCACAAATCACTTGAAAACGAATATTTCTTCAATCGGTGCTTCAACAACTCTTGAAATATCAATCGCCAGTTTAAGTGAGGGATTGTATTGTGCCTTTTCCAGCCGCATAATTGTTTCTCGCCGCACGCCTACCTGTGCCGCTAACTGCTCTTGTGTCAAATCCTTTAATAGCCTGTACTTTTTTAATCTACATTCAAAATCCGGCACGCTTATTCCTCGCTTTCATCAAACTGTTCATCGTTATCATAATGATATAGCAGATATTCGCTAAGGAATATTTCAAGTGCTATGGAGAGAGCTATAACAATAACAAGAGCAATTAAGGTATATTCAAGGTTATCCATGAGCTTTCCCTGTCCCAAAATGAGTATTGCAAGAAAAATAATGGACAGAGAAGTTTTGTTCGCTACACTTTGCGCTTTCATTTTGTTTTCTTTGTATCGTTCATCTATAAGAGTATTTGACATTTTTCCCTCATAGAAAAATCCGAAAAAGCCGAAAAACAGGAAAAACACAAAAGGAAAAATTGTCTTGTCAACGCTGTAAGTCCAAAATCCCAAAAATCCGGCAAATCCTAATAAACCTAAAAAACCCAGTTTTGGATTTATTGTTCTGGTGGATTGCAAGGTTAATTCCCTACGCCTGTTTGTTTTAATAGATTCCAAAAACAACACAACAATATTCACAATATACAAGGTAAGAAGTACGCCGGAAATAATCATAGGCAGGTCTTGCACTCTGAAAACATATTCAGATAAATCCATAGGCACAATAAACCTTGAATTGTTAAATGCTATCGTGTACCATGAAGATATTGCTACCAGCAGAGCGCATATCACGCCCAGGCAAATTGTGAGTTTCGTTCTTTTTTTCATAATGGTGTCCTCCGATGAGATGTATTTGTCACTTGTCGAGATAAATATATCACTTCAAAGGCTGGCTGTCAATAGGAAAGATACAAATACATCACTTTCCCCAAAATGCTTAGAAAGACAAAAGCTGATATAGGAAAATCCCCACATCAGCTTTTCGTATTGGTCTGTGTTTCGGAAATAGTGGCTGCTGTCTATCAAATTATCATTTGTTACTTTACCGCACATGAGCATTTGCACCCGGGTTGTCGTTTCCATAACCTTCCATCAGGTTGATTACGCCCCAGACACCAAGACCGGCACCGATTGCAACGACCAGTGTCTGAAGGATATTGATTGCACTGCTAAAAAAAGCCATAATCAAATGTATGAACAAACGCTTTTCTTATGGTCTGTAAGCGTTTGGCTCTACTCCTTTCCCTTTTATTCAGACCTTTTTGTATCCTTATCAGTAGTAGCAGGGTGCTCGAATTCTTTCTTTCATATCAGTCCTCACCTTCCTCAGCTTCAATCGCTGATACGTCTTCTTGTGTTACAGTTACTTCATACATTTCAAATTCTGTATCTTCGGACATCACCAGTCGGTGTGCCAGATACTTTTCGACATCAAACGCATTATTCTTATTAAAATCGGCAAGCTCTTTGTACCGTTTATGCTTTGTGATGTCATATTTGTTGCTTAAAAACGGCCGGACTCCACGAAGCTGTAAGATACATTTTTCTCCATCCATGACCGCCAGCTCATCTCTACTCATCAGTTCTTTTCCAGTCTTTTGATAATTCAGCCCATAGGACCGGTTGCTGCCTCTGGTGTCTGATGTGTTGTAAAGATCTATGGTTTCCTTTCCCAGGGTTTCTGATATTTCTTTCAGTGTGGAACTTTCCTTTCCACCCAGGAAAAGAACGGTGTCACAGTTACCCGTGATCGTCTCAGCCGCATCCTTATAGATTGTTTTCAGCTGAGATTGTGACTGCAGAATGATAGAAGCGGAGATTTCCCTGCTTCGGATCGTAGCAATCAATTTGTCGAATTTTGGGATCTGTCCGATATTGCTGAACTCATCAAGAAGCAGTCGTACATGATAGGGAAGCCTGCCTCCATGCTCATCATCCGCTTTATCACAAAGCAGGTTAAAGAGCTGGGTGTACATGATTGCTACCACAAAGTTGAATGTGTCATCTGTATCACTGATGATGACAAACATAGCTGTTCTATGATCACCGATCATATCCAGTTCCATCTCGTCATAGGACATGATTTCTCTTAGTTCCTGAATATCAAATGGTGCAAGTCTGGCACCACAGGAAATCAAAATCGATTTTGCAGTTTTGCCGGCAGCAAGCTTGTACTTGCGATATTGCCTTACTGCAAAGTGTTCTGGATTTTCTGCTTCCAGCTCTTCAAACAATTCATCCACTGCATTTTTAAATTCTTCATCATCCTCCCTGGTCTCACTGGCATTGATAAATTCCAACAGAGTAGAAAAGTTCTGTTCTTCCTCTGGTGCCTCATACCAGATGTATCCGATCAGTGCAGAATCAGGATATAATCGTATCGGCATCGTATCGCATCGATATATTCTTTCATGATCATTTCTCTGCTCATAACATTTCCCATCGTTACTTCCAGTGCGGAAAGCTCAATATTTGCCGGGAGAAGATCTACATTTTCCTGGTGATGTAAAATCCCATCTTCCAGAGAGATTTCTTCTTCGTTGATGACATCCATCATGATCGTTGCCAATGTGATGCGAAGATCATCCGGTTCCTCATATCCAAGACTTGCGGTTAAACTTCCCTGTGGATCCGCGTCAATCAGCAACACTTTCTTACCTTCTCTTGCCAGTCCAATGCCTACATTTACGGTTGTGGTGGTCTTTCCGACGCCACCTTTCTGGTTTACTACGGATATAACTTTACACATGATTTCTTTCTCCTTTA
>ENA-OQKD01000374-OQKD01000374.1-human-gut-metagenome-genome-assembly--contig:-NODE-374-length-12055-cov-4.184440_pt1 | contig 12055 bp, 7 predicted proteins | sample MGYA00242775_ERZ504792 | MGnify/ENA primary metagenome ERZ504792 (study PRJEB26092, sample SAMD00036401) | human gut metagenome | host: Homo sapiens | study: EMG produced TPA metagenomics assembly of...
ATGGCAGATTTTGGTAATCTTCGGAATGCACTGGGGATTTATTCCGGTTTATATTAATAATGTGCAGACGTTGGGATACGACAATGTTATGATGCCGTTTTTCGCCTGTACATTCGCTACATCGGCAGTAGTGCTTGCGATGTTTTTCAAAACAAAAGATAAAAAGATAAAAGAGATGGCGATTCCGAATTTTATTTCCGGTATTTTCGGTGTAACAGAACCGGCGATCTACGGTATGCTTCTTCCGCTAAAAAAACCGTTTATCATAAGCTGTATTGCAGGAGGAATCGGCGGAGCATTTTACGGACATTTTAATTTCCGTAAATTCATTCTCGGTGGCATGGGAATTTTTGAACTTCCGAATATGATCAATCCTGACGGAACAAACGGAAATATTATCGTAGCATTTATCGGAATTGCAATATCCATGGTTGTCGGTTTTGTTCTCACGATGATCTTTTACCACGATGAGAAGACCGGAAAAACGGGCGAAATTGATATGAAAAAGAATAGAGAGAAAGAAGATAAGATCGGTAAGATTGAGAAGTTTGATAAGAATGAATCGGATAAGATTGACAGGAAAGAAAGGAAAACAGAGAAAATAAGCAGTCCGTTGAAGGGAGAAGTTATAGCGCTTTCAGATGTTCAGGACGAAGCTTTTTCATCGGGAGCGCTTGGACTTGGAGCGGCAGTTGACCCGAAAGAAGGAGTTTTGTATGCACCGGCAGACGGAACAATCTCTGTGTTTTTTCCGACAGGTCATGCAATCGGGATGACAACGGACGACGGAGTGGAATTGCTGATCCATGTCGGAATGGATACGGTACAGTTGGAAGGAAAGGGATTCCGTCCATTCGCCAAAGAAGGAGATCGCGTAACGAAAGGACAGAAGCTTTTAGAATTTGATATGGAACTGATTTGTAAGGAAGGGTACTCTCTTGTCACTCCGGTTCTTATTACAAATACAGATGAATTTTCAGATATTTCAATTACAAGTGAATGTCATATAGATCCGCAATCGATCTTGATGACAGTTACTCGATAGGAAAGGATTGTTGCGTATGAAAGAACAGTTTTTGTGGGGCGGAGCAACAGCGGCAAATCAGTTTGAAGGAAGCTGGGATAAAGATGGAAGAGGGACTGCACTCGTTGATGTGATCCCTCACGGAGAGAATCGTCAGGCTGTCATGGATGGAACGTTCGATTATAGGAAACTTCCGAAGGAATCTTATTTTCCGGGAAGAAAAGCGGTCAACGGTTTTGAAAATTATAAAGAAGACATTGTGCTTTTAAAAGAACTGGGATGTAAATGTTACCGTTTCTCAATTTCATGGTCGAGGATTTTTCCGACCGGAGAGGAATCACAGCCGAATGAGAATGGATTGAATCATTATGAGAATGTGATCGATGAGCTGAATAAGTATGGAATTGAACCGATTATAACAATCTGTCATTTTGATATTCCGCTGGCTCTTATAGAGAAGTATGGTTCATGGAAAAGCCGCGAAGTGATCGATTGTTATCTTCGTTACTGTGAAGCTTTGTTTCACCGTTTCGGGAAAAAAGTCCGGTATTGGATTACATTTAATGAAATTAATATGCTGATGCATCTGCCGTTTATGGGAGCAGGTATTCGTCTGGAAGAAGATGAGAATCCAATGGAAGTAAAATATCAGGCAGCTCATCATGAACTTGTTGCTTCTGCACTGGCTGTGAAAATGGCGCATGAGATATGCCCGGGCTCACAGGTCGGATGTATGCTTGCGGCGGGAGACGTCTATCCGTATAGCTGTGATCCGAAAGACGTATGGGCAAGCGTGGAAAAGAACAGAGAAAATTACTTTTTTACAGACATACAAGTCAGGGGAAATTATCCTTCTTATGCTGAAAAATTATTTGAACGGGAAAATATTCGGCTGAAGATGAAGGAGAATGATCTTGAAATCTTAAAAGAGAATACGGTTGATTTTGTTTCGCTTTCGTATTATAACAGCCGCTGTGTGAGAGCGGACGGAAAAGGCGAAGCCGCAGGGGGAAACGTGTTTGCTTCTGCGAAAAACCCGCATCTTACCAACAGTCAGTGGGGATGGCCGATCGATCCTCTCGGACTGAGGATTACGTTAAACACGCTGTACGACAGATATCAAAAACCATTGTTTATTGTGGAAAACGGACTTGGAGCGAAAGATACGCCGGATGAGAACGGGTTTGTTGATGATGATTATAGAATAGAATATCTTTCTTCCCATGTGAAAGCAATGATGGATGCAGTGGAAAAGGACGGTGTAGATCTGATCGGGTATACTGCATGGGGGTGGATCGATCTGGTCAGTGCAACGACCGGAGAGATGTCGAAAAGATATGGGATGGTTTATGTGGACCTGGACGACTTCGGAAAAGGACGGGAAACGGATTCCGAAAAATCGTTTTATGGTATAAAATGTGATAGAGAGCAATGGAGATTGTCTGCGCGATGATGCTTGAAAAATAAGGCCGCACAAGTTATAATGAATACCATCGAGAATAAAAAGTAATAGTTCAGCCTGCGCCATTCGTAAAACCGCACTGCGTGCTTACTGTAGCTGCCGCTACTGTTTTACTCATAAAAAGGCGCTAAGCACATACAGATGTCCGCTTGCAAAAACATGCAGGCATGTTTTCTGCTTCCCGTACATCTGTATGGCTGAACTGTTACAATAAAAAATGTGAGGAGCATAAAAATGGTTGAAAAGACAATGGATAAAATCGTGGCGCTTGCAAAATCAAGAGGATTCGTATATCCGGGATCAGAGATTTACGGCGGTCTGGCGAATACATGGGATTACGGCAATCTCGGTGTAGAACTGAAAAACAATGTAAAAAAAGCATGGTGGAAGAAGTTTGTACAGGAGAACCCATACAATGTCGGTGTCGACTGCGCGATCCTTATGAACCCGCAGACTTGGGTGGCTTCCGGTCATCTCGGAGGTTTCAGCGATCCGCTTATGGATTGTAAAGAATGTCATGAGCGTTTCCGCGCGGATAAATTGATCGAAGATTTCTGCGAAGAAAAAGGAATTGAACTGGAAGGTTCTGTGGACGGATGGTCTCAGGAAGAGATGACGGCATTTATCGAAGAGCATCAGATTCCGTGTCCGACATGCGGAAAACATAATTTTACAGATATCCGTCAGTTCAACCTGATGTTCAAAACATTCCAGGGAGTTACAGAAGATGCGAAGAATACGGTTTATCTCAGACCGGAGACGGCGCAGGGAATTTTCGTAAACTTTAAAAACGTACAGCGTACATCAAGAAAGAAACTTCCGTTTGGTATCGCTCAGATCGGAAAATCTTTCAGAAACGAGATCACACCGGGTAACTTTACATTCCGTACGAGAGAGTTTGAGCAGATGGAGCTTGAGTTCTTCTGCAAACCGGATACAGATTTGGAATGGTTTGATTATTGGAAAAACTTCTGTCTGAACTGGCTGTCTGAACTCGGACTGAAAGAAGACGAAGTACGTTACCGTGACCATGATGCGGAAGAGTTGTCTTTCTACAGTAAAGCGACGACAGACGTAGAGTTCTTGTTCCCGTTTGGATGGGGAGAACTTTGGGGAATCGCAGACCGTACAGACTATGACCTGACACAGCATCAGAATGTATCGGGACAGGATCTTACTTATTTTGACGATGAAGCGAAAGAAAAGTACATTCCGTATGTAATTGAGCCGTCACTTGGCGCAGACCGTATGGTATTGGCGTTCCTTTGCAGTGCATATGACGAAGAGAATATCGGAACAGAAGAGAAACCGGATATGCGTACCGTTCTTCATTTCCATCCGGCGCTTGCTCCGGTTAAGATCGGCGTTCTTCCGCTGTCTAAGAAATTGAATGAAGGCGCGGAGAAAGTATTTGCACAGTTGAGCAAATATTATAACTGCGAGTTTGACGATCGTGGAAATATCGGAAAGAGATATCGCCGTCAGGATGAGATCGGTACTCCGTTCTGTGTAACATATGACTTTGATTCGGAAGAAGACGGAGCTGTTACAGTGCGTGATCGTGATACGATGGAGCAGGAGAGAGTGAAGATCGAAGATTTGAAAGCATACTTCGAGAAAAAATTTGAGTGGTAAGAAGGAAGCAAAGGAACAATGAAACCATCAGAAGAAATCGTCCGTTTTTTTGAGAAAGATCGGTTTGCGGCAGAGACCGGGGCGGTGATAGACGAGATAGACGACCGCTATGCGAGATGCAGTCTGACATTAGAGGCAAAACATAAGAATGCGCTTGGGGCAGTAATGGGAGGCGTTTATTTTACACTTGCCGATTTTGCGTTTGCAGTTGCTTCAAACTGGCAGGGCGATACAATGGTATCATTGAACTCACAGATTGCTTATCTTGGAGCGGCAAAAGGGAATATGTTGATTGCAGAAGCAGTCTGTTTAAAAGACGGCAGGACAACGGCGTATTATGAGATTCGTATCAAGGATGAACTCGGGAATACGGCGGCAGTCGTGAGCACGACAGGTTACAAGCTTACGAAATTGTGAAGAACAGCCGTCGGGTAAAACTTTTTAAAGAATAAAGAGAAAAAATAAAAATTTCCGCGTGGAGAAGATCCATGCGGAAATTTTTGCATTCAGATAAGTTTTGTGCTTTCGAGCTTCTCCGTAAATGCATCATTCAGACGTATGACAGGTTTCCGAAGGAGCAGACCGAGCAATAGTGCGGGGATGAGAAAAAGAGCTAATGTTCCGAGTTCTTTCCAATAAACTGTGCTGTAAAAGCCGGCAATACATTCTCTCATGGCATTCATGCTGTGCGTAAACGGCAGAAGGGGATAGACTTTTTGGAAAAAGTCAGGCGCTACCTCAATAGGGAATGTTCCGCCGCTTCCGGCTACCTGCATAACAAGTAAGACGACGCAGACGGCTTTTCCGATATCGCCGAATGAAACGGTGAGCGCATAAATGATACTTACATACACGATGCTTGTAAACCATCCGGCGAAAAGGAAGTAAACCGGATGTTGACACTGGATGTTTAAATAAAACAAATCGCCCAGACAGATGAGGCTGCTTTGCAAAAGGCCGATCGCTATAAAAAGTAGACTTCTTCCGATATATGTTTCATGAGGTTTCGGATTAAAAACTCCTGTCAAAGCTTTTCCTGAAACATTGACTTTCAGCATGGCGGCAAGCACAACGCCGCCAACCCACATGGCGAGTGTAGAATAAAAAGGAGCCATTGCCGATCCGTAATTTTCGATCGGGTAGACCGGATGCTCGGAAAGACTGACCGGAGACGCAAGAAAGGCGGCGATTGCTTCCGGTTTTTGCGCCAACAAGTCGGTCAACACGGAAAGTCCGTCACGGTTTGGGTTTAAGAGCGCTTCAGACGCGGATGAAAGTTGTTCAGATACATTACTTAGCAAAGTTGAGGAATCTGAAAGCGAAGTATGGATAAGGGCAAGGTCATCGGAAGCGCTGTTTGTAATATCTGTCAAGTCAGAGGCGCCTTCATTTAATTGTGTTAAAAGAGCGGATACAGAAGATCCGGTGCTGCCTAGACTGCCTGCCAAATTTTCCAGTTGATTTTTAACAGTTGCTTCATAGCTGTCTTTCACTTCCGAAGTGGAAGTCAGGCTCTCTTTAATAAGTCCGTCGATTTCTGTTTTTAAAGAATCCGCATTTTGAACGGCGCCGGTAATTTTTATTCCGGCATTATCAAGCTCGGCTTTTAAATTTGTCTGATGCTCGACGGCAGTCGAAATCTGCTTCAGAATCGGATCGATCACAAGACTAAGGTTTGGGTTTGCGTTTTTTATAGCAGTTAAAGAGTCCGCAAGAGATGTATATCCGTCGATGACAGTTTGTATCCTGTTTGAGACTGCATTAAGGGAAGTGAAAGCGGCATCCGCATCTGTACTGTAGGCGTCAAGTGCGGTTTGGATCGTGGAAGAGACGGATGAATAATAAGTTTCTCCGTCAGATAATGCCTGACTGACTGCGTCAGTTGTGCCGGATAAAGCGGAAGAAAGAGAAGCAATCCCGTTTCCTGCATCTGTCAAGGCGCCAAGGCTTGTCTTTGTTCCGTCTCCGGTATGGGAAAAGATAACAGAAGTCGTATCTAGCATCAAAGAAGCGGCGTCTGTCATATCAGAAAATGCCTGTACAGTTCCGGAAGCAGAATCAAGATCGGCAGAGATTTCTGCAAGCGAAGCAGATAAATTTTCTGCAAGAGATGCATCCCCTTTTTCTGCGGAAACGTCAGCAACAAAACGAAATGCGTCCAGAGCTGTTTTGGAAATTGTCTCTGTGAAGGTTTCGTTAATTTCCTGACGGATTGCATCTGCGCCTTTTTCTGTTACTTTTGGGGCGATGGCGTTCTCCTTTTCGTTGATGCAGTAAGTAATTGTCGGATGTGTCGTTTCAGAAGAAAACAGACTCATCATATCTTTGCTGAATGTTTCAGAAATGACAACAGAAGCATAATATTTTCCGGAACGTACACCGTTAGAAGCGTCCTTGGCATCTGTAAATATCCAGTGAAGCTGTGTGTTTTCACGCAGTGAAGAAATAATGTCATTTCCGAGATTGAGCCGGACCGGAAGCAGTTCGCCGTCATATCCTTTATCAAGACTTGCGACGGCTACTTTTAAATTTCCGGTATTTTTGTACGGATCCCAACTTGCGGCAATATTAAACCATGCATAGAGAGAGGGAACGATAGTAATGCCGAAAATAACGATCAGCGCGATTACGTTTTTTCGGATATTGTGGATGTCGTTTCGCGCAATGCGTATGATATTTTTCATAGTCAGTTTTCCTCCATTTTTCTGAATAATTTCAACATTTCTTCAAATGACATACCGGACAGTTCCTGTTGAGCTGCAAGTTCGTTATGTATGTATTCCACTGTGATCAGCCATGTGGCGATTAAAATAATAGATAAGATCCAAAGAATGAGGAATACAATTTTAGATTCAAGGCTGAACATAAGGATCAGGAAAATGAGCGGAATAGTTAAAATCGCAAAAAATCCAAAACGGATCATTTTGTGATAATTTTTTTCAAAACGCTGTGCTTTCTCGGCAGTTTGGATCTGAAGTTCTTCTTGTGATAAAGAAGCTTTTAGTAAAAGAGAAAGCTGTGCGCTGCGTCTGATATTTCTGTCGGGTGTTTCACCAAGCATTAAATCGGTTTCTGCAAGTTTAATGTCAAAAAGCCGGTTCAGACCTGAAAGCAGAGGTCTGATCCCAAGTCCGATCAGTAAGGAAACGGGAACGAAAAGGAGCAGGATGAGCAGATTGTGTATATAAGTGCTTCCGTACATTCCGGCAATACATTCTCTCATTGCGGAAATACCGTAAGTAAAGGGTAGGAACGGATGGACGTTTTGGAAAAACGCGGGTGTCATTTCTACAGGATATGTGCCGGATGATCCGGGAATCTGAAGGATGACGAGGAGAACACATAATGCTTTCCCGATGTGTTTAAATGAGATTGACAGTGCATAAATAATATTGACATACACAAACGAACAGATCACTCCGGTAAAGATAAGAGCGGCTGGATGCGCGCATTCAATCCCTTTTAGAAAAACATCTCCGATACAGACAATGAATCCTTGCACCATTCCGACCGTGATATACAAAAGCCAGCGTCCGAAATAGAGAGAGGCAGAAGAATATCGAAGCATAGAGCTGTCTTTATCTACTTCTAATTTAAAAATCGCGATGAGGACGATGCCGCCGACCCAAATTGCAAGGTTTGTGTAAAAAGGCGTCATTGCCGAGCCGTAATTAGCTATTTTATAAAAACTCTTTGTTTCTATTTTCACAGGTGAGGACATAAATGCCGATACCGATTGCTTGTCGATTCCTTCTAATGAGAGAAGAGTTTCGTAGATGTCAGAACCGGAAAGGGCATTTAAGTCTGTTTGAATCGTACCGAGATGTTCCTGAACATTTGACAGGGCGGTTTTTGTGCCTTCAAGAGCCGTTACAGTATTTGAAAGTCCGGCGCTCATTTGGTCTAACAGGTTGTCGATCTGATCGGCGGAGGAAGGAACTGTTGTTAGAAGACCGTTCATTTCTCCTGTCAAAGAAGAGAAAGCATCTAATGTCTTGTTTAGCTGCGGCAGAACGTTTTTGTCCAAAACAGCGCGGAGGTCGTGCAGACTGCCGATGTTTGCGGATGTAATTGTGTAAAGCTGTTCCCGGGTAGAAGCGGTTGTGTTGATGGCATTTTGTATTCCTGCATTTCCGGCGCTTAAAGAGAGGATCAGTTCCTGATTATTTGTGTTTTGAGCCTGCAGTCCGGCGATGGCAGAATCCAAATCAGATCCGGGAATGAGTGAGGCGAGCTCTCCTAACTCTTTTAAAATATTTCCGTTTAAGACGGCAGTGGAATTGGCAAAATCCAGTGCGTTTCCGATCGATCCGTTTACCGAGCGGGCGGCAGTTTCAAGATCGGTAAGTCCTGCTGATGCGATATTGTGCGCCTGACCGAGCAAAATTTCTCCTTGTGTCAAAGATGAAGATAGGGATGAAGAAAAGTTTCCTGCGGCAGTACGGGTTTCAGAGAGGATGCGGGAAGATTCGCTTAGAGCCGAAGAACCCGACGAGGCGGCGGATTTTAAAGATGAAGCAGTTGATTTTGCGCGTGTGATCAGGGGGGCAGATTTTTCTGCGGCTGCATTGAAGTTTTCGAGAAGTTGTTTGTAGGCGGCAATGTTTGCATCAGCTTTTTCAAGTGTTTTAGTAATATCGGAATTGACAGATCCAAGTGTTGACGACAAGTCTGACGCAGACTGCTTTAATATGCCGGAAACGGATTCAGAAGCAACCGAAGAGAAGGTGCTGTTGATCTGTTCCTGAATTGCGGCTGCGCCTGTGCCTGTGATTTTGGGAGCAATGGCATTGGCTTTTTCATTTATGTAATAGTCAAGTTTCGGCGTCTGTAAGTCGCCGGATAAAATACTGATCAAAGAGCGGCTGAAATCTTCGGGAATAACAATAGAAGCATAATATTTTCCTGATTTTACTCCGTTGAGAGCCTCTTTTTCCGAAGTGAACGTCCATCCGAGCTGTTTGTTTTCTTTTAGATTTTTGACAATTTCTTTTCCAGCATTGATAGAAAGATTTTCGGAAGATGCTTCTTTATCTAAACAGGCAATAGCGACTTTAATCTTAGACGTATTTCCGTATGGGTCTAAATTGGCTGCGATATTAAACCATGCGTATAGAGAAGGCAGCAGGCATACGCCGATCAGAACAAGAATCGCCGCTTTATTGTGTAAAAGGCGGGAGAGGTCACGCTGAAAAATGTGAAATGATTTTTTCATAATATCAGAACTCCTTATATATTAATAGATACAATGTTGATTTTCTTGATAAAGAGTATTATATTAAGGTAGAAATAGATTTACAACCATTAATAGAAGTGTGAAATGTCGGATAAACGACAATATAACGAAATGTGTTGACACATGTGAAGAGATATTATGACGAGGAGAAAGCGATATGGAAAAAAAGACAGACCGCAGGGTGAGAAAAACTAAAAACCAGCTTCGTACGGGACTAGCCCGTCTTATGAAGAAAAAAAATATCGGACAGATTACCGTAAAAGAACTTGTAGATGATGTGGATATTAACCGTTCGACATTTTATCTGCATTATTCGGATATTCCGTCTCTTCTAAAAGAGATAGAAGATGATATGATTGAGGAAATAGAAAGAGCGATTCTGGAGCATCCGATTAAAATCGAGAAAGACACTACATACTTGTTTATAGAAGATTTGTTTCGGGTGTTAAGCGATAACAGAGAGATCGGATGCGCGCTTCTTGGTCCATACGGTGATATTACGTTTATCAGGAGAATTGAAAAATTTTTGGAAGAAAACAGTCGTGATCTTTTGGCGGAACGCTTTCCCGAAAAGTTTGCGGAAATGAAATATTTCTATTCGTTTTGTTTTAACGGATGTCTTGGATTTATTAGAACATGGCTTGAAAACGGGGAAAATATGCCGCCTGAATATGCGGCTCGTCTTACATTTCAAATGGTTGTAAGTTCGCTTGATGCTTTTTATGAAGATGCGAAAGAAAATAAATAAATATTTTGTAAATAATGGTGGAAAAAAAGTGTGTATATATGGTACATTAATATCTGTACAGTTGTAACACTGTACAGTATTAAAATGGTATATAAGGAAGAGAGGAAATTTTATGAAGAGAGAAAAATTCGGCTCCCGCCTTGGATTCATTCTGATTTCGGCAGGGTGTGCGATCGGTCTTGGAAATGTATGGAGGTTTCCTTACATTACCGGGCAGTACGGAGGAGCGGCATTCGTATTGATCTATTTGCTGTTTCTTCTGATACTTGGATTGCCGATCATGGTAATGGAGTTTTCGGTTGGAAGGGCATCAAGAAGCAGCGTTGCGTTATCATTTGACAGATTAGAGCCGCTTGGTACAAAATGGCACTGGTATAAATGGTTCGGCATGGCAGGAAATTATCTGCTTATGATGTTTTACACAACGATCGGCGGATGGCTGCTTTTGTATTTTGTAAAAATGGCAGCGGGAAATTTTAAAGGCTTGGATGCGTCGGGAATCAAAAACGAGTTTGGCGAGCTGATGCAGCAGCCGGGAATTATGATCGTATGTATGATCATTGTTGTGGCAGCCTGCTTTGCGATTTGCAGCATCGGGCTGCAGAAAGGCGTAGAAAAAATCACAAAAGTGATGATGCTTATGCTTCTTGCGCTTATGATCATTCTGGCGGTACGTTCCGTTACTCTTTCAGGGGCAGGCGAAGGACTGGCGTTTTATCTTGTTCCTGACTTTGCCAAAGTAAAAGAAGCGGGACTGATGGAAGTTGTATTTGCGGCAATGGGGCAATCGTTCTTTACATTGAGCCTTGGAATCGGCGCGATCGCGATTTTCGGAAGCTACATAGACCGCTCCAGAAGTCTGACAGGAGAAGCAGTATGCGTAACCGTTCTTGATACATGTGTAGCGCTGCTCTCGGGATTTATTATTTTCCCGGCATGTTTTGCTTTCGGAGTGAACCCGGACAGCGGTCCGAATCTTATTTTTATTACGTTGCCGAATATATTTAATTCTATGGCAGGAGGCAGAATTTGGGGAAGTATCTTTTTCCTCTGTATGCTTTTTGCGGCGGCGTCAACGATTATTGCGGTATTTGAAAATATCATTTCATTTGCGATGGATCTGACCGGATGCTCGAGAGGCAAGGCAGTGGCAGTGAATCTGGTTGTGATTATCCTGCTTTCACTTCCATGTGTGTTTGGATTTAACCTGCTGAGCGGATTCCAGCCGCTCGGAGCGGGAAGCACGATCCTTGATCTGGATGATTATGTCACAAAACCGTTTACGCCGATGGAACTGATGGCGAGAGTCAATTCCCAGCTTCGCAGATACAGAAGATTTATGGAAAAGCTGGAAGTTCGTGAAAATGTGCATGTGATCGGCGGTCTGGAGATCAATGAGGACACTGTGGAAGTGTCAATTGACGGAAAACCGGTGAAGCTGACACCGATTGAATATAAAATTCTGCTTCTTCTTGCCAAGAATCCGGGGAGAGTATTTTCTGCCGAGGAAATTTATGAGCGGGTATGGCAGGAAAAGGCGATCAATACGGATACGATCATGGTGCATGTGCGGAATATCCGGGAAAAAATTGAACTGGATCCGAAAAATCCAAAATACTTAAAGGTGGTGTGGGGAGTTGGATACAAAATTGAAAAACAACAATAAAAGAGGAAATCTTCTGACGGTCATTGTACTGTTGATCTCATCTGTCGGAATGCTGCTTTTTTATCCGGCGTTTTCTTCCTATATAACGGATCAGGATCAAAAAGAGATGCGAAAAGAAGAGCAGATGCTGGATATGCTGGATCCGATTCTGGACGGAAATTATCTGTTATATAATGAAATCTCGAATGAGACGGAGTCTTCCGAGGTGATAGAAGAGTATGGAAACAGTCGTTTCGGATTGATGAAAAAGTACATGAAATATGGAATTTTTGATGAATCCGGAA
>ENA-OQKD01000377-OQKD01000377.1-human-gut-metagenome-genome-assembly--contig:-NODE-377-length-11996-cov-4.292948_pt1 | contig 11996 bp, 10 predicted proteins | sample MGYA00242775_ERZ504792 | MGnify/ENA primary metagenome ERZ504792 (study PRJEB26092, sample SAMD00036401) | human gut metagenome | host: Homo sapiens | study: EMG produced TPA metagenomics assembly of...
CGCGCTCATCCTAAATGTTAGGATTGTTACTGTTAATTTGAATGTTCAGCGGTTTTTCGCTTACTTATTTTTCATTTTGATATCGATGTAAACACCTGCCGGCATTTCCAGTCTGGAAAGAGCATCCACAGTTTTCTGTGTCGGTGTAACGATATCGATGAGTCTCTTATGAGTTCTCTGCTCGAACTGCTCTCTTGAGTCTTTGTACTTGTGTACCGCTCTAAGAATTGTCACTACCTCTTTCTTTGTCGGCAGCGGCACCGGTCCGCTCACCTGTGACCCATTCTTTTTTACAGTTTCGATGATTTTCTTTGCGGATGCATCAACGAGCTGATGATCATACGCTTTCAATGTGATTCTCATTACTTGACTTGCCATAAAAAAACGTCGCCTCCTTTTCGTACTTTTGACTTCAGTACGACAAGCGGTGACTGTACACTCTCCCGTGTGTGTCGTGAGAAACTCACACGTTGTTTCATACTTTTCCCTTGTGGTAATCAGTAATCAGTTGTGATTCGTACAGTGACTTGTCGCCAGTTTCCTAACTTGACATTCGCTCCACGGAAAACCTGCCTCAGCTTATCTTTTTGCCGGGCAGCAACCTCACGCTTCACAGCTATCATGTCACAGCTTTTTTAGTATATAGGAAATAACATTGTATTTCAAGCTATTTTTATGAAAAATTGTATTTTTTTCAATACAATATCATTTTTCTCTTTTTCCCTATTATATATGGAAACAACAGATGTCATACAGTTCGGACATCTGTTGTTTTTCTCAATTTTGACTTTTATAATTCCCTTCCATTTTTAGCTATTACATTTTGATACCAGCCAAAACTTTTTTTCTTCCTAACGCTTTAACGTTCCGCTTCCGTCATCATTTCTATCTACATAAATCATCCCATACCGTTTACTCATTTGGGCCGTAGACGCGCTCACAAGATCAATACATCCCCAAACCGTATATCCCATAACATCGACGCCGTTTTCAATCGCCTTTTCCATTTCCGCAATATGTTTTCGTAAATACTCTATCCGGTAATCGTCGGCAATTTCCACGCTTCCGTCCTCTTTATGAATCGGATAATCTTTCGCTCCAAGTCCGTTTTCGACAACAAACAACGGTTTTTGATATCTTTCCCAGTATATTTCCAATACATATCTCAATCCTTTCGGATCTATCTGCCATCCCCATTCGCTCGATTTCAACATCGGATTAGGAACGCCTCCCAATATATTTCCTTCACCTCTTCGCATCTTTTCCGAATGTGCAGTCGCGCACGCGCTCATATAATAACTCAATGAAATAAAATCTACCGTCTCTTTCAAAACTTCCCGATCCGCTTCTTCTATCTCTAAAGAAATTCCATGTTCTCTAAAATATCTCAGCGCATATCCCGGATATTTTCCCCGAACATGAACGTCTGCAAACATTAAGCTTTTATGCTCCTGTTCTTTTGCCGCCAGGACATCATCCGGTTCCGGAGTCAGCGGATATACAGGCACGCTTAAAATCATACACCCGATTTTAAAATCCGGATTAATTTTATGACCGATCTTCACTGCCCATGCGCTTGCAGTCAGTTCATGATGCGCCGCCTGATAAAGCTGCTCTTCCGTCAGTTCATCTTTCGGAGTCATGATCGCTCCACTCATAAAAGGAGACTCCAGTATTGAGTTGATTTCATTAAATGTAAGCCAGTATTTCACTTCATCTTTATATTCTTCAAATACTGCCTTTACATATGTTTTATAAAAATCAATCATCTTTCTGCTGCGCCATCCATCGTATTTTTCCGCTAAATACAACGGAGTTTCGTAATGCGACAATGTCACAAGCGGTTCGATTCCGTATTTTCTGCATTCTGCAAACAAGTTGTGATAAAATTCTATTCCCTTCTGATTCGGTTTTTCTTCATCTCCACGCGGAAAAATCCGACTCCATGCAATCGATGTCCGAAAAACTTTAAATCCCATCTCAGCCATCATTTTTAAATCTTCTTTATACCGATGATAAAAATCAATTCCTTTTAACTTTAAATTCTCTTTCACCGGCTCTTCTGTCATTCCACCTTTCAACCCTTTCGGAAGTACATCTTGTATGGAGATTCCTTTTCCCTCTTCATCAAACGCACCTTCGCATTGATTTGCGGAAACCGCTCCGCCCCAAAGAAAATGTTCAGGAAACATATCCACATCGCCCCTTTCGCCAAAGTCATAATCCCGCGCTAATATAATATCCGTCCTCCATCGCATTCCATACCGTTCCTACCCGATTTGCATCGCCGATTATATTCGTGTCCTGCGCGATTCCGAAAAATGTATTCGCCTCATCGGTTCTAGCCTTCATCCCTGCCGCAAAAATAATTGTATCTGCTTTTATTTCAAATTCTTCCCCATCCTTAGATGCCGCAGTTACGAATCCCTCCTCTATCGAAACACATCGAGTCTCTGTCAGCACGGTTAATGTTCTGCATTTTTCCATTTCTGTTTTTAAAGCAGTTTTCATAATATCATTCAAAGTTCGGTTCAACACTTTTTCAATTTCAAGAATCGTCACCTGTTTCCTTTTCTGCTCAATTCAACCCCCAACTCACATCCGATAGATCCGCCGCCTATAACGACCACATTTTCACCAATCTTTTCCTGATATTTATAAGCTTCTATGCATGTAAAAACATGATCATTCTTTTCTGTGCCCGGAAGATTTAACTGTATCGGATAAGCTCCAAGCGCAAGGATCAGACTGTCAGGACTCAATTCCTTAACCATTTCCGGTGTAGCGGTTACATTTAATCTTACTTCTACTTCCGCCTTTTGAACTTGAAGGATCAAATAATCTTTCAATCTCTTTAAATCCTGCTTTACCTCATCATACTCTGAGCAGATCAACTGTCCGCCCAATTCCCCTTCTCGTTCTAAAAGAATCACCTGATGTCCTCTTCGTGCCGCCGTCAACGCAGCCTGCATTCCGGCAGGACCTCCGCCGACTACTACTGTCTTTTTCTTTACAGACGCTTCCGGCAGTTCATTCGGGACGCGATCTTCATGCAAATATCTCGGATTCACCGAGCAGCACGGAACTGTATTGAGCCCGACATGCTTTCTTCGTTCTTCCTCTGTTTTATATTGATATGGATTATAACAGTTCATGCATCTGATACACGGAACAATATCTTCCGATCGGCCTTCCCATGCTTTTTTCACCCACCATGGATCGGCGATCAACTGACGTCCTATGACAACAGCATCGGCACATCCGTCCTCAAGTATTTCTTCCGCCTCTTCCGGAGTCATAATCCCTCCCACTACCGCTACAGGTATCTTCACTTTTTCTTTCACAAGTTTTGCCATTTTCGCATTGATTTTATGCGGTGCATATGCCGTAGGCGACATGTAGATTTTTGTACGATTATCTATTTCCACTCCGCAGGAAATATGAACCATATCTATCTTATCTTCAATCCTTTTTATAAATTCCGCAACTTCATCAATCTCCATGCCGCCTTCTATATGCTCTTCTCCACTTATCCGCATATCCAACATATAATCTCGTCCAACCGCCTGCCGCACCCTGTCTACGATCATCATCGGGAATTTTATTCTATTTTCAAAGCTCCCCCCATACTCATCTTTTCTTTTATTAAAATACGGAGAAAGAAATTGTGCCGGAAGCCATCCGTGTCCGAAATGAAGCAATACCCCATCAAACCCATACTCTTTTGCGTCACATGCCGACTTTGCAAATTTATCTGCGATTTCATCCATCATTTTTTCATCCATAGCCCGCACCTCTGTTCCATCGTTTCTTACGAAGGATACCGGCCCTATGGCATAATCACCTTCTTCCACAACCGCAAACTGACCGCAGTGACACAATTCAAACTCCGCTTTCGCACCGCGCTGTCTGATCAATGAAACTTCTTCTCTGACTTTAGCCGCCTGGAATAAATCTGCAAAACAATACGTTCCCGGAGTTAAACGCATACGCGTATCATCCACCGATCCGCTCGTTCCTCTGATAATCATCCCTATCCCACTTAATGATTTATCTGTATTACTTCCCAATGGAGCCGAAATAATCCTGTTTTTCAAAACAATTTTGTTCACTTTCAACGGTTGAAACAAAAGTGGATATTTACATTTTCCCCTTTCCCTTTCAATATTCATTTTTACGCCTCCTCTTCCGGTATATCTTTAAACCCGATCAATATCGTAATCAAAAATGCTCCGACAAAAGAAACCGCCATCAAAATACACCAAATAACCAAATGTATCTCCGAAGAATGCCGGCAGGCCGCCAAGTCCACACATACTTAGTGCCGTACATTTTACTCCGAACATCAAAGAAACCGCCGAGCAGACCGCTCCCATAACTCCTAATGCGATGAGTGGTTTTTTCGCAGGGAGCAACACCCCAAACAATGCCGGTTCTGTAATCCCCACTACAGCCATTAAGCAAGACGACATTGCTGTCGTTTTCAAACGATTATTTTTCGTCTTAAACCAAACGCCAAGAGCAGCTCCTCCGACCGCTATGTTGCCATATGCCAACAATGGAAAAAAATAGGAAAAACCCTGACTCGCAAGTTCCGACAAAGTTATCGGCAAAGCAATTCCATTATGAACGCCGGTCAAAACAAGATACGGCGCAGCCCCTCCGATAAGCAGCCCTCCTACAACCGACATCTTTGTAAATATAAACGAAACAACTCCGCATAATCCGTTTCCAATCCACGTTGCCACAGGACCTGTTACAATCAAAACAACCGGTATTGATAAAATCATTGTAATAATCGGAATCAAAAGACTTGACAATACTTTGGGACTAATTTTTTTTGCTAGTTTGTTGATCCACATGACAACCGGCATAGAAATCAAAATAGGAGTAATTGATGACGCATAAGATACAAGCGTAACCGGCACTCCCAAAAATGATGCCGTACCCCCTGCGCTTCCTGCTTCGATTATCGCAGGATAAACCATTACCGCTCCTACCAATGCCCCAAGATAAGGATTGATCCTTAATTTTTTGGCAGCTGCAAACGCAAGGAATATCGGGAGGAAATAGTATCCCGCCTGTCCTATAGAATTCAATACCTGATATGTATATGTCGTCGTGTCAATATCAAGGTAATTCAGCATCGCCAACACACTCTGTAAAAATCCAGACGCTATCAAGATCGGAACAACAGGCTGTATCGAGTTTGCTATATAGTCAATCACTACCGCCCATACAGACTGCTTCTTAACAATACTCTTTTCACCGTTCGCTTCCGTCTCCGTAATATGAACAATTTTCTCTAATTCATCATAGACATCATTACATCGTCCGCCGAAAATAATCTGCACTGTATTTCCGACCCAATTCACGCCCTGACATCCATCCGCTTCTTTTAGCTTTTTCTCATCAACCTTTGTTTTATCTTTTAGTTCCACACGAACACGAGTAAAACAACTCATAATACTGATGATGTTCTCCTCTCCTCCCACATTTTCCAAAACTTCTCTTGCCGTTCTTTTCAGATCCATATGCCTTCTCCTTTCTTTTAACTTTTTATTTTTATATAAGCAAACAGACCCAAAGGCAGAGGCATATTCCACCTTTGAGTCTGGCCTAATCTAATAGTGACCACCTCATCACTCCATGTTTTATTATTTATTACATTTCCATTATTCTTTATTGGCAACACAGTTTCTCAAATGCAATACAAGATAATTTTCTTCTGACACAGTAACCGGTCTTCCATACTTCCTATATAACATTTCCGATAAGCCTTCAATGCAGCAAACTTCTCTTTGAAACCGTTCTTTTATCGTCTGATCCAAAAGTTCGTCTTCATCCATACTTTCTTTGTTATCTACATACCGTTGCGCAAAATATTTTACATGAGTAACCAATCTTGTATAAGCCAATGAATCTTCTTTTACATCTGTCAAATAATTGTCCCGTATATATTTCAGCGCCAAATCGATCACTTCAAATGTTTTGCTTACAGTACGTCTGCTTTTTTGAAATTCCGAAGCAATTATATGCATTGCTATATATCCGACTTCTGCATCCGGTATCTCTATCCCAAATCTTCTTTTTATACATTTCTTCGCATATAATCCAATTTCCCACTCTTTCGGATAAAACTGCCTGATTTCCGTTTCAAACGGATTATCAAGCACCAGATTTTCCTTCATTCGCTTTATCGCAAAATGTATATGATCCAGCAATGCAAGAGTTTCCTTTTCTTTCGGCAAAAATCCATACTCCTCTTTCGCCTTCTCAAAAATCTCTTCTACAAGCTCAAAGTATTCCGGCGGTATCGCCCCTATCATTTCCAGTAATTGTTTATTTTCTCCTGTAATAAACATTTTTTGAATTTTACTTTCATCAACCTGATCACCTTTTTTTGCCCGAAACCCAATGCCTGTTCCGATAATAATAACTTCGCCTTTTTTTCTGTCATATCCCATGACAACATTATTATTCAATGGCTGTACTATTTTAATCATTTCATATGATCCTTTCCAACGTCAATAATCGCCCGCCTGCCCGAATTTGTTTATCCCTTGTACATGCAACTTTAAACTCGTCTGTTTTTTCTAAGATCACCATAACTGTCGCAGGATGGTGCTTTCTGATAAACGGGAGATTTATTTTCATCAACAACTGCCCCGCCTCTACTTTATCTCCCTGTTCCACTTTCACATCGAAGCCTTTTCCCTTAAGTTCTACCGTATCGATCCCGATATGAAGAATGATATTAGCCCCTTCTTCTGTCGTAATTCCCACTACATGCTTTGTCGGAAACACAACCGAAACAGTACCTTTCACCGGAGAATAGATTTCTCCCTTATCCGGTTCCACAGCCACTCCGTCTCCAAGTATTTTTTCAGAAAACACAGCATCATCCACTTCGTCTAACGGAATTACTTCTCCTTCGACAGGCGCATACACTTCGTTCGATTTTATATTTTCTATCTTTACTTTTTCTACATGATTCTTCAAAAAAAACCATTTTTATTCCTCCAAAAGCAAAACGTTTATTACCATTTGGCTGGTTCTTTTACCGCTAATATTAACTCTTAATATCAAAAAAACCCAAAATCAGCTCTGCTGATTTTGGTTTAGCCTGCATTACCAGTGACATTCCCAATGTCCCTCTTTAATTAAATTCATTATAACAACAACATATAATATTGTCAACCAAAACAATTCCTGTTTTACAGTTTTACAGTATTTCATAAAGCTCGGGAAACAATTCTACGCTTCGCTTTAAAATACCGTTCACATAGGCGATCATAATTCCGTAATTCGTTATCGGAATCCCCTGATCCGCCGCGCAGCTATAACGGTACTTCATCTCCCGCTCATTCAGCATACAGCCGCCGCAGTGAATGATCAACTTATATTTACTTAAGTCATCCGGAAATTCCGTTCCCGATGTTGTCTCTATCTGAATCTCTTTGCCTGTATATTCCCTGATCCAGCGGGGAATCTTCACCGTTCCGATATCCTCGCACTGTCGGTGGTGCGTACATCCTTCGCTGATCAGCACGACATCTCCGTCTTTTAATCGATCCAGTTCTGTCACACCCCTAACTGCCTGTTCCAGATTGCCTTTATACCGCGCCATCAATATCGAAAAAGAAGTAAGCGGCACATCGGCAGGAGTATCCTTTGACACCTTTTTAAAGACCTGACTGTCCGTAATCACCATTCTCGGATTTTCTTTTAACTGATCAAGAATATTTTTCAGTCCGTTTTCTTTTACAACTACCGATACCGCCTCTGCTTCAAGAATATCACGGATCACCTGCTGCTGAGGAAGGATCAGTCTGCCTTTCGGAGCTGCCGAATCGACAGGCACTACAAGAACGACGATATCAGAAGGATGAAGCAGATCTCGAACAAGAACATTCTCCGTCTCCTCCTGATGCACTGCTGCCGCAATCTTCTCTTTCAGCTCACAAATACCGTCGCCTGCCGCCGCGCTCACTTCGATGATCCAGCCACCATCCGAATCAAGTTCTTTCTTGATCCGTTCCATATCCTCTTCTTCTGCAAGTTCGTTTTTTATTCAGCGCGACAACATAAGGAATTTTCTTTGCCTTGATCTTTTCAAGGAGCTTTTTGTCTTCCCCGGAAACTCCCGCTGCCGCATCGATAACAAGTACAGCCGCGTCTGTCTTATTAAGCGTCTGGTAACTTTTTTTCACCCGCAGTTTCCCAAGTTCTCCTTCATCGTCTATTCCCGGTGTATCTATCATCACAACCGGACCGATCGGAAGCAGCTCCATTGACTTATATACCGGATCCGTCGTCGTACCTTTCACATCTGATACAACTGCCAGATCCTGCCCTGTAACGGCATTCATAACACTCGACTTTCCGGCATTCCTCCTTCCGAAAAATCCAATATGAACCCGTTCAGACATCGGTGTGTTATTCAATCCCATACCGCCACTTCCTTTCCTTCTTTGATCTGATCCGTTCTTTTTTCGCCGCTTCTTACTCTGCAACAACCGGCGGAAGTTTTTCTTCCTTTTTTCAAAATAATTCCTTCGCCCGAGAGTTCCTCTTTTCCGAAAGATGCGGCAATATCAGAAACTTTTTCACCGTCTACGGCAACGCCTCCCTGCTGTACCGCGCGTCTTGCCTCGGATTTAGATGTAACAAGTCCGCTCTTCACAAGCATTGTAAGAATATCGATCTTTCCGTCTGTAAGATCTTCTTCTGTAAGCTGTGCAGTCGGCATCTCCGCCGCATTACCTTTACTAAACAAAGCTCTTGCGCTTTCCTGCGCTTTCTTCGCTTCCTCTTCTCCATGGACAAGTTTTGTCAGCTCATATGCCAGAATCTCTTTCGCAGTATTAAGCTGCGCTCCTTCCCACGAATCCATCTTATCTATTTCCTCAAGCGGAAGGAACGTAAGCATACGAATACATTTCAAAACGTCTGCATCCGCAACATTTCTCCAATACTGATAAAAATCAAACGGCGATGTTTTATTTGGGTCAAGCCATACAGCACCTGACTGTGTTTTTCCCATCTTCTTTCCTTCGGAATTCAAAAGCAGCGTAATAGTCATCGCGCCTGCATCTTCTCCCAATTTTCTGCGGATAAGCTCTGTTCCCGCAAGCATGTTGCTCCACTGATCGTCGCCGCCGAATTGCATATTACATCCGTATTTCTGGAACAATGCATAGAAATCATAAGCCTGCATGATCATGTAGTTAAACTCAAGGAAACTTAATCCTTTTTCCATCCTCTGCTTATAACACTCTGCCGTAAGCATACGGTTTACCGAAAAATGCGGTCCGATCTCACGAAGCACTTCTACATAATTCAGATCAAGAAGCCAGTCCGCATTATTTACCATAAGCGCTTTTCCTTCTGAGAAATCAATAAACTTGCTCATCTGCTCTTTAAAGCAATCGCAGTTATGACAGATCTGCTCCGGCGTCATCATGCTTCTCATATCTGTTCTTCCTGACGGATCTCCGATATATCCCGTTCCGCCTCCGATCAATGCGATCGGCTTATTTCCCGCTTCCTGTAAACGTTTCATAAGACACAGCGCCATAAAATGTCCTACATGAAGACTATCTGCCGTAGGATCAAATCCAATATAAAATACAGCCTTTCCACTGTTTACTAAATCGCGGATTCGTTCTTCATCCGTCACCTGCGCAATCAAACCTCTTGCCTGAAGTTCCTCGTAAATTCCCATTTTCTTTCTCCTTATTCTCTGTAAAATATCAAATGTTTCTAAATCACCGGAAGTGCCAAAAGGCACATTCCGGGATTGTAAGCAGTCGCCAAGGTCTCGGGCAAGCCCGGACTTTGGCTCGTTGCCTATACAAAAAAACCGCCCTTATCGCTCACGCAATAAGGACGGATATTTCCGTGGTACCACCTTAATTCACCGAATCGCCGAACATCGGCGCTTTCAGTCTCATTCCGGTACGATAACGTATACCACTCCGTCACAGCCTACTCATCATCTGCCATTTTACATCCGCGGTAATGGTTTCTCCTGTACCGCAGGACAGACTTCTTTTCAGTGCGAAGCTCCGGGATGTATTCACAGATTCGTCTCACGCGCCTCTCATCAACCGGCTGCTTTCTGTCATCACGTTCACCTGTTACTTCTTCCCTTCAAAGCCTATATAATATGAAGCATATCTTAGCTTACACTTCTTCTTTTGTCAAGAGCCGACTACATATTGATCAGCCACAAATTCTTCACCGGTCATTTTTTAACGACTCTTCTTGTAAATCAATCAATATCCGCTTTGCATTCCCGACCAGCCCGGCATCCGTCTGCCAAATGTCAAATTCAGGAAAACCCGGTATTCCCATCGGCACGTCTTCTCTGCGAAACTCCATCTTACTGTCAGTCACTTTTTTGCCCGACATATGAAAAGACGTCACGCCTGCATAGTCTGCCAGTTTTCCGATTACTTCAGGACTTATCCCGGCTCCTGCAAGAATCTCAATCTCCCCGGCAGCTTCCCTCACAAGTTCTTTTAAAAGTTCCCTGCCATTCCATGCGCTGTCTTTCTGCCCGCTCGTAAGAATTGTATCAATTCCCAGCTCTATACACTGCCTCAGCGCTTCATACGGACTCCGGCACACATCAAAAGCTCTGTGAAAAGTGACCGCACATGGGCGTTTCCCACTTTTACTTTCGGACTTTGCACATTCGACAAGTTCCTTCATCCTATCTGTATCAAGCCTTCCGTCCGGTTTTAAAATACCGATAACAACACCGTCGGCTCCCGCCTCTCTAAACAGACAGACTTCTTCCTTCAGCGTCTCGAATTCATATCCGTCATAACAGAAATCTCCGAATCTCGGACGAAGCAGCACTCTTACAGGAATATCGACATTTTTCTTTACCTGTTCAAACATCGCGACCGACGGAGACAGACCTCCGATCACAAGACCCGAACACAATTCTATGCGATCCGCTCCGCCCGCCTGCGCCTCAACCGCAGATCTTACACTGTCGGCACATACTTCAAGTAAATACGACATCGCCGCGCAGCCTTATCTCGGAATCTTCGACAGAGCCGCTTTGTCTCCGACGATCACAACATCGTTATGAAGCTGAAGAATCGATGCCGGAACTTCCGGAGTTACCGGTCCGAAAAATGCCTTTGCAACGATGTCGGCTTTTGCCTCTCCGTTTACAATAAGCAAGATTTTCTTCGCACGCATGATCGTTCCGATACCCATCGTATACGCCTGACGCGGCACGTCATCGGCAGATGCGAAAAATCTCTTATTCGCTTCAATCGTACTCTCCGTCAGATCAACACAGTGTGTTGTCTGTGCAAAAGCGCTGTCCGGCTCGTTAAATCCGATATGTCCGTTGTGTCCCAGACCGAGAAGCTGAATATCAACGCCTCCCATTGATTCGATCAGTTTTTCGTATCTTTCACATTCTTTGTCGGCATCCGGCTCTGTACCGTTCGGAACATTTGTATTCTCAGGATCGATATTCACACGGTCAAACAAATGCTCATGCATAAAATAGTAGTAGCTCTGATCGTTATCACGAGTCAGACCTCTGTATTCATCCAGATTCACTGTCTTTACTTCCGAGAAATCAAGATCACCTTTTTCATACCACTCTACAAGTTTATCGTATGTTCCGATCGGTGTAGATCCCGTTGCAAGACCGAGTACACAATCCGGTTTCAAAATTACCTGTGCGGAAAGAATATTTGCCGCTTTTCTACTCATTTCTTCATAATTCTCTGTTTCATAAATTTTCATATCTTTCGCCCTCCTATCGCTACATTTAAGTCTAACAATCTGCCTTATAAAAGTCAAGCAGAAAGAACGCTCTTCCTACCTGTCTATGTGTAGGATTACAATACATGTGTTACAACTGAATAATTAAAAAGCGGAAATACCTTTTCTGTGTTATGCTTTAAGCTACCAAACCTAAACATTTAAGAAAGGAAGTATTCCCGCATGGCAAGTATAAC